>Ga0207646_10001477_pt1 | contig 29071 bp, 24 predicted proteins | sample KBSK5502metaG_FD_184343 | JGI IMG/M metagenome (GOLD analysis project Ga0207646, IMG submission 184343) | Corn, switchgrass and miscanthus rhizosphere microbial communities from Kellogg Biological Station, Michigan, USA - KBS K5-50-2 metaG... | ecosystem: Host-associated > Plants > Roots >...
GGAGACGCGCACATTCTATCAGGCGGCTGAAGCGTTGTGCCCGCTGGTGCAAAAGGGCGGGGGCACGTTCATCGTCAATGACCGGTGCGACGTGGCGATGGCGGTTGGGGCGGACGGGGTCCATCTGGGGCAGGACGATTTGCCACTGGCGGACGCGCGGGCGATCCTGGGGTCCGGCAAGCTGATCGGGATCTCGACCCACAATCTCAATCAGGCGATCCAGGCCGAGGCGGGTGGGGCGGACTACATTGGCTTCGGGCCGATCTTTCCGACGACCACGAAGGAGAATCCGGACCCGGTGGTCGGCGTGGCGGGCTTCCGCGAGGTGCGGACTAAAGTACGCATCCCGATCGTCGCCATCGGGGGCATCAACGTCAAGAATGTAGCAGATATCCGAACCGCTGGCGCCGATTGCATCGCTGTGGTTTCCGCGGTCTTGTCCGCAGCCGATCCTGCCAAGGCAATCACGGAACTGATGAAAGTGATTAAGGGTGCGTAATTCCTTCGCCCCTCAGGGAGAAGGAAGGCGCCAATCACGCTGCAGCGCGTTAAGGGTGCTAGAAGGGCCGCCCGTGTTGCTTGCCAGGGAACTTCTTGTGGTGTTCGTCGTAGTAGAGGTAAGGTTTGTCCGTCTCCAGTTCCAGGTGAACGTAGTCATCGCTCTCAATCCTGATCGTCGACGGCAAGGATACCGATACCTGCCACGATCCATCGCGATAGTAGAAGTATCGGTTGATCGAGGGATCGAAGTAGACCCCTGCGGCTGGATAGTAGCGGTAGGCGTGCTTGGCGCGATATCCATGGGCCGGCGCCCAAGGTGGCGGTCCGCCGCCCCGCTGCTCCCCCTCGATCATGGGACCTGACCGTCGCTCCTCCACGACGCAGGCGGGCAGTACGAGAAGAACGACGATTGCGATGCCGATGGCCCTCATTTTGACCTCCAGCTTGTTTTAGTCTGATGCTGTCCAGTGTTAACGCGTGGCGCTTTGATGGCCGGCGATCGCACCGAACAGGCCCAACAGCATGCCGACGATCGGTCCTTTTTTCTTGTCGTTCTTCTCATTTTTCGATGGCTCTTCGGAATTCTTCTGGGCGCTTGCTGGAGGCACCTTCATTTCAAGGGTATTTTGCGGTGCTGTCGCTTCGACATTCGGATGACTGACAGCAGGTGCCGGTGTCACGCTGATGACAGTGGCGACCATCACGAGCGATGCGGCAAGCATCACTGCGAGGGGAGGAATCTTTGGACTTTTTCTCGGTGTAGCCATGGCACGCTCCTTCGGTTCGGAAGCGCAAAGCTGAAGGACTGCTTCCTGGTGTGTGCAAAACGTGCGCCTTCCTGAAGGATGGGAACCGGCCTGACAGGATGAGACAGCGTGTGCAAGGCAGCCGTTTACTTGGAACCGGTGTGTGCGGAAACGACACAGAGGTGAAAGGTTTTCGTTCAGGAATGAACAGTTTGCTTATGCGAGCTTCCCTACTTCCGCTTGCGAGGTTTGGATTTTGGTTTGGAAGCGGCTTTGGTCTCCAGCCCCTTCAGGCGGTCTTCCAATTCTCTGAGGTGCTGGCGGAGTTCTGGGAGTTTGGCCACGATGGCCATGGATTTGAGCCATTCCAGGCGGGGCTGAGCGGGCGCGCCGGCGACGACTTCCTTGGCCGCGACGTCGCGGTTCAGCCCCGAGCGTGCCGCGATCATCGCGAGGTCTCCGATCGTCACATGATCGGAGATGCCGGCCTGCCCGCCGACGATCACGTGATGCCCCGTCTTGCTGCTCCCCGCGATGCCGACCTGCGAGACCAGGATGTTGTGTTCCCCGACCTCGACGTTGTGGGCGATCTGTACCAGGTTGTCCACCTTCGTGCCCCGGCGGATGATCGTCTTACCCAACGTGGCCCGGTCCACCGTCACGTTGGCACCCAGTTCCACATCATCCTCGATCACGACCGTCCCCACCTGGGGGATCTTGCGGTGCCGTCCGCCTTCCTGGATGTAGCCGAACCCGTCGCTCCCCACGACCGTACCCGCGTGGATGATCACCCGGTTGCCGATGGTCACGCCTTCGCGGATCGTCACGTTGGGATGGAGAATGCAGTCCTCGCCGACGACGCTCTCTTCGCCGATGAAGACGCCGGGGTACAGCGTCGTGTGGTGCCCGATGGAGACCCGATCGCACAACGTCACGAACGGCCAGACGGAGACGCCGTTGCCGATAGTCACATCTTTCCCGCGGTGGATCGGCTGAAGCAGCCCCAGGGCCTGACGTTTTGGAACGAAAAATTCCTCCACAATCTGCGTCATGGCCAAGGCCGGATGGGGGACAACGATTTGCGCGCAAGTGAGCTGCTCGATGTGCCGGGGCACCAGCAGGGCGGCCGCTCGCGTGGACAGAGCGTCCTTGGTGGCAGTCGCGTCGGCGACGAAGGACAAATCGCCCGGTCCTGCTTCAGCAATCCCCGCCACGCCGGAGATGGCGAGATCGGACGGGCCGATCAGCGAGCCCTTCGCAAAGGTGGCAACTTGACCGACTGTGACGGAGAACTCAGGCATGGGCCGGTTTTCCAACAGAGGTGGTCACGGCAGGTTTGGGGACGGCCTGAGTATCGGCGAGCGTGAGCCAGGCCTTCAGATGATCGTCCTCGGCTTCAGGGTCCTGCTCAACCGAGAAGCGCAGCGACTGGAAGAAATCCTTCCACGGCAAGCGGTAATTCACGATCTGGTTCAGCCAGACCGCATCGAAGGACAGGGTGCAGGGCGCCGACTGTTCTCCTGCTTGGTCGGCGGTCAGCTCCCCAGTATCGCATCGGACCAGAAAGTCTCCCCCATGGGCGCCGTTCACGATGAACCGGATCTCCAATTTGAGGTCTTTGAGTGTGGACTCATTCTTTTCTCCCAGACGTTGCACGTAAGTACGGAACGGCTCGAATAGATCCTCGGCCGGCCGCGGCAGCGCCGCCACATACTCCCTGATGGCGGGCCGCATCCGCTCGGCGTAGGCCTTGAGATAGGCGTCCTTCCGCTCGAACGAGAACTCGCGGCGAATCGCCTGGTCCGGCTCGAACTCTCCGCTGATCAGATTGAGCCGGTCGCCCGGCAAGGGGATCTCGATCCGCCGTTGATAGCCCCGCTGATGCAACCAGTCGTGTGCGCGCTTCTGGTCTGGGACGAGTCCTTTCCCTCCGCAGTCATCATTAAACCTGGCGAGCGATTCCTCCAGGAACACGGGAGGGCCGCCGCAGGGAAGGCCCATGCGCGGAGCCATTTGGTCCAAGGCCTGGTAGGCGTATTCGAGCTTTTCCACGCGCTTGACCATCGACAGAGCCGTCATGCGTTCTGCGGGATGGCGATAGCAGAGCGGGTTCCAGCTGGCGCCGGCGCATGGGACGAGGAGCGCGTCGATCCGACCACCCATGCGGACTTTGAGGACATCGCGTTGCTTCGGGGTGAGCCGGGCTTCGCTCATGTTGATCAGGACGGCCTCACGGGCGCGAAACGTCACAGCGCAGCTCTGGCTATCCGACGTCTCGTCGGCCGTGAACAGAATCCGCAGTCCGTCGCCAACGGCGTGGTCCGTGCCGGGCTTCACTTCGATGATGGGATTCGTGCAGACTTGGCGAACGGTGTTCCAGAAAGTCCGCGACGCCTGCCGTGGCACGATGAGCGGCGTGTCCGGGGACAGCTTCTTGGAGAGAAACGAGGTATCGAGGTGGTCGGGGTGCGCGCCGGTCAGAACGACGGCAGTGAGGTTCCGATAATCGCGCTCCCCCAGGTGATGGTTGCAGGGGAATTGGAACCAACTGGCGTGAAAGGCGCCGAGCGGGGAGAGCCAGGGATCGCAGGCGGCGCGGGTCTTCCCCTGCGTGACGATGAACCCGGCGTGACCCAGAAACTCAAGCTGCATACGGTGCTCCGTGCCGACGTAGACTGTCAGCATAGTCGGTCTTGGGGTGAACAATCAAGGCGGAGTGAATCGGGTACGGAGTAGGAATTTGCAGATATCCAGGCTATAATCGCTCGCCATGGTCAAGGTCAAGATCTGCGGCAACACCAACCTGGACGACACGATGGCGGCGGTGCAGGCCGGTGCGGACGCCGTCGGGTTCGTGTTCTACAAGAAGAGCCCGCGTGCGGTAGAGCCGAAGGCGGCGGCCGAGATCATCTCCCGCCTGCCTCCTTTTGTGGTCCCGGTGGGAGTGTTCGTCAACGAAGAACTCGGGACTGTCCGCCGGATCCTGGAGGACTGCAACATTCCCCTCGCCCAGCTCCACGGAGACGAATCGCCGCAGTACTGCGCCGAGCTGGGGCGTTCGGTCATCAAGGCGATCCGGGTGCGCGATCGCGGGGACCTCGAACGCATGACGTCGTACCAGGTAGCCGGATTTGTGCTGGATGCCTTTGTCGAGGGCATGCCCGGAGGCACCGGCATCACGATCGATTGGGACCTGGCCAGCGAGGCCCAGGTCATGGGGCCGATTGTTCTTGCGGGCGGGCTGACCCCCGACAACGTGTTGGAAGCCGTCCGCCAGGCCAGGCCCTATGGCGTGGACGTCAGCAGCGGCGTGGAGGCTGCGCCCGGCAAGAAGGACCATGCCAAGGTCCGGGCCTTCATCACGAACGCCAAGAGTTGGACTTGGTAACGTCTCCTATTTTATACTGCCTTCTATGACGCAACTTCCTGACTCACGCGGTCGTTTCGGCGCTTTCGGCGGGCGCTACGTCCCCGAAACCTTGATTCCTGCGCTCGACGAGCTCATCAAGGAATATGAAAAGGCGCGCCGCGATCCAAAGTTCAAGGCCGAGCTGGATTACTATCTCAAGCAGTATGTCGGCCGCCCCACGGCCCTCTACTACGCCGAACGACTGAGCAAAAAGCTCGGCGGCGCGAAGATCTACCTCAAGCGGGAAGACCTCTGCCACACGGGCGCGCACAAGATCAACAACGCCATCGGCCAGGTGCTCCTGACCCGCCGGATGGGGAAGAAGCGGGTGATCGCCGAGACCGGCGCGGGCCAGCATGGCGTCGCTGTGGGGACGGCGGCCGCGCTGTTCGGTCTGCAGTGCGACGTGTACATGGGTACGGAGGACATGGAGCGCCAGGCTTTGAACGTCTTCCGGATGCGTCTGCTCGGCACCGCCGTGAAGCCAGTCATCGCCGGGAGCCGCACGCTGAAGGACGCCATCAGCGAGGCCATGCGGGACTGGACCACCCACGTCCGCACCACGCACTACGTCCTCGGCTCGGTCCTGGGCGCGCACCCGTACCCGATGATGATCCGCGACTTCCAGTCCATCATCGGCAAGGAGGCGCGCAAGCAGATTCTGCAGGCCGAGGGCAAGCTGCCGGATTACCTCATCGCCTGCGTGGGCGGGGGCAGCAATGCGATCGGCTTGTTCACCGCCTTCCTCAAGGACAAGAAGGTGAAGATGGTCGGAGTCGAAGCGGGCGGGCTCGGGATCGAGAGCGGCAAGCATGCGGCGCGTTTCGCCACTGGCTCGGTCGGCGTCCTTCACGGGACCATGACGTATCTCCTGCAGGACGACGACGGGCAAATCCAGCTGACCCATTCTGTCTCGGCCGGCCTGGACTACGCCGCGGTTGGGCCGGAGCATTCCTATTATAAGGAGCGGAAGCGTATCGCCTATACCTACGCAACGGATGAAGAAGCCATGGCGGCTTTCGATCTGTTGTGCCAGACGGAAGGTCTCATGCCGGCGCTCGAGTCCGCCCATGCCATCGCCTACGTGACGAAGCTAGCGCCGAAGCTCAAGCGCAGCCAGATCCTCATGGTGAATCTCTCCGGTCGTGGCGACAAAGACGTGAATCAGGTTGCTCGGATCAAAGGCGTATCACTATGAACGCGGCTCAGCCAAGACTTCGCCGCTACGGAAGCCGCAGGCGCTTATGAGCCGTCTCCAAGCGACCTTTCAAAAATTATCGGGGCGCGGCGAGAAGGCTTTGATTGCCTACCTCATGGCCGGCGATCCGTCGCTTGACGAGACGGAGACCTACGTCCTGCGATTGGCGGAGACGGGCGCCGATGTCATCGAGCTGGGCGTGCCCTTCTCGGACCCCATCGCCGACGGCCCGGTCATCCAGCAGGCGGCGGAGCGGGCGCTCCGTTCCGGGACTTCGCTGAAAAAAATCCTGGCGATGGCCCGGTCTCTCCGGACAAAGACGCAGGTGCCGCTCGTCCTCATGGCCTACTACAACTCGATCTTCCGGTACGGGGAGGCGGCCTTCTGCCGCGACGCGGTGGCGGCCGGCGTGGATGGGCTCATCGTGCCTGACATGCCGACGGACGAGGCGGGCACGATCCATCCGCTAGCTGAAGCGGCTGGCCTGGATGTGATCTTTTTGCTGGCTCCGACGAGCACGGGCAAACGTCAGGCCAGCGTCGCACGGCTCTCCCGCGGCTTCATCTACTACGTCTCGTTGACCGGGATTACCGGAGCCAAGCTGACCGACAAGGCTGACGTGGAGAAAAATGTGCGGGAGATTCGCCGCTACACCAAGACGCCGGTCGCAGTCGGCTTCGGTATCAAGACGCCGGAGGATGCTTGCGAGGTGGCGCGCATCGCCGACGGGGTGATCGTCGGCAGCGCGCTCGTCAAGATCATAGCCGAGGGCGGCTCTTCCGCCTCCGACCGCCTCGTCTCCTTCACCCGTTCCCTCAAATCCGCGACCCTGGATTCCTAAGAATCATGAGACGTGTGAGCTGGCTGCTGGCGATCGTTCTCCTGCTGGGTTGTGCCGAAGTCTTGAGGGTACGCGACATTCCGGAAATCACCCTCGGCGAAACGGCCTTCTTCCCCACAATTGAAGCCCACACCGATGCACCGATAGTTACGGGCAATCGCATCGACATCTTACTGAATGGAGACGAGACGTTCCCCGCCATGCTGCGCGAAATCAAACGCGCGAAGTCGACGATCACCTTCGCCCAATTTCTCTACGAGGACGGCGCTATCGCGCGTGAATTCGCGGAGGCGTTTGCGGAACGATGCCGGAAGGGCGTCATCGTGGATATCCTGCTGGATAACTACGGATCGGTCAAGGTGCCATCCGAAATTATCAAAACGATGAAAGAGGCCGGCTGCCACGTGGAGCAATTTCGTCGGGTGAAGGCGGAAGGAATCATTTTCCCATGGAAATTGTTGCGCTACAACTATCGCAGCCATCGCCGAATCTTGGTCGTCGACGGCCGGGTCGGATTTACCGGCGGATATGGCATCAGCGAGGCGTGGACGGGAAACGGGCGCACGCCGGACCATTGGCGGGACACCAACGTGCGAATCGAAGGGCCGGTGGTACAAAATCTCCAATCCGCCTTTGGCGAGAGCTGGCTTGAAGCAACCGGCGCCGCTATCGGGGGTGACGCCTATTTCCCCCGCCTTGAAACCCGCGGAAATGTGCCGGCGCAAATCGTCAAGAGTTCACCGACAGGCGGCAGTTTTCAAAGTTACATGCTGTTCCTGCTCTCGATCAGTTCGGCCAAAAAATCAATCATGATTACGAACCCGTACTTCATTCCTGACGAGGTGATGACCGAAGCTTTGGTGAAGGTCGCCGCGCGCGGCGTGCGGGTCATCATACTGGTACCGGGCACGATAGACAGCGAGCTCACCTATCCCGTGAGCCGCGGCCACTACGGGCCCCTGCTCCTCGGCGGCATTCAGATTTTTGAGTATCAGCCATGCCTGCTGCACGCCAAAACCATGGTCATCGACGGCGCCTGGGCAACCATCGGCACCACCAATTTCGATAATCGATCCTTTGCGTTGAATCAGGAAGTCAACCTCACGGTCTACGATCGCACCGTGGCCCGCCGCCTCGAAGACATCTTCCAGGAAGATTTAAAACATGCCAAACAAATAAGTTACGACGACTGGGAATCGCGGGGAATCTTTGAACGGCTTGTCGATTTCTTCGCCTTTCCCGTCAAAGACCTGCTGTGATCGCGCAGCTTGCCGTCGCCGACCGCCATGCCGCCTTCCCCGCTCCCTCAAATCCGCCACCCTGCCGGCTTAGTCTCGGTCTATGCTACTTCAGCGCTGCGGTGAGGCGCGAGTGGATGCGGCGGACGCGTTCCAACTGGCCTTTGGCCGGGAAGCGCTCGTAGAACCCTTCGGTCCGGAATTCCTTGGCGAGCTCGGCCCAGCCGGCCAGGGTTTCCTTGAAGGCGCGGGGCGACTTGTCCTCCTCCCAGGCCTTCAGCAACGGCAGGCTCTCCAGCAGATCGCCCAGCACCCGGATCAGCGCCTTGAGCGTGACATCGCGGGTGAACATGAACCGGTCGTTCTTGCCCCACACCGCCTCCATCACCTCGCGCACCGCCTTCAGATAATCGCGGACCAGGGGATAGGCGCGGTCCACTTTCAACTCCCACTGCTTTTGGAACAGTGAGCGGTGTGTCTCGACGATTTTGTGGAGCTCGTTGAACAGCTCGGACTGCAGGATCCACTTTTCCTGGCGGCTCCGGCCGCCAAGGCGGTTGATCCGGTACTGGAGCGGGGAGTCGTCGTTTTCATACAGCTGGGTGACCAGCTTGGCCGCGAATTTCTTCTCCGGACTGGCCCACGAGACTCGCTCATAGAGATCCACCAGGTGCGACTTGCTGATCCTGGTCGGTGTCGAGTTGATGATGACGAACATCTCCGTGGCGAAGTCCTCGCTGCGGCCGTCGAAGAGGATGCAGGGAATGTGGATGGTGCGCGCGTCGTCCGGCCGGTCCTTCGCGTAGAAGTGCAGGGCTGCCAGACGATGCTGGCCGTCGATGACCAGATACTTGCCGCCGGGCTCTGAAAGATGGCCGACCTCCGCGAAGGGGCCGACTCCCTGGAAGCGCAACTGCTCCGCGGTGAACAGCAGGACCGTGCCCGGGATCGGAGGTTGGCTCACGGCCGTCTCGTAGAAGTTGGTGATGGCCTTGACCTTGGCCCGTGAGATCTGGCGCTGGAACGCCTTGTCGTGGCGCTCGATCCTTTCGATGAACTGGGCGACCTCATCGTGTTCGGCCACGGCGGACGGCGCGATCTGCTCGCCCTCACCGTAGAACCGGCTGACAAAGCGGACCTTCCGGAGCAGATCATGCGCCGGATAGGAGATGAAGTAGAAGATACCGTCTTTCTGCCGGATGCGTGTGGCTAACATAGGCGTCTGCTCTCTAGCATAACCGCTAGGCGATCTGGCCGTCGACCATGCGGATGATGCGGTTAGCCTGATTGGAGAGCGCTTCGTTGTGGGTCACGATCACGAACGTGACTCCCTTGGCGCGGTTCAGGTCCCGCATCAGGCGGAAGACCTCCTCGCCGGTGTGCGTGTCCAGGTTGCCGGTCGGCTCGTCGGCGAGGACGACGTTCGGCTGCAGGACCAGCGCGCGCGCGACCGCGACGCGCTGCTGCTCGCCGCCCGACAGTTCCCCGATGCGATGCTCCAGCCGATGCGCCAGGCCGACTTCTTTCAGCACGGCCTCCGCCGCGGCGCGCGCCTCCTCCTCTCCTTGCCGCCGGATCAGGGCCGGCATCATGACGTTCTCCAGCGCCGTGAATTCCGGCAGCAGATGGTGGAACTGAAAGACGAAGCCGATCTTGCGGTTGCGAAAATCCGCCAGCGTCTGGTCGTCCTTGGCGAAGACATCGTCGCCGTCGAAGCGCACGGTGCCGCTGGTGGGCCGGTCGAGCGTGCCGAGAATATGGAGCAGCGTCGTCTTACCGACGCCGGACGCGCCGACGATCGCCACCATCTCGCCGCGCTTGATCTCCAGAGTGACGCCCTTCAGCACGTGGACCTCGGTCTGGTCCAAGTGAAAGGATTTTTTGAGGTCGCGGGCTTCGATCATCATTTGCACCCGCCCGGCCCCGCGGCCGCCGAGACGGCCGCCTTTCCCGTGTTACTCATATCTTATCGCTTCAGCAGGATCCAGCCTTGCCGCCTGCCGGCAGGGATGGATCGTGGCGAGAAAGGTGATGGTGATCGCCGAGACGGCCACCGTCAGGACGTCCATGACCTTGATGTTCACCGGGATGTGGCTGAGGTAGTACACGTCCCCCGGCAGCGTGTAGAACTCCTGGATCCCCCAGCAGAAGCCGTACCCCAACGGGATGCCGATCGCCGTGCCGACGACACCGATCACGAGCCCGTTCAACATGAAGATCCGCATCACGGCCTTGCCGGTCGCGCCCATCGCCTTGAGGATGGCGATCTCCCGGTGCTTCTCCACCACGATCATGGTCAGCGTGCTGACGATGTTGAACGAGGCGACGATGACGACCAGCACCAGCAGCACGAACATCATGAACTTCTCCATCTTGAGTGCCGAGAACAGGTTCTTGTTCAGCTTCATCCAGTCTCGCGCCCAGTATGGGAATCCGATCGTGCGCTCGATCGCCTGCGCAATGCGGTCCGCCGCGAAGACATCCGCGACCTTGACCTCGATGCCGGTCACGGCGTCGCCCATGTTGAAGAACTCCTGCGCCTGCTTGATGGACACGTATGCCAGCGACGAATCGTACTCGAACATCCCGGCCTCGAACACGCCCGCGACCCGGTAACCTCGTACCTTCGGGATCATGCCCAGCGCGCTGATCGGGCCCACCGGCGACACGACGTTCAGCCGGTCGCCCAGGAAGACGCCCAGGCGCAGGGACAACTCCTTGCCGATGATGATGCCGGGAAGCAGCTGAGAGGAGGCCTCCGGTTGATCGGGAGGAACCGGCGTGAGTTTGCCGGCAGGTCCGAGGCGCTCGAGGTCCTCCAGCGTGCCGGCCCTGAGGGTTTTGGCGATCTCCGTGACCGTCGTTTCCCGGCGGACGTCGATGCCGCGCAGCACGACGCCGTGCGATCCGCTTTCCGAGGTCAGGAGGATCTGTTTGAAGATGAAGGGCGTGGCGGCGACGACCTCCGGTACGGCGGCGATCTTGTCGGTCAACTCCCGGTAGCCCTTGATGGTCTCGCCGGTGCGGGTGGTGACGATGATGTGGGAGTTCGTACCGAGGATCTTGGCCTGCATATCCTCCTTGAAGCCGGTCATGATGCCCAGCGTGGCGATCAGGGCCGCGACGCCGATGGTCACGCCGGCGATGGAAATGAGCGTATTGAACGAAATGGTCCGATTGCGGCGCTTGGCCCGGAGGTACCGGAGGCCGATGAAGACTTCGTACGGGAGGTTCATTTTTCCGGTCTGAGCTGCGGGAACAGAATCACGTCGCGGATGGAGGTCTGGTTGGTCAGCAGCATCACGAGGCGGTCGATGCCGATGCCTTCGCCGGCCGTGGGCGGCATGCCGTGCTCGAGGGCCCGCAGAAAGTCCTCGTCGAGGGGCTGAGCCTCGAGGTCGCCCTTCGCCCGTTCCGCCATCTGCGCTTCGAAGCGTGTGCGCTGGTCCTGAGGATCGTTCAGCTCGGAGAAGGCATTGGCGATCTCGCGGGTGGCGATGTAGAGCTCAAAGCGGTCGGTCAGGTCCGGATCGGTCTCCTTGCGCTTGGCCAGCGGCGAAGTCTCGACCGGGAAGTCGGTGATGAACGTCGGTTGGATGAGCGTGGGCTCCACCACCTGCTCGAACAGCAAGGTCACCAACCTCCAGTACGATTCGCCGCCCTTGAGCTCGCACCGGTGCTTCGTGGCCTGGGCGAGGACGTACGCCGGATCGGTGATCTGCTGGGGCGTCGCGCCTAAACGATCGGCGACCGCGTCCCGGTAGGTCAGACGCTTCCATGGGCGTGCAAATGAGAGCGTCACGCTTTCGTCCTTGTTCGGATGCAGGCGATAGGGAATGGTCTGCGTCCCCTTGCCGTGGACGGCCTCGATCAGCTCGACGATCAGCTCCTCGGTCAGCGGAATCAGATCGGTGTAATCGGCATAGGCCATGTAGAACTCCAGCATGGTGAACTCGGGGTTGTGGATCGTGGAGATGCCTTCGTTCCGGAAGTTGCGGTTGATCTCGAAGACGCGAGGCAAGCCGCCGACGATCAGGCGCTTCAAGTAGAGCTCGGGCGCCACCCGGAGGTAGAGGTCGGTGTTCAGGGCATTGTGATGTGTCACGAACGGCCGGGCCGTGGCGCCGCCGGGAATCGGCTGCATCATGGGGGTTTCCACTTCGAGGAAGCCCTTGCCCACGAGGAACGCGCGGATCGCCTGGACGATCGTGCTGCGCGTGAAGAAGATGCGCTTGACGTCCGGGTTGGCGATCAGGTCCACATAGCGCTGGCGGTACCGGGTTTCCACGTCGGTCAGGCCGTGCCATTTCTCGGGCAGGGGACGCAGTGACTTGCAGAGCAGCGTGAGCTGCTTGACCTCGATCGTCAGCTCGTTCGTCTTGGTCCGGAAGAGATGCCCGCTGACGCCGATCACGTCGCCGATGTCGAGCAGTTCCGCGAGGGTATGACCCTGGTCGCCCAGGACGTCCTTCTTCAGATACACCTGGAGCACATCCACGCCGTCCTGGAGGGAGGCGAAGGCGGCCTTGCCGAACCGGCGCAGGGCGGTGATCCGACCGGCCAAGGTCGCGCTGACCGGATGCTGTTCGAGGGATTCCTTGGTGGCGGTGCCGTACCGGGCGATCAGCTCGCCGGCCCGATCTGTGACCTCGAAGCGCGCGCCGAAGGGGTTCATCCCCAACCCGCGAATCAGGTCCAGCTTCTTCAACCGCTGCGCGATCTGATCGTTCAGCTCGTCCATAAGAATTGTCGCATTATAGAGGGCAGGGATAGGCAAATCAAATTGCATGCGTGGCGCGCAATGTGCTTCAATCCGCTCCTATGCGCCGGCGTTCGTTCCTGCTAAGCCTGGCGAGTCTTCTTGCCGGCCTGTCGCTTCCACGGCTCTCGCCGACGGCGCGCGTAGAGGCCGCCGGTGAGACTGCAGGCGAACCGCCCGCCGCGCCATCGCCGTCGGTACTCCTTGCCGTTGGGGGCGACACCACGCTGGGTGCGAACCTGCAGGCGCATGTCGACAGTCAACTGGCGGCGGGCGTTCCGAAGGAGCAGCTCTGGCCGCTCTACTTCGCCGGCGTCAAGTCTTCCTTCGGCGCCGCCGACCTCGCGCTCGTCAACCTCGAGTGCCCCTTCACCAAGCGCGGCGAGAAACTGCTCAAGCGCTTCAACTTCCGTGCCCGTCCCGAGCTGGTCGAGATCCTCAAGGCAGGGTCGGTGAACGTGGTGACATTGGCCAACAACCATACGATGGATTATGAAGCGGTCGGCCTCGACGACACTCTGGCGACGCTTGACGCCGCCGGCATCGCGCATTTTGGGGCAGGTAAGAATCTCGAGGCGGCCAGGCAGCCGGCCGTGCTCGAGCGTGCGGGGGTGAAGATCGGCTTCCTCGGTTACTATTTCCAGTCGGCCGCCACCATGCTGGAGACCCGGGCGGTGTTCGCCACCCCCAACCGTCCCGGCGTCGCCGGCTGCTATACAGATCTGGCCTGCGTTCGGGATCAGATCATCGAGGATGTCCAGCGCATGGCATCACAAACGGATGCCGGGTTCGTCTACTTCCACTGGGGCAGGGAGGGTAGCACGGAGACGCTCGAGTATCAGATCGAACTGGCGCATCTCTGCATCGATCTCGGCTGCCAGGGAGTCTTCGGCGCGCACCCCCATCGGCTGCAGGGAGTCGAGGTGTACCGAGACCGGCCGATCTTCTACTCGCTCGGCAACTTTGTCTTCGGGGGCAACAAGGATCCGCGCGACAAGCTCTCCGCGATCGCGCTGCTGCGGGTGGAGCAGACCGGCGCGCCGGCGGCCGAGCTGATCCCGATTCAGGTCACGCGCTGGCCCGGAGCGCCGTTCCAGCCGTTTGTGCTGACCGGCGCGGCCAGGGAGGACGCGCTGGCGCGAATCGCGTCGTTGTCGGAGGGTTTTCCGCAGACGCTGCCGATGCTGCGGCCGTATATCGGAAAGGACAGGAAACCTGGAGCCTAGTCGAAGAAATACCCTTGCGGATTGACCGGTCGGTCCTTGACGTACACCTGATAGTGCAGATGAGGGCCGGTTGAGAATATCCCTGTATTCCCCACGAGCCCGATCATCTCGCCGCGCTTGAGCGTTTGCCCTTCATGGACCAGCGCCTTTTCGAGATGCCGGTACTCGGTTTGGAAGCCGAACCCATGATCAATCTTCACCACATTGCCCATTTTGGCGTCGTGCCTGACGACGATCACCCTGCCGCTTGCCGGCGCGATCACGGGCGTATTGGTGCGGGCCCCGATGTCCATGCCGTTATGCTGGGCCGGCTCGCCGCTGAACGGGGAGAGACGCTCGCCAAAGCCGGACGTAATCGGGCCCTTGACCGGCCGGATCGTCGGCGTTGACGCCCAGCGTGCCGACTTCTCCTCCGCGAGCTTGGTGTTCCGATTGAGTATGATCTCCTGCGAAGACGCTTCGGCCTTCAGCCATTCAAGCTCCTGTTCAAGCATGGCGGACTGATTGATGAAAGGGGCGGCGAGCGGGCCGTCGTCGCCTCCTTTCCCATAGACCATGCCGGAAGAGCGGTCTACATCCTGACCGAGCATGACGCCGAAGCGCCAGTTCAGGCGCTTGATCTCGAGCACCTGCCGCTTGATCTCGGCCATGTCGTTCCGCAAGACGGTTTTCTGCTCTCGAGCGCTCGAGAGTTCGCTCCGGAGGGAATACAGCTCCCCGATTTCCTTCAGATGGGTGGCCAGCTGCAGGAACATAAACAGTTGGGAAAGCATGAAACCGGCGGCGAGGATGAGTATGCCCCGGAAGATGGATCGCGGTAGGGTCAGCCGTACCGGCTTGGCCTTTGCGCCCCAGAACAGAAGAACCGTGCAGACAGCATTGAAAGGTTGCATGAGCCGAGTGTATGCGAGTCAAAAAAACGAGTCAACATTTTTTCGGTGCAAGTCCGCGCAATACAGGCACTATTTGCCCTGCTTGTCATTTTTTTTCAATGACTGGAGCAGGTAGGCTTCGATGAACGGGTCGAGGTCGCCGTCCATCACGGCGCTGATGTTGCCCACTTCGAGGTTCGTCCGGTGGTCCTTCACGAGCTGATAGGGCTGAAAGACATAGGACCGGATCTGGCTACCGAACCCAATCTCCTTCTTCTCGCCGACGAAGGCGTTGAACTCCTCTTCCTTCTTCTTCTGTTGCGCCTCGTACAGCCGCGCCCGCAGCACCTTCATCGCGCCAGTCTTGTTCTTGAGTTGGGAGCGCTCGTTCTGGCATTGCACGACGATGCCGGTGGGGATGTGCGTGATGCGGATGGCGGTCTCGACCTTGTTGACGTTCTGGCCGCCGGCCCCGCCGGAGCGGAACGTGTCGATCTTGATATCCTTCTCCTCGATGTCCACTTCCGCATCGTCTTCGATCTCCGGATAGACGAAGACGGAGGCGAACGAGGTGTGACGCCGCTTGTTGGCGTCGAACGGTGAGATACGCACCAGGCGGTGGACGCCGGCCTCGGCCTTGAGGTAGCCATAGGTGTTCTCGCCCGCGATGCCGAGCGTCACGCTCTTGACGCCGGCCTGCTCGCCGGTGAGGTAATCCAGCGTCTCGACCTTGAAGCCTTTGGTTTCGGCCCACCGCATATACATCCGCATGAGCATTTCGGCCCAATCCTGGGACTCTGTGCCGCCGGCGCCCGGATGGATCGAGAGAATCGCGTTGTTGGCGTCCATCTCGCCGTGCAGCAGGAGATTGACCCGAAGCCGGGTCAGCGCCTGCTCGGCCTGATTCAGTTCGGCGGCCATGCTCACGCCCAACAGTTTCTGTTCTATCTCGGTCAGCTCCACCATCGCGTCGAGATCGTCGAGCCTGCGTTCCATGACGTCCCAACTCTTGATCTCTCGTTCTAGGAGGTTTTTCTGGCGAATGACGCTCTGGGACGAGCGGCGGTCATCCCAGAAGTTGGGGGCGGCCATGCGCTCTTCGAGGGTCTGGATCTGTGTTTTCAGCGAAGGGAGGTCAAAGATGCCCCCGGATCTCGTCAAAACGGGTCCGCAGGGAAGTCAGACGACTCTTTAAATCGTCGAGCATGGGGTCTCCTTGCTTCGCGGCGGGCGCGACGCCACGCCACGGCCGATACGAGCAAGGCGAGTATACCACAGCCGTACGCGAAGAGGTCACCGTAGGCGGTGTAGAAAGTCCGTGGGCCGCCGGTATGGATCTCGCCGCTGAGCGTGCCGTCGACGAAGATCTCCGTGGTGCGCAGGATGTGTCCCTCCCCGTCGATGAACCCGGAAATGCCGGTGTTCGCGGCGCGGGCAAAGGCGATCCGGTTTTCAACTGCGCGAAACACCACCATGGCGAAGTGCTGATAGGGTGCGCTCGAATCGCCGAACCAGGCGTCGTTGGTGATCGTCACCATAAAATCGGCTCCCTGGTCCACGAACTGGCGCACCAGGTCCGGAAAGATGACTTCAAAGCAGATGACAAGACCGAACCGGCCGCCCGGCCCGCCCATCACGCGGGGGCCCGATCCCGGCACGAAGTCGCCGATGCCGACCACCAGCTTGTCGAGGAAGAACAGGACCGCCTTCAACGGCACGTACTCGCCGAACGGCACGAGGTGAACCTTGTCGTACCGGTCCAGCACCGTCCCGTCTCCGCTGACCAGATACGCGCTGTTCGTCAGGTGTGGTTGGCCGTCGGTCCGGTTGGCAAGAGCGGGACTGCCGAAGAGCAGCGGGACGCCGTGGTCCCGCACGAAGGTGAGTACTTCGTCCCGGTAGGCGGTCTCCACGTCAAACAGGAACGGCGTGGACGCTTCCGGCCAGATCACTAGGTCGGCTCCCTGCACGACTTGCGCCGTGAGCCGCTCATGCCGGTCGAGGGTCTCCCGACGATAGATGACATCCCATTTTCTCGCCTCGTCGATGTTGGGCTGCACGAGGCCGATCCGAACCGTATGGTCCATGCCCGCATCTGTATGGGGGCCCAGGCGCCAGTGTCCGTAGGCCACGACCAGGGAGATGACCACCACGGCCAGGGGTACGGCAATCCACGGCAGAGGAGCCGGATGGTCACTCGCTGACGCTCGTGAAATGATCGCCTCGACAATCCGAGCCACCAGCGCGTTCACCAGCACGAGGAGATAGGATACGCCATAGACGCCGGTCACATCGGTGATCTGGATGAGGGAGAGATTGTGGAATTGGCTGTAGCCGAAAAGCGCCCAGGGAAAGCCTGAGAAGAGATGCGTACGCATCAATTCCAGCATGACCCAGAGGAGCGGCGCGGTCCACACCGGGATCAACCCGCGCCAGTCCTTGATCCCGGACAGGATGGCCGTGAACAGGCCCACGAACAGCGCGCAATAGCCTGCCAGGAGGAGCATCACCAAAAAGCTGATGATCAAAGGGACTCTTCCGTACTGGTACATAGCATTGATCACCCAGGAGAGCGTCCCGGCGAAGAACACAAGCCCGGTCAGCCAGCCCTGGCCAAAGGAGGTTTTCCACGATGATCCGTGAATGGCGAGCAGCAGCGGAACCAGCGCGACCCAGGCCAACGACTCAAAATCGTAGCGGGGAAAGCTGAGGGTGAGCAGCATCCCGGAAGCGGCGGGCAGGACGAGAAGACGGACGAGTCGCCAGAGCATCCGATCACCATAACGAATTCACGTACATGAAGCAACTACCCCGATAAATATTAAATTATCCGGTTGAGGTGTTCGCGGAACGGTGGTAGAATCCCGACCTGCCAAGAACGTTATATCGGGAATAATGTAGGAATTGTTTGAACAAGGGGGAATCTGAATGGCTGGAGCGCGCGTGCTGGTCACCCCGAGAGCGTTTCTCGACCTCGAAGGGGAGCACCTGGATATTCTGAAAAAGGCGGGATACGAAATCGTGGCCAACCCGCGGCCGCGGGCCCTGACGGAAGATGAAATGGCGGCCTACATTCCCAACATGGACGCCATCATCGTCGGCGACGATCCGGTGACGCACCGCGTGCTGGATCGCGCGACCGGCCTGAAAGTGATCTCCAAGTTCGGCACCCATGTGGATAACATCGATGTGGACGTGGCCGCGGCGCGGAAAATTCCCGTCACCTTCACCCCTGGCGTGACCCATCCCGCCGTGGCCGAGCTGACCATCGGCCTCATGTTCGCGCTGCTCCGCGGTATCCCGCACATGGACCGGGACGTCCACGCCGGCAAATGGGCCGCGGTCGCCGGGATCGAGCTCATGGGGAAAATGCTGGGCATCGTCGGCATGGGCGGCATTGGGAAGGAGGTCGCCAAACGCGCGCTGGCGCTGGGCATGAACGTGATGGGGTTCGACATGCATCCGGACGAATCCTTCGCCGAGCACTACGGCATTGAGTACGTTCCGGCCGACGAACTCCTCAAAAACTCCGATATCGTCACCTTGCACCTGGGGCTCAACCCCGAAACCCGGGGCTGGCTCTCGAAGATGCGCGTAGCCCGGATCCGCCCGGGTGCCTACCTCATCAATACCGGCCGGCCCGAGCTCATCGACGAGGGGGCCGTGCTTGACGCCTTGCGCGGACAGCGCATCCGTGCGGCGGCCTTTGATCTGCCGGGTGAGGAGAACCAGTTCGCCGTGCCGTTGCTGACCCAGGAGAACGTGCTGGTGTCCTGCCATGCCGGGTCCAACACGGAGGAGTCCCTCCGCCGCCAGGCTGTCATGTCGGCGGAGAACGTCGTCGCCGTGCTGAGCGGCCAACCGAAGCTCGCGGCCTTCGCCACAGTCGAGTAAGCACGGATGCCGCGGGATATCCCTCTCGGCAACGGCAAGCTCCTCATCACCTTCGATCGCTACTATCGCATCCGCGACATCTACTTTCCGCACGTCGGCAAGGAAAACCACACGGTCGGCCACCCGTGGCGCTTCGGCGTCTGGGTGGACGGGCAGCTCTCTTGGCTGGGTCCCGACTGGCAAATCTCGCTGAAATACCAGGAGGGGACGCTGGTCTCACAGGTCGAGGCGCAGCATCCTGGGCTTCAAGTACGGCTGGTCTGCAACGATGCCGTGGACTTTTATGAGACGATCTACGTGCGAAAGATCATCGTGCAGAACCTGGCCCAAAAGGAGCGCGACATCCGGCTCTTTTTCAACCAGGACTTCCATCTCTACGAATCCGAGGTCGGCGACACGGCGGCCTATGAGCCCAAGCACAAGACCATCACGCATTACAAAATGCGCAGGTACTTCATGACCAACTACATGGCGAGCGGCGCGATCGGCATCCAACACTTTGCCACCGGCCGCAAGGAAATGGAGGGGGTGGAGGGGACCTGGCGCGACGCCGAGGACGGCAATCTGGAGGCCGGCCCGATCATGCAGGGGTCGGTGGACTCCACGCTTGGCATCTTCCTCAAGGTGCCCGGGCAGGGGACGCAGGAGGCCTGGTACTGGATCATCGCGGGCGAGGACTGGTTCAGCGTCAACAACCTCAACAAGCGGATCGAAGAGCGGCTGCCGGAGTATTACCTGTTGCGGACGGAAAAGTACTGGCGCTACTGGCTGAACCAGGACTGCATCGACTTCGACGATCTGTCGCCCAAGGTCATGGACCTGTATCACCGGAGCCTGCTGGTAATCCGGACCCAGACGGACGATAGCGGGGCGATCATCGCGGCGAACGACTCGGACGTCACGACCCGGGCGCGCGACACCTATTCCTATCTGTGGCCGCGGGACGGCGCGCTGGTGGCCCACGCGCTGGACGTTGCGGGCTACCCGCAGATCACCCGCAAGTTCTTCCAGCTCTGCAACCAGCTTCTCACGCCGGAGGGCTACTTCCTGCACAAGTACAATCCGGACGGCTCGTTCGCCAGCTCCTGGCATCCCTGGGTGAAAGACGGGGAGCCGCAGCTGCCGATCCAGGAGGACGAGACCGCGCTGGTGCTCTGGGCGATCTGGAAGCACTTCGAGCGCTACCGGGACGTCGAGTACATCACGCCGCTCTACGCGCCGCTGATCAAGCGGGCGGCGAACTGGATGGTCTCCTACCGGGATCCGGTCACGGGCCTGCCGTACGCGTCGTACGACTTGTGGGAAGAGCGTCACGGCGTGCTGGCCTTCACCTGCTCGGCGGTCTATGCGGGGCTGATGGCGGCCTCGTACTTCACCGAAGGGTTCGGGCAGGCCGGCCTCACCGACACCTACCGCCGCGCCGCGGCCGAGATCAAGTCGGGGATGGACCGTTACCTCTACCGTCAGGAGTTGGGCCGCTTCGCGCGGATGGTCACCTTTAAGAAAAACGGGACGCTCGAGAATGTGGATCCCGTGATCGACGCCAGCCTCTATGCGGTAGGCTACTTTGGTATCTACGAGCCGACGGACGAGCGGGTGATGAAGACCATGACTGCCATCCGCGAGCGGCTTTGGTGCAAGACGCCGGTGGGAGGGATTGCGCGCTACGAGAACGACTATTACCATCAGGTCAGCCAGGACTTGACCAATGTGCCGGGGAACCCCTGGTTTGTCTGCACGCTCTGGATCGCGCAGTGGCTGATCAAGAAGGCGACGACCGTGGAGCAGCTCAAGGAAGCCGTCCCGCTCATCGAGTGGGCAGCCGACCGGTGTCTCCCGTCCGGCGTGCTGGCGGAGCAGGTCAATCCCTACACCAACGAGCCGCTGTCGGTGTCGCCGCTCACCTGGTCGCACTCGACCTTCGTCCAGACGGTGCTGGATTATCTCGAGAAGCGCACGAGCCTCGACCTCTGCGCCACCTGCCACCGCCCCGCGCACCCATTCCGCACCCGCAAAACCAACAAGCCGTAGATGGTAGGGGCACGGCGTGCCGTGCCCCTACAACTTGAAGACGTGCAAGGCGGGTGTTAGGATAGACCCATGGCGAATGTCACGTTAGTCTATTCGACGACTTGTGGCGCATGCCCGGCGGCGAAGGAAATGTGGAAGGGGCTGCGCATCAAGCACAACTTTAGCTACCGGGAGATCGACATCCTCAGCCCGGACGGCCAGGAGTTGGCAGACCGGCACGCGATCCGCGCCACGCCGGCCTCGATCGTGGACGGCAAGCTGAAGTTCATCGGCGTGCCCTCGCGCGAGAGCGCCGAAAAAGCGCTGGGCGTCCGGCCGCCGGACAAATAGGACACATACATTGGCCGACGAATTCGACAACGACCTGGACCTCGATATCCTGGGCGCCAAACCCCAGACGAAGCCGCCAAACTGCCCCGTTTGCGACGAGCCGATGATGTTCAACGACGGCGACTGGTTTTGCGGACCCTGCAACGGGACAGACTGCGGCCCCGAGACGGGATAAGATTCGGTAGGGGCACGGCGCGCCGTGGCCCTACGGTTCTTGATGGAAACCTCCGAGCAGTTTCTGGATCGCGCCATGCCGATGCTGCAGCGGTCCGACCCCATTCCAAAACTCCTTCCGCAAGTCCGCCTCGGCCGCATGCCCAAAGATTCGCCGGCCCTGGCAGCCATCCTGGAGTCCTGGCTGGAGACCTTCATCCAGGTGCTAAAGGACGGCCAGGCCGTGCTGGACGTCGGAGGCGCGCTGCGGCTCGATCCCAATCCGCGGATCGCTGTTCTGGTGGAGGCCGGCGTTCTAGCCGGCGACCATCCGCAAGTCAAAACCGTCCGCGACGCCTGGTCGGCGGCGCTCGGCGCCGCGCGCCAACGAGATAAGACTTGAAGCGAGTAAATTAAAACCGGAAACTCGGGGGACAGCCATGGCCGACAGAAGATATGGCCAGCGGGGCTATCGGGACTACGAGAAGGAGCGGCAAGGAAAGCCCCAGGAGCCTGCCCGATCGGATGCGCCTGCGATGCTTCCCACCCAGACCGTCTCCCGCTGCGCGGACTGCGGCACAACACTCCCACCCATGACTGATCCCAACGGCCAGTGTCCCAAGTGCCGGGCGGAACTCCATTCCTGCCGGCAGTGCGCCCACTTCGATCCCGGTGCCCATTTTGAATGTACCCGGCCGGTGCCGGAACGCATCGCCGACAAGCGCGCTCGCAATGCCTGCACGTTCTTTTCACTGCAGGTCGCGGTGGAGCGCAGCACCACGTCGGGGTCGGCGCGCCCTGACGACGCCCGACGCGCGTTCGACAACCTCTTCAAGAAAAAGTAATCGGTCAAGAGCGGGTCCTGCCCCCCCATAGCCCAGTGCAGCTGGGCGTTTCGCCGTCGAAGTCCCGGAACCCGGCTGTACGCCCTGCGCTGCATCTGGGCGCCCATGCGGTGTCACCCGCAAGAGGACGGAGCGGGGTCTGACTCTAACGCGGCCGTGGAGGAGCGCCCTTTCCACCATTGTCCATCATCCGAGGGCGCGCCGACCGGGAGCGGGAGGCAGCCCCCGCGACAGGCCGACTTCTCCGTTCTTGTTCCCCTCGCGGTTTTCCGCTACGCTACCCCGTCATGCTCACGATCGTCACCGGTCCCTTCCAGCCCGATCTTGAAACCGCCCTCGTCTCCCAGGTCCGAGCGCTCAAACAGGAGAATCCACTCGCGCCGCTTGCCATCATCGTACCTTCGCAGCAGCTTGCCAGGCGTGTGAAGTGGCTGTTGGCTATCGAGCAGGGCCTCGCGCTGCTCGATAGCCACGTGCTGACCTTTTATCAACTGGCTGTGACGCTGATCGAGGAAAGCCGTGCTGAAAAGCCGGCTCCCACCGACGGGATCCTCAGGGAAGAACTGCTGCGCTGTCTTGTCGCTCGGGGTGTTCCCGGTGCGGAAGCGTTCCAGGACTGGGCGCGGATGCGAGGCTTGTGGGGAGGACTGTGGGCGACGATCCAGGACCTGAAAGAGGCACGGGTGGAGCCGGGCACCGCGTTATCCGCGTTGGAAGAGGGACGTCTCAAGAGCGACAATGCGGCACGGTTGACCGCGCTCTTGCGTCTGTATGCCGCAGTCCTTGAAGTGGACAAGGCACTGCGCCTTGCCGATCCGGACGACCTGGCGACCATTGCCATGGAGCGTGCGGCGGATTCTGCGTTTCTGAAACGCATGGCCCGTATCTGCTACTACGGGTTCTATGATTTGACCCAGGGCCAGCTGGATTTCTTCAAGGCTGTCGCCGCCGGCTATTCCACGACGGTGTTTTTTCCGTTGCGGCGGGAGAGTCCCGCCTACCGGTTTGCCCAACGGTTCTTTGAGACCCACATTCAAGGCATTGACGGCGGGGAGATACCTTTTGCTGTGGCGCGTGTGCCATCCGCCGCGCTCGGCTCCTTCGCCGAAGAAATCATGCCGGGAGCGCGGTCAGGCTGCCGCATCATCAGCGCGGTCGGCCCCGAGGATGAAGTCGCGGCGGCAGCCAAGGAAATTCTCCGGCTGATCGAAGATCACGACTTCGATCCGATGGAGATCAGCGTGGTAGTGCGTGCGCTGGATGCGTACCTGCCCGTCGTGCGCCGGGTCTTTGAGGAGAACAAGGTGCCATTCGCCTGTCTGGTGGGCGAGCCGCTCATCCACGAGCCGCTGGCGAAGACGATCATTCGGTTCCTCCGGCTTCGGGTGGAATCCTTCCCGCGAGCCGCTGTTCTGGACGTCCTCACGTCTCCGTCGTTCAAACTATCGGTGTTCTGTGAGTCAGATAAGACACCGCGTCCGGATATGTGGGAGTGGATCACGCGTAAATTGGGGATCACCCGCGGCGATCCGGCGGGCGAGAGCCTTGGCGAGTGGCAGAGGCTTGAGCAGGCGGTCCATCTGCACCGTGATCGTCCCGACGATGAGGATGAAGAAAGTCTCGAGCGGACCATGACCTCTGGGCAGATGGGCCTGCTTGGGGAACTTGTAAAGCGGCTCCATGCCGATCTGTCGGCGATTCCCGTTCGCGCGGGCTGGGGCGAATATGCGGCGATGTTCAGTCGGCTGCTCCCCCTGTACTTCGATCTACCGGCCTGGAACGGCTCGCCGGTGGTCGGCCACGAAGAGCTTGTGCCGGCGGCGATCCGCGGTTGCCTGGCGTCGGTCGAAAGGCTGGACGTGCTGGGTGAGGAGGTGTCCCTCAAAGAGTGGACTGATCTGCTGGTCCGTGCGCTGGAGCGCGCGCGTGTGCCGTCCGAGGCGGGTGATCGCCACGGAGTCCAGGTCCTCGATGTCATGGCCGCGCGGGGCGTTCCCTGCCGTGCCCTGTTCGTGCTCGGTCTCAACGAGAAGAATTTTCCCCGGTCGATCCGCGAGGACGCGCTTCTACGCGACACCGAGCGGGATGTGCTGGCGCGTGATCTCGGCTTCAAGATCGCGCTCAAGCTGGACGGCTTTCAAGAGGAACGGCTGCTTTTCGCGCTGCTGCTGCGATCCGCGAAGGAGCGGCTGCATCTCAGCTATCAACGCGCCGATCGCGACGGGCGGACGATGGTGCCTTCGGGCTATCTCGTCGAGTTGGAGCGCGAGTTGTGGGGACCGGCGTCGGGCGTCACTGAAGGTACACGCGAGCGGCGGATCAAGCGCCGGCCGAGCGAGCGGTGGGTCGAGTGGCCGTACGAACGGATGCTGCTCACTCCGCGCGAGATGGGACTGCACGGGATTCTCCAAATCGGTGCGGTTCCTCCCGGATGCCGATCTCTGTACGGCGAGCCTGAATTGCTTGAGCAGGGAATGAACGCGTTGAAAGACTTGGAATCGGCGAAAGCCGGGCTGACGCTGTACGACGGCCTGGTCGGTCCGGTCGCGTCCCACTGGCAGGCGCTTGAGCAGCGCGGGGTGGCTCCGACCTCGCTGGAACGGTACGCGCAATGCCCGTTCCGGTATTTCGCCGCCCAGGTCCTGCGTCTTCAACCGCTGAAGACGCCGGAATCCGTGGTAGAGCTCGATGCCCGATCCCGCGGTGAGCTGTGCCATGCCTTGCTGCGCGCCTTCCACGAGCGGCTTCAGCGGGACGGTCCGCCCATTGCCGATGTGGAGGCCGATGACGCCGTTCGTCTGCTCGCCGGCGTCGCTTCCTCTGTCTTTGCCGAATTTGAGAAAGAGCACTGGGTTGGCTATCCGCTCCTGTGGTCGCTGGCCAGGGAGGAGACACTGTGGCTGGTCGAACAACTCGTACGCGAGGATCTTCGAGAGCTGCGGCAGAGCGGGTACGTGCCGGTGAAGTTTGAGGTCGAAGCGAAGGGCCGATTCGGTTCGAGTCTACCCGCTTCGCTGCAAACGGTTCCGATCCGGGGGATTCTGGATCGTGTGGACGCACGACAGGACAAGGGACGAACGCTCGTCCGTGTCGTGGACTACAAGTACACGCAATTGGGCGTTTCGAAAGACAAGGACCTGCCCACGGCCGCGGTGCGGGGATTTCGCCTCCAGCCGCCGCTCTACCTGCTAGCTGCGCGAGAGGTGTTGGGTCAACCGGCCGTTCTGGAATCCGCCGCGTTCTATTTCCTCGCGCCCAATCGCAAAGATGGACCGGTGGACCGGAGCGTGCTGGATGCGTCTTGCTGGGACGGCGAGACGGGCGCCCGAATCGGGCAGTCGCTGGCGCTCATCCTCGAAGGGATCAAGGCCGGCCGATTCTTCATTCTGCCCGACGGCTATTGCGATTACTGTGACTATTCCGCGGTCTGCCGCCGTCATCACAATCAGAGCTGGTGGCGGGCGCGGAGCGACGATTCCCGCAAGGAACTGGAAAGCCTCCGCACGCTCAAGATTCCCAAGGCTGGGACCGGGCCGGACAAGAAAGAAAAGAAAGAGAGGACGAAGCGTGGCGGCTGAAATCCAGGACCTGCAGGCGCGGACGCTCTCCGCGACGACCTTCGACCGGAACGTGGTTGTGACCGCGGGCGCCGGCACCGGTAAGACGACGCTGCTGGTGGACCGACTGGTCCATCTGATCGTGAAGTCTCCCGATCCGGTCCCGCTGTCACAGGTCGTGGCGTTGACGTTCATGGACAAGGCTGCCAACGAGATCAAGATCCGTCTGCATGAACGCTTGTTGGAGCTGGTCGCCAAGCCGGCGGCCGCCGAGGCGTTGCTGAAGCGGTATCATCGTTCCTCTGCTGAGCTCGCGAAACTGGCCGAGGCGGCTGTCCTGGAAGTGGAGCGGAGCCAGATCGGAACCATCCATAGTTTTGCGGCCCACCTGCTCCGGCTCTATCCGGTCGAGGCCGGCGTGGATCCCGGATTCGAACCGGACAAGGGCGTGGGATTTGAGGAGCACTTCCGGCGCGAGTGGGAGGAGTGGCTGGACGATGAGCTCGGCATCGGCGGGAGCCGGCACGAAGTCTGGAAGAGGGTGCTGCGGCGGATCGGCGTTGCGGAACTCCGCGAGCTCGCCCATGCGCTCGTCAACGACCTCGTCCCGCTTGAGGTCCTGGCCGGCCAGGTGCATGATCCGCCCCTCTCTCCACCTTTGCGCGCGTGGTTGGAGGACAAGCGGAGACGCGCGAACGAGTTGGCGACGACGTATCTGGAAGAAGGGAAGGAGCCGCGTCAGGTCGAACGGCTCCTGGAGGCCGCGCGGTCCGTGTTCGAGTCGGCCCTCGCGCGCGGCGTGCCGGGCCTCAAGGCCGTGCATGAGGAAACGGCCGCGCTGCTGGAAGACAAAAGCGCCGGTACGAAACCGCCCGTCGGTTGGGAGAAGCGGGACTTTGACGGTGCGGTCCGGATCATCCAGACGGCGAAGGCGGTGCTCAAGACCGACCACGACTATCTCGGCGACGTGCTGACCGTCCTGAAGCCGTTCGCCGAAGACTGCCGGCGTCGATTCCTGGAGGCTGGGTCCATCACGTTCGATGGCCTGCTGGCGCGCGCCCGCGATCTGTTGCGATGCCACCCGGGCATCCGTGAACGACTCACGCGTCAGTTCAAAGCGATCCTGGTGGACGAATTCCAGGACACCGATCCGGTCCAGTACGAAATCATTCTTTTCCTGTGCGAGTCGGCCGGTCGATCTGCGGCAGACTGGCAGGAGGTGCGCCTCGAGCCTGGGAAGCTGTTCATCGTCGGTGATCCGAAGCAATCCATCTTCGCGTTCCGCCGGGCGGACATCGAAGCGTTCCAGGAGGTCACCCGTCGCATGGTGGAGCAAGGCGCGTTGGCGCTGACCTTGACCACGAACTTCCGCAGCCACGAGACCATTCTGTCTGTGGTGAACGGGCTATTCGGCCGCTTGCTGATCGAAAGCCGCGGGCTGCAACCGCCGTACCATGCCCTTGATCCCGAGCCAGAGCGTCAGACCGGCGCCGGCACGCAGGGCGTCGCGCTTCGGCTCGTCGCGTCTTCCGATGAAGATGGGGAGGGCGACGACTTGAACGCCGCGCAGGCCGTGCGCGCCGAAGCAGAATCGCTGGCCCGTTGGCTGAAAACTGAGGTGATCGGCAAGGAGGTTCTCACGAGACGGGACGGGCCGCCGCGCACGGTCGAGCCCGGCGACGTCGCGCTGCTGTTCCGAACGCTGACTCAGAGCCGAGAGTATCTCGAGGCGCTGCGCCGGCACGGATTGTCCTATGTTGCGGAAGGCGAGAAGCACTTCTACCGGCGGCAGGAAGTGATCGACTTCGGCAATCTCTTACGGTGCATCCAGCATCCCGACGACACGGTGGCTCTGGCAGGGGTGCTGCGATCGGCGCTCGGCGCGCTCACGGATCGCGAGCTCTTCGAGTTGTCCGCGCTGCGCGCGTTCAACTATCGCGGAAGCGGCCCGTCCGATCTCAACCGCCATCCCAGGGCCGCTCACCTGCGGCGTCTCTATGCGGCGCTGGAGTCGTTGCATCGAGACTGCCCCAAGAAGCCGTTGCCGGATGCCCTGGACCTCGTCTTCGAGCGTCTTCCGATCCTCGAACTGGCGGCTGCGTCGTTGCACGGCGAGCAGGCCGTCGCGAATCTCTGGAAGATCTACGATCTGTCGGAAGACCTCGTCGCCGACCCTGCCATGACGCTCGCCGGGTTTGTGGAGCTGTTGACCGCTCGGATCGCTGATCCACCGGAAGAGTCCGAGAGCGGATTGGCGGAGGAATCGCGAGAAGCTGTACGGGTGCTGAGCATTCATAAAGCCAAGGGCTTGGAATTCCCCATCGTGGTTCTGGTCGGGGTGCAGGCAGGAACGCTCGCGCGGCGCGACACGATTCAAGTCCATCACGATTGGTCCACGGACGTCGTGGGTATCCGGCTCGGCTCGACCGGCACGCTGGGCGGCGTGTTCGCGTCTGAGAAACTCGAGGCCCGTACCGTCGCCGAGTACCGGCGTCTGCTGTATGTCGGCATGACGCGGGCCAAGGAACGGCTCGTCCTTTCCGGAGCTCTGACCGGACGGTCGGGGCCCGGCAACTTTCTGTCCTTGCTGCGGGAAGTCATCGGGGAGCCGGTCGGCGATCAGGACGTGTCCGAGTTGGCGGCGGGGGAGGGCCGCGTCGCACAGACCATTCTTGCTGCCGACGAAGGCCGGCCACGCGAGAGGGCGGCGAAGGAGCGGGTGTCCTGGCGTGGGGACGATTTGCAGGATATTGAGGCGCGTCGGCGGACCCGCACGGAGCGCTGGGAATATTCCCGTCAACGGCTTGTCCTTCTCACGCCGTCACTGCTCGAAGCATTTCCTCAAAGCCCGACCGGAACGGCTGCATCATCTGCTGCTCCGGCGCTCGCCGCGGCTGTGGGATCTCTTGTCCATAAGATCCTTGAGGACTGGAATTATCGAGATAAAGTAGAAGTGTTACTTGAACAATTTGGTCGAAACAGCCCATGCTGGCAGCCGAAAGGATTCCAAGGGGATTTTGAAGAGGTTCTCGCAGAGGCTCAGGATATTTTGCGGGCCTTTACGCGTTCTGAGGCTTATGCCGAATTGCGTGACGTCACGATCCTGGGACGCGAAGTACCTTTTATGATGCTATGGGACAATGGCCCACCTCCCACTCTGATGGAAGGCCGGATCGACCTCCTGTATGAGAAGGATGGCCAGGTCTGGGTGGCGGATTACAAAACGGATTGTGTGACCGAATCTGAAATGGCCGATCGAGTGGAGAGCTATCGGCCGCAGGCCCGCATCTATACTGAGGCCGTCCGGCAAACTCTTGGACGAACCCCCGCCGGATTCACGCTCATTTTCCTCCGACTCGGGAAGACGGTTCCCTGCGCTTACATCGATCCGGCCAGGTAGATGCTGCCGCTGGGTTGCAAGCGGCCGCCGGCCGGTTCCAGGCTCACCGCGAATTGCTTGATCCTGCTGAT
>Ga0207646_10001478_pt1 | contig 29067 bp, 22 predicted proteins | sample KBSK5502metaG_FD_184343 | JGI IMG/M metagenome (GOLD analysis project Ga0207646, IMG submission 184343) | Corn, switchgrass and miscanthus rhizosphere microbial communities from Kellogg Biological Station, Michigan, USA - KBS K5-50-2 metaG... | ecosystem: Host-associated > Plants > Roots >...
GTCTGACGGGCCCGTCCCGAACGGCGCCAGCGCGCCCTCGTCGAACTCCGGGTAACGGCCCGGGGCTGAGCGCCTGTCCGTCACATCTCTAATACGCGCCAGCGCGCATTTGGTTGCCCGATCGCCAGAAGTTTCCCCAGACACACGGTCCACAGCCCGGTCGCGATGGCCGCCAGGCCAGCAGGCGCATGCCCACCCCAGACGTCCCTCACGGCCGGGAAACCCGCCAGGCGACCGATGGCCGGCGCGGCCTCCCGCACACCTTCCCCCGCGCCTGAGAAGACAAGGTGGCGCCTAGCAAACCGCGACCACCCCAAGAAGATCAAGCAGGCACGCCGCAGGCACAACTCCCCAGGTCAAAGGCCAGATCACCGATCAGGAACCTGAGCCAGTTCCAGTTGACTGGTACCCGCTGTTCCCCAACCCCGTCGTCGCCGAATCCCTGCTCGACCGGCTCATCAACACCAGCCACCAGGTCTTCATGAACGGGCCCAGCTACAGGCCCAGCAAACGCCCCGGGCGTGTCATACTCGCCGGGAAGGAGGGCACCACGTCAAACTAGGCGCAGGCCAGGCTGAGCAATTGCGTGAGCGCAGGCCCTGAGCAATAACGTGAGCGCCCACAGTGACGGCCAGCGGGCGGCCGCACGGCTGCGGTACACCGGTACGCATACCGGAGCGCTGCTGGGGTTGGCAGCTACGCATCGGCGTTTCGAATACGCCGGTGCTGCCTTCTTCACCGCCGATTCCGAGGGCTGACCAGCGCGTGGGGTCCTTGGCGATCTTGACGCGCTGCGCCGCCAGCTCAGCTAGGAACATCACCGGCGAGGCAACCAGCCGGCCCATTGGGACGTCATCGTGCGATGGGCCGCTCAACACGCCAAAAGCGGCATGGGCGGATGAGTTCTGCGGGGCAACGAAGATAAGCCAGGTCATCGGCTGCCAGGATAGGGCAGTGAGCCACAGCCCTCAGCGCTACCTGGGCGGTCACCTCGTTGTCGTGATCGACTGCGGCGACTTGGACCGCTCAGCGCAGTTCTGGACCAGCGTGCTCGGGTATGCCCGCGATGGTCCTCCTGGGGGGCGCTATCAGGGACTGATTCCGGCCGACGGCCAGGGAATCGAGATCCTCCTGCAGCAGGTGCCCGAGGTCAAGGGCGGGAAGAACCGGCTCCATCTGGATCTGCGCACCGCCGACCTCGATGCCGAAGTCGCACGTGTCGTTGGGCTGGGGGCCCGGCGGCTGACCAGCACGCCGGTGACTGAGTGGGGCTGGTGCTGGCACATCCTTGCCGACCCGGACGGAAACGAGTTCTGCATTCTGCAGCCGCCCGTCACGTGCTGGGAACGCCAGCCGTCGAGCAAGTGAACCAGCCGGCTCCCGCACCCACCTCGCGGCATGACCGGATGTTGTCGGCGAGATTGGTCCCCGGTTCGGCGGGCCTTTGCCCGGCGGCGGTAGTACGCTCGCCTCATTCTCGGGATCTTAGGTCGCCCGGATTGCTGGCATGCGAGATACGGGCGGCGGGGGAGGAACCCATCATGGAGTGCATCGCATTTCCGAGCCCGGTGCTGCCGGGCAAGGAGGAGAGTCCGGCTCGGTTCGGCCGGGAATTGTCCGCCAACCCGGGATTGGCCGATTTCGTAGCCCGCAGCGGCATCGAGATCCTGCGGGTCTTCCAGATGAGTACGCCACAGGGCGATGTCGTGACCACATACATGGAGGCAGCGTCGCTCGCCACGGCGTTCGGCTTGCAACAGGCCGACAACTCCGACGTGGCGCGCCTTCTCCGGCAGCAGATCCTGGACGCGCATGGCCTGGATATCACCGCGGCGCCGGCGCCCGCCGCGGAGCAGTGGCTTGAGCATTATGAGCCGCATTCGCCGCGGCAGCCTGGCCTGGGTTTCTCCGCGCCCGTCGTTGCCGGGAAGGCGGGCCTGCTGCGGGGGCTGTGGTCAGAGATCACCGGGCCGCGCCAGGTGGACTGGCAGGGGTTCAACCGCAGCGTGGGCGCCAGCGTGCATCGCGGCTTCATCCTGGAGACCCCCATGGGGGATTTTGCCAGCGTGTACTTTGAAGCGGCCGACCCGGTCGCGGCCAACTCGGCGTTCGCCGCCGACACGTCGGGGTTCGGCACGCACTTCAAGTCCGTCGTCGAGGAGGCGTTCGGGATAGATTTCGGCCAGCCGCTGCCACCGATCAGGCAACTGTTCGAGGTCACTGGCTAACCGCCTGGCGCTTTCGCGGCTCCATATCGGTTGCGGTAACAGGCGGCCTTGATACGCGGCGGCACCGCCGTTTCTTGGACAGTCTGACTGCAAACGTCGCTTCGCCGGAAGATCACAGGCCTGCCGCTATTGCGCGCATCTACAAACCTGCCTTCAGGCACGCTCACATCGGCATGTGCGCGACGCCACGGTATTGGGGACTGGCCACAAACGACTCGATCTTGGGGCGCACAGGCTGTCTCCTGGTAGGTCTCGCTCCTCCGTTGCGGCTCCGGGGTTACGATCGGGCGGCTTCAACATCCACTACGCGGCCCCGCAGCCATCCCGGGGCAGCGACCGGTCAGGGTGAATGATCGAGGCTACCGATGGCCCGCCAGGTCAGTCGACGGTTCTGCTGGCGCTGTCGGTACCCTGTTTTCAGCTAACCTGCCCGATGCGGAAATGATCAATTAAAGACTGCGCCTCGACACGAGCTCTTGCAGAAGGATTTCTTTGTCTTGATAGGCTTCCGCCTTTCGGAAGGCACGATGTGGGTCGAATTCTCTGTCCTCCATCCAGTTCCATTCTTTGACCCAGCTGGCAAGATGATAGAGAGGTTGAAGGATCGCGCCTTGAGTTTTCTCCAGCCGTCCGCAAACGAGGCTCCACCAAATTACCTCCCATCCGATCAAAGCGACTACTAGTTGCTCTCTCAAAGAGTCTCTCTCATCTCTCCGGGCCACGTTAACCCGTCCAAGACACCACAAGACTTTGCGCAGATCGTGAATGGGCCGATGATCCCTGGCGTGCATATCTGCTGGATACGTTCCGAGAAACCTTGACCTGTTGATTTCCTCGCCGCAGCCAGGGCAAGGCGGGTAGATACTATCCCAAGTTGGACGCCAGCACGTTTGCGGGCCGAAAGCTGTCTCCCCAGCCCTCCACATCAGTTCTGAAAACCGGCACCGCGCCGCAGCAATCTCGCCTGTTGAAAACTCGGCGTGAAGGCTGAGAACTCGATCAACTTGACGAGCGGCTTCATCGCTTTTGAGTTGTTTTCTTTGGATTTCGAGCCGCTCGCCCTGCTGTTTAATTAGCTCCTTCTGGTCTGACACCTCCTCGGCCTGCGTGCGGAACGCCATGACCGCGAACCGAGCAGTAAGAGCAGCGACAATCACCAAGAACAGTGTGGACCCCGCTACGGCCCACGTTGCCGCAACCAAGGACATAGGACCAGACCTTCTCCCTCATCAGCTTTGGTTTTCCCGGTGGTGCAGTTCGGCGAGCCTGGCGAGGCTGTCCCGGTCGATCTGGTCTTTGGCGGCGACAGCGATCACGCAGTCGGTGACAGCGCGGAGGGTGGCGGTGCGGCGCCCCTCTTCCAGCAGGGCGCGTTCCCCGATGACCGCACCGGGGCCGAGCTCGCCGACCTGGGTGCCGTCGACCCAGACGCTGAGCACCCCATCCAGCAGCAGGTAGATGTCATCACCGGCCTGGCCCTGCTCGGTGAGCGGGGCGCCTTTGGCCAGTCTGCGGACGGCGGGCTTGGCGCCGCTGCGCATGATGGTGGCCGATAGCTGCCGCTCCAAGGCACTTTCGGCGACCGTCACCAGCGGCTGGCTGTCTTCCCCTCCCCAGGGGCTGGGCTGGTCGTGTTTGGCATGGGACCAGTCGTGGAAGTTGGCCAGCCCGGATTTGGCCACCAGCTGGCCCCGGTGGTCATAGACCCAATGGCGGGGGAACGGGCTGGCACCGGTCAGTTCCCCGCGGGCGGTCCCGTCGGTGCCGATGGTCAGGGCGAGGGTGGTCCACACGGTGGGCGCCACCCACTGGAAGAAGGGCCTGCCGGTGACTGGCCGGGGCAGCGGCGCGCCGGTCCGGCCGCCGGTGATCTGGCTGAACCGGGCCCCCGTGGCGGTGATCCTGGGGGTGGCGCGGATCTCGGGGAATTCGGCCGGCTGGAACGTCACCTCGCGCCGCGTGCTCCACGCCATCCTGGTGCTGGAAATGTAGCCGCGGCCGGAGTACCCGGCATCGACGACGCGGCCGCCGGCCACCTCGATCCACGCCGCGAGGTGGTTGGCGAACCGGAACCTTTCGGCGGCATGCAGCTCCGCCAAGCTCTCGATGACGTCCGGAGGAGGGTCGTCGTAGTGCGCCATGCCGACAACGAATCCGGCCTTGATCGGGCCGGAGACCAATTCCGACGGTATCCACGACACACTGGTAATAGATGATTCGAAACGCATGTCCCCTCCTCTGGCATCCAGCCGCTTTGCACGCGAGGTGAAACCGACCAGATCGGCGAACAAGACCGTGACGACCTTGCGCACCCCATGAGCTGACGGCACTACCGCCGCCAGCGCGACACCACACCCAGCGCAGAACCTGGCCCCCGCCAGGATCCCATGGCCGCACGAGGGACAAATTGTCACCCCACAAAGCTACGGCGGCCAAGGTCTTCGGCCCAGGCAAGATCCGCGTAGCCCGTCCGGCAGCCGTAACCCTGCCTGCCAGGCTCCTCATGGCGCATGCAGAATGACGTGATCGGAAACGCCCACTGCCACCATCAGACTCCACCGATCAGTGGGGTCCTCATCGCCGCCGCTACCCTCACCGGCATGATCGTGGTCGGCGTCGCGGCTTGCTGCCCCTGGCCGCCGCCGACGGGCGTGCTCTGTTCAGCCTGGACGCCCAGGCGTCCTTCCCCGGTCGTGCAGATCGCGCTGCTGCGCTCAATCCCGCTGTTCACAGCTGCCCGCGCCCGCGGTCCAAGGCGTTGCGGCCGCGCTCACCCCGGCCGAGGTGCCGGCCAGGACAGTCCTCACCCGGCAAGGCGAGCCGGGGATGCCTACTGTGCCCTCGCCGGACAGCTCGACGTCTTCCATGATGGGCGTTTCGTGCGGCGGTGCGGGCGTGGCGAGGGAGTCGGGAAGATCGCGCCTGCTGCGCGACGTCCCTCGCACGGCGACGATCACCGCTCACACCGGCGCCACAGCACACAGGCTTGCCAGGGGAACCCCTCCTAACCGCGGTGCTCGGCCACGCCGCCACCCAGCGGCAAGCGGACAGCATCGCCGACACCTGGCTGGCTGTCGACGCCCGACGGGGCGGCGACCCTCCGGTTGTTAACCGGGCACGGTGGGGCCGGGCTGAGGGTGGGCGGTGCGGAGTTGGTGAGCCGAAGACGGGCTCAGGACGGTCAGGCGGGCAGGTTGGTTGTTCTCGCTGGTGCCTGGCGGCCTCTACCATGATGAGGCTTTATGCCTCGAATACCTGATTCCTTAGGCGAGGGGCTGGGGTGACGTCATGGACAGGTGTCGGCAGTGTGGCGCATCTGTGGAAGCCAGCGACCGGTTCTGCGGCGAGTGTGGGTACCCGCTCGGGGGCTGCCCGTCCTGCGGCGAGCCGATCACCCCTGGCAAGAAGTTCTGCCACTCCTGCGGGCACGCGCTGAACGGAGCCGCGCCAGCGGTCGCGGCGGCGCAGCCGGGAGCTACCGTCCCGAGCACCGGGACCGCCGGGGGGCCGGTGGCGGAGCGGCGGGTGTGTTCGGTGCTGTTCTGCGATGTGGTGGGGTTTACGCCACTGTCGGAGGCGCGGGACGCAGAGGCGGTCCGCGAGCTGCTGTCGCAGTACTTCACGGTGGCGCGGACGGTGATCGGCCGGTATGGCGGGGTGGTGGAGAAGTTCATCGGGGATGCGGTGATGGCGGTGTGGGGGACGCCGGTGGCGTCGGAGCAGGATGCGGAGCGGGCGGTGCGCGCGGCGCTGGACCTGGTGACCGCGGTCGGGGACCTGGGCGCGGAGGCGGGCGTCCCTGGCTTGGCGGCACGGGCCGGGGTGGTGACCGGGCAGGTGGCGGTCACCCTGGGCGCTACTAACGAGGGGATGGTGGCCGGGGATGCGGTGAACACCGCCTCACGGGTGCAGGCGGCGTCCGACCCCGGAGGCGTCCTGGTGGACGAGGCGACTCGTCGGCTGACGGCCAGGTCAGTGGAGTACACCGACGCCGGTGAGCACCTGCTGAAGGGCAAGGCCGAGCCAATGAAACTCTGGCGGGCCGTCAGGGTGGTGTCGGCGCTGGGCGGGGCGCAGCGGGTGGATGGCCTGGAGGGCCCGCTGGTGGGGCGGGACGCTGAGCTGCGCACGATCAAGGAACTGTTTCATGCGTCGGCGGACCGGCGGGTGCCGCGGATGGTGGTGGTCACCGGGCCGGCGGGGGTGGGCAAGTCGCGGCTGGGATGGGAGTTTGAAAAGTACGCCGATGGGCTGGTGGGGGAGTTGTGGTGGCACCGGGGCCGCTGCCTTTCCTACGGCGACGGGGTGGCGTTCTGGGCGCTGGCCGAGATCGTGCGGCAGCGGCTGGGCATCGCCGAAGATGACCCCGCGGCAGTGGCCGCCCGGAAGCTGGCCGAGGGCGTGGACCGGCATGTGCCTGATCCAGATGAGCGGGCCTATATCGGCGTGCGGCTGGGCCGGCTGCTCGGCGTCAGCGCCGCGGGAGACGACGGGGGGCCGCTGCCCCGGGGAGAGCTGTTCGCCGGGTGGCGGCTGTTCTTCGAGCGGCTGGCCGCGACCAGGCCGGTGGTGCTGCTGGTCGAAGACGCCCAGTACGCCGACGCAGGCCTGCTGGATTACCTGGACTACCTGATCGACTGGGTGCAGGACCTGCCGGTGTTTGTGCTGGTGTTCGCCCGCCCCGAGCTCGGTGAGATCCGGCCGGGGTTTGGCGCCGGGCGGAACCGGATCACGCTGGCCCTGGACCCGCTCGACCTGGCCTCGATGGAGACGCTGGTGGAGGCGCTGGTGCCGGGCATGCCGGCCCCGGCGCGCGCGAAGGTCACCGGCCACGCGCAGGGTGTGCCGTTGTTCGCGGTGGAGACGGTGCGCTCGCTGATCGACCGTGACATCGTCCAGCCCATCGATGGCTTCTACCGGCTGGTCGGCGACATCGGCCAGCTCGAGGTCCCGGATAGCTTGCACGCGCTGCTCGCCGCGCGGCTGGACGCCCTCGACCCGGGGCAGCGGCGGCTGGTCGCCGACGCGGCGGTCCTCGGCACCACCTTCACGGCCGAGGCGCTGGCCGCGGTGTCGGGGCTAGACGAACCCGCGGCGCGGGCAGCCGTGGAGGGGCTGGTGCGCCGGGAGGTGCTCAGCGTATCCGCCGACCCGCGGTCCCCGGAACGGGGCAGCTACCGGTTCACCCAGCAGATGCTGCGCCAGGTCGCCTACGACACGCTCTCCCGCCGCGACCGCAAGGCTCGCCACCTCAAGGTCGCTGCCCACCTGCGCACCGCCTTCCCCGGCGACGGTGAGGAAGTCGCCGACGTCATCGCTCACCACTACCTGGACGCGCTCAACGCCATCCCCGAAGCCCCAGACGCCGGCCAGATCCGCACCCAGGCCGTCGCCGCGCTCATCCGTGCGGCCGAGCGCGCCGACCGCACCGGCGCCCCGGCCCTGGCCGCCGCCAGCTACGCCGCCGCAGCCCAGCTCAGCCACGCAGATAGCACCGACGGACAGACAGCAGGTGCGGCCGACGGACAGGCGGCAAGTACCGCCGACGGGCAGGCAACAGCCGGCGCCTTGTGGGAACGTGCCGCGGAGGCGGCCCTCACCAGCGCCGACTTCGCCGCGGCGGTCCAGCACGCCGACCGCGCCCGCAGCTGCTTCCTGCCGGCCGGCGATTCCCGGGCGGCCGCCCGCGCCCAGGCCATCGCCGGGCAGGCACTGCGCGGGTGGGGCCGCCACACCCAGGCACGGGAACAGCTCACCGCCGCCGCCGAGGTCCTGCGGGCAGACCCCGACACCGACACCGTCCGCGCCCTTGAGGAACTCGCGGCCTTGGAGATGTTCGCCGGTTCACCCGACGCGGACCGGCTCACCACCGAGGCGCTCACCCTCGGCCAGGCCCTCGGCACCGGCGCGGGCCAGCTCACCGGCCTGTTCACCACCCGCGCGGTCTACCACGGCATGGCCGGCCGGCTTCCCCAGGCGATCGCTTACCTCCGCGAAGCGGCACGGCTGGCCGCGCAGGCCGGCGACAACGTGCGCCTGGGAGTCGTGCTGCTCAACCTGTCGGAGGCGCTGGCGTTCACCGATGCGACAGCGGCCGCGGACGCCGCGCGCACCGCCGCCGGGCATCTCCGCCGGGCCGGCGCCCGGAACCACCTGCCATTCGCGATCACGAACCTGGCCCATGCGCTGCTGCTGCTCGGTGACTGGGACGCCGCCGAGCGGGAGCTCAGCCTGGCCATGGATTCCGGTGAGCTGGCTGGCATCGACAATCTCCCCTGCTGCCTGGGTTGGCTGGCCGCATTGCGCGGCGACGCCGACACCGCTGCGACCATGCTGGAGGCCCTGCCCGACCTGCGGGCCAGCGAGGACCCCCAGGACAAGGCGAAGATCAGCATGGTGGAAGCATTCGCCGCCGCCGCCCGCCATCAGCCAGGCAACGCGCTGCGCCACGCCCGCGACACGCTCTCCTATGTCGGTGCGCTCGGGATAACCCACGAATCCCCGTGCTGGGCGTGGCCGCTGGCCGCCCGGGCCGCCCGCGACCTGGGTGACGTCAGCGCTGTGGGCGAACTACTCGCCCAGCTCGACTCCTACCAGCCCGGCCACCTTGCCCCGATGCTGCGCGCCGAGCGCGACCTGGCCCGCTCCCGCCTCGCGGGCCACGCCGGCGACTCCGATGTCACGGCATCGTTCGCAACCGCGATCGCGGCCCTGCGCGAGCACAGCACCCCCTACCACCTCGCCCATGGCCTGCTCGACCAGGCCCAGCACCTCAGCGGTCAGGGCCACGCCGACGCAGCCGCGGCGGCGGCCGATGAAGCCTGCGGCATCGCCCGCCGACTGCGCTGCCAGCCGTTGCTCGACCGGGCAGAGGTGATACCCGCTGAGCCGGGTGTACGGGCTTAAAGCGCTTGGCGGAAGCCAGCCGCCCGGCCGTCATCTGTGCCCTACGCGCTCGGCCCCGCCGTCGATCCTGCTGTCACGTATGCCACTGGGCCTGAATCACCCGGCGCCGGGTGCGGGCCAGCGGACCGGTTTTCATCTCCTTGCGCCAGTTAGGGAAGGCAGTGCCGAACACCTGCTGCTCCTTGCCGCCGGTCTGAACCACCATGTAGCCGCCCTTGAGGACGCTGAACCCGGCGGTCAGCTCGCCGAGCTTGTCGAACTGGCCCGGCGCCGGGGCCAGCGGGTCGAACCAGGCCGGGGTCACGAAGTTAGCTACCGACACGCCGCTGACCGTGTAGGTGGGCGCCTCGACCGGGTCGCACACTTCGAGGCTGTAGGCCGATCCCTTGCCGTCGTTGGCCCACAGGTTGCAGTTGGGGTCGACGAACATCTCCAGCACCTCATGGGACAGCGTGCTGGACACGCTCCAGTCGCCGGTGAGCACCTGCCCGCCGTTGTCGAGTTCCGGCTTGGCCGCCACCACCCCCCACAGCTGCCCGCCCTGGTCCTCGGTGTGAAAGCCCTGCACGCCCTTTGGCTGATCCTGGATGGTGTCCACAATCGCGATGCCGTGCGCCGTCTCCGGGACAGTTGCGGGGTCGTTGTAAAACACGACCGCCGCGGGTGCCCGGTCCCAGATCGGGGCGGCGTCGAACTGGACCTGGCTGGCGATCGCCTCGGTCATTGTCGCGACGTCCGCATCGGCCACCACGGTTGACTGGTTAAGAATGGCGATCAGCATCCGGCCCTCCTTGACCTCCACGCCGGGAAGGCATCACATTCGCCTTGGCCCACACCTGCCTGGCTCATGTTCCTCCCAAGCCGGTGATCGTGACAAGGCTCTCCTGGGCCAGATCACTCAGGCCGCGACCTGGGGATTGCGTCCTGATTCGGCTTGCGCGGCACCCACTGCGGCGAGCACTACGCCACTCGTGAGGTGCCGTTCATCACGGCGCGGATGCGGCGCGCGACGGCAGGCAGCCCGCGTTCGGGGCGGTCACGGCGGGGCACGCGCGCGTGGCGACCTCAGCTCGCGCAGGTCGAAATGGGCTGGTTCCTTCTCCAACTGACCAGGCGCAGCCGGGCTACAGATGACAATCTCCGGCGCTGCCCTGGCGAGAGGCGCGACCGGCCGCGGCGGGCAATGACCCGGAGCCGCGGGAGTAGCGGACCCAATCTGATGCCGGGAAACCGAGTCAATATCCGCTGGCGGGCGGATGAAGCGCAGAGTTCGCATCCGCTCGAGCACGCCGTGACCAACGTTGGCTCGTGCAAGGTCGTGTCCAACGCCGGCTCCAGTGCCGTGGATGACCAGGCACTCGTTCAAGCCCATGGCGTTGCGCTTGTCGGTTTCGATGGACAGCGCGACCCGGGGGTCGTTGCGGATGTTGCGTACCTTGCGGCGCCAGCGGGATGGGGACGATCTTGCCGCCCTTGCACTTCCCCCACGATGGGGCCCGGCTGGGGGCCCTTGGCGAACTCGTTGACCGGCGCGGCGGCCCGCCAGCAGGCCGACGGGCCCGCCGGCCGGTCGCCGTCGGTCACTGTTTGGCGAAGAACACATCGGGGTCGTTGCGCCCCTTCGGGTACAGGAAATCGGTCACCGTGTCACGGTTGTCGCCCCAGGCGAAGTACTGGTGCGACCCGTCGCTGACGTTGGCGATGTAGTCGCCCATGTAGCCAAAGGCGATGATGGGGTCGAACTGGGGGATGGTCAGCGTCCCCTGGAACGACTGGGTGGTCACCCGCTTGGTGGCGAACCCGGTGCCGTTGCGGGAATTGCCGACCAGCACGTCGAGGGTGTTGTTGCGGTTGCGCTGGTAGTAGAGCAGGTGGATGCCGCTGGCATCGGCCGACAGCGCCGGCTGGACCTCGTCGCCGGAGCCGTGGGTGACGAACGACACCTTCCAGGTGTGCCCGCCGTCGGTGGAGGTGGCCAGCCGGATGTGGCTGTGGCCGAGGGCGCCGTCGTTCCAGGCGACGTAGAGGGCGCCGCCGCGCAGCGCGATCGCGGGCAACTCAAGGTCGCGCATGTACCGGCCGGGCCCCAGGAACAGCAGCCCGTTCGGGACCGCCTGGGTCACGCTGGCGATCTGCACGCCGGCCCCGAAGGTCTTGCCGCCGTCGGCAGAGCGGAAGATCCACTCCGACCGCTGCAGCGGCAGGCCCAGGCAGTGCGGGTCGTTGACGGCGAGTTTTTCGGCCACCACGTACAGGGTGCCGGTGGCGGGGTCGACGATCGGCGTGGCGCCGATGAACTGGCTGAACGAACATCCCCTCATCGGCTGGAGGAGCCTGGCGGCGTAGACCAGCTTCCAGGTCGCGCCGCCGTCGGTGGAGTGGGCGACCGGCAGCCCGGTGAAGACCTTGAGTGGCCTGACATTAAAATTAACGGAGAAGTCGTCCCAGGCCGCGTACAGGTCGTCACGCTGCTTTACGACCGGGTCGGGGCCGGCCGCGAGGGCCGGCTTATCGCCGAAGTAGAGGGTGCTAAACGGCGGCCGGAACACCGGCACCGGGGTGCCCCACGTCTTGCCGCCGTCGCTGGACTTGGCGACCGCCACGTCCAGGTTGAAGTTGAAAAAGTCCAGCGCCAGATTCGAGAAATACATGTCGCCCGTGCGGGTGCTGGCCAGCCACGGGTCGCCGAAGTTCACAAACTCCGGGGTGTTGGGCAGCGAGCCGCCGTCGGTGAAGCTGGCGCCGCCGTCCGCCGAGTAGGAGTAGCCGGTCAGGTCGCTGCCGGCGGTGGCGAACAGCCCGGTCTGCTGGCTGTCGTTGTAGCCGACCGCGACGTGCGATCCGGCCACGGCGATCGTCGTTTCGCTTTGGGTGGTCTGGTCGGGCTCCTGGGTGTCGGCCGCCGGGTTATTGACCCGGACGTTGGTGAACGCAGGCTTCGCCAGATTTCCAGCGTTGCTTGCGGGCCCCGATGGCCCCGGCAGGGGCAGCGCGCGTGCGGGCAGCAGCCCAGGCGACAGCTCCCTATTGCCCGTCGCCACCATGCGCAGGGCAGCTTGGGCGGGTGCCGTCAGCACCTGTGCCGCCTGAGTGCTCAGAAGGTGCTGCGCGATCGCTTGCCTGTTAAGCGCCGGCACAGGCACGCCGGGCGCGGCAGTCGGCGTGCTCGCGAATGCGCCCGTCAGCGCGACCGTGGTCACCACCGCCACGGCAATGGCCGGGACCGAAACCGACGCACCGATGCGGCGCCGGCGCCCGACCCGGCCAGTCATCCTTATCTTCTGCAACCTACCCATGGCATGCTTCTCCTCCCAGCTAGCAACGGGTGTACTTGGCACCGCGGAAGCCGCAGCGCAAAGCGCCGGGCCAGCGGCCGCCGAACGGGCCTACTCGGGCACACTCGTGCGGCCGGCCCGCCGGCCACAGCACGCCGAGCATGCCGGTGACGGGCCGGCCGGTTGATGATGCTGCGCCCGCCCCGGGGTAACGACCCCCCGCCTGGCCGCGCCTCGCTGGCCAGCCTGGCTCGCGCCCGGCTCGGTCCCCAGAAGAACTGACCCAGCCCGGCCATCGTGGCGGCCGCCACAGCGACATGGGCGATTCTCATGATCCGCCTCACTGTGCCCCAGTTCATATTCCCACGCGCGTACCCGCCGGGGACAGGGGCCTCGGTGCCTCGGCGGCAAAACCCGGATCTTTGGCAGCGGCCGCCCGCCGCGCATGCGCACTCCCGCTGACTTCCGCCGCCCCGCCGCCGAGGCCGGCCGCGGGGCTGCCAGCGAGCTTGCCCACGCCGAACCGGCCAGCGCAAACGGCAGATGCCGCGGCAACCGCACCGGGGCCGCGTGGAGCCGCCCTCACGAGGCTGGCTTGCGGTAACGCAGCACCAGCACGTACGCCTCGTAGCAATCGGGGATGCCGGGATAGTCGCCGACGATCGCCTCCTGCCATGCGGTGATCCCGAGTTCGTGCAGGTAGCGCTGGCTTTCGAGGATCGCGCTGATGCGCTGCTCCATTGTTGGCTGCGGTATGACCGCCTCGACCAGCCGCATCGCGCCTTCCTGCAGGGCGCCGACGGGCATCCCGGCCGCATCGCGCTCGATCCGCCTGTCGGCCGGATCCGCGGTTCCCGCACCCATGCCGGCCAGCTACAGCGGCGCGGAGTTTGCCCGGGCGCCGTGGTGGTCGCGGTTAATCAGACCGGCCGTTGCGGCGCCACGTCGTCGAGATCGGTGCGGTATGGGATGCCGCCGGGAAAGGCATCCATGTACCAGCCGGAACCGAGGATCCACTCCTTGTCGGGGTGCTCGGCCGCGTAGCGCGCGACCCTGGCGAGGTAACCATCGCGGCCTTCGGCGTCTGTGAGGTCGCAGCGGAGCCGATCCAGCCCGCCGGCCGAGGTGTGCACGTGGCCTCCTGGAAGCCTGGCAGGCAGCATGCGGCCCGCCAGGTCAATCACACGGGTCCGGCTGCCGATCAGCCCGCGCAGGTCGGCGTCCGGCCCGACCGCGAGGATCCGGTCGCCGCCGACCGCCACTGACTGCGCCCAGCTTCGCGCCGCATCCACCCGGTAGACCACGCCGCCCCGGAAGAGGATGTCGGCGTGCGGCGGCCCGCCCGGCCCGGTACTCATCGCGGCTGGCCCGGTACTGGCAAGGCAACCGGCACGGCTAGCCGGAATGAGCTCTCCGCGTACGGCCGCGGCCAGATGATGCGGTGCTTTCCGCCTTGCACCTGGAAGACGAGGTGCGCCTGGCCCAGCGAGGGATCGGCCGTGTCGTCCGGGAAGCCGAGCCCGGTCTGCCGGCCGTTGCCCAGCCAATAGGTGCCATTGACGCCCCGGTAGGAGACTCGCCTGAGCTGGCCGGCCACGGCCCGGAATGCGGATGGGTCCGGCACCGCGGCCCAGGCGTTCGCCAGCAGCTGGATCTCGTCATAGGCGATGCCGGCGTGCGAGCGGCCCGGCTGCCGTCCGAACGCGCGAGCATAATCGGCCGCGAAACGCTGCCCGGCGCGGCCATAGGTCCCGGTGCGTGTCGCCCACACCAGGCCTTCGGCGGCGGGGCCCGCGAGCTGGCAGAACTCAGGCACCGACGGTGTGTAGATGGCATAGATGAGCGCCTGCGGCAGGCGCTGGACGACGAGCCGCTGAAAGGCTGCGAGTTCGCCGGGCAGGAACTGCGTGATCATGACTGCCGCAGGATCGAGGCGCTCAATGCGGGCCAGCGTGGCGGGCCAGTCGGCGCCGAGCGGCGGCACGGTCAGGATCTGGGCGATCTGCCAGCCTGACCGCTCGGCTAGGCGTGTGACGTGCTCGTTCACCATCTGGCCGCTCGGCAGCGGGGTCTCCACGAAGACGAGCCGGCGGCCCTGCGGCCGCCACCGACCGGTTTGCCGCACATTGCCGAGGAACCGGATGAAACCGGCGCCGTAGTGCAACTCCGTCGGGCACACCTGGAAGATTCCCTGGTGCTGTGCGTGGTTGTCCCGCACGATCTGGGCCTGCGTCTCCGAGGTGGTCGCGTGCAGGTAAGGCGCCCCGTAGCCGGCGGCCTGCTCGCGCGCGACATCTTCGGCGAAGATGTAACCGGACGTGATGGCATCGACGTCGGCGGTGAACAGCCGCTGGAGCGCCTGCCGGACGCCGCTGGCCGAGAAGATATCGATGTCGACGACGACCTGCTGGACAGCCCGCCCGCCGATGCCGCCCCGGGCGTTGATCTCGGCGATCGCGAGCGCCGACCCGTTCCGCATCTGCCTGCCGTCTTCGCCTGCGGGGCCGTGCAGCGGAAACGCGGAGCCGATGACCAGCGGCCGCAGCCTGCACCGTGTGCGGCAGGAGACCAGGGCCGCCGCGGGTGCGGCACGCCGGGGGAGTGCTGGGGGCTGCCCGGGCTGGGCGCGGGCGTTCAGGTAGCCAACGGTGAGGCCGGTCGGTGTGGCTCCGTGCCCGGGTAGCGGCAGCCGGAGGTAGCCGCGGTCGACCGCCACCGCCGCCGCGCCGGCCCGGCTGCCCTGGCGGAGCTTGCCGAGGACGTGTTCGACGTGCGTGGAGATCGTGCGTGCGCTGGCGGCAAGCCTGCACCCGATCTGCCGGTTGCTCAGCCCACAGGCCAGCAGCGTCAGCACGTCGAGCTCTCGGGGGGTGAGGCGCTCGGGGAGTGCCGACGGGGCCAGCGTGACGAGCGCCGGTGCCGGCCGCTGGGCGGCTGCGCCGACCAGGCGGACCCGGAGCCAGCCCTCGCCCGGATCCCGCCAGTAGAACTGCGCGGACGGCGCCGGGCAGTCTGAGAACGCGCGCACGTAGTCCAGGAGAGTGGGGTGAGCGCGGAGGTAGCCAACCAGTGCCGGGCTGGCCCCGTCCTCGACGGAGCCGTCGGCGTGGACGGCGGCTGTCAGCACCTCGGCGGGCACAACGGGCGCAGCAGGCTCTGGCAGCGGCTCCGCGGCTGGTACTGCGCGGCGCCCGCGGCCGGAAGCTGGGGCTTCCTGGTCCATCGGCCGGACCTCGGTGGATACGTCATTTGACGGATTGCGCCGACTATAACCTGCCACAACCGTGGAAACCAGCCTCATCGGCACGATCCGGCCTCACGGCCTGAGGAGGTCGTTCTATGCCTGCAAACCAGAGTGGCGTGACCCGGAAGAACTTCCTGCGCGGCGTCGGGGCCGCCGGCGCGGGCGGGCTCGTCGTCGGCGGCGTCGGTGGGTTCTTCGGCGGGAAGGCATCGAGTTCCACGTCGGCCAGCGCCACAACCACATCGTCGTCGAGCAAGCAACCGATCCTGATCGGCTCCGGTTGCCCCGTCACCGGGGCGTACGCCGGCGACGGGCAGCAGATGATCCGCGGGCAGCAGTTGGCGGTCGCCGAGATCAACGCCGCGGGCGGGGTGCTCGGCCGGCCCCTGAAGCTGTCCATCCTGGACACCCAGATCCAGCAGCCCGAAGTAATGCGCAGCGTTTTCGAGAAGTTCGTGTCGCAGGGCGTGGCCGCGGTGTTCGCACCGTTCTGCACCTACAGCTCGGTGGAGTTCCCGATCCTCGCCCAGGCCAAGATCCCCACGTTCCACGTCAACACCTGGCACGGCAACGTCGACTTCGTCAAGCAGAAGGGCATCGCCAACATCTTCCAGGGTGATCCCTCCGAGACCTGGTACGGCCCGGGCTTCGTGCAGCTCGTCCAGAAGCTGATCACGGCCAAGGCGTGGGTGCCGTCATCGAAGACGATGGCGATCGTCACGAGCAACGATCCGTACAGCCTGAATATCGCCCGCACATTCCAGTCGGGGATGACCAAGCTCGGCTGGCACAGTACGATGTTCCAGCAATTCACCGCGCCGCAGGCGGACTGGACCGCGGTCCTGGTGCAGATCCGCAGCAACCCGCCGGGGATCGTGTTCTTCAGCGACTACGCGGCCGGGGACGAGGCCTCGTTCATCAAGCAGTTCCGGCAGTCGCCCACCCCGTCGCTGGTCTACGAGCAGTACGCGCCCTCGATCCCGCAGTACCAGCAGCTGGCCGGGAGCGCCGCGAACGGGGTGCTCTGGGCGACGATGGTGGGAATCTTGCAGCACGACCGCATCGCCGATCCGTTCAACGCCGCCTTCGTGCGGAAGTTCAGCGCCTCGGCCGGCTTCAGCAACGCCGGAGACCAGTACGACCTGGTGCACCTGTGGGCCCAGGCGGCATCCTCGGCCGGTAACCCGTACGACTTCGCGAAGATCAACGAGATCGTCAAGAACACCGTGTACCGCGGCGTGTGCGGCACCTACAGTTTCCCCGACGCCTACCTGACCTGCTACCCGTACCCGGACTACACCAAGGACCCGAGCCTGGGGATGCCGCACCTCACCTTCCAGATCCAGAACGGCAAGCAGGTGCTGATCTCGCCCGAGCCGTACGCCACCGGCAGCTTCCAGCTGCCCAGCTGGCTGAAGAAGTGACGAACGCCCCGGCCCTGGAGGCGCGCGAGGTTTGCAAGAACTTCGGGGGCCTGCGCGCGGTCGCCGGCGTGAGCTTCGCGGTATCGGCCGGCGAGACCCTCGGCATCGTTGGCCCGAACGGCGCAGGCAAGACGACCCTGTTCGACGTGATCACCGGCCACGCACGCGCGACCAGTGGTGACGTGCTGCTGGACGGGCGGTCCATCGTCGGTGTGCCGGTGCACATGCGCGCAAGGCTCGGCCTCGCCCGCACGTTCCAGCAGCCGGCCGTTGCGGGGTCGCTGACCGTGGCCGAGAACATGCTGCTCGCCGCCTCGTTCCGGCGTCCTGGCGAGCGGCGTCCCGTCGGCCGGGTGGCGTCGGAGTTTCTCGGCTTCGCCGGCTTGGGCGGGGCGTCGCAGCGCCAGGCAGGACTACTCGGGGTGTTTGATCTCAAGCGCCTCATGCTGGCCACCGCGCTGGCCATGAACTGCCGCGTCTTGCTGCTGGATGAGCCGTTCGGCGGCCTGTCCCCGGCGGAGATCGACCAGACGATCGAGCTGCTCCGGCGGGTCAGGGACCTTCGGGTCGCCGTCGTGTGCATCGAGCATGTGATGCGGGCGCTGACGTCGGTGGCCGACCGCGTGCTGGTGATGAATCATGGCGAGACCCTCTTCGAGGGGACCCCGGCGGACATGCTCGCCAACGACCGGGTGATCGAGGTCTACCTGGGTTCCCGGCACCGCAAGGATGGCCAGGCATGAGTGCGCCCGTTCTCGGGATCGCCGATTTGTGGGCCGGCTACGGCGACGCGCCGGTGATCCGGGGCCTTTCCGTCACGGTCAGGCAGGGCGAGGTCGCGGTCATCATCGGGCCCAACGGGCACGGGAAGACCACGCTGCTGCGCGCGATCAGCGGCCTGCTGCGACCCTCTGGTGGCAGGGTCGAGCTGGACGGCCAACCGGTGCAGGGACGGCCGCCGGAGCATATCGCGCAGCTGGGGCTCGTGCACGTGCCGCAGGGCGACGGGCTGTTCGACCAGATGACCGTGGAGGAGAACCTGCTCATGGGCGCGTTCCCGCGCGCTTCCTGGCGCGCCCGGCGCCGGGCGCTGGGGCACGTCTACGCGATGTTCCCCAGCATCGGGGGGCTGGCCGGACAGCGAGCGCGCACGCTGTCCGGCGGCGAGCGGCGGCTCACCGCGCTCGGCCGCAGCCTGATGCGGCCGTCCCGGATCATGCTGATCGACGAGCCGTCACTCGGCCTCGCCCCGGTGGCAATCGACACCGTGTACCGGGCGATCGCCGAGCTGAAGGCGGCGCAGACGACGCTGCTGCTCGTGGAGGAGAACTTCACCCACGTGGCCGACATCGCCGACGCGGTGCACGTCGTTGAGATGGGGCAGATCGTGCGCAGCGGCTCGTTCGGCGAGCTTGCCAGCGACCCGGTCGTCGTCGCGACCTACCTCGGCGGGCTGTAGCGATGCTGCTGACCGACCTGGTCGGGATCGCGGTCACCACCGTGATCCTCGGGTCCATCTACGGCCTGGTCGCGATCGGCATGACCCTGATCTACGGCACGCTGCGGATCCTTGACATGTCCCAGGGATCCATGGTCATGGTCGGCAGCTTCATTGCGTGGGGCGTGCTGGTGGTGGCCGGCTGGAATCCCGTGATCGCCATCCTGCTGGCGTTCCTCGCCACCTTCGGCCTCGGGGTCTTCACCCAGCTGATCTCGGTGCAGCCGCTGATGAAGCGGCGCGATGCGATCGACTTCGAGATGGTCACGTTCATCACGACGTTCGCCGTCGCCATCGTGTTCACCAACCTGGCGCTGGAGATTCTCGGCCCGCAGCAGCGCAACGTCACCACGGTGGTCGCCGGCGGGATCAACGTGTATCACGGCGTGAACCTGCCGTATCAATCGCTGCTCATGGCGATCGTGTCCATCGCGCTCATGGCCGGCCTCGGGCTGTTCCTGGCCAGGACCCGATGGGGCATGGCCATCCGGGCGGTGGCGCAGAACCTGGACGCCGCCCGCCTGATGGGCGTGCCGGTGGGGCGGCTGTACCCGCTGACCATGGGGCTTGCGTCCGCGCTCGCCGGAGTGGCGGGCGTGTTCCTCGGCGGGCTGTACTTCGCCTACCCGCAGGCCGGTGACCTGCCGCTGCTCGAAGCGCTCATCGTGGTGATCTTTGGCGGCCTCGGTAGCCTGCTGGGCACCGTCTACGCCGCCTACGCGATCGGTCTGGTGCAGGCCATCGCGGAGGTGTTCGCCGGGACGACCTGGTCGCTGCCGATCCTCTACGGCGTGATCCTCGTCGTGCTGATCGTGAGGCCACAGGGGCTGCTGGGCAAGCCGTCGGAGGCCAGGCTATGAACGGGCGGCGTGCCGTATTCCCGGCCATGACGCCTTCCCGCTGGTCCCTGACCGCGGTGCTGGTGGTGCTCGTGGCCGCCTTCCCGCTGGTCTACACCGGGCAGTACCTGCTCACCGTGATCGTCACGACGCTGGTCGTGCTGGTGTTGAACACTAGCTGGAACTTCATCCTGGGCGTCGCGGGGGTGTGGAACTTCGGCCAGTTGGCGCTGTACGCGCTCGGCGGGTACGGCGCCGGCATCCTCATGCTGCACACCCCGCTGCCGCCCTGGCTGGCCGTGCTCGGCGGCGGCGGGATCGGTGCCGCCGCCGCCGTCTTGCTGGCGTTTCCGACTCTGCGGCTGTATGGCATCTACACGTCGCTGCTGACGTTCGCGTTCGCCGAGGTGGTTCAGTACCTGATCGTGAACGACGGGTCCGGGCTCACTGGCGGGACCTTCGGCTTCCCCATCGCCCCCGGCCTGTACTCCTCGCTCAGCCCGCTGGCGTCGTTGCGGGCGTACTACTGGACGATCCTGGGCGTGGTCGTGGTGTCTACCGTCGGCCTGGCGGCGATCGGCAGCTCCCGGTTCGGGATCGCGCTGCGCACGGTCCGTGACGCGCCGGCCTACGCCGCGGCGCGGGGTGTTAGCCCGCTGCGGTGCCGGGTGCTCGCGTTCGCGATCTCGGGCTTCCTGGCCGGCATCGCCGGTGCCCTATACCTGAGCGTGAACCAGAGCATCTCGCCGTCGGTGATGGGGCTGACCCCCATGAGCATCGACGTCACGATGCTGGTGATCGGCGGGCTCGGCACCGTCTACGGCCCGCTGATCGGGACCGCCCTGCTCGCGGTCGTGCAGACGCTGCTCGTCAGCCACCCGGGTATCGAGCTGACGATTCTCGGCACGTTCCTGCTGATCGTCGTCGTCTTCGCGCCGAACGGCGTCGTCGGGCTGATCACGCGGTGGCGACGGCGGATAGCCGCGTGGGTCGCGGCGGATGCCGGGCCACAGCCGGCGGCTGCGGCGGAAGCGCAGGCCACGGCGGGCGCCGGCGCCGAGCCCGCCGCGGGCGCGGCCTCCGGGCGGGATGCCATCACCGGGACGGGCTGAGCGCGCCGGGCGGAAGGGAGATCTCGTGAGCATCTGGCCAGACGGAGCACGATGTGCCGCCGCGTTCACGTTCGACTTCGACGCCGAGGAGGTGTGGATCGCCGAGGATCCGGAAAACGCGCACCGCCCGGGGGTGCTCTCCCAGGGCAGCTACGGTGCGAAGGTCGGTGTCCCGCGTCTGCTCGAGCTGCTGGGGCGGCGCGGCCTGCGGGCGACGTTTTTCGTTCCGGGCCGCGTCGCCGAGCGCTATCCCGCGCGGGTGAGCGAGATCGTCGCGGCCGGCCACGAACTGGCACACCATGGTTACACGCACACCTCGCCGTCCGCCCTGTCCCGGGAGGAAGAGGAGCAGGAGCTGGCCAAGGGCCTGGAGGTGCTGCGGTCGTTCGGCACCGAGATCACCGGCTACCGCTCGCCGTCCTGGGACTTCAGCCCGCATACGCTCGGCCTGCTGCAGGCGCACGGCCTGCGGTACTCCTCCAACTTCATGGACGACCTGGTGCCCTACCGGCACGAGGGGACCTCGCTGGTGGAGATACCAATCCAGTGGATCCTGGACGACGCCCCGCACTTCTGGTTCTCGGGCGCGTCCTGGGACAAGAGCATCGCCACCGTCGGCGCGGTCCGGCAGATCTGGGCGGAGGAGTTCCTCGGCATCAGGGAGCTGGGCGGCATCAGCGTGTTCACCATGCACCCCCAGATCATCGGCCGCCCGTCCCGGCTGGCCTTCCTCGACAGCTTCATCGGCTTCGTCACCGGCCATGAGGACGTGTGGGTGACCACGCTGGCCGAGGTGGCGAGCCGGGCATGAGGGCCATCGTCACCGGCGCCGCGCGCGGGCTGGGCGCGGGCGTAGCCGAGCGGCTGGTCGCGGACGGCGGCAACGTCATGCTCGCGGACTCCTCCCCAGCGGTCGAACAGACCGTGGCCCGGCTGGGCGGGCTGTGGCCGGGCCGGACGGTGGCCAGCGTCACGGCCGACGTGTCCGACGAGAAGGCCTGCGGCGATCTGGTCAGCCGAGCCGTCAGCCGGCTCGGCGGGGTAGACGTCCTGGTGAACTGCGCGGGGATCGGCGGCCCGGACACCTGCGTCATTGACACCTCGCCTGCCGAGTTTCGCCGGGTCCTCGACGTCAACCTGACCGGGACGTTTCTCATGTGCCGGGCGGCCGCCCAGGTGATGGTCGCCAGCGGCGGCGGCACGATCGTGAACATCGGCTCCATCTGGGGCCAGCAGGCGGTGCCCGGGGCCGCGGGCTACTGCGCGTCGAAGGCTGGCGTGGCGTTGCTCACCCAGTCGCTGGCCCTGGAGCTCGCCCCGCACGGGATCCGCGTCAATACGATCGCGCCGGGGAACATGGCCACCGAGATGCACTGGGCCGCCCTGCGGTCCCGCGCGGCAGCAGCGGGTACCACCTTCGAGGAGCAGGTGGCGCTGGTCCGCGCCTCGGTGCCGCTGCGCCGCCACGGAACTCCCCAAGACATCGGCGGTGTGGTCGCCTGGCTGGTCTCCGCCGATTCCTCCTACGTCACGGGCCAGACGATCGGGGTGAACGGTGGCGTCGTGCTGTCCTAGCCGCGCCCGCGGCCGCGCCCGGGGCCGCGGCTGATGGCCGTGGGCGTGACCGGCCGCATGACCGGCCGCAGGGTGATCGTCACCGGCGGCGCCTCCGGCATCGGCCGGGCAGCCGCGCGGCGGTTCCTGGCCGAGGGTGCCGAGGTTGCGCTGCTCGACCGGCGCGAGGACGCGCTGGCCCGGGCCGGCGTGGTCGGCGCTCTGCCCGTCGCGTGCGACGTGCGGTCGCAGGACCAGGTTGACCGTGCGGTCGCGCAGGTGGCGTCGCTGCTGCGCGGGCCGGCCGACGTGCTGGTGAATGCCGCCGGCATCTACCGCATCAGGCCGCTGCTGGACATCTCCCCCGATGAGTGGGACGAGGTGCTGGCGGTCAATCTGCGCGGCTGTTTCCTGACCGCCCGCGCCGTCGCCCGGGCGCTGATCGGCGCTGGGCAGCCGGGAGTCATCGTCAGCATCGCCTCGACCGCCGCGCTCGTCGCGGACACGGGTGAGCCCAGCGCGCACTACAACGCGAGCAAGGCGGGCGTGCTCGCGCTCACCCGGCAGATGGCCGTGGAATGGGCCGGGCACGGGATCCGGGTCAACGCCGTCTGCCCGGGGGTCATCGATACGCCCATGCTGCGGCTGATGGACGACACGGCGGCGGGCGAGGCCTACCTGGCGGCCAGGGTTCCGCAGCGGCGCCTGGGCACCCCCGACGAGGTCGCCGCTGTCATCGTGTTCCTGGCGTCGGACGACGCCTCGTATCTGACGGGTGCCGCCATCCCGGTGGACGGCGGCAGTCTTGCGAGCTGAGAGGTGGATGATGGATCAGTTCCCGCACGTCCGGGTCGAGGGCCCGCCGCGGCAGCGCGGCCGGGAGTACGGCGAGCAGGCGCGCGACCGGGTCCGCCGGTCCGTCGACGCCTATCGCGAGGTCTTCGCGTACTACACCGGATGGGACTGGGCGACCGTGCGGGCGGAGGCGGCGCGTTTCGAGAGACCGGTCGCAGCCTTCCGCCCGGCCTATCTCGAGGAGATCCGCGGCATCGCCGAGGGCGCCGGTGTGGACCCCGGCGACGTGCTGGCCATCAACGTGCGGACCGAGGTGATGTTCGCGGCCAAGGCCCAGCAGGCGGCGGCGCGAAGCGGCCCGGCCGAGTGCAGCGCCTTCGCCGTGGTGCCGCTGCCCGGCAGCCCCGGCCCGGTGCTGCTTGGCCAGAACTGGGACTGGCTGCCGCACACCGCCGACACGGTCGTGGTCCTGGAGGCGAGGCAGGACAGCGGCCCTGACTTCGTCACGGTGGTGGAGGCCGGCCTGCTGGCCAAGACCGGGATGAACTCCTCGGGCATCGGCCTGGTGACCAACGCGCTCGTCACCAGCGCGGACACCGGGAGCCCCGGCCTGCCCTACCACGTCATGCTCCGGTCGATCCTGGACTGCGAGACCGTGTCCGACGCCCTCGCCGCCCTGCAGGGCGGGGTCCGCTCCTCATCGGCGAACTACCTGATCGCTCACCGGGACGGCATCGCCGTGGACGTGGAGGCCGCGCCCGGTGACTTCTCCCAACTGTTCCTGCTGTTCGGAGACGGCGGGGTGGTACTGCACGCCAACCACTTCACCTCGCCCAGGTTCGGCGGCACGGACGTGTCGGTGTGGGTGATGCCGGACAGCCCGATCCGGCTGGACCGGCTCCGCGCGGCCGTCACGGCCTTCGGGGGGAGGCCTGGCCTGGACACGTTCCGCACGCTGCTCGCCGACCACGCGAATTACCCGTCAGGCGTGTGCTGCCATCCGGACGCCCGGATGCACCCCTACGACCAGGGCGCGACGGTCGCCTCCGTGCTGATGGACCTGAGCGGCCGGCGGATGTGGCTGGCGGACGGCAACCCCTGCCAGACGGCGTACCGGGAGCTCGACTACGCGGGCTTTCTCGCCAAGCCGTCGGCGGTCGCCCCGGTTGCCGCGTGAACACGCACCCGGGGTGCGGACCCGCCGGGCGGCGCCAGGGGATTGCAGCGGGCCCGCGGTGACCGGTGCCAGCTGGATCGTCGCGGCCGACGTCGGCGGCACGTTCACCGACGCGATCGCCATCCGCTCGGACGGGCTCATCCGGGTCGCGAAGGTGCTGTCTACGCCCGAGGACCCAGGCGCCGGATTCGAGCGGGCACTCGCCGAACTGGCCGCTGCCGGGGTCCATCCGGGCGCGGTGCGCACGGTCTTCCACGGCACGACCGTCGCCACCAACGCCCTGCTGACCGGGCGGATGGCCCGGGTCGTGCTGGCGACGACGGAGGGCTTCCGCGACGTGCTCGGCTACCGTGACGGGACCCGGCCTGAGGTCTACCAGCTGGCACAGCCACGACCGCGCGAGCTCGTGCGGCGAGGCGACCGGATCGAGGTGCGGGAGCGGCTGAGCGGCCAGGGTGAGATCCTCGTGCCGCTCACCCAGGCCGAGGCCGCCCGCGCCGCCGAGGAGGCCGCGCGGCGTGACCCAGCGGCGATCGCGGTCGCCTTCCTGTTCAGCTATCTCGACGACACGCACGAGCGGGCCATGCGCGAGGCGCTGGACGCGCGGCTGCCGGGTGTCCCCGTGACTATCTCGTCGGCCGTGGCCCAGGAGTTCCGTGAATACCCACGGACGGCGACGGCCGTGGTCAACGCGGGCCTGCGGCCCGTGGTCGGCAGCTACCTGCTGCGCATGCGGTCGCGGCTGCAGCGGCTCGGCATCGATGCACCGCTGCTGATCATGCAGTCCAACGGCGGCTGCCTGCCGGCTGAGCGCGGCGATGCTGACGCGCACCGCCTCGTGCTGTCTGGCCCAGCGGCCGGCGTCGCCGGCGCGATCAGCCTGGGCAGCCAGTACGGCCTGCGCAAGCTCGTCTCCCTCGACATGGGCGGCACCTCGCTGGACGTCTGCCTCATCCATGACGGCATCCCGCCGGTCACGCCGATGCAGGTCGTCCAGAATGCCCCCATCCTGTGCCCGGCCGTAGACATTGTGACCGCTGGCGCAGGCGGCGGGAGCATCGCCCAGGTGGACAGGGCTGGCCGCCTGCGAATTGGCCCTGACAGCGCTGGGGCGGTACCTGGGCCGGCCGCGTTCGGGCGCGGCGGCGACCGGGCGACGCTGACCGACGCCCATGCAGTCGCCGGGACTCTGCCGGCTGACATACCGCTCGCCGGCGGGCTGCGGCTGGACCCGAGCTTGGCACGGAAGGCAGTTGGGTACGTCGGCGGCCTGCTCGGCCTGGATACCGACGACGCCGCAGACGGCATCATCCGGGTGGCGGTGGCGCAGATGTCGGCGGCTCTGCGCCAGGTGTCGGTGCAGCGCGGGATCGACCCGCGCGGCCACACGCTGGTCGCGTTCGGGGGTGCCGGGCCGCTGCACGCCGGCCTGGTACTGCGGGAGATGGGCTTCCGCTCCGTGCTCGTGCCGCGCTACCCCGGGCTGTTTGCCGCATCCGGATTGGTAGCGGCTGACTTGCGGATCGATGAGTCACGCACCGTACTGGCGACACTGGAGCCCAGGCTTTTCGGCGAGCTTGCGGCCCAGTACGCGAGCATGGCGCGAGAGATGACCGTTCGGCTGCGGCAGGATGGGATCGCGGGCAGCCGGGCGCGGTTGGTGGCCTCGGCCGACTGCCGGTTCCTTGGGCAGGGGTACGAGCTGAACGTCCCGGTGAGCCCACGGACCGAGCGGGGTCTTGCGTCGCTCGCTACCCAGTTCCGGGCCCTGCACCTGCGGACATACGGGCACACTGATCGCGCCCAGCAGGTCGAGGTAGTGACGATCCGGCTTGCGGCGTTCGGCGCCCTGCCCAGGTCCGAGCCAGCCAGCGTGCCGCGCGGCACCCAGATCGCCAGCGACGCCGCAATCGGCGTTGCGCGGGCGCGGATGCCGGGCACCCAGGCGGTTCGCGACCTGCCGGTGCTGGACCGGGACAGGCTCCTGGCCGGAAACCTCGTGACCGGCCCGGCGATCGTGCACCAGCTCGACGCAACAACTCTGGTGCTGCCCGGCCAGCGCGCGCGGATCGACGAGCGGGGCAGCCTGTGGCTCAAGGAGGTCCGATGACCAGCATGACCGCGACCGCGGGGCGAGGGCAGTCGGGAGGCAAGCTTGATCCGATTACGTTTGAGCTGGTGAGCGGCGCCCTGGTCTCGGCGGCCGTGGAGATGGGCGGGGTGCTCAAGCATTCCAGCTACAGCCCAATCATCCGCGAGATGGAGGACTTCAGCTGCGCTGTCTTCCGGGCGGACGGTGACTTGGTCGCGCAGGCAGACTTCATTCCCGCACAGCTCGGCGCGATGTCCCTGGTCGTAAAGTCGCTCATTGAGCGGTGGGCCCGCCGGGTGGCGCCGGGCGACGTGTTCCTCGCCAACCACCCGTACCTGGGTGCCATGCACACCCCGGACCTGAACGTCATCATGCCGGTCTTCATCCGGCGGAGGCTGCTCGGCTGGGTGGGCACGACAGCACACCACATCGACGTGGGCGGGGTCCGGCCGGGCACCGAGGGACCGGACCTGACGGAGATCTACGCCGAGGGGCTGGTGCTCCCCCCGGTCCGGCTGTACCGGGCCGGCGAGGAAAACCCGGATGTTTTCACGTACGTCTCGGCCGCCGTGCGTGACCCGCTGTCCACGGTCTCAGACCTGCGGGCACAGCGAGCGGCGTGCCTGGTCGGCAACCGTCGCGTGCTCGAACTGGTATCGCGGTACGGCAGCCGGACCGTGTCGGCAACATTCGATCAGCTGCTGGACACCGCCGAGCGGGCGACGAGGCTGGCTCTGCTGGACTTGCCGGATGGCAACGCCCAGGCCGAGGGCTTCCTGGACGACGACGGCGCCGGCGGCCCGCCCACCCGCATCCAGGCTGTGCTGCGCAAGCACGGCGACCAGCTCGTCGCCGACCTCACAGGGACCGCTACACAGGTCCGCGGCGCGATGAACGTGCCGTGGGCCAGCACGAGAGCGGCCGTCGTCTACGCGGTCCGTGCCATGACCGATCCTGGGCTGGCGGCTAATGATGGGATCTTGCGCGCGATCGAGATCATCTGCCCGAAGGGCAACGTGCTCAACCCGCGAGAGCCGGCCGCGGTTTCGGTCCGGCATAACACATGCCAGCGCCTGGCCGACACACTCATCCGCGCCATGGGAACGCTGTGGCCGGACAGGTCTGTCGCGAGCAGCACCGTGGCGTTCTTCGGCATGAACCTGGAGAGTGTCTCCCCCCGTACCGAAGTGCCAAGCGTGCTGGCAGAGGTCATGGGCGGAGGGACTGGCGCACATGCGGCGGGCGACGGCCTGGACGGCGTGGACACCTACATGGCCAACGTAGGTTTGATGCCGGTCGAGGTGGCCGAGACTGAGTACTCCGTGCGCATCCTGCGCACCGAGCTCATTCCCGGATCACAAGGAGCAGGCCGCTACAGCGGCGGCCTTGGGCTCCGGCGCGAGTATCAGGTGCTCCACCGTCCCGCCGTCGTGACCATGTACTCGGAGCAGACCGACCAGCGGTTCGTCCCGAAGGGCACCATGGGCGGGGCGGACGCCCAGCCGTCGCGAATCACAGTCCTCGATCCACGCGGCCAGCCAGTTCCGGTGCCTTCTAAGGTCACCATGCTACTGGACCCTGGCTCCGTCATCCGCGTCGAGACAAGCGGTGGCGGCGGCTTCGGCGATCCCGCCCTCCGGGACCCGGCGGCGATCGCGGCAGACGCCAGGGACGGGCGGGGCTGAGCGGACGTTGTGATCTCCGGAGCCGCCCTGCTAGCCGAGCCGGAGGCCAGGCGAGCTCCTGATGGCGTCGAGCGCGGCGTCTGTTCGGCCCGGCAGGCGAGTCCGCGGCAGTGCGCGCAGGTGGATGCAGACGCGGGCAGGTTGCGCCGCCGGCAACGGCGGAACGGCCACGAGGATGCGCTGCCATGCACGATCCGCCGCGCCAGACCCTTGCAGGGACGCTCAAATTAGCTGGCGGCCGCTGACACGGTCAGGAAGCGGCGAGCTCTAGGGCACGACTACGAGCGGCACTGGTGAGTGGCGGGCCAGGCCGACGGCGACCGAACCAACCACTCGGTGCGTGATGTGGGATGAACTCCCGACCACGATCGCTATGGTGGCGTGGGGTTGGGCAGCGCGGATGTCTTTGGCTGCCGAGATGAGTTCTTCTGCGATCAAGCCCTGGCGCCGCTCGAAGCCCCAGCCCGCCACGCGGCCGCCCAGCTGCTCGCCGGCCGCGGTGTGAAGCTCCTGCTCTACGTCGTCGAAGCCTGTTTCCAGTTCGGCGACGGCACCGGGCGACAGCGCGGCCATGCTGGGCATATGAGCCACATAGACCACATCGATGCGGCCCGTCCGGCCTTGCAGCAGTCTGGCCGCGGCGTCGAGCGCCCTGCTGGCCGGGGGAGATCCGTCATAGCCGACGACAAGGCGCAGATCCGTGGTGGGCGGCGTGGTAGTGCTCATCGAGGGAGGATAGCCCCTGTGCCCGCGCGCGGCCTACTTGGCATCCGGCCCACGGGAAGGCCGCCCCTGCATGGTCCATCTCGATGATCGGGCTTCCGGCGCGCGGTCCAGCCCGATCGTAGCGGAGCCCGCGTGCGTGCGCCCCAAGTCGTCCACGAGACGCCCCGCCGGAAAGCTGGCCCGCGGTAACTGTTAGCGGACCGGTGTGGCCGCCGATCCGGCAACCGGGGTCACTACCGGCGAGCAGCTGCACAGGGCCACGGGAATCGCTTCGAACGCCGGCTGCGGGGCGGGGGCGGCAGGCGCTGGGGCGGCCGCGGGCGGGGCGGCGGCGGTGGCGGCGTTCCTGAGCTCGGCAAGTCGCTGCTTGGACGGCAGCAGGACGATCGCGAGGATGAAGCCGAGTCCGAGCAGCGCGGCCGACACGGCGAAGGCGACGGTGTAGCCGTGGGTGGCCGCGACCGCCGGCGCCAGCGGGCCCGCGTGGTGGGTGACCAGGTAGCCGGCCGTCG
>Ga0207646_10001479_pt1 | contig 29023 bp, 29 predicted proteins | sample KBSK5502metaG_FD_184343 | JGI IMG/M metagenome (GOLD analysis project Ga0207646, IMG submission 184343) | Corn, switchgrass and miscanthus rhizosphere microbial communities from Kellogg Biological Station, Michigan, USA - KBS K5-50-2 metaG... | ecosystem: Host-associated > Plants > Roots >...
CCAGAGATCGCCCAACCGGACGGCGAGAGCTTCCGGCCGATCCTCGGAAAGGGCCAGATCGCCGACGCGATCATGTCCGGCGAGATCCGGGCCGGCCGTGGGATCGTCGGCGACATCATCCGGCGCCGGACGCCGGAGCTGATCAACGAAACGGGGAATGATCCTCGGGCGGTCAGGATGCCGGGCACTCCCGACCGCTCCGGCGAGATCGAGCGGATGATGGTGGTCCCGCTCATCTCTCGCGATCGCGTGACCGGCGTCACCGCGGTGTGGCGCCATGCCGGTGAGCCCTTCGACCAGGCCGATCTGAACTTCCTCGTGGGGCTCGCCCGGCAGGCGTCGATCGCGATCGAGAATGCGCGCCTCTTCCGGGCCGCCCAGGAAGCCACGGCTGCATCGGAGGCCGCCAACCAGGCCAAGAGCGCCTTCCTCGCCGCGATGAGTCACGAGATCCGGACGCCGATGAACGCCGTGATCGGGATGAGCGGCCTGCTGCTCGAAACGGAGCTGGACCCAGAGCAGCGCGACTTCGCCGAGACCATCCGGACGTCGGGCGACGCGCTCCTGACGATCATCAACGACATCCTCGACTTCTCGAAGATCGAGGCCGGCAAGGTCGACCTCGCCGCCGAGCCGTTCTCGCTCCGGGTCGCGATCGAGAGCGCCCTCGACGTGGTCGCCCCGATCGCCGCGAAGAAGGGCGTCGAGCTCGCCTACGCCATGGGCGCCGATCTCCCGGAGGCGATCGTCGGCGACGCGGGACGCCTGCGCCAGATCGTCCTGAATTTGCTGTCGAATGCGATCAAGTTCACCGAGCAGGGCGAGGTCGTGCTGTCCGTCGATGGCCGGCGGCCGGCGGCGCCGGCCGATCCGTGGACCATCGAGGTCGAGGTCCGCGACACGGGCATCGGGATCCCGCCACAGCGGATCGACCTGTTGTTCCAGTCCTTCAGCCAGCTCGACGCCTCGATCTCGCGGCGATACGGCGGAACCGGGCTGGGCCTCGCGATCAGCCGGCGCCTCGCCGAGTCCATGGGCGGCGAGCTGTCCGCGACGAGCAGCGGGGTCGCGGGCGAGGGCAGCACCTTCCGGCTCGTTCTGCCGGCCGTTGCCACCGCCCTGCCGGACGCGCCGCCAGCTCCGCCGGAGCGCAGCCTCCGCGGCTGTCGAGTGCTGGTCGTCGACGACAACGCCACGAACCGCCGGATCCTGAGCGGCTTCCTCGACCGGTGGGGCGTGGAGGCCAGGGCGACGGCCTCTCCACTCGAGGCGATCGAGTGGGTCCGCGGCGGAGCGGTCTTCGACGCCGCCGTGCTCGACTTCCTGATGCCGGATCGGGACGGCGTGGAGCTGGCCGAGGACCTCCGGGCGATCCAGCCGGACAAGCCCATCCCGGTGATCATCCTGTCGTCGATCGGGCAGCACAACCGGACCGCATCCAACGTGACCGCGATGCTCGTCAAGCCGGTCAAGCCATCGGCGCTCCACGACGCGCTCGCGGATGCCCTCCTGGCCGCGGAGCCGGCGGCGGCGCCCGTCGCCGCCCCCGTCGCCGCGCCCCACGCCGGGGCCGTCCGGCCCGCGGGGGCCGAGTCGGGCCTACGCGTGCTCCTGGCCGAGGACAACGCGGTGAACCAGAAGCTGGCGCTTCGACTGCTCGACCGGATGGGCCTGCAGGCCGACGTCGTCGAGGATGGGCGGGCGGCCGTCGCGGCCGTCGAGTCGACCGACTACGACGTGGTGCTCATGGACGTCCAGATGCCCGAGATGGACGGGCTCGAGGCGACTCGTCAGATCCGGGCGCGCTGGCCGGAGCGGCCGGTCCGGATCGTGGGCCTGACCGCCAACGCGATGGCCGGCGATCGCGAGGCCTGCCTGGCCGCCGGCATGAACGACTACGTCAGCAAGCCCATTCGGCCCGAGGACCTCGAGGCGGCGATCGCCCGCGCCCGGCCGGCGCTGGCCGGAGGGGCGGCGTGAGCGCGGCCAAGGGCGGCGCGTCGAGCGGCTCGGCTCCCATTCACAACGGCAGCTCGGTCCCCGGCCGGGTCCTCGTCGTCGACGACACGCCGTTCAACCGCCAGCTCCTGGCGCGGCTGCTCCGCGGCCTCGGCCACGAGCCGGTGGAGGCCGAGGACGGCCGCCAGGCCCTCGCCCGGCTGCGTGACACCGGCGCCCCACCGATCGACGTGATCCTCCTGGACATCGTCATGCCGGAGATGGACGGCTACCAGGTGCTGGCCGAGCTCCGCGACGACGCCGCCCTCCGCCACCTGCCGGTGATCGTGATCTCCGGCGTCGACGAGCTCGACAGCGTGGTCCGCTGCCTCGAGATGGGCGCGGCCGACTACCTGCCGAAGACGGTCGATCCGGCGATCCTCAAGGCGCGGATCACGTCGTCGCTCGCGCGGAAGCGTCTCCACGACGCCGAGCGTGAGGCGGTCGACCGGCAGGCCGCGTCGAACGAGGTCCTGGCGATCATGAGCCGCTCCGCGTTCGACCTTCAGGTCGTGCTCGACGCCGTCGTCCGCGCGGCCGTCCGCCTGTGCCGAGCCGACTACGGAGTCGCCTACGTCCTCGACGGCGACGCGTATCGCGTGGCCGCGTCGGCGGGTGGGACGCCGGAGCTCGACGCCTGGGAGCGGGACCATCCCCTGCGGCCCGGCCGCGACAGCGTGGTCGGGCGGGTCGCCCTGATCGGCCAGGTGATCGCGGTCGACGACGTCCTGGCCGATCGCGAGTACCAGGCGACGCCGGGCCAGCAGGTCGGCGGCTACCGGACCCTGATCGGCATCCCGATCGAGGAGGCCGGGGCGATCAGCGGCGTCCTGGCCCTGACCCGCAACGAGGTCCGTCCGTTCGGCGAAGCCGAGCGGGCGCTCGCCATCGGCTTCGCCGAGCAAGCGGCGATCGGGATCGCCAACGCGCGTCTCCTCGAGACGATCGAGCGCCAGCGCGGCCAGCTCGCCCGCTTCCTCTCGCCGCAGGTCGCGCAGCTGGTCTCGAGCCCCGAGGGCGAGGCGCTCCTGGCCGGCCACCGCCGCGAGATCACCGCGATGTTCTGCGATCTGCGCAACTTCACGACGTTCTCCGAGTCGGCCGAACCTGAGGAGGTCCTCGGCTTCCTCCGCCGGTATCACGCGACCGTCGGATCGCTCGTCGTCGAGCACGAAGGCACGCTCGAGCACTTCGCCGGCGACGGGATCATGGTCTTCTTCAACGATCCCGCGTTCCAGGACGACCACGCGGCGCGGGCGGTCCGAATGGCGATGGCGGTCCGGGAGCGGTTCGTCGACATCGGCGACGAGTGGCGCCGACGCGGGCACGTGCTCCAGGTCGGCATCGGGATCGCGACGGGCTACGCGACGATGGGCCGGATCGGATTCGAGGGTCGCTACGACTATGGCGGCGTCGGGAACGCGATCATCCTCGCCTCGCGACTGAGCGGCGAGGCAGCCGCCGGCGAGATCCTCCTGTCGCAGCGGACGTTCGCCGCGGTGGATGGGCAGGTCGCGGCCGAGCCCGCCGGCGAGCGCCAGCTCAAGGGCTTCAGCCGGCCCTTGCCCGTCTTCCGCGTGACCGGGAGGAGCGGCGAAGATCGTGCGGTGGCGGAGGTCGCAACGGCCGCCGAAGCTTCGTGAGCGCGCCGATCGACCGGGCCGTCTGGACGAACCTCGTCGAGATGACGGGCGGCGATCTCGCCTTCGTCGACGACCTCGTCGATACGTATCTCGCCGATGGAGAGCGCCAGGTCGCAGCCCTGCGCGACGGGGCAGCCAGTGGATCGGCCGACGACCTCATCCGACCCGCCCACTCGATGAAGTCGAGCAGCCTCAACGTCGGTGCGCTGGGCCTGGGAGCGCTGTGTCGCGCGCTCGAGGAGGCGGCGCGGACCGGGAAAGTGTCGGACGCGACCCAGCAGGTGACCGCGATCGCGACCGGTTTCGAGGAGGTCCGGTCGGCCCTGCTCGCCGAGCGGGCGGAGCGCGCGGCGGGCTGAGTAAGGCCCGGCGGGCCGCAACGGGCCCTCGAGGCGGCTCGAGGCGCCCCTGAACGAACGAGGGCGGCGAGCCCAGGGTTGAGCTCGCCGCGCCGCGCCGCCGGGATCGATCAGGGCGCGAGCCGCCGGAAGTCGGGCTCGCTCGCGGCCGTCCACGCCGCCTTCTCGTACGTGCCCGTCAGGGGATCGATCACGAACGTCTCCCGTGTCGCCCTCACGTACGAGATGACTCGGGTTCCGTCCGGGGCCCAGGTCTTGACGACCCCGGCGTCCTCGCCGTGCGTCGTCGGACCGATGTCCCGAGCTCCCGCACTGCCGTCGGCGGGAAAGATCGCGATGCGCGCCTGCCCGTCCGAGTCGAACACGAAGCGTTCGATGGCGATCGACTTCCCGTCCGGGGACCAGAGCGGCCACGCCTCGTGGAGGCTGGGGTCGGCGGGGCCGGGGAGGACGATGTCGCCGGTCCCGTCGGCCCGCATCACGTGCACCCGGAAGTGGCCCACGAGATCGCCGTCGAGCGGTTCGACCCGGTTGTAGGCGAGATGCGTCCCATCCGGGGACCAGTCCGGCCCACTGTTGTCCCAGAACGAGCCGAACCGCAGCGGGCTCGGCAGGCCGTACGACCGGATCAGGGTCCCGTCGGCCCTGACCAGGTAGAAGTCCTGTCCCCCGCCGCGAGTCGTCGCGCGAACGAGGAGCTCGGCGCCCGTCGGCGGCCGCCAGACCATGTCGGTCGGTTGCGAATCGCCCAGGTCGACGATCGTCGGCGGCGTGCCGTCGACGTGGACGAGCATGACCTTGCGAACGAAGTCGATCTCGTCGCTGACCGCGACCGTCCGGCCGTCTGGGGCCCACGTGATGTAGGCGTCGTGGAGGGCCGATGCGAGGATCCTTCGCTCGCCTCGCCCGTCCGCGTCGGCCATGAAGAGGTAGTCCGACCCCCCGATCGTCCGTGTGAACAGGAGACGCGTCCCATCCCGGGAGAAGCCCGCGAAGTTGACCTTGCCGGCTTCGGCGCCGATCAGGACACGCTCGGGCCCGTCGATGGTGTCGCGGACGAGGATCGCGTCGGACTGCATGTACGCGAGGGGGCCGTTGCGCGCCGGGCCGAACGGCGGTGGGACTCGTTGGTGGGACCCGACCGCGACCAGAACGGCGGCCAGGGCAAGGATGATGATCAGGGCGACGACGCCGATCGTCCGCAACGGCAGCGGCACGAACGGCAGTCGCCGGGTGGCGACGTCCATGGGAATCCACCTCGTGAGGAAGCTCCAGGCGGGCCGCTGGCGCGTGCGAGCGGTCTGCCGGAACAGGTCGTCTCGGTAGTCGGGGATGCCGGCCAGGTAGGTCTCGGCCAGGAGGGCCGGGAGATCCTGCTCGAAGCGTCGCGGCGAGGTCATGCGAGCTGCCCTCCCGCGACGGCTTCGGCGGCGGGTTCGGCGACGCCGGTCACCGTCGTCCGCATCGCGGCCAGCGCGTAGTGGAGACGGGACTTGGCGGTGCCGAGCGGGATTCGGAGGGATGCCGCCACCTCGGGCAGCGGCATCCCCAGGAGGTAGTGCAGGGCGACGACCGCCCGATGACCGGGATCGAGGCGCGCGAGCGCATGTTCGATCAGCTGACGATCGTCGAGGGACACCGCCGTGTCGGCGGCGTTGGGCATGTCGATCGGTGACAGCTCGACCTCGATCACCCGCCGGCGTCGGCGACGTACGAGGTCGAGACAGGCGTTGACGGTCAGGCGATGGAGCCAGGCATCCAGCCGGTCCGGATCGCGGAGTCCGGGCAGGTCTCGCCAGGCTCGGATGAGGGCCTCCTGGACCGCGTCGCGCGCGAGCTCCGGGTCCCGGAGGATCAGCCGGGCGGCCGCGTCCAGCCGCGCGAGCCGCACGTCGATCAGGATCGTGAAGGCGTCATGATCGCCTCCGCGCGCCTGGTCCACGAGTGCTCGCTGGTCCACGGTCCCCTCGACTGCGGCACAGCCTCGACGGCCGTGCTCGACAGCGTATGGCGTCCCGGTTCCCGGAATCGTTCATCGGGTGACGAGGCACCCCAGGGAAGGGCGGCCGCCAGCCCAGCTCGATCGAAGCCGATCCGCGGGCGGCGCGGACGCGCGAGGCACCTGGCGGAGCCCGCCGCCGCGAGTACCATCTTGCGCACCGCGGAAGGGGATCGCGGCGCAAGCGTCGACCGGCCGTCGATGGCCGGGACGTCCACGTCTCAGGGGAGGCTGTCGACCGTGCGTCTCGCGGACAAGGTCACCGTCATCACCGGCGCCGGCGGCGGGATGGGCCGGACGGCGGCCCGGATGTTCGCCGCCGAGGGCGCCAAGGTCGTCTGCGTCGACGTCTCCGAGGAGATGGCCGAGTCCGCCGCCCAGGAGGTCACCGCGGCCGGTGGTCTGGCGACCGCCGTCGCCGCCGACGTCTCGCAGGAGGAGGGAGCGAAGCGGATGATCGACCACGCGGTCGCGACATTCGGCCGCGTCGACGCCCTCTACAACAACGCCGGGATCATGCCGGCCGCCGACCACTCGGTGGTCGACACGGAAGTCGCGACCTGGGACAAGGTCATGGCCGTCAACGTCCGGGGCGTGTTCCTCGGCTGCAAGTACGCGATCCCGCGGATGGTCGAGCAGGGCGCCGGGTCGGTGATCAACGTCGCCTCGTTCGTCGCGATCCTCGGCTGCTCGGTGCCGCAGGATGCGTACACCGCGTCGAAGGGCGCCGTCCTCGCCCTGACCAAGAGTCTGGCCGTGCAGTTCGCCCCAAAGGGCGTCCGCACCAACTCGATTTCGCCCGGTCCGATCGAGACGCCACTGCTCATGGACTGGCTGGTGAAGGACGAGGAGGCGAAACGGATCCGCCTCGCCCGGAACCCGACCGGCCGGTTCGGGAAGCCCGAGGAGATCGTCCACGTGGCGTTGTACCTCGCCTCGGACGAGAGCCGATGGACGAACGGGGCGAACCTCGTGATCGACGGTGGCATCACCGTGAACTACTTCTGAGGTGGCCGACCACATCGCCATCGGCGTGGACGTCGGCGGCAGCGGCATCAAGTCGGCCGCGGTCGACGTCGACAAGGGCGTCCTCGTCACGACGCGGTTGCGCGTCCCGACGCCCCAGCCGTCGGCGCCCGAACGGGTCGTGCCGGCGATCATCCGGATCATCAGGCGGTCGCTGAAGGAGTCGGGCGTCGATCCGAAGCTCGTCCCGGTCGGCGTGACGATGCCGAGCGTCGTGCTCGCCGGGGTCACGAAGACCGCGGCGAACATCGACCCGGCCTGGATCGATTTCGACCTCGGGGCGCGGCTCCGAGCCGCCCTGCCCGGCCCCGTGGTCGTCCTCAACGATGCCGACGCGGCGGGCCTCGCGGAGATGCGATTCGGCGCGGGCGTCGGCGAGGGCGGGGTCGTGATCACGCTCACCCTCGGGACGGGTGTCGGCTCGGGATTGTTCAACGACGGGGTCCTGGTCCCGAACACGGAGCTCGGCCACATGGAGATCCGCGGCCGCGACGCCGAGCGGCGGTCCGCGGCCGCCGCCCGTGTCCGACGGGGCCTGTCATGGAAGGCCTGGTCGGCCGACCTCGATGAGCACCTCCATGCGATCGACAAGCTGTTCTGGCCGAATTTGCTGATCCTCGGCGGCGGCGTCAGCAAGAACGCCGACAAGTTCATCCCGCGCCTGACGGTCCGGCCGCGGGTCGTGCCCGCGACACTCCGCAACGACGCCGGGATCGTCGGCGCGGCGATGGCCGCGTCGGAGTCGTTCGTCGAGGGCGGCCCGACGCGCTGAACCCGGCATCGCGGGCGGCTCCGCCAAGGGCTGTCGCGGGGGCGTCCCGAGCGGCCGGGCGTACCATGGCCGAACGACAACCGCAGCCGGACGGCACCGTCCGCGACCTGATCTGCCCGCGAGGAATCGACCCATGACAACAGAGCAGCGCGCCCCCGAGGAGGCAGCGACCGCCGGCCCGACGGTCGCCCGGATGGTCGTCGGTGGCCAGTCGGTCGACGCCGTCGACGGCCAGACCTTCGACGTCGTCAACCCAGCGATCGGCCAGACGATCGCCACGGCCCCCCTCGGTGGCCGTGAGGATGTGGACCGTGCCGTCGCCGCCGCCCAGAAGGCCTTCGACGAGCGCAAGGGCTGGGCGAGCTGGGCCGCCGGCAAGCGCGGCCGGAGCCTGTCGAAGCTCGCCGACCTGATCAAGAAGAACAGCGAGGAGCTCGCCTGGCTGGAGAGCCGCAACGTCGGCAAGCCGATCACCGGCGCCCGCGGCGAGGTCATCGGGGCGAGCCTGGTCTTCGATTACTACGCCGGCGCGGCGAACAAGATCTACGGCCAGACGATCCCGGTGTCGAAGCCGGGCCTGGACCTGACGCTGCGCGAGCCCATCGGCGTCGTCGGGTTGATCGTGCCCTGGAACTTCCCCCTCCTGATGGCCTCGTGGAAGGTCGCCCCGGCGCTCGCCGCCGGCAACACCGCGATCCTGAAGCCCGCGTCGTACACGCCCCTCACGGCGATCCGCCTCGGCGAGCTGGCCCTGGAGGCGGGGATCCCGGCCGGCGTGCTCAATGTCGTGACCGGGCCCGGTGGGACGGCGGGGGCGTCGATCGCCGCCCATCCCGGGATCGGCAAGGTGGCCTTCACCGGCGAGACGACGACCGGCCAGGAGATCATGCGGCTGGCCTCGGGCAACGTGAAGAAGATCAGCCTCGAGCTCGGCGGCAAGAGCCCGAACATCGTGTTCGCCGACGCCGACCTCGAGAGGTTCTCCAGGGAGTCGCCGTACTCCGTGTTCGATAACGCCGGCCAGGACTGCTGCGCCCGGAGCCGCATCCTCGTCGAGCGGTCGGCCCATGAGAAGGTCGTCGAGCTGTTCGCCGAGGCGACGCGGAACGTCAAGGTCGGCGACCCGGCCGAGGACTCGACCGAGGTCGGCAGCCTCGTGAGCCAGAAGCAGCGCGATCGGGTCAAGAACTACATCGAGATCGGCCAGGCGGAGGGCGCGACGATCGTCGTCGGCGGGGCGGCACCCGACGACCCCGCGCTGGCCGACGGCGCGTACCTCCTGCCGACGGTCTTCGACGGCGTCTCGAACGACATGCGGATCGCACGCGAGGAGATCTTCGGGCCGGTCGTGTCGGTCATCCCGTTCGACACCGAGGAGGAGGCGCTCCGCCTGGCGAACGCGACGCCGTATGGCCTGTCGGGCTCGATCTGGAGCCGCGACATCGGCAAGGCGCTGCGAGCGGCGAAGGCCCTCCAGTCGGGCGTGATCTCGGTGAACTCGAACTCGTCGGTCCACACCGAGGCGCCGTTCGGTGGCTACAAGATGTCGGGCATCGGCCGCGAGCTGGGAATGGCTGCGCTGGACCTCTACACCGAGACGAAGAACGTCTATATCGACCTGAGCTGAGGGTCCGACCGCCCGGGCGCTACTCGTCCCAGTGGCGGTCGGCCGGGTGGATGTCCGGCCGGCGGCGGTGGAGCCAGTCGCGGATCGCCCAGTACGAGGTCTTGAAGGCGATGCCCGGCCACGGGATCGCCTCCGGGACGAATGTCCGGATCTCCAGCGCTTCCGGGTTGAGCCGCGGCGTGCCGCCGACGACGCGGGCTTCGAAGGCGAGCACGACCACGGCCGCCTCCAGGCGGGAGTAGAGCCCGACGATCTCGCCCGGCTGGACGACCAGCCCGGTCTCCTCGAGCGTCTCGCGGACGGCCGCCTCGCCGACCGTCTCGTCGACCTCGAGGAAGCCGCCCGGCTGGGCCCACCAGCCCTTGCCGGGTTCGATCCCGCGGCGGAGGAGGACGATCTCGCCGGCGTCCGTCACCGGGATCGTCGTGACGACGAGCCGTGGGTTGACGTACGCGATGTGGCCGCACGACGAACAGCCGAGGCGGTCGCGGTCCTCTCCTTCGATCGGTCCGAAGCTCAGCTCCGTGCCGCAGCGGGAGCAATAGTTGAGCATCCCGGCGAGCCACGGCGGGACGCCCCCACCGGACGGGATCGAGGTCGAGCGGGCGTCCGGCCCGCGACCGAAGGCGTCGAGCAGCTCGCCGGGGCCGTCCCCCCCACCGTCGAGCGACGAGCCGTAGGTCGCCATCAGGCGAGCAGCGCAGCCAGCGCCGCGGCAACGAGCGCGGCCAGCCCGACGATGCTCGCCGCGACCCACGCGAGGCGGAACAGGCCCTTCGTCCGGTCGACCGGCATCCACGCCCAGGCCGACCGCCAGATCCGGACCAGGGCGTCCGAGGTCGTGACGACGAGCAGTGGCGCGGCGATCAGGACACAGACCTTGACCAGCGGGCTGCCGAGTGGCGTCCCCGCTTCCAGCGCGGTGATCGCGATCGCACCCAGCACGAGGACGGGCACCGACAGGAGCACGTAATGCTTCTGGAGGGGTGTCGGCGCGGACTCCGGGACCGAGCGGGGCGGGAGGCCCTGGAGGCTCGGCGGCAGGATGGGGACGGCGGTCCGGACGGCCCGAGGCGCAGCGACCGCCTGTCGGTCGAGGACCGGCATGCCCTGCTCCCAGCGTTCGTCGTCCATGGGTGGCGAGTGTAGTCCGGGGCGACAGATCGGCCCGTGAACCGAGTTCTCCTCGCGGCGCACGTGACGCCAGCCAGACGCCTCGACCGTACGGTGCCGAGTCCATGGCAGACGAGCAGAGGGCTCCAGCTAACGGTTCATCACTAGCCGCCGAGTCAGGCCGAGCGTCGCGGCGGGAGGAACCCAGCGTGGCTTGGGGTCGTATCGCGCTTGCGGTGATCGTCGCTGGGGTGATCGCGGCATGTAGCGCGAGCCTCGCCCCATCAGCCGCTCCGGTCCCGACAGGTGCCGACGCGGTCGCGATTACCGCGAGCCCGGCCACCACGGCCACCATGAGCCTCGAGGCCACCGGCTCACCGCGGAGCCCCATCCCTGGCGATTCCACGTCAGTCGCCGTGCCGCCGAAGCCAAGCGGCGTGTCGTTTGGTGAGAGGCGCAAGGGCGAGGATCCGCCATCGACGCAGATCACCCAGTCGGTGAGTTGGGAAGGACCCCGGAGCGAGGGCGTCGAGATCAGGGTCTACGGCGTGACCGAGTGCGTCGCCAAGCCCCCGAACCCCTCTCCGGACACCCAGGGGCCATGTCTTGTCGAGCACACCCCGCTCCCGGCGTCAGTTCGTGCGCTACTCGCCACCGCGCCCGCGTCGGACGGCATGGTCAGCTGGACCTGGACTGGGACGTTCGATTGTGAAGTGGGCCTGGCGTACGACCCTCGCGGGCCGGCCTACCACGCAGTCGTGCTCGCTGCCTACAGCGCGTCAGACCACTCGATCTTTGCGATCGCAGAGCCCGGTCGATGGTGGCAACCAGGTGTGAACGACATCGTCTGCTGACGACGGCTAGAGACCCAGATTCGCCTCGTCGCCCGCGATGTCGGCGGCCTGGGCCGCGCGCCGGGCGGTGATCCGATCTCGGAGTCCGGAATCGGACACGGCCAGAATCGACGCCGCCAGCAGGCCCGCGTTCTCGCCGTTGCCGACGCCGACCGTCGCGACGGGCACGCCCTTCGGCATCTGCACGATCGCGAGGAGCGCGTCGAGGCCGTCCGAGACGCCGCCTGCCATGGGGACGCCGATCACCGGCACGGTCGTCTGCGACGCGACGACACCAGGCAGGTGAGCCGCGAGACCGGCGATCGCGATCACCACACCGACACCGCGCTCGTCGAACGATGCGACCCACCGGGCGAGCAATTCCGGCGCGCGGTGAGCCGAGATGACCCGAGTCTCGGATTCGACGCCCAGCTCGGCCAGTACCGCCGCAGCCTTCTCGGCGGCCGCGATGTCGCTACGGCTGCCGACGACGATCCCGACGCGGTCGGCTGGCCTCGCGCTCATCGTTCGACCACGGTCGTCGTCGGCGCCGGCTCGGCGGCTTCGCCGACCGGGCCGCCCTGGACGTTCTGCGGCCGCGGGATGCCGAGGCGATCGAAGACCTCGAGGATCCAGACACCCTTCTCGGCCTGGTAACGGACGGCATCGACCGGGCCTCCGGCTGGCCCAGCGATCTCGGCCTTCACCCGCGCGTACCCGTCGCGCAGCGCGGGATCTGAGCGCAACGCGTCACGGAACCGGAGGTCCTTCGACAGGTCGCCCGTGCCGCGCGGATGGACGTGGAAATGGATCCGGTACTCCTCGCCATCGTGGACGATCGATCCGACGAGCATCGGCCGGGTCGGCGGCCACGGATCCGGACCGGGCTGAGGCCCGAACCCGAGCCCGAACAAGGCGTCGGTGATCGCCGGGATGTCGGCCGGGTCCGCCTCGGTCCCGAGGTCCACGATCCCCTTGCCGGGCAGCCCGGGCACGGCGGTGCTGCCGATGTGCTCGACGACGAGATCCGGGCGGGCCGTGTGGACGATGTCGACGATCCGCGCCGCCACCGCCTCCAGCCGCGGATCCCACGGTCGGACTGCGGCCATCCGGCGCTCGTACGGACCGATCGGAGCGGGCGATCTGGGCACCCGCGCAGTGTAGAGTTCGCCGATCATGCGCCGCGTCATCGGCCGACGCCTCCTCGAGGTGGACGTCGGCTAAATCGCCAATCGGATCGCCGCCTCCGACCGGGTCGTGGTCGACCTCGGAACCGGCGACGGTCGAGCGGCCGTCGCACGCGCCCGCCGCGAGCCGGCGGCCTTCGTCGTCGGCCTCGACGCATCCTCGTCGGCGATGGCCGAGGCGTCGCTTCGCGCCGCCCGCCCGGCGCCGAAGGGTGGGCTCTCGAACCTGCTGTTCGCCGTTGCCTCGGCCGAACAACCGCCCGACGAGCTCCGTGGCCAAATCGACGAGATCACCATCTTGTTTCCCTGGGGCTCGCTGCTCCGAGGGGCGCTCGCGACCGACCCCGCGGCGGCCGCGGGTATTGCCAGTCTGGTTGCCCCTGGCGGCGTCGTCCGAATCCTCCTCTCCGTAACTGACAGGGACGCAGCGGAGGCTGATCTTCGGCCGCTAGCCGCTTGCGACGCGGACGCCATCCGCCGGCGGTGGTCGCCGTTCGGGCTCGCGGTGACTAGGTTCGCGCCGGCGACCGCGGACGAGATCGCGGCGTCGGGCTCGACGTGGGCGCGACGCCTGCTTCGGGGTCGTGGGGAGGCCGACCGACCGGTCTGGAGCCTCGAGCTCCGCTGCTCAGATGGAGGTGCCCGACGTTCCGCGAGGTCGCGCCATCCCGTCTGACCTGCGATGCGGCCGGCGCGCACGGCCCCCCGCCACGCTACCGTGAGGGCATGGGCTCGACCTTCCCGATCATCCTCGACGTCGACACGGGCATCGACGACTCGCTCGCCCTGCTCTACACCGCGGCCACTCCCGAAGCGGAGATCGTCGCCGTGACGTGCGTCGGTGGCAACGTCGACGCTCGACAGGTCGAACGGAACACCCGGGCGGTCATGGAGCTGGCCGGCCGGACGGATGTCGAGGTCGCGCTCGGCCGCGAACGGCCGCTCGTCCGTCCGGTCGAGACCACGCCCGAGACCCACGGCCCGCAGGGCCTCGGCCATGCCGAGCTGCCGCCGCCGACCAAGCCGCTCAGCGATCGCCACGCCGCCGACCTCTTCATCGATGAGGCTCGTCGCCGGCCCGGCGAGATCACGCTCGTCACCTGCGGCCCGTTGACGAACCTCGCCGTGGCCCTGCTCCGAGAGCCGGACCTGCCGCGGCTGATGAAGGGCTGGGTCCTGATGGGCGGCGCCTACCGTCATCCCGGCAACACCGCGCCGACCACCGAGTGGAACATCCACTGCGACCCGGATGCCGCGAAGATCGCGTTCAGCGCCTGGGGCGAGTCGGCGATCGCGAACGGTCACCCTCGGCCGGTCGCGCTCGGGCTCGACGTGACCGAGAAGGCGAAGGTCGTCCCCCACCACATCGTGGCCCTCGCCAGGGCCGCCGGAAGCGCGCCGGACGACTCGATCGCGCTCGCCCGTGGCGAGGACCCGATGCAGGCGACCCGGTCCGTGGCCAGCAACCGGATCGTCCGCTACGTGGCCGACGCGCTGCGGTTCTACATGGAGTTCCACAGCCGCTATGACGGCTTCTACGGCGCCTTCATCCACGATCCGCTGGCGGCGGCTGCCGCGCTCGACCCCGGCCTGATCACGACCCGGGCGGTGGCGGTGGACGTGGAGCTCGGTGGCACGCTCACGACGGGCGAGACCGTCACGGACTGGCGGGGAGTGTGGGGCCGGCCGCCGAACGTCGACGTGGCGATCGATGCCGACGCGGACGAGTTCCTGCGCCGCTTCGTCGACCGGGTCGGACGGCTGGCGGCGGCTCGCGGGACGTAGCACACTAGGATCGGAGGGCGGGCTCGCGGCGCCGCGATGGGATGGCGGCGGGCCGGCAGGAGGTACATCGATGGCGGCCACCTGGACCCGCGTGCTCGTCGGACTCGTCGCGTTTGTTGTCGTCCTCGTCGTCGGGATCAGTCTGACCGGTTCGCTCAACGCGGGCACCGACCTCACCGGATCCGGCGGCAAGATCGTTGCCGTCGTCCTCGTCGCATTGCTGGTCGGCCTGATCGGCTACGCCGCGATGGAGTACGCGCAGACGAGGCGCCTCGACTCGATCACCTCGCAGTTCGATACGCGGACGATCGTCCTGATCCCGATCGCGATCGCGATCAACATCATCCTCGGGCAGACCGTCGCGGCCGCGCTCAAGGTGCCGGTATATCTCGACTCGATCGGGACGATCCTGGTGGGCGTGCTGGCCGGGCCCATCGCCGGGGCTCTGACTGGCGGCCTGGCGAACCTGATCTGGACCTACGTCCTTCCGGCGCCGTTCCACTCCGACTACGCGGCGCCGTTCTTCATCGTGGCTGTCGAGATCGGACTATTCGCGGGTGTCTTCGGCCGATTGGGCTTCTTCCGGAGCCGCCCGAACACCCCAACTGAGCGGTTGGCGATCGGGGCGATCGTGGTGGTGGCCGTCGTTGCCGTCATCGGGATCTACGGGTTCGTGCCGTTCTACAGTCAGGGCGGCCTGACGTTCTTCGCGCCGCCTGCGGCCGGGACGCCGGCTCCCGACCCGATCTTCATCCTCCTCGGCTGGCTCGTCGCACTCCTGCTCGTTGGCGCCGTCGTCGGCCTCGTCCTCTTGCTGTTCGTGCGGCGTGACCTCGGCGCGGCCTACGTCTTCGTGGCGGGCCTGATCTGCGGCATCGTGTCGGCGATCATCTCGGCGCCGATCTCGGCGATCTTCTTCGGCGGCGTGACCGGCTCCGGGACCGACGTCCTCGTTGCCGCGTTCCAGAAGGCCGGCTCGGACCTCCAGACCGCGGTCCTCCAGCAAGGCCTCCTGTCCGACCCGATCGACAAGACGCTGACCTATTTCGTGGTATTCGCGATCCTCGGGGCGCTCAGCCGTCGGTTCGTTGCCCGCTTCCCGCAAGGCGAGCAGGCCGTCGGCCTCGCGGAGGCCTAGCCGATCGACGACGCGGCCTTCCTGGCGAGTCTCGCGCCGCCGACCCCAAGTTCCTACCACCGCCTGAACCCGCTCACGAAGGCTGTCGCCGCGACGGTCGAATCCATCGGCGCGTTCGTCATCGGTGGCTACCTCGGGCCGCTCGCGATCATCGTCCTGGCCGTCCTGCCCGCGGCGGTCATCGCCGGCGTCGCCGGTCGGCTCGTCCGGATTTCGGCTCTGCTGACGCTCCCAATCGCCATCTCGGTGATCCTCGTCAGCGTCTTCACCCGGGCCGGGACGCACGTCCTGTTCACGATCGGGCCCTTCGACGCAACGACGGAAGGGGTCGACTTCGCCGGCCAGACCCTCGTCCGGTTGTTCGCGATCTCGACGTCGATCGGGCTGTTCGGCCTGACGACGGAGCCGCGGAGCTTCGTCCTCGATCTGGAGCGGCGCGGCCTGTCGCCGCGGTTCGCGTTCGTCGCCCTGGCAACCCTCGAGGCCGTCCCGGCGATGGTGGAGCGAGCCAGCATCATCGGGAGCGCCCAACGGGCACGAGGGCTCGACACGGAAGGGAGCCTGCGGGCGCGCCTGCGCGGGGTGCTGCCACTGGTCGGCCCCGTGATCCTCTCCTCACTCACCGAGGTCGAGGAGCGGAGCCTCGCCCTTGAGGTCCGGGCATTCGGTCGGCCGGGACATCGGCATCTTCTCTGGCGTCTGCCGGACTCGACGGCCCAACTGATCGTCCGCACCGGGCTGTTCCTCGCGCTGATCGCCGCGATCGCCGGCCGGATCACCGGCACGTTCCCGCGGCTGCCCTGACCGGCCGATGCTCCAGCTCAGCGGCGTCTCATATCGCTACGCGGGGTACTCCAACGAGGTCCTGCACGACATCGACCTGCGGCTCGATGACGGCGAGATCGTCGGCCTTATCGGCCCGAACGAGGCCGGCAAGTCGACGCTCTGCCTGGTCGCGTCCGGCCTGGCACCCGCCTCGATCGGCGGCTCACTGCGAGGGTCGCTGACGCTCGATGGGGTTCCGGCCACCGGCCTCGCGACCCATGAGCTTGCCGAGCGCGTGGTCGTCGGATTCCAGAACCCGAACACGCAACGCTCGGGGATCGCGGCGACGGTCTTCGAGGAGATCGCCCTCGGGCCGATGAACCTGGGCCTCCCGGTCGACGAGACGGTCGAACGAACGAGGGAGGCAGTCGCCCGCCTGCGGCTGGGCGAGCTGATCCGCCGGGACCCGCAGCGACTGTCCGGCGGACAGGCGCAGCTCGTCGGGATCGCATCGCTCCTCGCGATGCAGCCGCGTCACGTCATCCTCGACGAGCCGACCGCCCAGCTGGACCCGGCCGGGACCCGGCTCGTCGGAGAGGCGCTCCGATCGCTGGCTGGTAGTGGGACGTCGCTGCTGATCGCCGAGCACAAGACGGATCTCCTCGACGGGCTCTGCTCGCGGATCCTCGCAATCGACAGCGGCCGGATCGTGCTCGACGGGCCGACGGCGACCGTGTTCGACGATCCACGCCTCGCGGCCCTCGGCGTGGAGCCGCCGGCCAGGGCGCGACTCGTCAGGGCATTCCGGGATCGCGCCATCGAGGTGTCCGTCGTCGAGGACGCGCTGGCGGGGGCGGCCTCGTGACCGTCTCGCCGCCGGCGACGACCTCGGCGCCCGCGGCGGGCCATCCCGTCCTCACGACCGAAGGCCTCGTCCACGTCTATCCGGGCGGGACGCGGGCTGTGGACGGGGTCGACCTGACGATCACGACGGGCGAGCGGGTCGCGATCGTCGGCCAGAACGGGTCGGGCAAGACGACCCTCGTGCGGCATTTCAATGGACTGCTCCGGCCAACGGAAGGTCGTGTCCTCGTCGATGGCGCCGATGCCGCCGGACAGCGGGTGGCCCATCTCGCGACCACCGTGGGCCTCGCCTTCCAGGACCCGGATCGGCAGATCTTCGCGGGCAAGGTCCGATCGGAGGTGGCGTTCGGCCCGCGGAACATCGGGCTGCGGGGCGCCGCGCTCGAGGCGGCGATCACGAGGGCCCTCGCGGCGACGGGCCTCGAGGGCGAGGCCGACACGAATCCGTACGACCTCGGCTACTCCCGGCGGAAGCTGCTGGCGCTCGCGTCGATCCTCGCGATGGGGACGCCGGTCGTGATCCTGGACGAGCCGACGACTGGCCAGGACGCGCGCGGCGTGGCTCGGGTCCAGCGGATCGTGGCCGACCTCGCCGCCGCCGGTCGGACGGTGATCGCGATCAGCCACGACATGCGGTTCGTCGCCGAGGGGTTCGAGCGGGTCGTCGTCATGCGCGACGGGCGGATCGTCCTCGACGGCTCACCGGCCGAGGCGTTCGCCGAGGCGGCATGGCCAACGCTGGCCTCGACGTTCCTCGAGCCACCGCTCGCCGCCCGGATCGGGGCGCGCCTCGGCGTCGGCTCGACACCGACCGACGAATCGCTCCTCGCTGCGCTCGGCGGGACACTCGCAGCTCCCGCCGACACTGATACCTGACAGAGATCGCCTCTCGGGTCTGGCGGGTGGTCAGTCGCGCGAGCGAAGGGCGACGACGATCAGGAGGAACGACGTCTCGAGGACGTCCACGCCGGCGATCACGAGGGCCACGACGAGCGGCAGCGGGTGCCCGAGCAGCCAGCCAGAAGCGGCCGCGAGCGCTGCAACCGCGAGGAACACGAGGCGGACGCCGCGGATCATCCCGGCGATGTCGCGCCGGCGTTCAGCGCTCGTCCGCGGCACGGCGGCCTCCGGTGGATCGTCGGCGAGCCGTCCCAGAGCGGACAGCAGCAGCACGACCCCGAGCGCCGAGGACCCACCGACCAGGGCGGCGCGGATCAGTGGCGGCGGGGTCACGACCGCGCCCAGGGCGGACGCATCCCAGCCGAGTGCCGTGCCCGCGGCGATGGCCGCCGCGCCCGCCACGAGCCAGGCGATCCGGGTCGGGTCGTCCGTATCCGCATCGCGTCCGTCGCGGCCATCGGGCGACCGCGACGGCCGCGGCGGGATCGGCTCGGGCGGCTCGGGCCGGTCCGCGCCCTCCGGCCGGCGATGACCGGGTTCGAGATCCACGGTCATGGGCTCTGAGGGACCGCGGCAACCACCCACAGGAACCGCGCGCCGTGGCGGTCCTCGGGCTCGTCGAGCACGTCGGCGCGCTCGACGACGAGCCCGGCCTCCTCGACGAGCCGGCGGTTGACCCGCGCCGAGAAGTGGCTGAAGTACATGTCGACGCCGAGCCAGCCGGGCTCGATCCCGCCCGGGTCGTCCTCGACCCCGAACGAGGCGATGAGGACGCCACCGGGCCGCAGCCAGCGCCGGATCCGGGCGAGCAGCGGGGTGTGCTCGTCGCGCGGCACATGGGTCAGCGAATAGAACGCGACGACGGCGTCCAGGCTGGCCGCCGGCCGGTTGATCGCCGTCATGTCGGCCTGGACGAACTTCGCTGTTGGAACGTTCGAACGGGCGAGCGCGATCTGCGCCCTGGAGATGTCGACGCCGACGAGACGGCGGCCGACCGCGAGGGTCGCGGTCATCGGGATGCCGGCACCACAGCCCAGCTCGAGAACATCCGTGCCCCGCGGGATCCGCTCGTCGGCGAGGGCGAGCGCCCAGCGCCGCGCTGCCGACGGCCGAAGCGGGCTCCAGGTGAGGTACCGCTCGGCGACCTGGTCGTAGCCGGTCGCGACGACGGCCTTCGGGTAAACGCCACCGGCGGCCGCCGCGGCCTCGGCGTTCACGGCCCTTCGCCGACGAGCAGCTCGACCCGGTGGATCTCGCCGTCGATGATCCGGAAGGCACCGAGCGACGGCTCGCTCTCGGCCAGCGACACGAGCAGGTAGAGGGCATCCGGATAGAAGGCCAGCCCGACGTCGGTCGGGCTCGGATATGCCGGGGAGCGGACGTGGCTGTGGACGATCGCCCAGAAGACCTCGTCCGCGTCGTCGGTCGCGATCGTCAGCCGGAGCAGGTCGTCCGGGTGGATCTCGTAGCGGTACGGCGACGCGGCCTTGTTCCTGGTCGGCTCGTACCGCAGGGGCCGGCCGCCGTCGGCCGCGGGACGATCGCCGACGATCAGCCCGCAGGCCTCGTTCGGATCCTCCGCACGAGCCTGGGCGACGATCGCCTCGACGAGGTCCGGTGAGATGGACACCGAGGACGGTCCGGGATGGGCAACCGCGGGCAGCGACATCGTGTCGGCATCCTATCCCGGGCGGCGCGCCGCGAGCATCAGGACGACCGGCCGCCCACCCTCCACGACCGCCCGACGCTCACCACCAGCTGACGCCGCCCTCCAGGTCCTCGGTCATCTCGCCGAGGTCGCGGGTGAACGTCCCGGCGCTGAGGTACTTCCAGCCGCCGTCTGCCAGTAGTGCGACGATCGTCCCGCTCGACATCCGACGCGCCTCGCGCGCGGCGGCAACCAGGACGGCACCGCACGACGGGCCGCCGAAGATTCCTTCGCGGTCGACGAGGTCGCGGAGCGCCGCGACGGCGTCGGCGTTGCTCACGAGGTACTTCGCGTCGAGGAGCGCCGGGTCGAGGATCTCCGGGATGAAGCCTTCCTCCAGCGATCGCAGGCCCTGGACCGCCTCCCCGGGGAGCGGCTCCGCGGCCACGATCCGGACGCCCGGCTTCGTTCGCCGGAGATACCGCCCGACGCCCATCAAGGTCCCGCTCGTCCCGAGGCCGGCGACGAAGACGTCGACCTCCGGGCAGTCGGCTAGGACCTCAGGGCCGGTCGTCTCCTCGTGGGCCCGCGGGTTCGCGTCGTTCCCGTACTGGTAGGGCATGACGAACCGCTCGTCCCGCTCGACGAGGTGCTTGGCCAGCGCGATGGCACCGTTCGACCCGAGATGCCCGGGCGAGTCGATCACCTCCGCCCCGAACAGGGCCGCCATCTGGCGCCGCTCGTTCGTGACGTTGTCCGGCATGACGAGTGCGACGCGGTAGCCCTTCCTCCGCCCGATCATCGCGAGCGCAATCCCGGTGTTCCCGGACGTCGGCTCGAGGATGATCGAGTCGGCCCGGAGGAGGCCGCGCGCCTCGAGATCCTCGACAAGGTACTTCGCGACGCGGTCCTTGACCGAGCCGGTCGGGTTCACCATCTCGAGCTTGGCGAAGATCCGGACCGCGGGGTTCGGGGACATCCGCGGGATCTCGACGAGCGGCGTGTGACCGATCGCGTCGAGGATGTCGTCGTACCGACCGCCGTGCGGTGCGCCGGCTTCGTGGGCGTGGGCGTGGACGCGCCCGTGCCCGAGCCCGTGCCCGTGCCCGGGATCGACGCCGCCGGGCTCCGCCGGCCGGACGACGACCGGCTTCGGGAGCGCCATCTCTAGCCCTCGCGGAGCTCGCCGCCGGCCATCGCCGGCAGGAGCCGGACCTCGTCCCGCTCGGCGACGCTCGTCGCCAGGCCGTCGAGGTAGCGCACGTCCTGGCCGTTGACGTAGACGTTCACGAACCGGTTGAGCGACCCGTCCTCCGTGAGCAGCTGCGCGCGGAGGGATGGGTAGGCCACGGTCAGCGCCTCGACCACCTCGGCCACCGTCGCCCCACCGAGCTCGACCTCCTTGTTGCCCCCGACCTGGGGCCGGAGGACGGTCGGGATTTTGACGACGCTCACGCCGGGCCTCCGAGGACGAACGGCTCGCCGGTCGTCGCGCCGCCGCCGGCGAACACCGGGACGGCCAGCGGTCGACCCTCGGCCCGCGCCGCGATCGCCTCGGTCGAGCAGACCGGGCAAGTCGGATCGCGCCGGAGCCTCAGCTCGGTGAACGTCGAGTCGAGGGCGTCGAACAGGAGCAGCCGGCCGGCGAGCGTGTCGCCGATGCCGAGGAGCACCTTGAGCGCCTCGTTCGCCTGGAGCATGCCCATGATCCCGGGCACGACGCCAAGGACACCGGCGACCGAGCAACCGGGCGCGAGCTCGGGCGGTGGCGGGGTTGGGTAGAGGCAGCGGTAGCACGGACCCTCGAACGGGATGAACGTGGTCAGCTGGCCCTCGAAGCGGAAGACGCTGGCGTGCACGACCGGGATTCCCTTGGCGACCGCGGCGTCGTTCAGGAGATAGCGGGTCTCGAACGTGTCGGTGCCGTCGATGATCACGTGGTAGCCGGTGATCAGCCGGTCGACGTTGTCGGCCACGAGCATCTCCTCGTGGGTGACGACGTTCACGTCGGGGTTCAGGGCGTTGATCGTCTTGCGGGCGGACTCGACCTTGCGCTCCCCCACCCGGTCGTTCGTGTGGAGGATCTGACGCTGGAGGTTCGACAGGTCCACGACGTCGAAGTCGACGATGCCGATCGTCCCGACGCCGGCGGCGGCGAGGTAGAGCGCGGCCGGCGAGCCGAGACCGCCGGCGCCGATGAACAAGGCCTTGCTCTGGAGCAGCTTCGCCTGGCCCTCCGCGCCGACCTCGGGGATCAGCAGGTGGCGGCTGTAGCGCTGCTTCTGTTCCGAGGTCAGGTTGACCGGCTTGTCCCACGGCAGCCCGGCCGACTTCCAAGCCTGGAACCCGCCCGACATCGAGGCGACGTTCGTGTAGCCGAGCTGCTCGAGGGTCTGGGCGGCGAACAGGCTCCGGACCCCGCCGGCGCAGTACAGGACGACCGGCGCGTCACGATCCGGGACGGCCCCTTCGATCTGCTGCTCGACGTAGCTCTTGCTGATGTGGACGGCGCCGGGCAGGTGGCCCTGCTCCCACTCGGAGTCCTCGCGGACGTCGATGACGGTGGCGCCTCCGGCTGGGAGGGCATCGACGTCCCCCGGCGTCACCTCGCGGATCTGCGAGCGCGCCTCACGCAGGAGGTCGGCATAGGTCTTGGGCATGTCGGTCAGGTTGCTCCGATGACGACGGGCTGCCGGCTCAGGGCTCGGCAGGGCGATGGAAGAGGGCTGTGGGCCAGGTGGCCGCCGGTCAAGCCGGCCAGCAACACCTGCAGCGGCACTCGATCGAGTTCATGCCGTCGCGCCTTCTGCAGGCGTCCCGGCCGCCGTCCCGGCCGCTTCGGCCAGGGCCTTCTGGAGCGTCTCGTGGCTGAGCATCGCGCACTTCAGGCGAGCCGGGCTGATGTCGATGCCGAGGAGGTCGAGCAGGTCGTCCGCCCGGAACGCCTCGACGTCGGCGAGAGGCTTGCCCTTGATCTCGTCGGTCAGCAGCGACGCGGACGCCTGGCTGATGGCGCAGCCGCGGCCGGTGAACCCGACTCGCTCGACGACGCCGCCGGTGATGCCGATCTGAAGCGTGATCCGGTCGCCGCACAAAGGGTTGCTGCCTTCGAAGCTCGCGGTCGGCGACTCGATGACCCCGAAGTTATGGGGCCGCCGATAGTGCTCCAGGATGTAGTCGCGGTAGAGGTCGTCCATGGTCTCGCGTGGGAGACGGGATCGGCCGGTCCAATCCCGACCGATTTCGTCGGGATTGATGCTAGGCGGGCGGCCGAACAGCGTCAACCGAACCGGAACGGTCAGCAATCGAACACGAACCAGCACAGCTCATTCCGCAGGCGCTCGTCGTCGAGCACGAGATCCCGGATCTCGCGGGGGAGTTGGGCCCGCTGCCACTGGCACTCCACGCGGCCTGCCGCCTGGCGCTCGCCATCAGGCGCTGCCGCCTGCGCCGCCTTGATCGCGTAGGCCGCGGCACCGAGCTCGTGGGCGGCCACATGACCCACGGCCGCGGCCTGGCCCGCAGCGTAGGCCGCGTGCCGGGCAGCCCCACGCAGGTCGCTGGCCGCGGCGTTCGCATGGCCGGCCGCGGTGCGGGCCTCTGCCCAAGGGATCTCGGCCCGCGCCCAGGCCCGCCCAAGGTCGATCGCGTGTCGCGGACGGTCGTCCTCGGGCCGCGCCCCTTCGAAGTGATGGAGCACGTGCTGCGCGCAGTCGGCCGCCCATATCGCGAGGAGGTGATGATCGTCGTCCTGGAGGCTGCCGCCGCGACGCACCGTGATGAACCGCGGGTCCCGGATCTTGGGGAGGATCATGATTGGGGATGATCATGACTCGCCAGTCGAATTCTTCGGGACTTCGGCATGGATTGTTAACAGAGGGATGGTTAGACTCCGGGACGTTCCCGTCACCTGGGCACCCGCCAACCTAGCGATCCAAGCGACCGCATGAATGAGGCGCTGTAAGGGGCTCGATCAGGGCGTCGATCCGGGGGGCACGGTCCAGGGGAACGGACCAACTCGTGGAGGAGGACTACACGTGCACTCGATGAGAAGCCGACTCGCGGCGATGGCCGGCATTACGGCCGTCCTCGTCGCGGCCTGTTCCAGCGGGGCGACGCCAACCCCCGCCAGTCCGTCCGCCGCGGGCGGTGGTGCTTCGGCACCGGCCAGCCAGGCAGCGGGTGGCTCCGTCGCCGCGGGCGATCCGAAGACCGCCAAGTCGGCTGCCGAAGCCGGCGGCGTCGATGCCGTCTGCGCCGCGGGCAAGACCGAAGGTCAGGTCACCCTGATCGCGACCCCGAACAACTGGGCCAACTACGGCCAGATGATCACCGACTTCCAGACGAAGTACGGCATCAAGGTCCAGTCCGACAAGCCGGACGCGAACAGCCAGGACGAGATCAATCAGGCCACCCAGTTGGCCGGCACGGGCCGCCAGCCCGACATCTTCGACCTGGGCAGCGTTGTCGCGGCGGCTCACACCGACATGTACGCCCCCTATCAGCCGGCGACGTGGGCGGACATCCCGGCCACGAACAAGGACCCGAACGGGCTCTGGATCAACAACTACACCGGCTTCATTTCCATCTCGTACGACACGAAGCTCGGCGACATCACCAAGTTCTCCGACCTGAAGGACCCGAAGTACAAGGGCAAGGTCGCCCTGAACGGCGACCCGCTCTCGGCGTCGGCCGGGTTCAACGGCGTGGTCGCCGCCGCCCTCGCGAACGGCGGCTCGGCCGACAACATCGCCCCCGGCGTCGACTTCTTCAAAAACCTGACCACCATCGGCAACCTGATCCCGGTGAACCCGAACGACGCGTCGGTCGCGTCCGGCCAGACCCCGATCGTCATCGACTGGACGTACAACCAAGGCGGCCTGATCTCGACGCTCGCGCCGAAGGGCATCACCTGGAAGGTCGTCGTCCCGTCCGACGGGCCGCCGGTCGCCGCGTTCTACAACGAGGCGATCAACAAGGACGCCGCGCATCCGGCCGCCGCCAGGTGCTGGGTCGAGTACGTCTTCTCGGACGCCGGCCAGAACACGTGGCTGAAGGGCTTCGCACTGCCCGTGCGACTACAGGCGATGCAGAAGGCGGGCACCGTGGATGCAGCGGCGTTGGCCGCCGTTGGAGCGCCGGCGACCCCTCCGGTTCAGCTGACCCAGGCCCAGACGGACACGGCGACGACGTACCTCAAGGCCAACTGGAAGTTCATCACAATCCCGGGGTAGTCGGGAACCGGAGCACTTGACCACAGGAGCGCCGCAGATGACCGAGCCGACGGTCGGCGCGCCCGGACAGCCAACGGCGCAGACAGCCGGCCTCGCCTCAGGCGGGGCCGGCTCTCGCCGCTTCCGAGGGGCCCGGAACTACCTGGCCCTCATCCCGTTCCATCTCTACCTCGCGGTGTTCCTCATCCTTCCAACGCTGATCGTCGCGATCGGCGCTCTCACGACCAAGGACGGCAGGCCGACGCTCGACAACGTCTCGGTCCTGTTCACGGATCCGACGATTGTCGACGCCTTCGTGTACTCGATCCAGCTGTCGATCGCGACCGCCATCGCGGGCGCCGTGCTGGGCGGACTCCTGGCCTGGGCCGTCGCGCGAGGAAAGCCGAACGGTCTCCTGCGTCAGTTCGTCATCGCCGCGTCCGGCGTCCTCGCCCAGTTCGGCGGAGTCATGCTCGCGTTCGCGTTCCTTGCGGCGTTCGGGTTCAACGGACTCGTGACGATCTTCCTGCGGGACACCCTCCACCTCGACCTGCTCACGGACGCGACCTGGATCTACGGCTTTGCCGGCCTGACCATCGTCTACACCTATTTCCAGATCCCGCTGATGCTGATCGTGTTCCTGCCGTCGCTCGACGGGCTCCGCCAGGAGTGGTACGACGCGTCGGCGAGCCTCGGCGGCTCCTCGGGGTCATTCTGGAGGCACGTCGGCGGTCCGATCCTTGCCCCGAGCTTCCTGGGCGCGCTGCTCCTCCTGTTCACCAACGCGTTCTCCGCCTATGCAACCGCCGCGGCCCTGATCAGTCAGGGCAGTCCGCTCGCGACGCTCCAGATCGCGGCCTCGCTCCAGAGTGAGGTGGTCGTCGGCCGGGAGAACGTCGGCAAGGCGTTGGCCCTCGGGATGATCGTCATCGTCTCGGTCGTCATGGTCATCTACGCGCTGATCCAGCGGCGCGCGTCGAGGTGGGTCCGATGACAGCCTCGCCGGGCGCGCCCCTCTCGGCTGCGGCTCCCAGCGGCGGAGCGCTCGTCGCGCGCCCGAAAGGCGTCGGCGGCGGCCGGCGTGCCTCCCCGCTCCAGAGGAGTGGGCGGATCGCGATCCTCGTCGTCGTCATCGGCTACCTCGGCCTGCCGTTGTTCGCGATGCTCGAGTTCTCGACGCGCGGCAACTACGGCAGCAGGAGCCTCGACTCCTACGCGGCGATGCTCAACAACCAGGACCTGATCGACGGAGTCACGACCTCGCTCCAGATCGCAGTCCTGACGGTGGTCGGGATGCTGCTGCTGCTCGTGCCGACCATGGTCTGGACCGTGGTTCGCGTCCCGAGGATGCGGCGCGTGGTCGAGTTCCTGTGCCTCCTTCCCCTCGCCATCCCGGCCATCGTCCTCGTCGTCGGCATCGGCCCGATCTACCGATGGATGGGCCAGCACCTTGGGGCCGTCGGCGCATCGCCCCTGACCCTCGCGTTCATCGACATCGTGCTCTGCCTGCCCTTCGCGTACCGCGCGATCGACTCGAGCCTGCGCTCGATCGACAGTGCAACCCTCGCCGACGCCTCTCGCAGCCTGGGCGCGGGGTGGCCGCGAACCATCTTCCAGGTGATCCTCCCGAACATCCGGGCGGGCGTCCTGTCGGCATCGGTCCTGGCGATCGCCCTCGTTCTTGGCGAGTACACGATTTCGTCCCTGTTGTCCTTCAATACGCTGCAGGTTGCGATCTACCTGCTGGGCGGCCGGGACCCATTCATCTCCGTCGCGGTGTCGCTGTCGGCGCTGGTGTTCGCGTTCATCCTTCTGATCGTCATCGCTCGGGTCGGCGGCGGGGGCCGGCGTGACCAGCGCGAGGTTGAGGAGCCTGCCACATGACCGTCGCGAGTCCAGCCATCGCGTCCAACGGCCACGGCGTCGGGGTCACGTTCGAGGACATGCACCGCTGGTACGGCTCGGTCCACGCCCTGAACGGGCTGTCGATCGACATCGCCCCCGGCGAGTTCATTGCCCTCCTGGGCCCGTCCGGGTGTGGCAAGACGACGGCTCTCCGTGCCCTTGGTGGCCTCGACGAGGTCGACCAGGGACGGATCCTCGTGGGCGGCAAGGACGTCACCAACGTCCCAACGAACAAGCGGAACATGGGGATCGTGTTCCAGGCGTACAGCCTGTTCCCGAACATGACGGCCCGCGACAACGTCGCTTACGGCCTGCGGCTCCGCGGGGTGGACACAGCGGCCCGGAAGAAGAAAGCCGAGGAGATGCTCGAGCTCGTGGGCCTCGGCGCCCAAGCCAGCCGGTACCCGCACCAGATGTCGGGGGGCCAGCAGCAGCGCGTCGCGCTCGCCCGCGCCCTCGCGATCGAGCCGAGCGTGCTGCTCCTCGACGAACCGCTGTCCGCGCTCGACGCCAAGGTCCGCCGCGGGCTCCGCGAGGAGATCCGACGGATCCAGATCATGATCGGGATCACGACCCTGTTCGTCACCCACGACCAGGAAGAGGCATTGGCGATGGGCGATCGGGTCGGGGTCATGTCGGCCGGCCGCCTCGAGCAGATTGCCGCCCCGACGGAGCTCTACGACCGCCCCAAGACCCGTTTCGTCGCCGAGTTCGTCGGGTTGACGAACCGGATCCCGGGAACGGCAGCCAGCGGCAGCGTGACCATCCTCGGGACGAACGTTCCCCTGCTTGACGGTTCGGCCAACTCGGGCCCGGTGTTCGCGCTCGTTCGCCCCGAGAACATCCGCGTCGTGGCGACGCAGGACGGCAGCGCCCGGGTGGTCGCCGTCAGCTTCCTCGGCTCACTCTGTCGGGCCCAGGTGACGCTGCCCGACGAGACGCTGGTCGTCGCCCAGATGTCGGCGTCGGAGGCGGGCGACCTCCAGCCCGGCACCTCCGTGCGGGTCAGTGTTCTCCCGTCGCCGGTGTTCGCGGTCGCCGACTAGTCGAGATGCCGGGCCAGATCCACGAGGCGGCCCGCTCGGTCGACGTCGTCCACGAGACGGACGTGCTGGTCGTCGGCAGCGGCCCGGGCGGCCTCAGCGCGGCCCTCGCGGCCTCGCGAGCGGGCGCTCGGACGACCCTCCTCGACCGCTACGGCTGCTTCGGCGGCAACATGACCCAGGTCGGCGTCGAGAGCATCGGCTGGTATCGCCACGAGCAGACCGTGGAGGCCGACGGCATCGGTCGGGAGCTCGAGGACCGCGCCGCGGCGATGGGGGCGGCCAACCCCGAGAGCCAGTCGCTGAGCCAGGGCATCGATGGTGAGCGGTTCAAGTGGGTCGCCGATGTGCTGGTCGAGGAGGCGGGCATCACGCCGTTCCTCCATCGACTGGCCGTCCAGCCGATCGTCGAGGACGGCGCGATCCGCGGCGTGATCACCGAGAGCAAGTCGGGCCGCGAGGCGATCCTCGCCAGGCGGGTCGTCGACGCGACCGGCGACGCGGACATGGCCGCCCGAGCCGGAGCGGTCGTCCACAAGACGCCGCGCGAGGAGATGCTGGCGGCGTCGGTGATGTTCTCGATGAGCGGAGTGAACAAGCGGAAGTTCCTCGACGCGGTGAAGGCCGATCCGCAGACCTACCGCGACTGGGCGGGCAATGCGGAATGGGACATCGAGACGACCGGCAAGGAGGACGAGCTGTTCTCCCCGTTCCTGCGCAAGCCGTTCCAGCGGGCCGTCGAGGCCGGCCTGATCCCGAAGAACCTCATCACGTTCGCCGGCACCTGGGGCACGGTCACCGACCAGGGCGACCTCACGTACCTCAACCTGATCCATCTGTCCGAGCTCGACGGCACCAGCGCAGACGACCTGACACGCGGCGAGATCGAGGGCCGCCAGCAGGCGATGTTCGCGATCAAGGCGCTGCGTGCGTACATGCCCGGCTGCGAGGACGCGAAGCTGCGGAACTTCGGGATGACGATCGGGATCCGCGACACCCGGAAGATCGACGCGCTCTACAACCTGACCGGCGAGGACGTCCGGGAACAGGGCCGGTTCGAGGACACGATCGGGATCTTCCCCGAGTTCATCGACGGCTACGGGATCCTGATCCTGCCGACGACGGGCCGCTACTACCAGGTCCCGTACCGGTCGCTCGTGCCGAAGGGCGTGGGCAACCTCATCGTCGCGGGGCGCTCCATCGGC
>Ga0207646_10001480_pt1 | contig 28962 bp, 17 predicted proteins | sample KBSK5502metaG_FD_184343 | JGI IMG/M metagenome (GOLD analysis project Ga0207646, IMG submission 184343) | Corn, switchgrass and miscanthus rhizosphere microbial communities from Kellogg Biological Station, Michigan, USA - KBS K5-50-2 metaG... | ecosystem: Host-associated > Plants > Roots >...
GCCAGCATGACGAAATTATCAACCGTCAAAGGGGCTTCTTCAGGTAAAAACTCAATGACGAACGATCCTTTGCTGGTCACCACCATCGCGGTTATTTTTTTGCCGATGCGCGCGATTGCGCGACGATAATCAGCTTCCGTATTGCGTGTCTGAACATATCCGATGCGACTTGAGAAGTCACCCGCGCCATTGGCTTTCAAAAGCGCCACTGCCTTGCGGCGAATCAGATGATCGGAAGAATCAAGTCCGGTCTTGATGGCTTCATTCGCCGCGGCGCTCTTCTGTTTTCCGATCGCATCGAGAATTGCGAGCGCGGCGTCGTTGTCATGTTTGTCAAATCGGAGGGCCTGGCTCAACGCAGTCTTTAAGGCTTCGACATTTTCTTTACTTGGCGGCTGTTCGGCGAGAAGTTCGGCAGCAGTTGCACGAACAAACACATCGTTGTAGCCCAAAGCTTCTTTGTTTGCGGCGCCGATCCAGATACTTGTCGGCGGCGCACTCTTATCTTTATAAGTCACGTATGCGCGTAATGTGCGAGACAGCACGTCCTCTGTCGGCTTGCTCGGCGACCGCAATTCCGGTCGATTAACCTCATTCTTAAAAGCGGCGTAAGCTCTGAGATATGCTGGAATCGCCGTAACAATTGTAGGATCGTGCGATCCCGGAGCCTCGATCATGAGTGCAAAATTCATTAGCGCCATACTGCGGACGTGTTTCTTATCTGATGGCAGGTTTGCGAACTCTGCGAGACCCTGAGCGAGGCTGTTCGATGCTCTTGACGTTCTTTCTAGTTTCGGAAATAGCCTGGTGATTTTTCCGTTCGTTCCGACGAACGGCTCTGAGGCAAGATACCTTTCAGGTGAGATCCGTGCGAATGCTGTCTCGGTCTCAGGCGATTGCAATTGGTCAACAATTCGAAATCGCTTCAAGAACCGGACCGCTCTTTCGTTGTTTGTATTCTGCAAGATCCTGCCGAGCGCCGTAACTATTTCCAGAATCTCATTCTTCTCAGTTGGATTTGCTAACCTTGAGGTTCGGTAATTCGCGAAAAGCGTTTCGCCGCGTTCCAATAGAGGAGTCGCCGCTCGCTCATCCTTCAAACTTCCCAACGCCCGGATCGCGCTCACGCGCACGCGCAGATCATCATCGAGCAGCGCACGATCGAGCAGCGCATCGAAAGCGCCTTTGTCTTCGGCGGCGCCAGCGACGCGCGCGGCGTTGGCGCGGACAATCGGATCAGAGTGTCGCAGCAACGCTCGCACCTCATCGTTGTTATCTTTCAAGCGCAGACGGGCCATCGTATTAAGTGCGTCGGCGACGATGCGCGGATCGGCATAGTCGAGAAAGCGCACAACCACTGGTCCCGCGCCTTCGGGCTTCGCTCTCAAGACTGCGGTCAGGCCCAAGAGAATTGTGAGAGTGTCGGGTCGCGAACGGCGGCCTGCTTCAAAACGCAGCGCCTCGAGAATCGCAGCACCGTACGCGGCCTTTCGTTCTTTATCAGATTCAGGCAAGGCGGAAGTGATCTTGCCGAGGGCTTCGACGGCCCGGGCGCGAACCGGCCCGTTTACCTCGGGAGCCCTCCCTGATGGTCGGGCTAATGTCCCGATTATCTTGATCAACGACTCTGCCCCAGCCGGCGATTCGATTTCTCCGATTCCAAACGCCGCCATTTGGCGCACGTCATTGTCGGGATCGCCCTTCAATAGCTCGATCAAGGCCGGCACAGCCCGCTCGTCGCCAATGCGTCCTGCTGCCAGGGCCGCGCGTTTTCGCACCTTCGGGTCTTTGTCAGTGAGCAGAGACTTCAGATTGTCGTCCCAACGCCGCTGGTCTTCAGCGCGAATGATTCTAAGCAGAATGTTGGTTGAAATCGAGGCGGCGGCGGTTTTTGACTTTGGTCGCTGGGCGGCCACTGCCGTCACAGACGCGACCACTAGAAGCGAAGCACAGAGCGCGTTTCGGAAACCCATCGGATGCATTTATCAGAGCCGGATTTGGTTTTTGAATTGTAGCGCGTGGAGCGAAAATTGTCGCGCGACTGATTGCCGAAGCGTATCAGAAGCCCGACCGTGAGGGAGGGCAACTAGAAAATCCGACGAGTGAAGTGGGTAGTTGCCCTCCCTCAGGTCGGGCTTATGACACGAGACATCACAATTGACCCTCGCCGCTTCTAAAAAAAAGGGCGGACCAGAAGTCCCCCCTTTCAAAAGGAATTCTCACGCGAATTTTGATTCGCGCGCCGCGCTCATTGCGGACAGGATGTCCCCGCTCCGTTATCGTCGAATCAGCTGGCCGCCGCGGTAACGCTCGACAGTGGCTTGCCGTCGTCAGTCTTTCTGGCCGACGGCGCCTCAACCTTAACTGACTCCAGCTTTGACGCGTCCAGCACATTATCCTTGCGCTCGATCTTGGCCGGCTTTTCAGAAGCGGCCTTCGATTGAACCATCTTACAGCTTCCTTCAAACACCGCGCCCTGTTCGATGACCAGCGAGGGTGTCTGAATGTTGCCGTTAAGTTTCGCGGCCCGGCCCAACTCAATGCGCTGACCGGCTATGATGTCGCCGTTCAACACGCCGTGAATCGTACAGACGGAAACTTCGATGTTGGCGTCGACCTGACCACCGGCGCCGACGATCAGCGTGCCGCTGCTGGATGTGATGCGACCGGAAAAGCGGCCATCAACGCGGAGCATCGATTTGAATGACGACTCTCCGGTAACGACTGTGCCGCTGCCGACAAAACCGCTGAGGGTTCCGTCCTTGATTTCGCGGGCAATGGTTTCGCTTTCGGTCAAAGCCTTCGGTGACGCCACCGCCGTTTCAATTGGGGGTCGCGTATTGGTTTCCCCACTTTGGTAGGGTGAATAACTGCGTGTCGAATAGTCTTCGGGTTGGGTCTGGCTCTTCTCTTCGTTCGGATTCTTTCCCATTCTGAGCATATCTAACCTCCATGATTGAATCGGCGAGAAGGCGTTACTGGCGCCGGGGGTAGCGACAAGCTTGTCACGCGATCCGTTGGCTAACTGGAAACTGGCCGCGGCGGCCAATCTTTGTGGAGAACCGCTTCGGGAGCGGGGCGACCATAATAAACAAACAAGAGCAGCCTGTCTAGTGATAGTTTGATTGCGGCGTTCGGATGCCGCGGGAGACGAGGCATTCCATTTAAGTGAGGCTGGTTTAGCGTGACTGCGCCAATGATTCCAGAAGGTTTTCCAGTACCAGAGTCTCGCGAAAATTCTCGAGTAACGGAAAGTACGCAGCCTTTCGGTCCAACGCCGCCCGCGGCAGCAGGCCGACAATTTCAGCTCCAGCGATTTTCACGCCTAGGCGTTCCGCCGCGCGCTGCACTGCCGTAAAGGCCTGGGCGATGCTCGTCTGCTCATAGTCGATTAGATTCATCGAAACCTGAACCACGCCGCGCGATTGCAGTTCAAAGCCGAGCGCCTTGACGAACGGCAGGCCGCCGTCGCGTTCACGCACGGCGCGCGCAATGGTTCGGGCGATGGCGATATCGTTCGTGCGCAGGTTGACATTGAAGGCAATCAGAAACGGCCGCGCGCCGACGGCGATTGCTCCCGCGGTCGGATGAACTTTCTTTGCGCCGAGGTCGGCAGCGCGATCAGGTTCGATGTCGATTTCTTCGCGCAGGTGTTCAAAGCCTTTACCGCGCACGTTTTCAAGTCTGACACGATCAGGTCGCAGTGCGGCGCGTTCATAAAAGTAAACTGGAATCGAGAGCTCTTGCGAGATGCGCCGGCCGGCGGCGTGCGCGAGCACAACACAGTCATCGATGGTCACACCGCTGACCGGAACGAAAGGCAGAACGTCGGTGGCCCCAATGCGCGGATGCACCCCCTGGTGCTTTGTTAGATCGATCAACTCCGCGGCCCGCGCGACGGCGCGCAACGACGCCTCGACAATGAACTCAGGCGCGGCCACAAAAGTGATCACTGAACGATTGTGATCCGGGTCGATGTGCCGGTTGAGAACCGTAACACCCGGGACCGACTCGATCGCCTGGGCAATGCGTGTGACGGTTTCAACCTTGCGGCCTTCGCTGAAGTTTGGTACACACTCAACGAGATTGCGAATTTCGGATTTCCGATTTCGAATTTGATCAAGCATAGTCTCGACTTTCGATCAGTCTAAATCTAAAATGTAAAATTCGAAATCCGCAATTCGCAATCCAAAATTAAAACCATGCCCATCGATCGCTTCATCAATGAACGCAAGACTGTCTGGCAAAGGCTGGAAGAGTTAATGCAGCTTCTGGATCGAATGACGCTGCGGAAGTTGCACCGCGAAGAAGTGAAGGAGTTGGGCCGTATTTATCGGCGCACGGCTTCGGATCTGGCCATTGCCCGCGCGGAATCGCGCGACCCGCGCCTGGTTAACTATCTGAACAGCCTGGTAATTCGCGCGCATGGCCGTATTTACAGGGCCGACTCGAATTGGCTACAACGTATCATCCGCTTCTTCACTCACGATTTCCCCCAGACCTTTCGCCGCTCCTGGCGTTATACGGCGACCGCGTTTGGAGTATTTCTGGTGTTTAGCGCGATCGCGTTTTTTGGCACCCGGCACGATCCGGATTTTTCTGAGTTCGCGGGGATTAGTCCGTTCTTTCGCGAAGTGGTGATCAATAATCGGACCCGCTGGTGGGAAAGCCTGAACGACGCAAATCAGATTGGCTCCAGTCAAATTTTCACTAACAACATTCGCGTGACGTTCTATGCCTTCGCGCTCGGGGCGATCTTCGGACTGGGTACACTGTACGTGTTGGCTTTCAACGGCGCTATGTTCGGCGCCATCCTGGCGCTTACCTATCGCGCCGGGTTCGGAAACGATCTGCTCAGCTTCGTCGTGGGCCACGGGGTCATCGAGTTGTCGTGCATCTTTATCGCGGGCGGCGCGGGACTGTTGATTGGCACGGCGCTGTTGATGCCGGGCGATCTTTCGCGCGGCGACGCGTTAAAATCGCGCGGCATGGAAGCCGTGCAGCTGATAGTCGGGTGCGTGCCGTTGCTGGTGGTCGCCGGGATTATCGAAGGGTTCATCTCGCCTGCGCCGATCAGTCCAGTGATCAAGTTCGGCATCGGAGCGACTACCGGGATCGCGTTGTACTCGTATCTGTTTCTAGTGGGAAGAGACGCGACAGAATCGGGGGAAATGGGGAAAGGGTAAAGGGGGCAAGGGAAACTGAAGTCATGCGCGCTCTGCCGCATTTTTGATCGACCTGATCTGGTTGAACAAATACCGACTGATTGTCATAGCGCCCTCGCGAAGCTGGTTATGAGTTTCCTCATTGAAGTAACCCACTTCTAGCGCAACACGAAACAAGCTTCTCGTCTCGCCTGCTGATCCTTTCGCAATATTCAGGAAGAGCAAATACTCCTTTCGTGACGCGCGCTCAAACCCTTCCGCGATATTTGTTGGGATCGACACGGCCGCACGCCGCATCTGATCGCGCAAACCGAAGTCACGCCTGAGATCGCCCTGGTTAGAGATGATGTAGACTTGTTTCACGAACTCGATTGCTTTCTGCCAAACAATTAGATCTTCAAAACTCCGGATTATTTTCTTGTCCATGTGGGGTCTCCTTTTCTTTTTTGTATCAGGAACACCGATATCACTTTCCCTTTTTCCCTTTCCCCTTTCACCCAATCTTAAAGCATTCCTCTCTCTTTAACTCTCAAGTAAGTCTCCAAAAGTTTCGGCGCCAACACCGCAGTGGTTACGTCCAGGGCCAGCCCGCCCTGTGATTCAACCAGACGCAGGGCCGCTTCGCGCAAGTGCATGATTTCTTCGGCGACGGACTGGGTGAACATCTCGTTTTCATTTTCAGGCCGCTCGCGCACGACGGCTTTTAGATCCCGGTCCGCAATCGTGACCACCAGCGGCAAATGGCGTGGGCGCAAGAGCTTCAGTGAAGAGAGCAATTCACGCGAACCTTCTTCATCGACCAGGTCGGTGAGCACGACCACCAGCGAGCGGCGCCGGCTGTTGGCCGAGACAAATTCAAAAGCTCGCGAGTAACTTGGCTCGATCATCTCCGGCTCGATCGCATACAACGCTTCCAGAGCCGCGTCCAGGTGCTCGGCCCCGCGTTTAGGCGGCAGGTACGCTTTAATGCGGCGGCCGAAAACCAGCAGCCCGGCGTTGTCCCCGGCGCGCGCGGCCGCGGACATCAGGGCCAGCGCCGCATGCACCGCCGAATCCAGTTTCGTTTCATTTTCGATGCGCGCGGTCATCAAACGTCCGGCATCCAGCGCGATTAGAATCGTCTGGTCGCGCTCCATTTGATATTGCCGCGTCACCAGCTTTCCGCGCCGCGCCGTCGCAGTCCAGGAGATGTGACGCATCTCGTCGCCGCGCACGTAATCGCGCAGCGATTCAAAGTCGCGGCCTTCGCCGCGCCACTGCGACTTACGCCGGGCCGCGACAAACGATCGCGCGCCCAGCGCTTTCAATTCGGCTTCACGCGCACGACGCATGTTCGGATAAACCTTGACGGCGACCGGCTGGCCAATACGATCCTGTCGCCATGCCAGCCGCCAGCGCGAAAGGTATCGGACCGCAATCAAACCGAATTCGAAGCGACCACGCTTTGGTGGCGTCAGCCCATAGACGAGTGCGGCACTGGTTTGTGCTTCGATATTCAGATGCGCTTCGCGGGCGCCCGTAAGTTTCATCTGCGGCGGATATTCGTCTTTCACAATCAACGCGATGTCGCGCGGAGTATGGTTGGCAATCTCAATGCGCACTTCGGTTTCTGCGCCGACCGCAAAGCGGCCGCCAAAATGCCGTTCGATGCCGACCTTCGCGGGCAGTTTGCTGTTCCACGCATCAAAGACCGCGACCGCGATGAGCGCGAGATCGTAAGCAAGCGCCACCCAACGCAGCATCGGGCGGCCCCACGAGAGTGAAAGCGGCACAAAGCCGACGGCGAGCAGGATGTAGAAGAGCTTTGAGAAAATGAAGCGCATTATCTCGGGACTTCCGCGCTTTGCAGAATATCGGTAATCACCGAATCCGGAGTGGCCCCGTCGAGTTCGGCTTCGGCGCGCAGCGTCAAGCGATGACGCAGCACCGGACGCGCGATGTCGCGCACGTCGTCGGGCGTCGAAAAGTCGCGGCCGCGAATCGCGGAGAGCGCTTTCGCGCATAGCAGCAGCGCCACCGCGGCGCGCGGGCTGGCGCCATAATGCAGGGCCGGATGGTCGCGTGTGCGGCGCACGATGTCGACGACGTAACGCTGCACGCCCGGCTCCATGTGCATGTTGTTTACTTCCGCGCGGCAACGAATGATCGTGTCGGCGGCAGCCAGCGGCTGAATGTCCACCTGGTTCAAACGCCGCGCATTAAAGCCGGCATCCCAACGGGCCACAACCTGATGTTCCTCTTCAGCCGACGGGTAAGGCAGTAAAATTTTCAGCAGAAAACGATCAAGCTGCGCTTCCGGCAAGGGGTATGTGCCTTCGTACTCAATCGGATTCTCCGTCGCCAGCACCGTGAACATCGGTGAAAGCTGATAGCCCTCGCCGTCGATCGTCACTTGACGTTCTTCCATCGCCTCGAGCAAAGCGGCCTGAGTTTTCGGCGGCGTGCGATTGATTTCATCGGCCAGCAGGATATCGGTAAAGATGGGGCCGCGCCGCAGGCTGAAGCTCGACGAGCCCATATTGAAGACGTTGGTGCCGGTAATGTCCGAGGGCATCAAGTCGGGCGTGAACTGAATGCGCCCAAACCCGGCGTTGACGATGCGCGCCAGAGTTTTCACGGTCAACGTCTTGGCGGTACCGGGAACACCTTCGATCAACGCGTGGCCTTCGGCCAACAGGGCGACGAGAATCTGTTCGATAGGCTCGTCCTGGCCGACGATGACCTTGCGCAGCTCGTTTTGAATGTGTGCGATGGTTGGAGAGACGAGTTCAGGCATGTTGGTTTCCAATTTGAGATCTTGAAGTCAGAACCGCCTGCAGTAGCGCGCGGTTAGCGCTTTGATAAGCATGCTTTGAGTTTTAAGAACAACGCCCGCTACCGCAGGCGTTTCTGACTTAAAGTTCGATTCTTTCTGAGGCCTGTCGATCGTCACGCGCGCGCGCGCCCAGACCCAGCCTCGATTCAATTTCCCGCAGACGCTTTGCCAACCGCAGTGATTCCTTTGCGTTGGTGGGCGCGCCGTTGATGACATCTTCACAATTTCGCATCAGTGTTTCAAGCTCTTGCCGGTTCAGGCCAGAACGGGCCGCGACACGCGCGGCAATCTCGGCCCGCGGACTGCTGCTGCTCAAACCCGCGTGACGGACCAGTACCCGACGCACGCGACCGTAGATATTTTCGAGCGCAAGATCATGCGCCCTGGCGCGCTGTTGCAGCTCAGCCATCGAGGCGACAAATTCCAGGCTCGATCGGCGATCCACGTGCGGTAGGGGCAAAGGGCGCGCAAAACGGCGTCCGCGCGACCAGACGATTGCCAGGCCAATCAAAGCAAACTGTCCACACAAAGCCAGGATAGGCGTGCCTTCGAAATATTGAATCAAAGCATTGTGGGTAGTGGCGCGGCCCTGATGGAATTCATCGAATGCAACCAGACCGCCGCTGCCGGTCACGACATTGATTGCCAAACGCAAATTGTCGGCGCGACTGATGCCGTTGTTGGCCACGATGAATGGATCGCCGAGCAGGACAATGCGACCCTGGCCGTGCGGGTAATCGACGAGCAAGCCGCCGTGCTCAGTCGCAAAGTTAATGACCGGCGCGGCGGAGATTGTTTTCAAAGCATGGTTGGTTGCCGTCGTGTTCGAATTGTCAGGCGATGGCTCTGCGGCGGTTTCCGCATCGCCGGATGACTCTTCAGAGTCTAAGCCCTCTTCGTTGTCGCCGGCGGTTGAACCATTGTTGGTCTTGCTGGTTTCCTGCGGAGCAATCGTAATCGCGGCGGCAAAACGCGATGGCAGAACTGAGACAACATCGCGCGCCAGCAAAGTTGGTTGGGACGCACTTACGGGCTTTACTCCATTAGTCATCTGATCGAGATTGTTTGGATCGATCTCTGCCCAGGGATAACTGAAGGCCTTGGGGGCAGTCTTCCAGACACCGGATGCAGGCAGCAAATTCGGATTCGGACTACGATCGATGATCACGAGCCGGCCGCCCTTTTCAACCCAGCGTAGCAACTCTTTGCTCTCAGTTTTCGAAAAAGGAACGACGGTGGGGCCGATGACTATGATCGTCGCGGGCTTCGGGCCGCTAAAGCTGAGCAGCGAGGATGGTGATTCGCTCCAGCGCGTCACCTGGTAACCTGATTCGCGCAGAAAATCGTATAGCGCCCGCGTACCGGTGGCCCCGGAATTAAAAGTTGAACGATCGGGCCAGCCTTCAGAATCCCCAGCCTGTTCTATCTTGAGGTACGACGCGGCATTGAGCGCGATCAGGACCAGGACTACGACCACCATCGTGACGATGATGAAAAGGCGTTGCCGCATAAGTATCTGTGACCGTGTTTCTCTAGCCCAGGCGTTCAAGTCTGGGTAAGCAGATTGAATTATCTAGGCAAATTATCTCTACGTCCTCAGAGCCTGCTGATATCCTTGCCGAAAATCGTTCCAATCGTCTTCGCCGGGCGGAACGAAACCGTACCAGTGAACCTCGAAACTGTTTGTGAGCCTGCGCATGGTCGAATACAGCGAACCTTTTTCGCGCACCGAACTCAGATAATCGCGGTTGGTTTTATGCTGCGCCAGGCTGATGATTTTGCGGTCGCCGAGTTCGCACAGGAAGGCAATGTAAGCCTTTCGTATCGCCGCGCGTAAATCGCCACTGTGCGCCAGCGCTTCCGCCTGGGCCAGCAAGTCTGCCGCGGTCTGATCCGGCTCAAGTCGCTCTCCCAGGACAATCCGCGCTTCGCGTTTTGGTTTCTTTCTGGTGCGATTGCGGAAATAGCGCGGCACGAATTTCCAAATCAAAAACCCAATCAACGCCAGGGTAACCAAAATCACTATGATTTGCGCAATTCCTGACATCAACCGCGAGCTGCCGGGCTGGATTGGCTTGGGCTTGGGGAATAAGCTGGCCAGCCAGCGCATGAACCTGTCCCACAAACGCCCGATAGCACTGCCTTCGGCGGCTTGTTTCTGGTACTCGGGCCGCCGTAAAATTTCAGCCAGTCGTCCCTTTTCTTCATCTTTGCTAAGAGCCCCAGGAGACTTAGCTCCATTCTGAATTTCATCCAGACGTTGGCCGAGGGCCAGCAGACGTTCGCCAATGTGAGCAAGCACTTCGTTACCGCCGTGACTGCCCAGGTTCTTTTCGTATTCGTCCAACGCGTCATGGAGCCAGGAATTGTCGACCACGATCGTTTGTCCTTCAAGCAAGACCGTTTCCTTCGCGGGCAAGAGCGTGCGCAGGCGAGCAACGGCAGTTTGGCGGGATTGTTCGCGTAGCGAATTCCCGTTAGCGTGGGCGAGTTGCAGTTGTTGCACCGCGACCACGCCGTCAGAGATTCGACGTCGGTACTCTGTAAGCGTCGCCGCGCTTGCACTCGCCAGGCACATCAGAATCACGCACAGAGCGAAGCCAATGCCGGCGATGCGGTGGTTCAACTTTCGATTCGGGATCATGACTCGCTTACCTAGCTCAGACCTAAGACCGATCCGGTTGTCATCGGGCCCGGAGGTGGTGGCACGAACCTGGGCGCTCGTCCCGTGACCAACGCCGGAGCGAAAGGAGATACCACCCCGGCCAGTTGTGGCATTTCCGGAAGTTGCCGTGCGGCCTGCAGTTCGATGTCGTATCCTTCGTGGCGCACGCGCTCGTCCACATAAAGTAAGGAAAGACAAAGCATCCAGATCGGCGCCAGCATGATATGGCTGCATTGCAGAATGACTTCATAGGCGATTACATACCAGGCAGGAGAGTTCGTGCCAAATGGTGAAAGATCAACCCCATTTAGATAGCCATACCAACCCAAAGGAATCATCAAAAGCATCAAAGCAGAGTAGGTCGCAAAGAACGTGAACAACGTCATGGCCATCAAACGGCGCACATTGCCGCTGGCCAGAGAGAAACTGCGGCCCACGGCTGAGAAGACACCTCGGCCTTCGACCAGCATTGCCTGCGGCACATAAGCCATTCGCCCCGCCAGGAGAAAAAAGAGGATTAGGCCGGCAACAATAGCTATCATCGTGCCTAGTCCGGCTAGGATTGCCGCCAGCCATCCAGAGAGCGCCTGTGCAAATGCGATCGCCCCGATCGTTACCATGGCAATGATCATATAAAAGGCCATAAAGGCCAGCCACGATGAAAAGCCAAGCCAAAGGGCGACCACAATACTGGCTCCTAACAGTCCCCAGAATCGCGACTTGACCGCGCGATAGGTTGAGCGCGCTGTGACCGGTTCGTTCCACAGTAGATGGGCTACGAGATTGCGCGTTGCCCCGCCCATTACGATCAGACTGAACAGCGATCCGCCGAACATGATCACCATACCGCCGAGAAACATAAGCACGTAAAGCACCATGCGCATCTCGTCCGGCGTGGCGCTCAATTCGCGAAAGGCGATCGTGGTAATAGTCGAGCCCAGGGCAAAGACCACCACCGGCGGCGCAGCGATCCGAATCAATGTCAGGAAGTGACGGCGATACAGTCGCACGGCCCGATCAATCAGGTCGCCGGCTCCGAGGGGGGCCAGCGCAAGCTCGTTATCGACGGAATTCATGCCGCGGGAATAATCCTCGTTTTGGGAAGGCGAATCAAGCTTTGCGCCGATGAAGAGTTCGCAAAGTGGCTATGGTATTGAAAGTCAAGCGAGGTCAGTGTCTGAGGTCGGCCGATTTCAGCTTTTGAATCAGGGTGCGCGCTTCGGTTGCATATTCACCTTTCGGAGCGAGGCGAAGATACTCTTCATACTCAGCTTGCGCCCGTAGTGGCTGGTTAAGTCGCAGCAGGATGTTCCCAGCGAGCAGGTGTGCTTCAGCAAAGTCAGGTTTCAGTTGCAACGTTCGGCCGATCGCCGGGCCGGCCTTCATCACCTCGCCCTTTTCCCAGTACAACCGGCCCAGCGTAAAGTGTCCGTGCCAGTTTTTATCCTCCAGCTTGAGTCCTTCGAGCAGGGTCCTCTCGGCCTCGTCGTAGCGCTTCTCGCGCCAATAAACTTCACCCCGGGCGAGCAGCGCTGTGGGGTCGTCCGATTTGATTTCCAGCGCTCGAAGTAATGCGGCCTCGGCCTTCGGCCACTCGCGCAGATCCATGAAAGCGGTTGCCAGCAGCAGATGCGCCTCGAAAAATTCCGGATAGATAAGTATTGCTTTCTGGAAATGCCCGACCGCATCTTGCTCGCTCTTTTTCGCCAGCGCCTCGCGACCGCGAGTAAACTCTTCGCGCGCAGAAGCAGGGACTCGGGCATCGATAACACTTGAGAGGTTCGGCACCGGTGCGTTGTTCGTATCGGTGCTCGAAAGAACGAAGACTAAATATGCTTTGAACAGCAAACTCAGGTCGGCCTCTTGCTGGGCCGGACCAAAACCGGGAGTATTGATGACAGCTCTGTAGTAGCCGCGCTGCAGATTGGTGAAGCGAAACCGCCCACGCTCGTCGGTATTAATCTGATCGACTATGCCACCGCTAAATCTTTCCAGTCGCACCGGCACGTTTCTGCCAGGTTCATTAGTGCCGGCAAGATTCACCTGGCCGGACACCTCAAATGACTGGTTACTGGGATTGTATGTATCGCGATCACGCTGGGCGCAAACAGAAGTAGCCCCGAACGTAAGAAATTGAATCGCGACGAAACAAAACGAGATGCGCCACATCGGAATTGAACCTCGAAGAAGTGAAAGCCGAACTAAACCAGAGAATAATGCTACTTAATTTGATTGAAAACAAGATTTCTTTATTTCAATTCCGAGGAATTGCCGCATTATCAGCTCCCCCGTGAAAAAACACTGGCCGGACGGCTTGCAACCATCCGGCCAGTGTTCAAAAGGACCTTAACACCAAAGGGCGGGTGTTAGTGTCTGTAGGTCAATCCAAACTGAATCAACCGTGCCGGAACGGCAGTTTCAGTAATCTGCCCGAACGTGGACGCCGTGCCTATATCCACAGAGGACGGGAAGCGAAATACCGGATGGTTCCAGACGTTAAATATGTCCATGCGCGCCTGAAACTGGTGACTCTCTTTGAACGTGAACGACTTGGTTAGTGAGAAGTCCCAGTTCTGTTGCGATGGCCCGCGAAAAGCATTCCGCGGAGAGTTGCCGAAGTCCTGCACGCCCGAGCCCGCCGAGTTTGGAACCGGTCGTGCGGTCGTAAAACAGGCAGGGTTCAGATAGTGGTCCAATCGACTTGAAATTGGACCGGTGGTGTAAACATTTGGACACGCGCCGCTCCACGTCGCAGTTTCGAAGCCATTGCTGATTCCAAAAGCGCCGCCGGCGGTGCTATCAAACGAGGAGAACGGCAGTCCGCTTTGATAAGTGACGATTCCGCTTATGCCCCAACCGCGGAAAATCTGGTTGTGGAAGAAGCCATTCTTAGGCACGGGAAGATCGTAAGAATAGCTGATCACCAGCCGATGTGGTCGGTCAAAGTCGCTCAAGGCTCGACTGGCAAGCGACAGACTCTGATTGTTAAAGAGGTTAGCGCCACCTTGACCGGCACGAGTCTGATTGAGTTCATCCGTGCTCTGTGAGCCGCTGACATTATCAACGGTCTTGGCCCATGTGAATGCGGCCTGGAAATACAGACCGCGGCTCAGTCGGTGCGACAGTGTCGCCTGGAAAGAGTTGTAAGTCGCGAAGCCGATGTTTCCCGAGTACCGAGCACCTCGTTTACGCGAGAGGCCGAGAATCTGGTGACGCAACTCTTCATTATTGGCAGTGTTGGTCGTGATGGGATAGGCGACACCGTTTTTATCGCGCACCGTTATCGGGGCCGTAGGACTTGCAAGCAGGGCGATAAAGGGATCCCAGATTCCAATACCACCAACATAGTGTGTGCCTACATAACCAGCCTCAGCCGCCCATCCTTTCCACAAGTCACGTTGAATGGTCAAGTTCCACTGTTGAGTATACGGGGTGTAAGCACTACGCGGTGCGGACGTGAACGAAGCCAGGTTAATCGAGCAATTAGTCGCGCCAATCAACGCGTCTGTCGCTGAGATATTACTGGCATAATTCAAGCAGCGCTGCCCCAGTTCGTTAACGAAGATGGGTTTGAAGTTAGAATTGTTTACGTCGGCCGGATTGGTGGATATTCCACCCGGTGGCACTCCGTTAACGGTAGTCGCCGTGCTGGCATTGAACAAACCCGCAAAGAACGTCGCCTGCGGTATAAACGCGCTAGCGATTGCCGACGGTGCCGGTATGCTGGTGAAAGGATTGGCCAGTTGGAATGATGGCGGCGTTGAGTTACTTGAGAGCGGCTGCACAGTAAAGGGCGCTGCCAGCGAGTTCTGCAGAATATTCTGATTCGAAAGGCGCTGGTAATATAATCCGTAGCCGCCGCGCAGAATCATCTTTTGATTCCCTTCGAGATCCCAGGCAAAACCCACGCGCGGACCCCAATTGTTTCCATCGAAACAACTTGCCAGCGCGCAATCCTTTACGCCAGGTGTGCCCCTGAAGCCGCCCAAATTAACTTTCTCAGGGAACAGGAAGGGATTCTTGCCTTGCGCCGCAAGCGAGGGATCAAAGATGCCCGCACGAAACAGCTTGTCGTGGCCAAAACTCATCCCTTCCCATCGCAGACCGAGGTTGAATGTCAATCTGGAGGACCAACGGTAATCGTCCTGAATGAATCCCGCGAAATCCGTTGCCACGAAATTTCGCGCGGGATCACCGAAGGCTGATTGAATGGCAGTAACCCGGCCCTGCAGGAAATTCTGGAACGCAGTAAAAGCGTTACCGGCTCCGGTTGTGGATCCGAATGTAAGCGCTCCGCGCACGGCAAAATTATTGAACCGATTCAATTGATATTGGATGGCCTCGCCGCCCATGCGCAGACTATGCTTGCCTTTGGTCATTGAGAAAGTCTCGACGACGTTGTACTGATTGGATACCGTTCCGCGATCATCGTTGACGCCGGTCCCGACTTGAAACAGTCCGGTGATTCCCACCCGGTACATTCCCGGAAACTGACTGCTGTTCCCCCGAGTCGCGCCAATGTCAGACAGCGAGATGGAGTCGGTTGGAATGTTGGCAAACAGGAAACGGCTGAACCCAAGCCGCAGTTCGTTTATTTTGGTCGCGCTGAAGACATGTGTTTGCGTGATCGAAAGGAATCGATTGAATTGCGTGTCTGTGCGGGGAAAAGCAAGGGTGCTGGCAGTTCCATAACCCTTCGTCACGGCCCCATTGTCCCAAAACCAGCGCCCCGAGATTTTATCTTTGCCGTCACGCCATGATCGGTCATAGCTGATTGTGTACTGATTATCGTAGATCGGCGAAATGGTAGAAAAGCTGCAGCGAAAGGTTCCAGTTGCAGTCGCGGGGAAAAGGCAACGATTCGCGGGATCCGCGCCTCCCGGCCTGGGAATGAGAAACTGACCGGCATACAGGCTACTCTTCACGTTAAGAATCTTAACGGCCACGGGATCAATCTGTGCCGCCGTCAATTGGACCGTTTGTCCGGGATAAGCGGCTGAAGCCAGCAAGGCGGCTGAGGTTGAGCCATCGGGATTCGTTGGAAAGGCCTGAATAGTAGGGAACAAAGCGGACGCATTTGTGTCAATCCCGTTACGTGCTCGCACGCCCTGGTAATTGAAGAACCAGAAACCACCCAGCTTTGGCACTGGACCGCTGCCAGTACCGCCAAAGACATTCTGCAGCAAACGCGCTCGTTTGCTTATTCCAGTAGCGTTGCGAAACCACTCGTTGGCGTTGAGCGCATCGTTGCGATGTGACCAATAGCCTTCCCAGTGAAAGTCTTTGGAGCCTGTCTTGATCACCAATCCGAGTGCGCCCCCACCTTTGCTTCCTTGCGAAGCATCGTACAGAGAAGTGGCGACTTTCATTTCCTGCAGCGTGCTTGGATTAGGTAAAGGCACAGTGTCAAAGTGCGCAAGATTGAAATCATTTACGTTGATGCCCTCAAGCGACACGCTGTTATTGCTGGTGCGTTGTCCATTGACGGTCACATCTGCTGAACCACGCCCGGCCGTGCGAACATCGGTCGGCTCGCCAGTTACACCAGTAGAAAGACTCAGCAGGAACAAGAAGTTCGGCGAAGCCAGCGGCAGCGTTCGCAAAGTCTGTGCATCCAGTCCTTGACCGGTCGTCGCACTCTCGGGATTGATGAGCGAGGCAGTCGCCTCGATGTTAACTGTTTCCTGGATGCTCCCTGTTTCAAGAGTGACATCTTGCCGGGTAGTTTCAGTGATCCTAACTTGAACGCCGGTGACCTTGGCCTTCTTAAAGTTCGGGGCCGAGATCTCCAGACGATAAGCTCCGGGCGACAACACGGTGACACTAAAGCCGCCGCTTTCGTCGGTCGTCAATGTGCGTTCGGCCCTTCCGCTGCCTTCACTGATCACGACTACAGTGGCGCCCGCCACTAGTGCTCCGTTCTTATCAGTGACAACCCCGGTGATGCCGCCAGTCTGAATGGCTTGACCGGACACAACGGCCATACACAATCCCACCAGCAAACCGCTTGCTAGAAAGCGAAGAACACTACGCATCGCTGCTTCCTCCTCTAAATTCTTAATAAACCGAACCGACTTCCGAGTGGCGCCCCCGAAGTTCGGGGCTTGAGACGCTAAAACTTTGGTTTTTGACGAGGCAATCAATGTTCCGCAATTCCTCGGTGGGACGATTCTTTTTGAGGCCGATAACCAAGGCCTTTTCGATGAGCCAGGATCAGCCCTTTCCTACAGGAGACCTATCGGAGAGTGAAAATTTGGTTTTCTTCCAATTTCTTGGATAGATCGGAGGCCGACTACGGTCAGTATCCAACCCCCCGGTGGTCACTGTGCGAGCTTCCGGTGGTGTCGCCTATGAAGCTCGCCGCGGTGCTTCTAGATATCCGGCGCCAGAATGTTCTTAAACATTCTGCTAAATGAAACTTGTTCGATGCCGTCAAATATTGAACCGCGTGACAAATACGATGCGTGCGACTACTCTTCATCCACTAATGAGCCGCGCAGGAGTTTACTTATTCCGACGATTCGCGCCGCGGTTTTTGAAAACAGCATGCTCCGATTTGCCATAAATCAAAAGCGTCTTTTGAAGCCTGCGATTCCGCTTTTTCTGATCGCGTCAGTTGGATCGGCACAGGAAAACTTATCCCAGCGTCCAACTTCCCAACAACCCGAGGATGTTGTGCGTATTAGTACGGAGCTCGTCCAAACCGGAGTTACCGTGCTGGATAAGCAAAGCAGGGTCATCGATGGACTGCAGCGCGAACAATTTGAGTTATCCGTCAATGGAAAGCCGCGGCCCATCACGTTTTTCGATAGCGTTGCGGCTGGAAGCAGCAAGGAAGAAACCTTGTCAAAGATAGCGGGGTCTGGAAGCGGAGCCAGTGTTTCAGTCAAACGGACATCTGACACAACGGAGCCTGGTAGAAGTGTTTTCTTTTTTGTCGACGATCTGCACCTCGCTGCAAATAACTTCTCACGTACGCGGCAGAGTGTTCTCTATTTCGTCAACGAGCTGATGGCCCGAAACGATCAGGCGGCCATAGTCTCAGCGAGTGGTCAGATCGGCTTTCTTCAGCAGCTTACGAGTCATAAATCCGTTCTCAGAGCTGCCGCGGAACGTCTCAAACCTATGCCTTCCATGACTCGTGACAGTGATAGGCCACCTATCAGTGAATATGCGGCCCTGATGATCATAGAGCAACACGACCGCGATCTTGTTAACTATTTCGTCGAACAAACGATGAAAGTGAATCGCATGGACGAGAGCGAACGGCCTATTGCCGCCAGTATGGTGCAGAGTCGCGCGCGTCTGACTCTTAAGCAATCCGATGCAGCCAGCAAGGATACTCTTTTGACGCTCGAGAGTCTCATTCATTCAGCCGCGCGATTGCCCGGGCGCAAGATTGTCTTTTTTCTTTCGGACGGATTCGTCTTGAATCTAACTGGATCTGACATAGCTGAGACGATGCGACGCCTGACTGATGAGGCAGTGCGAGCAAACGCAGTCATCTACACGATCGATGCGCGAGGGCTGAGCACCGATTCGCGGCTTGACGCCAGCAACGGTGGAGGCTCAGACACCACAGGCGTATTGTCGCGGGCGTTGAGCTCCGAGCAAACCTTCACGCAGGAGGGACTGTATGCATTGGCGGCAGATACCGGCGGACGCGCTCTGTTGAATTCGAACTCGCTCAACAGTGGAATAGACCGGGCGTTACGAGAGACCGCCGTCTATTACGTGCTGGCCTGGAGGCCGGACAATCCCGCACAACGCGACAATAAGTTTCATTCCATAGAAGTTAAGGTAACGGGTCGCCCGGATCTTAAGGTTCTGGTCCAAAGAGGATACTTTAGCGCCCCTATCGAGCCAAAGGTCAAAGAATTACCCGGACTCAGTTCTTCAACAAGTACTCACAAGCGAATTCCAATCACACTTGCTCTTTGGTACGAGCCAACCGCCGGCAACCGAATGTTGCTCTCAGCTTCGATTAAAGTCGATATGCTGGCGGTTCCACGCCACGCGCCGCCAACATCTCAGGATGTGGACATGGAATTTATGGGAGCGGTAATGGACACCCGTGGCAAAGTGGTGGGAAGCTTTATGAAACGGGTAAATATCAAGTTGTTCTACTCAAAATCTGAATCCACTGAACCCACGTTCAAATACCTTTTGCGCGTCGCTCCGGGCCTTTATCAGGTACGGGTTGCTGTCATCGACCCTCTAACAAAGGAACTGGGTGATGCCGCGAATTGGATCGAGTTACCCACCCCATGAGCTAAGCTCAATCTCCACCGAATGAAGGGAATCGCGCCGGACGAAGCGGGCACATACTTCGTTCAAGGCCCTCGTCTCTTTAGGACTGAGTGACAAATCTTATCGGGAGGAATAACCTTTAGCACTGAAAGCAGTCCGGTAATTAAAGAAGGCTAAGAATGAAATTTCAAAAGCTGCTGACCTTGAGTCTCTACGTTGTCATCCTTCTTCCGGCAGCCGGTCAACAGATCAAGCCTCCTCAGATCAAGCCTCCTCCTGAGGTTCAGAAACCCCGGACCGAGGAAGATGACGTAGTTCGGATCACCACAAACCTGGTCCAAATCGACGCTGTCGTAACCGATAAAAATGGCAAGCAAGTCACGGACTTGCAGCCTGAGGATTTCGAAATTCGCGTCGACGGCAAGCCCCAAAAGATCACCAACTTCTCGTACGTTTCAGTCGCAAACAAAACGATGACGGTCTCGGATACTCAGAAAACGGCCCCAGTCAAGAACGCCCCACCCGTTCCTCCCGTTCAACTGACTCAGAAACAGGTGCGTCGCGTCATCGCGATCGTGGTTGACGATCTGGGACTTTCCTTTCGGAGCATGGCCGACGTAAAGATGGCCCTCGGACACTTCATCGAAAGCAATCTGCAACCTGACGATCTCGTGGCTATAATCAAGACATCCGGAAGCATCGGGGCTTTGGAACGATTAACCAACGACAAACGACAACTTAGGGCCGCAATTGCACACATACGATGGAACGGCCTGGGAAACGGTGGCATTGGCCCGGTCGCGCCAATCCGGCAACATCACGCCTCGTTAAGTCGGTCGCCCGACCCGCAGGGCCCAGCGGCGGCGCCGACTCCGAACCTGAAACCATCGGGTGTGAATAAGCTGACTGAGCCGGGTAACCGGCCGGGGTTAGGTTCGACTGGATCAGTCGCAGCGTTGTACTACGTTGTGGAAGGACTCAGATCGTTACCAGGGCGTAAGTCGATCCTTTTCGTTTCGGACGGTCTGCAATTGCACCCCATTGAAGCACGTCCCATAAGAGAGAGCGATTCGGGTCAGTTCGGTGAACCTATTTCGGATCCAATGCTTGCACTCATTGAGAGGGCTAATCGGGCTTCGGTCTCTATCTACACGATGAACGCCGCCGGACTCCAGTACTTTGGACTACGCGCTGATGATAACGTCCGCGGCATGGCCGGAAATGGCGGGCAAATGATCATCTCAATGATCAATGAGCGTCAAACCTTGGCCCGATTGCAGCAGGAAGGACTCGATTACCTTGCGGACCAAACTGCCGGCCTGGCCATAAAGAATAACAATGATTTGACTCGCGGAATAGGCCGTGTGGTCAACGACCAGGCGGGCTATTATTTGATTGGTTATCGTCCCGATGAATCGACGTTCCAATCGCTAAAGCGTGAAAGGCGCTTCCACAAAATATCCCTAAAAGTATTGCACCACGGCGGCCTGCAGGTGCGTCACCGCAGTGGCTTTTACGGCTTCACTGACGAAGAGGCCAGACCAACTCCCGCTGCCGACCTCACAACGGGCGGTCCGATGTCAAGAGCGCTAACGTCGCCGTTTCTTGCCACTGGAGTAACGCTGCATCTGACTTCGCTGTTTGCGAACCAGGCAAATGAGGGCTCGGTTCTGCGCGCGATGCTGCACGTCGACGCACGCGACTTAACCTTCAAACAAGAGGCCGATGGTTGGTACTCGGCGGCTTTCGATCTACTGGCAATTACATTCGGAAGCAATGGCCGGATTCAAGACCGCGTTGCCCGTACACACAGCTTGAAACTGCGTGGGGGGAATTATGAAGCTGTCCTGAAGAACGGATTTGTCTACCACGTCACCATACCCTTGAAGCAGCCCGGTCCTTTTTTTCTGCGCGTGGCATTGCGCGATCAGGCGACGGGACGTATTGGCAGTGCCAGCGAGTTCACAGAGGTTCCTGATCTCAGTAAAGGTCGCCTGACGCTTTCAGGTATTCAGCTAAGCGCGGAAAGTCCGGGTAGCGTACAAAAGTCTTCACCGCCGGCTAATTCGAATCCCGCGAAGCCAACCAGCGAACCGGCGGAAGACCCCGGCTTCGGCCCCGGCGTTAGACATTTCCGATCGGGCATGACCGTGGAGTTTGGTTACATCATCTATAACGCCAAGCTTGATACCGCGACAAGTCGTCCCCAGCTTTTCACGCAGGTGCGATTGTTCCGTGATGGGCAACAGGTTTTTGCCGGCCCAGTGATCCCTTATGACTCAAGCAAACAGCTAGATCTCGGTCGCCTGGTAGATATCGAAAGTGTGCGGTTGGGTTCGAATCTTACGCCGGGCCAGTATGTGTTGCAGGTTGTCGTAAGGGATGACGCTCTCGTAAAGGACAAATATGACACTGCTACGCAATGGATGGATTTTGAGATCGAACCGTAGCGTCTACTTATCGTCTCGAAGACCGCGCACGAATCTTTAGATCGAGCGGCCGCGTCCCACTCCATTCTTCTCGCATCTCGGAAAGGGCCATGAAAAGCGGAACGGGCACTGCGGCTGGAACCGTAGTGCCCGTTTCTGGTTTAGATCCGGCCTGTGGGTCGCCTAGAAGTTAAGTTTCACGGCGAACTGAATCAAGCGCGGGTCTCTGGTCGAGCTGACTAGACCAAAGTTCGCCGAAGCAATGTTGGTGCTGCTCCAGCCGGGAGCATTAGCACCAGGATTGTTGAACTGGGCATGATTGAAGATGTTGAAGAATTCTGCCCGGAATTCGACATTGGTCTTTTCAGTAATATGCGTACGTTTGATCACCGAGAGATCCAGGTTCCACCAGCCGGGTCCGTGAAAGACATTCCGTCCCATGCTTCCAAACCTGCCAGCGCCTAATGCGAAGGTCGTACCTGCGCCTACCCGGCGGAAATAAGGATTCGTTGCAGCCGTTGGCGTACCGCCACCTGAGCCGTTGAAAAAGCGGTTGTTGCCGCCATTGGTACTGTCCGTGTTTCGCGGATTAAGAAATACCACGGCCCCATTTACTACGTCCGGGCGATTATCGCCGGCCCCAGTAAGCGATCGGTCGGCTGATTCGACAACGTCAAACGGACTCCCGGTTTGCGCCGCAAATACTCCCGTAAGCTCGTAGCCGCCCAGCAATTTACCCAAGGCTCCCTTTTGGCTCTTGTACCAGGGTAGTTCGTAGATAGCGCTCAAGGCATTGCGATGTCTGATGTCCTGGTCGCAGTTCCCGCGATCCCGATGCATGTCAAACGCGTTGTTGTTTGAGCGCAGGCCCGAGGAACCATCTATGCAATGGCCCCACGTGTACGCGTTCTGGAAGTAGAAGCCCTTACTGAACCGGTGCGAGAGCGTACCTTGCAAACTGTTGTAGATCGAGTTTGACGAGGTTTCCTGGTTCGTGATGCCACTGAATACCGACCCACCGAAGGCAGCATTCTGAGGATTCCCCTGATTGAAGACTCGGCGCGAGTCCGTATTGCCGGTATTAGCGCCGACTCTTGGAATAGCCGGATTGATCTCCTGACGGGTCAATTGATGATGACCCGCCGATCCGACGTAACCCAGTTCCAGGGTGTAACCTTTCCTGAACTCCCACTGCGTATTCAGGTTGTACTGATACGAGTAGGGCGTTTGGAAATTCGGCTCGTTGACCGTCAAGCCGATAGGAGCGATGTTCGTAAAGTCGAAGGTCCCACCGCGCTGCACCGGAGTAAACGGAAACGGCTGCGGAATGTTATGTACCAACGAATTTGACCAGGGGTTATCAACCGACGTGAACAGGACAAATGGCTGAATAGCAAACGGAGGCGAGGTCAAAAACTGAAGCGTGGTCTCAGAAATGACGGTGTCGTAGTAGAGGCCCCATCCACCTCTGATACTCAGCTTCTGGTTGTGAAAGACGTCCCAGGCAAATCCGATACGCGGCCCGAAATTGTTTCGATCAGGCTTGTACGTCGAACGAGTGATGCCTGCATCGCCCGGATAAACTATGCCGCGAGGCGCCGTGGGAAACACGGTTGACTGCTGTCCCGGACGAAACGCCAGCACGCGGTTTTGTGAGTCATACAGCGGCTCGTCATACTCATAACGGACTCCCAGATTGAGGGTCAAATAATTCGTGACCTTCCAATCATCGAGGGCGTATAAATCATACGAGAAGGTGTGGTATTCCGGCCGGCCGGCACTATTTTGGACAAAATCGAAAGCCGCGCCGCGTGCAAAATCGCTTAAGGCAGTACTCAAGCAGTTGGCGTTAATCGCAGCAGTACGCGCCGCACCTGGCGGCAGCGCAACGGCCGCATCACAAGCCGCCTGGGTAGTTAGAGCCACAAGCGGCAGACCCAAAGCATTGGTAACATCTCCGGTGAAGTCGTACAAACCATTGTTGATAAAGTCAAAGGTTTGATGCTGGACATACCTGCGGTACTCTCCGCCGAATTTCGCGGAATGCTTCGCATTGATGGTGTGCGAGAAGTTATCGACGAATTGGAGAGTGTCATCCTTACGACCCTGGGGTCCCTGTATGGTGTTGCCCCAGTTTGAAAAACCACTTATGCCAACGCGCGGAGGTCCCACGGCTGCGGGATCGGATGGCACGATTCCACTAATTCCCAAATCAGCGGGCGATGTGTGGTTAACAGGCACGACACTCAACGTGTCTCGGCGATGGAACGAGAAACGAACTTCGTTCAGCGACTTGCTGCTGAATATGTGCGTGTCATCGACCACCAAATTCGTGAACGAGAGGACGCCACTAGTGCCAAATCCCGGAATGGTTGAGCCGCCAAAGGCAAACGGATCGGTAAATTTCTGATTCTCTCTAAAAACCGATATGAACACATTGTTCTTTTCCGTCAGTTTGCTATCCACTCTGGCGAAATACTGGTTGCGGTCCAGAGAGTTGCCGGCCGACGACAATAATGTGTTGTTCCCTGAGTTAGCCGCCGGAATCTCATTCAGCAGGTTCTTTATCTGTTGAGGAGTTCCCGGAAAATTAAAAATTGCGTTCCTCTGAGCCTGCGAAGGAACGGTAGCCGAGTTAGTAACACCCTGGCGCCGACGAAAACCCTCATAACTTAAGAAGAAGAAACTACGGTTTTTCCCGCTGTAGACTGATTTGCCACCTTCACCAAAGCGAGGTAGGTAAACAGGCCCGCCAATCGTTCCGCCGAACTCGTTCACGTTAAATTGTGGCTTGCGCAAGCCATTGAAAGTCGGCGAGGAGTTATTGAAGAACGGCGTGGCGTTTAGAACGCGATTACGAAAGTATTCAAACACATTGCCGTGGAATTCGTTGGTTCCAGATTTGCTGATCACATTGACAATCGAGCCGGAATTGCGGCCAACATCAGCACCATAAGTGCTGGTCAGAATTCTAAACTCTTGCAGCGCATCTGGGCTAAACCCCGTGATCGCGTCCGGAACGTTGATCGCCAAGTCGTTACTGTCGCCGCCATCGAGCATGAAGTTATTTGACTGTGCCCGTTGGCCGTTAACTGAAAAGGGCCCAACTTGACCAGACGCCACTACACCGGCCTGCAAGGGGGCCAACTGCAATGGATTTCGTCCGCCGGCGCCCGAAAGCACGGGCAAATCGTTCAAGGTCTTGTTATCTACGATTCGGCCTACCACAGACGTTTCGGTCTGAACTGGCGACGGTGCTTCAGTTACCGTTACGGTTTCTGAAACTTGGCCGACTTCCAACTTGAAATCTACGGCCAACACATCGTTCACATTCAGTGTGACTTGATTGATTACCGATTTCTTGAAGCCTGAAGCTTCGGTCGTGACCGTATAAACGCCTACCGGGAGAGCATCTAAACGATAAGCTCCATTTCCGGCCGTAATAGTATCGCGCGAGAAAGTTGTAGCAGGGTTTACCGCTGTAACCTTCGCACCCGCGACTGAGGCGCTAGACTGATCTGTGACCGTCCCGGTGATCGCCCCGGTCGTTCCTTGTCCGTAGGCGCTACCTAGTCCGCTCGCGGCAACCAGCATAATCCCAAGAAAAAACCAAAATCTTTTCATACGCTCCTCCAGTTGTTCCTTCAGTTAAGAGAATTCAGAAACATGCGGCTGTCCGCATCTAGGCAACTATCATGCTAGGGTGAAGTTATGCCAAAACCTCAGGGAATTATTGATCTATTCCCAAGTGCCCATCAGTGGACTGCTACGGGATTTTGGAATTTTCTACGTAATTTTGGAGGATGCCGATGCAATCTCTCGTTAGCCGCGGTCAAGACAGTATATTGATTCGTCGAGATATTGCGTCTGGACCGGATCCGCCAGTCAAACGAACCGTCTAAGATTGATTGGGATTTGAATCACCTGGTCAGTTACTTACTTGTCCGCAGACGGTCTGCGAACTTCCGAACTGTTTCGGCATCCGGTGCGTTAGGTTCCAAGGCCAGGTAGGCATCAAGGTGCTTGAGGGCAGCTTTCTGATCGCCTTTACGCAGAAAAAGTCGAGCGAGCGCGACGTGAGCGCGAGCAGCCTTCTTTTCATTAAGCTTAATTGCCTGCTGGAATTCCTTCTCCGCTTCGATTCCGTTTGAGTCAAAAAGTGCCAAACCCAGAAAGTAATGTGGGGCCCAGCTTGTTGCCTCCAACTTGATTGCGGTGCGTAGTTCGGCAATAGACTCTTCCTTCCTGCCCAGTCCCAGCAGAACCAGAGCGTATTCCAGATGTGGTTCTGCTCGAGTTGGAGCAAGTTCCCCTAGCGATCTTAACGTTTCGGCTGCCTCTTCAAAACGTTTCAGTGTGCGAAATTCTCGGCCGAGTTCAAGGCGGGCAGCGTAATATTTTGGGTAGGCTTCTATCGCCGCCGTGAGTTCGGTGATAGCCTTGGCGGAGTCTTTGGCTTCGACCGCTTTTATTCCGGCAACATAATGCTTGGCCGCCGCCGCGGGAACTTTCATATCCACGTCCGCCATTACCACCGATGCAGACCTGGTCTCGGGAGAAGGCTTCGGCATGAGATCAATTAATACAGACACAACTGTTCGAGATATCGAAGGTGATGGTTGGATAGATATGCTGGCCGAAGCAGGTAGGAAATCGCCCGACTCCAGGACTTCGACTAGATAATCCCCGGTGTTAACTTGCCTAAAAGTAAACCGGCCGTCTGACTCAGTAAACGTTTCGCTAAACTGTCGAGAGCCGTTTTGGCGAGTTAAGCGAACCCGTAAGCCGATGATTTGGCCTCTTCCATGCGCTCGCAGACGCCCTTCGACGTCAACCGTCGGACTCTGCGATTTCGCAGGGAAGGCGCTGATCAAGCTCACAAATAATGCGAGAGCCCAGAATCGGCATGTTCTATTCATGACAATGCGTCAGAGATCTTAAGTCTTCTCTCGATGAAGGATCGAGAACTGATGCTGATGGTGCTATGTATCACTTGACGCCACAAAAATCAAATTCGTTGAATTACACAAAGGCTGTTTCTATTTGCGTCAATTGCTCCTCTTAACAACCTCAAACTCAAAGCGCAACTCTTTGCCGCGAAAGATAGTGCTGAGATAAAACTCCCAAAATTTGCGAGTGAACCTCATGCCGGTCGAGCGCTGATCGAGATTGACCAGCAACTCCAGACCGAGGGCCCGCCAGAGGTTGGCCAATGACACATAGGTGCTGATCGGTTTCAGCTTGACGTCGGTATAGAACGGAAAGAGTTGGCGGTCATCGACAAAGCAGTTGAAAGAATAGCTGTTGAAGTGATTTCGATGCGTCGGGTCAGTCGCCCAATCCGGGTTTGAATAATGCGGCGTCACAATAATGATGCGGCCGTGCGGTTTGGCGATTCGATAAAGCTCGGTGACAAAGGCCATCACGTCGGGAACATGCTCGGCCACATGTCGGCAAACGATCTGATCGAATTCGTTGTCCGGGAAAGGATAAGGAGTGGCGCCGAGATCGTGAATTACATCGGCGTGACTTTTGGGATTTGAATCAATGCCAACGGCCCCCGGCGTCTTATTCCAGCCGCAACCGACATCCAGAATTCTTTGCTCCGCAGTAATCTTCGCGGCGCTTTCATTCTGGTTTGGCCCGTTCATTTAAGGGAATGACCTCGTGTGCTGCCCTCCCTCACGGTCGGGCTTCTGACACGGAAACGACGATGGAGTGACGACCTGCGTTACGCAGCTTCACCTAACGCCTGACGTTCGTGAATGAATTCGTTTGAAACGCCGCAGCAAGCTGCGTAAAATCAAGGGCGTACAAAGGGACTTCAAATTGTTGCTGCAACGCTTCGAGTCGCATGCCGTCGAGCATTACCGGCTCATCGCTTCTCAAAGCCACCCGCGGGATGATGGCAAATTCCCCGCGAACTCTTTCCCGCGCCGCGAGGAAATCACCGCCGGTTAGCAGCCCAGCGACGCTGACGTCACCGCCGAAGTATTCATTCTCGACCGCCAGTACGTGGAGTCGTGTTCCTAACTTCCCGTTTAGATTGTCGATCATCCGTTTGAGCGGCGCAGCGAAGAGAGTCCCGGTCATGATGGTTCCGAAGAGAGCCCTCCCTGATGATCGGGCTACTGCCCCGGGTTTGTTCGCGAGTTTGCGTAACAGCGCGCCGAACTTATTTTCAAAAGTGCGAGCCATGCCGATGCCGTCTTCAATCTGCGGATAGTCACCGTAATGCGCTCGCCCGGGAACGGCACGACCTGCGCGCAAATAAATCTCGTCGCCCAGAAACGCGAAGGTCGTTCCCAGGCGCGCCCGCAAGTCTTTCTGAATCTCGCCAACTTCACGAATTGTGCGGCGGCAAAACTCAGGCGTCACCGCAGTCAGCCGGGCATCATTCAGATAACGCGTCAGGCCCAGCGGGACGATTGCCACGCTACAAACCCGTGGATGCAGTTCAGCCAGATCGCAGATTGTCCGCCGCAGGATTTCGCCATCGTTTATCTTGGGGCAAAGCACCACCTGCGCGTGAATCTCAATTCCGGCGTCGAGCATCCGTTGCATCTTTGAGCTGATGTCCGCGCGCTCCCGGTCGACTCCCAGTAGATATGCGCGCACATCCAGGTCCGTAGCGTGAACGGAAACATACTGCGGCGTCAGACGTTGTTCGATCACCCGTCGCATCTCGTCTTCAGAGATCGAAGTCAGCGTGGTGTAGTTGCCGTAAAGAAATGAAAGCCGCACGTCTTCATCGCGCACGAAGAGCGACGGCCGCGCCGTTTCGGGATTGCCTTTGCAGAAGCAGAAGATGCATTCGTTGGCGCATTGCCGCGGGACAATCTGTTCAAAGCTGAGGCCGAAAGCTTCAGCTTCGTCACGTTCGATGTTCAGTTCCCAGTCTTCACCCGCGCGCTTGCGCACATCGATCACCAGCTCGGTTTCGCCCCCCGATTGAAAACGAAAATCGAGATAGTCGCGGACCACGCGGCCGTTGACGCGCATAATGCGGTCACCGGGCTCCAGCTCCAGCTCGGCGCCCAGGCTGCCGGGCACCACCTCTGAAATCTCAACTCCGCGGCGGCGAATCTGGGTTACTGCCGGGGTGACTGCAAACTCGTACATCGTAAACTGCTTTCTAAACGCAAACTGTCCTAAGGAATTGGTCGCGTCTCAGGAAGTTGAAAGTATAGCAAAAGGTAGAGAGGTTTGTTGAAAAGCCGGCCTCGTTGACAAGGAATCGAGCGAGGATTTACTCTCGTCTCTCGCGTTAGATTCCGGTCTGACTGACTTGCCTCACGCTCAAAAATGAATCACGAGAATCAAAAACGGTCCGAAGGTCCAATTCAAGGCGACGCGGCAGAAATTTCACCGGCTTCACAACACCCATGCGTGCTGCTGGTAGAGGATGACCGGTCAGTCAGGCGTTATCTTGAGGTAACGTTGCAGCGCTCCGGTTATCGGGTGGTCACCGCTGGAGATGGCCTCGAAGCCATGAAGCTCGCCCTTTCTGTTGATATCGACGTCGTGGTCACCGACGCCATCATGCCGCATTTGAGCGGTCAGGAACTGGCCCGGTTCCTCCGCAGCAATTCAAAGGTTTCCAGCCTTCCCATCATTCTGCTGACGGGGCAGGAAAAC
>Ga0207646_10001482_pt1 | contig 28937 bp, 25 predicted proteins | sample KBSK5502metaG_FD_184343 | JGI IMG/M metagenome (GOLD analysis project Ga0207646, IMG submission 184343) | Corn, switchgrass and miscanthus rhizosphere microbial communities from Kellogg Biological Station, Michigan, USA - KBS K5-50-2 metaG... | ecosystem: Host-associated > Plants > Roots >...
GCCGCGGCGATCATGTCGGCCGAAATGTCGACGCCATCGATGTCGAACCCATCGGCCGAGAGAGGCACGAGAAATCGGCCTGTCCCGCAGCCGAGGTCGACCACCGGCTCGCCGAACGTTCGGATGGCGGATCTGTAATAGTCGAGCTCATGCGGCTCGGCCTTGTTGAACTCAGCCCACCATCGTGCAATTAGTCCGTAATGCCACGTCCCGGACTGCATGTCCACGCGCCGAAAGATAGACCGAACCTTGGCGGGAGCGCCCATCCCGCGTCTTCCGCGAGTCGGAGATTTGAGAGCGAGCGCGAGCTATACCCTTTCCACGTGTCGACGGAAAGAGAGCGGGAACGCATGCTCAAGAACAGACGTGCTTGGGGTCTCAGGACCGCCGTCCACCTGGACTCCGACTTCTATGACCTCGCGTCATTCAAAAAAGGGCGGAATTCACTGCGCTCAATGGAGCAGGAAGAAGTGGGCGACGTACGTGGCCGTTCTCTGCTTCACCTGCAGGGCCACTTTGGGATGGACACGCTTTCATGGGCGAGGCTCGGAGCCCGGGTCACGGGAACCGACTTCTCAGAGGAAGCGATCATGGCAGCCCGTTCGCTCGCAGCGGAGCTCGGGCTCGAGGCCCGTTTCATACAGGCGAACCTTTATGACCTGCCCGACGTGCTTGATGAGGAGTTCGACGTCGTTGTCACAACCTACGGCGTGCTGTCGTGGCTTCCCGACCTCGATGCGTGGGCCCGCGTGGTCGCTCACTTTCTGCGACCGGGGGGCTTTTTGCATTGTTGAAATCCACCCCAACTGGGGTTTCATCGACGAGGTGGACGGCAAGATAGAGGTCACGGACTCAATTTTTCGTTCGGACCCATGGGAAACGGAAACAGTTGAGACCTACACCGACGGCCCCGCCCTGGCTCCCCACACCGAATACAACTGGCCCTGGACTGTAGGCCGCTTGGTGACGGCGTTGATCAATGCGGGCTTGCGAATCGAACGCTTGCGGGAACTACCGGTCGATGTTCGCCAACGGGTCCCGAGCATGGTGCGGTCTGACGATGGATTTTGGCGCCTGCCGGGGGACCCGCTCCCGCTAATGGTGGCCTGCGTTGCGACCCGTCCGATGGGATTGCCTGTCTAGCGACGTCGTCCCCACCCTCAACATACAACGCACCAGGGGGCTTGCGGCAAGACCCGGGTCGTCGTGCAGAATCTCCGGCCTGAACCATTACCTACGGAAATGGGGGGTGGCGTATGGCCGAGCATTCGGTGGTGATCGCGGGAGGCGGTCCGACCGGCCTGATGTTGGCGGGCGAGCTGGCGCTGGCGGGGGTCGACGTTGCCATAGTCGAACGGCGCACAAGCCAGGACCTCGTCGGCTCTCGCTCAGGTGGTCTGCACTCGCGCACGATCGAGGTTTTCGATCAACGCGGAATCGCTGATCGATTCCTTTCGCAGGGGCAGGTGGCCCAGGTGGCGGGGTTCGCCTGGATCCGTTTGGACATCAGCGACTTTCCCACCCGCCACCCTTACGGGCTCGGGCTGCGGCAGAACCATATCGAGCGCATCCTGGCCGGCTGGGTCGACGAGCTGGCGGTGCCGATCTACCGTGGGCGCGAGGTGAGCGGGTTCGAGCAAGACGACACCGGCGTCGACGTCGCGGTGTCCGACGGCCTGTCGCTGCGGGCCCAATATCTCGTCGGGTGCGACGGCGGACGCAGTGTGATCCGCAAAGCGGCCGGGATCGAGTTCCCCGGCTGGGACCCGACCGCCAGCACCCTGATCGCTCAAGTCGAGATGGCTGAGGAGCCTGTGTGGGGCCTCCGCCGCGACGCCATCGGCGTTCATGCCTTCTCTAGGTTGGAGGGTGGACCGGTGGGGGTCCTCGTGACCGAACAGCACCTCGGACACAACGGTGAGCCCACTCTGCGCGATCTCAGCCAGGCGCTAATCGCCGTATACGGCACCGATTACGGAGTCCGCAATCCGACCTCGATCTCCAGGTTCACCGACATGACACGCCAGGCGGCGGCCTACCGCGAAAGACGGGTGCTGCTGGCCGGCGACGCTGCACACGTGCATCCCCCGGTGGGTGGACAGGGGCTCCAGATCGGTGTGCAGGATGCGGTGAATCTGGGATGGAAGCTGGGCCAGGTGGTCAACGAGACGTCGCCGGAGAGCCTGCTGGATACCTACCACGCCGAGCGTCACCCGGTCGCAGCCCGCGTGCTGCGCAACACCATGGCGCAAACAGCGCTCCTCCGCGCGGACGACCGGACGGAGGCATTGCGCGACACCATGTCCGACCTGCTGAGCCTGGACGAGCCTCGCAAGCGGATCGCCGGAATGATGTCCGGCCTCGACATTCATTACGACCTCGGTGAGGGACACCCGCTGCTCGGGCGCCGTATGCCTGATCTCGACCTGATCACCCCGGCCGGCACCCTGCGAGCATTCACCCTCCTCCACGACGCCAGGCCGGTGCTGCTCAACCTCGGTCAGCCCGGTGGCTTCGACATCACGCCATGGTCGGACCGGGTTCAGCTGATCGAAGCTGAATATGTTGGTATGTGGGAGCTCCCAGTGCTGGGGGTGGTCACTCCGCCGGCCGCCGTGTTGATTCGGCCTGACGGATACGTCGCCTGGGTGGGGGACGGCACGGACAACGGATTGCGCGATGCTCTGACGACCTGGTTCGGATCACCATGAAGCGCCACCTTGCCTGACGACCGCCGTCCGTTAGCCGACTACTACTTCGTGCTCGGCGTCCCGCCCGATGCAACCGAGACGGAATTGCACGCCGCCTGGCGGCGGCAGCTCAAGTACTGGCACCCTGACCGCGGCAACCATCCGGACGCGCTCGAGCACGCGAAGCTGATCAACCTTGCGCACGACGTTCTGACCAACCGCGCCAAGCGCACGGTATACGACCGAGAACGGGCAGCCGCCGGCTGGCGTCCATCCGCATCGGCCCCGTCCTACAGCCGCCCGGTCCAATGGAAGACGGTCAGCCGCGAGGGCCCGCCCCGCGCGCCGAAGGGATTCGACCGCCACGGCTTCGTCTCGCGCCTCGAGGAGATGATGAACCGGGGCCGGCTGATGATTGAGAAACGAAAGGACCTCACGTCGGCGGCTAAATGGGAGGCGCAGACGCAAGCCTTGCTGCGCGATGAGCTGGGCGAGCATGCGTACACGAAGCGGTTCGAAGATGCCTTGCGCCAGCCCCGCCCCGAAGGCATGATCGCGGCGTACGGCGTGCTGTGGGCCGCGTATGAGGATGCGCTGAAGGGTGATCTAAAGCCGGCGGTTAAGAAGGCCCACCCGTCCTGATCTAGACGATGACCTACGTCGCGTTTCTGAGGGGCATCAACGTCGGAGGTAACAGCATCGTCTCGATGGCCTCCATCAAGGGGGCCCTCGTCGACCTCGGCCTGTCAGATGTGCGGACCTATATCAACTCCGGCAACGTCATCTTCTCGACCCGAGCGTCGGACGCCCAGAAGCTCGGAGCCAGGATCGAGAAAGCGCTCGAAGGGCGCACTGGCATGCCAATCAAGGTGTTGGTCATGGATCACAAGGATCTGAAGAAGCTGGTCGACGCTATTCCGCGCAACTGGGTCGACGACAAGACCATGCGCACCTACGTCCTTCTTTTGTGGAAGGAGCTGGACGACGGCAAGATCCTCGAGCGGCTGCCGGTAAGACCGGGGGTCGACAACGTTCGATACGCGCCTGGGGCTGTGATCTGGCAGGTCGACCGCAAGGACATACCGAAGAGCCGCATGAGCAAGATGGTCGGCGCGCCCTACTACAAGCAGATCACCATGCGCAGCGCGAACACGATGCGCAAGCTCAACGAGCTGACAGCGGCGTCACGTGCCGCTTCAGGCTAACTGGCGACCTCGACCCAGAGGTCGGCGGCAACGTCGGACCTCGCTACATGGATATTCCAGCAACCGGCGTGGGGGAACGTAAAACCGGTTCCAACCTCGTCGCCTCGATGATTCCAGTTCGAGCCGCCGTGAGCGTCCGGACCCCAATCCGGTGCAACCGTATTTCCATCCGCATCTGAAGCCTTGAAGGTGAACGCACCTGTCCCGGTCATCCTCCAGACCACCTTGATGTCCTGGCCGCTTGGTGGAGGAACTGGCGTGAAAAACAGCGCCCAGAAACTGCCTCGACTGGAATCAACTCCGACCTCTGGAAATCCTGCCGCGCCCTGCCAACCATGAACCGGAGCGGGGGGCTTACAACCAGCGGTCCCGAGACTGCCCAGGTAAGTCCCGGTGGAAGGGCTTGGGGAGCCAACGGCATGAGTGCCGCCATTGGTCGGTGAGCTGCACGCGATCGCCATCGCGCCGGCTACCAATACGCACGCAATGCGAGCGCTCATGGCTCTCATACACCGTGAGAACAGATGGGGTTCCGGTACGCGTTCCCAAATCGCCGCTGGAACGCGTCCTCGAATCAGCTCAATGGGCCTGGAATTGGGACGACTCACCAACCAACCAGATCGACAGCTCGTCGACCGTCCTGAATCCGAGGCTGTCGTACAGCGGTTTGCCGGCCGGCGTGGCGATCAGATAGAAGATATCGGCTCCACGCCTCAAATGGTCTTGCATGGCAGCCACGAGCACCGCCCGACCCGCACCCTGGCGCTGCTTTTCCGGGGGCGTGCTCATCGTCCAGATTCCGACCGTCGACCCCGCCCCCGAAGTGCACACGGCACTCATCGGCACATCTCCGCGATATGCCACATAGAAACCCAGAGCAGGCGCGTCGAGCAGCGATGCTGCGGCGAACGTTCGATCAACCCACGCACGATCCATGGCAAAGGCCGATGCCGCGAGGTCGGCGAAGAGCGACATCTCATGCGCTTCGGTAGCTCGCCTCGTGAAGAACTCCGAAGCGCGCTGGTCTGGAAGCCGTCCCGAACGGACCATCAACGGCGCCCTGCCCGCCTCGATCAACCCTTTCGCTTTTGCGGCTGGACCGAAGCGTGGGCCGGACGCGCTCAGCATCATGGCAAGGGCGGACAGACCGGTGGCGTTGACCCTGGAAACGAAGTCGTCGAAGACGGCCAGATCGTCCGGATCGTTGCCAAACAGCGCCATGTTGAAGTCTGCGGACGGACCGCCGGTGAGACCGATGAACGCACTCCCGCGAAGCACCGTCTCGGCCCCATCGATGTAGCTGAAGAACATCGCCATATCACGCCGGGCCGATGCCCAGAGGCTGGCCGCGTTCGCTGTCATGGCCGATATTCTCTCGCCGCCGGATCACAAGGCAAGGTTTTCCTTACCTAAGGCGTTCGCAGCACCTCCAGCACCTCTTCGCCGTACCTGCGCAGCTTCGAATCCCCAACCCCGGGTACACGTAGGAGCGCCGCAAGGCTCGCGGGTCGCGCCACAGCGATTGCCGTGAGGGTGGAGTCATGGAATACGACATAGGCGGGAACACCGGCGGCGCGTGCGGTTTCCAGACGCCACTGTCTTAGTCGATCCAGCGTCTCAGCCGGGACGTCGTTATTCGTACCGGCCTGGCTGCTGAGCGTCGCCGAGTCGGCTGGCAGCATCAGCCGCGGCGGCGTCCCACTCGTAATTGCCTCGCGGCCCGCCGGCGTGAGCTCGACGACCGGGTACTCGCCTGAGCTCTGGCGGGCGAGCCCTGCTCCCACCAGCTCCGCTAGGAGCTGCCTGACTCGCTCGTCGCTCCATCTCTTAAGCGTGCCGTGGAAGGGCAACTCCTGGACCCAGGGCTGCGCTGCCGACCATCGTGTCCGCCGGCCACCGAGGACCGCGGCTACGTTGGCCAGCCCGACCCTTCCACTGAAACGAGCAACCGCGGCCAGCCCCGCGACGACAGCGTCTACGGCCACGGGCTCGTCGGGAGGCCGTGCGGCGAGGCAGTTGTCGCACGCGCTGCACTTCCGCGCCACGCCTCTCTCGCCGAAATAGTCTGCGATTCGCGCATGCCTGCACTCCCGCATCTCGGCGTAGGCCATCATCTGTGCCAAACGCGAATAGGCATGGTCCTTCAGCGCCGAACCGTCCTCGAGGCCGGATTGCTCGATGAAGAAGGCCTGGAGGTCGCGGTCCGCCGGGCTGTAGAGCAGCGTGCATTCCGCCGGCTGCGAATCACGCCCAGCCCGGCCGGCTTCCTGGTAGTACGCCTCCAGGCTGCCCGGTAGGTGGTAGTGAATGACCCGCCTGATGTCGGCGATGTCAACGCCCATGCCGAATGCCGAAGTCGCGACAACAACACTGATGCGTCCTTGAGTGAAGTCCTCTTGTATCCGGCGCCGGACTGCTGGCTCTTGACGTCCGTGGTAACAAGCGGCGCCCAAGGCGGCCGCCACCTCCTCGGCCGCCGTAACGGTGCCCACATAAACAAGTGCTCGTTGTTCTGCATCTGGAAGCAGACGGTGTAGCTGTTCGCGCTTGGCGCGTTCGCCCCGGCAGCGAAGGACGGACAGTGTCAGCGTCGGTCTGTTGAATCCAGAGACCGAGATGAAGGGGTCCTTCAAGTCGAGCGACCTCGCGATGTCCGCGCGTACGGGCGGCGTCGCGGTCGCCGTGAATCCGGCCACCGGAGGGCGCCCGCACGCCGCGATCGCCGCCGCAAGGAGACGGTAGTCAGGCCGGAAGTCGTGTCCCCAGGTGGAGATACAGTGCGCCTCGTCGACAACCACCCGGCGAACTCGCATTTCGGCCAGCCGCTCCATGAACCCTGGGCGCCCAAGTCGCTCGGGCGCCAGGAACAGCAGCCGGTATTCGCCAGCAATCGCCTTCCGAAGTCGATCGACCTGCTCGGGCCGCTCCACCGACGAGTTGATGAACGTCGCCGCGACGCCCCGCTCGGTGAGGCGATCGACCTGGTCCTTCATGAGCGCAATGAGCGGCGAGACGACCATCGTGAGGCCGCCGTCGACTAGAGCGGGCACCCAATAACTGATGCTTTTTCCGGATCCGGTGGGGGCGACCGAGAGAACGTCTCGGCCCGCCAGCATCGCTTCCACCACCTCGGCCTGGCCGGGGCGGAAAGCATCCAGTCCAAAGACCTCGCGCAGCACTTGCTCTGCCCTCGCGTTCACCCGTTGGAGTCTGACGGAATGCCGAAGCCAAGCCAGCACTCTTTACAGCTCAGCCCTTCGATAGGATTGGGCGCCGGAAATATTTCGGCGCCGCGCGTCTTAATAGAAGTGACTTGAAACGAATCCACTACGCCTGGGTCATGGCCGCGGTCACGTTCATCGCGCTGATGGGCGCCGCGGGATTCCGTGCCACGCCCAGCGTGCTGATCGTGCCCCTCCAGAACGAGTTCGGCTGGAACCGAGCGGTGATCTCGGTCGCAGTCTCCATCAACTTGATCCTGTTCGGCCTGACCGGGCCATTTGCGGCCGCACTCATGGACCGGTTCGGCCTTCGTCGTGTCACCGTCGGCGCGCTCATCACCGTCTCGACCGGGGCGCTGCTGACGACCTTGATGAACTCGCCCTGGCAGCTGTACCTGCTTTGGGGCGTGGTCGTCGGCCTCGGCACCGGGTGCATGGCGTCGGTCCTTGCCGCGACCGTCGCCGGCCGCTGGTTCGTGCAGCGTAGGGGTCTGGTGCTCGGCGCGCTGACCGCAGCCGGCGCTACCGGGCAGCTCATTTTCCTGCCCGGTCTTGGCTGGCTGGCACAAAACCTGGGCTGGCGAGTGGCCGCGATCAGCGTCGGCATGGCAGCCCTCACGGTGGTGCCGCTGGTGGCGATTTTTCTCCGCAACCGTCCGAGCGACCTGGGGCTCAAGGCTTACGGCGCGACCGAAGCCGACACGGCGCCGCTTACGACCGGCAGCCCGATCTTGAACGCATTTCGCGGCCTGCGCATCGGCGTCCGCTCTCGCGACTTCTGGCTGCTGGCGGGCAGCTTTTTCATTTGCGGAGCGTCGACCAACGGACTCATCGGCACGCATTTGATTCCCGCATCGATGGACCACGGGATGGCTGAGGTGACGGCCGCTAGCCTGCTGGCCGTCATCGGCGTTTTCGACGTCATCGGCACGCTTGCATCGGGGTATCTCACCGACCGCTTCGACAGCCGCTGGCTCCTGTTCATCTACTACGGGCTGCGCGGCCTCTCGCTGCTGCTGCTGCCCTACGTCTTCAGCAGCCCGCTGTTCGGCCTCATCCTCTTCATCGTCTTTTATGGACTGGATTGGGTCGCGACCGTGCCGCCGACCGTGCAGATCGCACGCAGGGTCTTCGGACAGCAAAACTTCGCCATCGTGTACGGGTGGATCTTCGCGGCGCATCAGTTGGGCGCGGCCTCGATCGCCTTCGCCGCCGGGGCCGTGAGGACATACTTCGGCGACTACCAGATCGCCTTCATGAGCTCGGGGCTTCTTTGCTTGCTGGCGGCCGGTCTGGTGCTCCGCATCGCTCGAGAACGGCCCGGACCAGTGGCCGTGCCTCTTCCCGGCGTAGGGGCAGAGGCGCCGGCCTACTCCTGAGCCACGCGCGGCGGCTCACCGTCGCCGGCATCGTCGTCATCGCCGTGGCGCTTTTACCGCAAGCCGCGTTTGCCCACGCCCAGCTAGTCCAGTCAGATCCCGCTCCGAACGCCCGCCTTCAAGCGCTGCCCCCGGCGGTGACCTTGATCTTCACCGAGCCCGTGACGCCGGCAGGCGCGGGCATCAGGGTCTTCAGCCCAAGCGGCCGGCAGATTGCGGGTCCGACCTCCGCTTCAGGATCTGTTCTGTCGGCGGCGCTGGTTTCAAGCGAGCTCGGCACGTACGTCGTCACCTGGCAGGTCTTCGCCGCCGACACGCACCCTTCCCGCGGCGTTTTCGGTTTCGTCGTCGGTCAATCCAGCGCCAACCCGTATTCATCGTTGGTTGGCGCTCCCGAGATCGGAACCTCAACTCCTCTCGGACTGGCGCTGCAGGCTCTCGCCAGATGGGTTCACTTTGCGGGTTTCGCACTGGCTTTCGGAGCAGTCGCCTATCGCGTCCTCACAAAGTCCAGTGGAGGCTTCAATCGATTGGTCGGAACAGGCATCGTGCTCCTCGTCGCCGCCGAACCGTTGGCGTTGCTGGGCCAGCTCGCGAGTCTTTCGTTCGACGGTGACACAGCGATCGCCGTGCTTGGCTCGAGCTTTGGGCGACTGCTCGGGCTTCGCCTTGGGGCCGCGCTGCTGGCCTGGACTCTCCTGGCTACCGACCGGTCCTGGCCGCTGCTCGCAGTCGGCGGCGTCATCGCGTTGCTCGACGGAGCGAGCGCGCACGCCATTGCGGGATTACCCGGCGCCGGTCAGCTTCTGGTTGCGGTCCACGTGTCGGCGATGGGCTTGTGGGTCGGTGGATTGGCGGCGTTTGTCATCGCGCCAGCTCGGCGCTTTGGGCGCTACGCCGCGGGCACCGTGGCGTTGGCCGCGAGCAGCGGACTCCTGCTCGCGATCGCTCACACGGCCACGCCAGCCGCGTTTGTCGCGACAGATTACGGACGCGTTCTTCTGTTGAAGGTATCGCTCGTCGGCCTGGCGCTGCTGGCAGTAGTCATCCGCCGTCGCCGGCTCGAGCTGGCGTTGGCGATCCTCGTCCTCGCCGCCGCTACTCTTCTGGCTGCGCTTCCCCCATCGCGTTGAACCCGCTGATACAAACCAACAAAGGAGAAGAGAAATGGGCAAGGTCGTCGTATCGGAGTTCATCACGCTGGATGGCGTGGCCACGGATCCAGGCGGCTCTGAAGGCCAACCTGGAGGGGGATGGGCTTTCAAATTCAGTCGCGGAGAAACGGGAGACAAGTTCAAGTACGACGAGCTGATGGCAAGCGACGCGCTGCTGCTCGGCAGAGTCACATACGAAGGTTTCGCGCAGGCCTGGAAGTCGCGAAGCGGCGATGAGTTCTCGGACAAGTTCAACAGCATGGCGAAGTACGTTGTTTCGACGACGCTGAAGCACCCCACGTGGAAGAACTCGACTGTGATCAGCGGGGACGTGAAGGCTGCCGTTTCCAAGCTCAAGAAGGAGATCAAGGGCGACATCCTCGTCAATGGCAGCATCCAGCTCGTGGGCACGCTCTCGGAGCTCGACCTGGTGGACGAGTACCGGCTGATGATCTACCCCACCGTGGTCGGTGCGGGCAAAAAGCTCTTCGGCCAGACGAGCAAGCCGCTTGGTTTTCAGATGGCCGAGCCGATCAAGGCGGGGGAGACCCTGATCCTCACATTCGTCCCCATGCGGGACGCGTGACAACGGCGATCAGCCGGCCGGCAGGGTTGTAGGAACGGCGGCCAACTCTTGCTCGGCGCGCGCCAGCAGCGCGCACTTGGGGTCGGCGTCGCGGGCAGCCTGCAAGTTCTTCGCGGCGGCTTCCGGCTGATGCAGGCGTGCCTGGCAGATTGCCAGCAGGCAGAGGTCGGTGGCGCGGTCGCGCGGCCTCACTTGCGCAGGTGCGGCCGACTCCAGGAGCGCCGCGGCCTCGGCCGGCGAGCCGTTGTCCAGCAGAGCGAATGCATACGTCCCTTTGATGGACGGACGATCGGGCTCGATCGCCATCGCCCCTTTGGCCAGCTCGAGCGCGGACGCCCGCAGGGTTGGGTCGCCAGACATGAGCGAGGCCCAGGCTGCGTTGTTGCGGCAGAGAGCGCGGCGTTCATCGGTGTCGACGACATGTTCCGCGGCCAGCAAATCTTCCCGCGCCTCGATCCAGCGGCCGGTCCCCATGCGCGCGCTGGCGCGAACCTGCCACATCGGCCACGACGCGACCGTGCATCCGGCCGGCTCGCTGATGTCTCGCGGCTCGAGCCGAAGCGCCTTCTCAATACCCGCGACTGTGACTCCGCCAGAGGCGAGGATCTGCGCGCCGATGCCGGCATCCTGATCGAGGATGCCGAGGCAGAGCTCGATCGAGCCGCAAGGATAAGTAGCGCTCGAGCGCTGAAGAGCGCCGCCAACCGCAGTGATCGCTTGGGGTGAAAGCAGCGAAGCCTCCGTCTTTGAGTCGACTGCTTGCCACTGCTTACCATCGCGCCGAACGAGCACGAATCCGAGTCGGGTGAGCACGCGGCCACCGCGGCTCAGCGGATCCGCCACCAGCGCGGCCACGATGTGCTGCGTGCCGACCAACTGCGAGTGGTCCGCGGCGGCGATTCGATATGCGAGAGACAGGACCTGGTCCGCCGCGGTACCCCAACGCTCCAACGGCATGTCTGGAGTGATGACTGAGGCTGCTCGCGTTGCACCTCGCGTCTCGCTCGGGACTGCCGCCAGCTTGCGCACAGCCTCTTCGGTTATCCCGGCATCCTTCAACAGCGTGCCCGCAGGGCATTCGACCGCGAGCAACCCCAGGCAGATGCCGGCGGCGTTCGGTCTCGGCTGCCCCATGTCGCGCGCCTTGCGAAACGCTGTCTCGAGGATCGTGTGCGAGAGCGCCGACCACGTCGGCGTCTGTGGATCCGATGAGTCAGGCGTTCCCTCTGGCGGCAGCCGGCTGCTCAGGTCGACGGTCGCGAAAAGCGCACCCAAAGCATCATCTCGATTCAGGGCGCGGAGAAGGTTCGCGTCGGTGACCTCCGGCGCACCGGCAATCTGCGCATCCTCGAGCGCGTGTATCAGCACGGCCTGAGCGTCCGCGCTCATCTCCGCACCTTCGAAGTAGGCGCTCCTGGCTCGAGGCTTGAAGAGAAGATTGAAGAGCTGCAATCCGTCCGATGGCTGTGACCGGCCGCCTTGCGTGCTCGTGGCCGGCATCGCCGCGGCGATGAACAACACGACGTTGGCGAGGCCAAACGTGCTGAGCCATGGCGCGCCGACCGGGGCAAGCCCGAAGGCATACGCGGCGGCGAGCAGATTCACGCCCGGTCCCGCGGCCAGCGTCGCGATTCGCCTGCCAACCGACGTGCTGTCCAGGCTCGAAAACGACACGGCGCCGCCGCCGAGAGGATTCGCGCAGATCTGGATCACGATGCCGCCAAGCCGCGTGCCGAGCACGGTGGGGCCTGATCCGATCCTTATCTTGCGGACCGGTTCTCCGAGCGCAAGTCCGACAACGAGGTGTCCGGATTCATGAAGAGCGATTCCAATGACGAAAGACACCAGCAGGCCGGCGAAGTCCCACAGAAGCGCGCCTCCCGTTCCGGCGTTCCGGAAGCCGATGAAAAGGAGCCACCAGATGACGACCACCGCGGCACCCGAACCGATGAGGCTGCCGAGCCTTCCCATCAGCGACGGCTTGTGGACGGCTGAATAGCTCACGCATCGAAATCATCAGGCGAAGGGTCGCGATCTGTGCCTGGTTTCGGGTCGTCCTCGTAAAAAAAGGAGCCGCCGCCTCGCGGGGGTCACGAGGGCGACGGCTTTGGAAGGTGTTGCTCAGCGACCAGACTTGTCTTTCGAGAGCTTCTCAAGCAGCTCGGCCAGCCGCTCCATCGACTCGTCGGAGCCCTCCTCCATCCCTGACGCGACCATGCCGTCCCGGTCCATCACGGACTGGAAGACGATCTGCGCGACCAACTTGGTCTTGTTGCCAATCGGCTCGAACGTGGCCGTCTGCAGCGCGACGTGTCCCGGCACACCTTCGAACTCGAACGTCGCGCAGATCCGCTCCGGCGCGACCACGTCGTGGTTGACGCCGCGGAATGCGTATTCGGCTCCGTCGTCGCCCTTGTGGATGACACGCCACTCGCCGCCGGCGCGCGAGTCGAACTTGTCGATCTTGATCTCATAGCGGCGCGGCCCCCACCACTGCGCGAACAGCTTCGGGTCCGTGTACGCCTTGAACACCAGTTCGCGCGGCGCGTCGAGCACGGTCGTCGTGACGATCTCTTGCTTCCCGGGTTCGATCACGTACTCAGTCTTGGGCATTGTCCTGACTCCCTTTTCCGTCATTTTTCTTCTTCTCCTCTTTGATCAGATCTTGCAGAACTTCGTCCAGGCGCTGGAAGCTTTCGTCCCAGAAGCGCTGGTATTCGCCCACCCATTCGGACGCTTCCTTGAGACGCCCGACTTCCAGGCGGCACGGCCGCCACTGCGCGCTTCGGCCCTGCGTGATCAGCCCAGCCCGCTGCAGCACCTTCAAGTGTTTCGAAACGCCAGGGAGGCTCAGGTCGAACGGCTTGGCCAGCTCCGTGACCGACGCCTCGCCTTGTGAAAGACGAGCCAGGATTGCCCGCCGGGTGGGATCGGCGAGGGCTGCGAACGTGGTGCTGAGGTGATCAGTTGCCATCTTATTTATCTCTCTGGCTAATTAGCTAAACGGAAGAATACTGCGGAGCAGCGAGCCTTGTCAAGGGGGTTTGAGGCCCTATTGACAGAGTTTCCTTTGACCCCACATGCTTTGGCTGCTGGATTCCCACCTTCCTTCGAAGGTGTGCGGAATAGGGGTGGAGGTAGATCGATGAAACGAATTCGTCGGTTGATGCTGGCCGGATCACTGTTGCTGGCCTCGGCACCGGTATTCACCGCCGTGCAGACGGCGCAGGCGGGAGCTCAACAAACCTACCTGGTCGTCTACAACGAGCAGGCGGTACCGGCCGATGCATCGGCAAGCATTTCGGGCGCCGGTGGCTCGGTTATCGCGACCTACAGCGACATCGGCGTGGCTGTCGCCAGTTCGGACAGCGCGGCGTTCCGCGACAACCTGATCAAGGACACGAGAATCCAGGGTGTTTCGGCAACGCCCGCACTCGCGACGCGACTGAACGACGACAGCGCCATCGACGATGCGAGCACGACCGCGTTAACCAACACGCTGACTTCCAGTCAGTGGGACATGAATCAGATCCAAGCCCCCGCGGCCCACGCAATCAACAGCGGCAGCCCATCCGTGGTGGTCGGTGACATCGACACCGGTCTCGACTTCACACACCCCAACCTGGCTCCAAACGTCGACTTCGGCAACAGCGTCTCCTGCATCGGCGGCAAGACCAACACAAGCCCATCCGCCTGGAACGATGACAACGGCCACGGAACCCACACCGCCGGCACGATCGCCGCGGCGAACGTCGGCTTCGGAATCGTGGGCGTGGCGCCGAAAGTGAAGATCGCGGCCATCAAGACGGGCGACGCGGCAGGCTTCTTCTTCCCCGAAGCCGTGGTCTGCGCCTTCATGTGGGCCGGCACCCACAACATCCAGGTGACCAACAACAGCTACTTCGCGGACCCATGGCTCTTCAACTGCAAGAACGACCCCGTCCAGCGGGCGATCTGGACCGCCGAGCGGCGCGCGATCCGCTTCGCGATGCAGCGTGGCACTGTCGTGGTCGCAGCGGCGGGCAACCAGGCCGACGACCTCGCGCACCCGACGATGGATGCCACCAGTCCCGATAACACGACTCCGGTCACGCGCGAGATCACGAACGCGTGCGCGGTGATCCCGGTCGAGGTCCCTGGAGTGATCGGGGTGTCGGGCGACGGGAACCTGCGCATGAAGTCCTTCTTCTCGAGCTATGGCGTCGGCGCGATACAGGTGGTCGCGCCCGGAGGCGACTCGGTTCTTCAAAAGACGGCAGCCGCCCCAAATGGCCGCGTCCTTTCGACCTGGCCGGCGGCCCTGGCTTCTCATTGCGCGAGGAAGGTTTTCGTAGGCTCTGTGCTCTACTGCTATGCGCAGGGCACATCGATGGCGTCTCCTCACGTGGCGGGAGTCGCTGCCTTGATCGTCAGCATGGGCATCACGTCACCGGGCGCAGTGACGGCGAGGATCGACAACACGGCCGACTCCATGCCGTGCCCTGCGGACGTGTCCATGTACGCGTTCTTCCCGGCAGTCGACAACGGCGCACCGCAGACCTGCCAGGGCGGGGGCGGAGACAACGGCTGGTTCGGACACGGCCAGGTGAACGCGCTGGCCGCAGTCGGAGGGTAGCCAGCTCCACGTTTTCGATCCGGCCGGGAGCTTCGTAGCCCCCGGCCGGGACTTTTGCCCCGTGCGCCGGATAGTACGGGTGAGATGAATCTCGCCCCGGCGCTCATCCAGGACGCGAGCAGCGGCGACCAGCAGGCGTTCGTGCTCCTCGTCGAGCCCCTGCTCCCGGATGCTTTCCGTCTCGCCGTCGGCATGCTCCGATCGGAATCGGATGCCGAGGACGCCGTTCAGGAGGGAATGCTCAACGCCTGGCGGCATTTCGGCCGGTTCCGCCCGGGTTCAGACCTGAGGCCCTGGCTTCTCACGATCGTTGCCAACCAATGCCGTCACCAACGGCGCAATCGATGGTGGTCGGTGATCCGGACGGAAGATCCCGGCGAGCTCGTCGACAAGAGCTCGTCGTCAGACCCGGAGACGTTGGACCTCAGGCGAGCCCTCTATCGGTTGCCGCACGACCAGCGGCTTGCGGTCATCCTCCGCTTCTACCTCGACCTCTCCTACGAAGAGGTCGCCAAGACACTGCGAATCTCGACCAAGGCAGCGAAGTCGCGCACTTATCGAGCCCTCGAGCGCTTGCGCTTGAGCCCGGAGGTACTCCCCGATGAATGAAGCCCAGATCCGCCAGCGACTCCGCGACGCGGTTGGCGAAACGCGCGTCCCGCCCGACCTCAGGAATCGGGTCGAGGTCCGTCTTGGCGGCTCCCCGCGCATTAAAGGAGGGTCGTTGATGTTCGGCTTTGGACGGACCGCATCAGTCGTCGCCGCTGTCCTGGCGTTGCTTCTTGTTGCCGCTGCGGTCATCGGCATCAGGGCTTGGCACGACAACCTCGCAAACTCGCGACCCGCATCACGAGTGGTGCAGAACCCGACTGTCAATCAGTACCAGGCCATGGTGAGCCAGGACGAGGTCTACGCACTGAGCAAGCAGGCAAACGCCTGCAACACACTGACCGATGATTGCCCAACCGCAGCCACCCGTCTGGCCGCCGCACTGCAACAGTGGTTGGATGACCTCAACGCTACCCGACCACCAAATCGCTTCATATACGTCGATGCAGAGCTGCGCCGCCACGTTGCGGACTGCATCGCAGACCTCAAGGCCGCAGTCGTGGCATACAACGCCAAGGACCAGAAGGGTATGGATGCCGCGATCGGCGCGGGGGCCTCGGAGCGGGACACCTTCGTGGCCGAAGTTGACGCCATTCGCAATTCAACCCAGGCATCCGTCTCCGTTTATACCTCGCTCGTCCGATCCGATCCAGGCCTGACCAACTGTGTTGCATGCCAGACGTTGGCCGGATCGGAACAGGCGCCATGCAGCGTGGACGATGATTTTTGCCAGAACAACATCGTCGTTGCGATCGAAGACATAGATGGTCTACAGGGCAAGCTCGTTCGGAATTTCGCCCCGGATGCGTTGGCATCGAAGGACGCGCACCTGCAGATGGACGTTTGGGCCGCCGACCAGGCCCTCGTTGCGATGGACACCGCGTGGTCAGCCCACGATCAAGCCGCGCTCCAGGCGGCACGCGACGCATTTACGCAGGCCTTTACCCGGGTGGTCTCTGATCTGGCGAGCATTTGAGTTAGAACTAGCCGCGGAGTGACGGCTTCGCGGCGCGACTTTCGGGTGGTACTTGCCACCCGCCTAATCAGGGCCTTCGCGTTCGGCTTTGCGGCTGTCCTGATCGGCATCCTGCTCGAAGAGCGACACCTGCGCCCGGAACAGATCGGGATCGCCCTCGCCATCGGATTGGTCGCGGCGTCATTGCTAGGTTTGCCGGCGGCCGCCGCCGCGAGACGGTTAGGCCGCCGCAGAGTCCTCGCGGCCTGCGGCCTCTTGATGGCATTGACCGGGGCCGACCTCGCGTTCGCGACCGACGGCACACTTCTGATGCTGGCCGGCGCGACGGGCATGCTCGGGGCGAGCGTCGACCTCGGACCGTTTCTTCCCATCGAGCAAGCGATGCTGGCGGAGTCGGTCGCAGGCGATCGACAGCCGACAGCGTTTGGTCACTACTCACTGACCGGGGGGCTCGCGGCCGCGGCGGGTGCGCTCGCGGCCGTATTCGCGAGCACACCGCAGCGCCTTCAAGCCTTCTTCGTTGTCTTCGCGCTCGCCGGCCTGGCCACCGCGGCGTTGCCTCTGTTCATTTCGTCCGGAGCAGAAAGCACAGCGCCCGGTCCGATGTTGAGCAGGACGAGCCTCAGGCCACTGGCCGTGCTGTCCGCTCTCTTCGCGCTCGATGCTTTAGGCGGCGGGTTCATCGTCCAGCCGGTCGTTGCGTACTGGCTGCACGTTCGATTCGGGGCCGGCGCCAATGTCCTCGGTCCATCGTTCGCCGCCATCGCAGTCGCGCAGGCAGTTTCGTTCGAGGTCGCGCCTCTTATCGCCAAGCGCATCGGACTGGTGAGGACCATGGTCTTCACCCATCTGCCCAGCAACGTCCTGCTCTTGCTCGTTCCTTTCAGCCCATCTCTTCCGATCGCGACCGCCTTGCTGATCGTCCGCTACTCGATCTCGCAGATGGACGTGCCGACTCGTCAGGCCTACGTGGTGTCGATCGTCCCTCCGGCAGAACGGGCCGGCGCGCTCGCGCTCACCGGATCGGTGCGAGGTGTCGCGCAGGCGATCGGCCCCGTGCTCGCCGGATTGGCAATCCAGGCGGCCGCCTTCGGTGTCCCCTTCTTCGCCGGAGGAGGGCTGAAGATCGCCTACGACATCTCTCTTTACACCCTGACCTTTAACCGGCGCCCGCGATAGTGCTCCCTGTCGGGCCATAGACCGCGACCGACCTCACCATTTGCAAGTTGGGGCTTGACCGTGGAGAATCGGTCGGGGGCAATCGGGCTCTTCATTTAACTGGGTGTCAGTTTCTGAAGACGGAGGTGGGTGTTGTGACGGGACGAATTCGACGCAGGCTGCTGTATCTGACCGCGCTCGTACCGCTCGTGGGGGCCGCGTTCGCGGGCTCAGGCGGCAGCGGCGTGGCGGCCCAAATCCACGCGAACGCAATAGATGGAACCTGCCAGCTGAGCTCGGCTCATGCACAGATCCAGCACGTCATCAACATCCAGTTCGACAACACGCATTTCACGCGGGACAATCCGAACGTCCCTTCTGACCTGGAGCAGATGCCGAACCTGCTCAACTTCATAGAAGGCAACGGCGTCCTGATGAGCAACCACCACACTCCGCTGATCTCGCACACGGCGACAGACATCCTCACGTCGTTCACCGGCGTCTACGGCGACCGCATGGGCGTGCCGGTGGCGAACAGCTTCCGCTACTTCAACCCCGACGGATCCTCCAACCTCGGGGTCTCGTTCGCGTACTGGACCGACCCCATCTTCGACCCGACGACATCGACTCCGACCGACACCAAGTACAACATGCTCACCGCTGACGGCAAGAACGCCCCTGCGCCTTGGGTGCCTTACACGCGAGCCGGCTGCAACGTCGGCCAGGTCGCAACCGCCAACACGGTGCTCGAGAATATCGCCACCGACATCCCGACCGTCTTCGGCGCGAACTCGGTCCAGGCCGCCGAGGTAAAAGCGAACCCTGACCAGGCTTTCGCCGACTTTGTCGGCGTCGGCGTCCATTGCGCGCTCGGCAACGCACTCTGTGCGAACGGCCAGGCGGATCTGCTTCCGCAGGAACCGGGAGGCTACTCCGGTTACAAGGCGCTCTTCGGCCACACATATGTGGCGCCCAAGATCAACCCAACCGGCCCACTGACCGACCTCAACGGCAACGTCATCCAGGACCACCACACTCCTGTGAGCCATATCGGCTTTCCTGGCTTCGACGGGATGTCGGCCGCAGTCTCGCTGTCATATGTCGCGGCGATGCAGGAGCACGGAATTCCTGTCACGTACGCGTACATCTCGGACGCTCACGACGCGCACCCCAGCGGCCCTGCATACGGGCCAGGGCAGGCAGGCTATGTAGCCGCGGTCAAGTCGTACGACGCCGCGTTCGGCAAGTTCTTCAAGCGCCTCGCTGATGACGGCATCAACCAGACCAACACGCTTTTCGTCTTCACGGCCGACGAGGGCGACCATTTCGCCGGCGGCCCGCCGAGCCCAGCCGGATGCGATGGCGTAACCACCCCATGCACGTACGCCAAGATCGGCGAGGTCAACGCCAACTATGCCGGCCTGCTGGCGACTGAGCAGAGCGTCACGACACCGTTCAAGGTCCACTCGGACTCCGCGCCCACGGTCTATATCACTGGCAACCCCGAGCGCGACGCGGCGGTGACGCGGACCTTCGAGCGCGCGACGAGCCAGCTCACCGCGGTCAGCCCAATCACCGGCAACACGGACACGATCACGAAGTTCCTCGCCGACCCGGTGGAGATGAAGGCGCTGCATATGATCACCGCGGACTCAGCGCGGACACCGACCTTCACGTTGTTCGCGGACCCCAACTACTTCCTCTTCGCGGGCGCCCCCAACTGCAAATCGCCATGCGTCACCGAACAGGCCGGCTTTGCCTGGAACCACGGTGATGTCCAGCCCGAGATCGTCACGACCTGGCTGGGCCTGGTCGGGCCGGGCATCGACAACATAGGCGTCGACAGCACGACTTGGTCCGACCACACCGACATCCGGCCGACGCTGATGGTCCTGCTGGGGCTCAAGGACGACTACAGCCACGACGGCCGCGCTCTCACCGAAGAGTTCAGCGGGTGGGCCAGGCCGGAGGCGACCAAGAAGTCGGACGGCTACATCAAGGTCGCGCAGACTTACAAGCAGCTCGACGCAGCGGTCGGCCAATTCGGCCTAGCCACGCTCGCGGCTTCGACACGCGCCATTGAGAGCGGCAGCGCATCGGACGACAGCACATACAACGCTCTCGAAAACGAGCTCGCATCACTCATCAGCCGGCGCGATGCGCTCGCCGGTCAGATGATCAAGCTGCTCGAAGGCGCGGAGTTCAGCGGACGGTCCATCAGCGAGGGCCAGGCACAATCACTGGTCGCTCAGGGCCAGGCTCTACTCGCGGAGGCGAACGCCCTGGCGTAACAAGTCAGCCGCGGTACGCACGGATCTCAGACGAATAGCCGCCGCCGGCGCTCGAATCGCCGGCGGCGATTCGTACATATAGGAAGCGCTCGTTGGCTTTGAAGGCCGCGAGTACCAGAAGGATGCCACCCCAGTCGCCGGTTCCCGGCAGGCGCCATGAGCTCCAGCCGGCGACGTCATCCGCGGTACCGGCCAGTCGCGTCCAGCCGGCTGCTTCCAACTGCCGTGAGAAGTGGACCTCGAGGTCGGGGACCGGCAGGTCGGTTTCCACGGTCGCCTCAGAGTGCCAGCTGCCAGAGCCGCCGCCACCGCCGCCACCGCGAAGCGGAACGCCAGAGGGCGGTGACAGCGGAGGAATGCGTTCGACCCCTTCGGGCCGGCCGTGCATTCGCATCTCAGGGAGGTGGCGGACCATGTCCCAATCGAGACGGAGGCGCAGATCAGTCACGTCAGCCCCACCTTCCAGTGCTGAGACCATCAAGACCGGACCTTCGTCGCCATGGCGGAAAGACTGGTGCGCGCCGGCCAGCCCACCCGGAACGAAGCCGCCGTGCATGCCGCCGAACCGAGCGAACACTCCCCACCCGCTCCCTTTCAAGGCGGCTTCATATCTGTTGAGGGCCGATTGAGGGTCGCGCTCAATGGTGAAAATCGCCTCGATCTGGGCCGGCCGTCCGCGGCGCGAATGAAGCGCGCTGCCCCGCAGCTCGCTGCCGGGCGGCATGGGGATGTCGCTCCACTCAGCCGGCAGTCGTCGCACCAGGAGCTCGATCTTTGTTGGCCCCTCTGGATGCGGATGGGTCATCAGCTTCTCCGCCAGCGCCTTCACGTCGTCGGCGTCGACGTCATCCACTGCGACCAGCTTACCCTTGGCTTTGCGATGTCGTGAGCGTGTTCAACCTGCGGCTCGAATCGGTGCAGCGAAAGACCGGCGGACGGATTCACCTCACGCCTAAGGTTCCGCGCACCGGAGAGGTCACGACTCTGTGCGGCAAGACCCTGCCGGCCGGATCGTTTGTTGCCGTCGATGGCGCCGCGGACTGCTCCATCTGCCAGAGAAGGTCACGCGACCCGAGCCGGATCTCGGGCGCGTTTTTCGCGCAAGAGGAAGGCTCGCAGCTGCTGCAGCTCTCACTCGAGCAGGCGCGCGCCCGGCGGCCCGCAGGCAAAGGCGCGCCCGCACCCGGCAAGCCTCTCGTCCGCGTCCTTCCGCCTCCACCCTCTGTGCCCGATCGAGTCGGAGAGCTGGTGACGGAGGGCTTCAAATCGGCGGGTGAGGGTGTGTGGCGAAGCCCGGCGGGCGTGCTCGTGAAGATGCGCAAACTGGGCCGGGACTGGCGATTCGCCGAGCTCGTTTTCGAGGGCTCGGGGGTTGCGACTCGTCAGGACCGCGGGATCAGGCTCCGCGCGGGAGACGTCGAGGTGCGCCCAACGTCAGATGGTTTCGAGGTGCGGGTCAAGAGAAATTAGTCCCCGGAGATTGTCAGCGCACGCCGGATGCGGTGCGGGCGCCCGAGGCGATGTTGCTGGGTGATATGTGGGCGGTGGGGAGGGTGAACCCCGCATCCTGGGCGACGATGAGACCGAGCACGACGAGGAGGACGGCCAGCCCGGCGAGCGCGAAGAGCTCCCAATCGACGCGTCGCGCCGCCTGCAACCAAGCCGGTGCTGTCGGCGCGCCGGCGGGCGCCCAACCGCAGATCGGGCACCGGCCATTGGTGTAGCGAGGGTCGAAGCTCCAGCGGTCGAGCTCGCAGTACGCGCGCGCGTGCGGCTGGGAGCGCCGGCGCAGCACGTGCGCCATTTAAGGAGTCAAGACCTCGTTGACAACCTCCTCGACCTTGGCGTTGCGTGCCCAGACCCACGCCGCGGCCGAGGCGAGGACAAGCGCCTCGAGCGTGAAGAACAGCAGCGCCAACGGCTCGCGGTTGATGAGCAAGCCGGTGATCGCGCCCGCGGCGCCGCTCGTCGTTCCGGCCAGGCCCGCGCCGGAGCCGAAGTCACCGCCAAACCCGCTGAAGTCGCCAAAGCCGCCGAAACCACCGAAGCCGGCGAACCCGCCGCCGGCGCCGGCATTGGCGTCCGCGAAGCCCTCGCCAAGCACGTACTCGGTGCTCTGCTCCGGCACGCCAGGTCCAGGGGAAGGATGCGTGACGAGGACGTGCAGGCCTGTCGCCCACGCGGTCGCGTGGCTCCCGTCGACGGTCTTGGTCGGCCTTGCTGTGAACAGCTTTATGTAAGTGATGTCGATTCCAGGGACGCAGCTCGACGCTTCCGAGCTGCCCGCCGAGCCCGCTCTGTCCCCGTGCAGCGGTGGCAGACCTGGCGGGCTTGGCACGGTTGGTGGTGACGGCGCACCTGGCGGCGGCGACGGCGCCGCCGGGCAGGGAACCGGCTGCTGCTGCTGAATCGTCAGTCCCTGGTCGGTGATGCTGACCGGCTGGCCGTTCACCGTGACTTCGCCGACCACCACATGTGCATCAGCCGTTCCGCTGCTTGTGGTGCTCGTGGCGATGGTGTCGACGGTCACCTTGCTTACGCGCAGGGTGCCGATCACGAAGCTCTGCACCTCGGCGTGGGTCGTCACTGTGAGCACGCCGTCTTGACTTACAAAGGTGTGGCTCTCGCCAATCGCGCCGCTGAACGGCTGGGCGCCTCCGCCCGCGTAGTAACCCCAGGCATCGGCGCTGAGCTGGAGGGCATCGCTGTCGCCTCGCGAAGCGGCCTGCCCGAGGGGACAAGGACTCTGCTGCTGCGAAGACGCTTGGCTCACAGAGCAGCTGTCGACATGCGCCCTATCGGGACCTCCGGGGTAAGTCGAGGTCGCATACGGCACCTGGTTGTTCGGGTTCTGGCATGGGCTTGGTGGCGGCGGCGGGTTGCCGGAGCTGCAGCTCTGGTTGTACTGAGACCCGGCCGTGTCCGTGAGGGGGCCGCTGTCGGAGAACGTGGCTTTGCCCACCGAAGATGGCGAGGCGTCCTGCTGCACTTGAGCCAGCGGGTAATGGTTGTTGACCGCGCCGTCCTGAAAGTTGGGAAACGCGCTGCTGCCGGCGATCGTGTGGACGCCGGTTCCGTATCCGTAACTCGTGTAGCTGCCCGGCACTTCGGCCATCGCGATCAGCGGGGCCGTGACGAGATAGCCGAGGAAGACCGTGAACGCCACCGGCAACGAAACCAGGCGTTTCAGTTCTTCGCCCCTTCCAGGAGCTCGAGCGCGACGGCGCCGGAGGGTCGCCCCTCGTGCTCGGCTCGTTCTTCGATCGCTCGCTTCACGCCCGCGGGCACTTTGAGCGCAAGGGTCTCCATCAGCTCGACGTCCGGGCGATGTCCGTTCCCGTTGGCCCCGACCGCAACCCCGCCGGCCTCGTCAACGGCGGTCCCGAGGTACGAGCCCGAGATCAGTTTCCGGTCCGCCAGAAGATCCGCCGCCGGAGCCTCGTGGCCGACGGTGCCGCGGTCGAAGACGTATGCCCGATCGGCGATCTCGAGCGCCGACTCGACGAACTGCTCGACCAGGAGCACCGCGATCCCCTGGCGCCGGAGGATGACCAGCATCTCGAACAGCTGGCGCACGATCGTCGGTGCCAGCCCTTGCGACATCTCGTCCACCATCACGAGCTTCGGCCGCGCGAGAAGCGCGCGCGCGATCGCCACCATTTGCTGCTCACCGCCCGACAGCGTCCCCACCGCCTGCCACCGGCGTTGCTTCAACCGCGGGAACGCTTCGTATGCGACGCGTGGATCGACGCGGTCGGGTGAGTTGTCGGAGGCGAGCAGCAGGGTGTCCTCCACGCTCATGCGGGGGAAGAGTCCCCGGCCCTCGGGAATGTGCGCGAGACCGAGGGCGGCGATGTGCTCTGGCGGCCTACCGGTTATGTTGCGCCCCCCGAATTTCACCTGTCCGGTTCGCGGCTTGATGACGCCCGAGATCGCGCGCAGGGCCGTCGTCTTGCCCGCACCGTTGGCGCCGATGCAGGCGACGATCTCGCCTGGGCGCACGGTGAGGTTGACGTCTCTGATCACTTCCAGAGGGCCGTAGCCGGCCGAAACTCTGCTCACCTCCAACAGCGGCGCTTGCTCGCCTGTCGCGGGTGAGTCGTTGGCAGCTCGGGGCTTGGAATCGTCCTGGGTCGCCTCGCCGAGATAAGCAGCGATGACCTTCGGGTCCGTCCGGATGTCCGCCGGCCTGCCGCGAGCGAGCAGCTTGCCAAAGTCGAGCACGTAGACGTAATCGCTGACGCGCAAGACCAGGCTCATGTCGTGATCGACCAGGAGCATCGACGCGTGGAAGCGGTCGCGAACGGTGTGGAGGAGCTCAGCGAGGCGCCGAGTCTCGCCGGCGTCGAGTCCGGCCGCCGGCTCGTCGAGCAGAAGAAGCTTCGGGCGCACGGCCAGCGCGCGAGCGATCTCGACGCGGCGCTGGATGCCGGCTGGAAGATCGCCGGCCTTCGTGTTTGCGTACCGCTTGAGGTCGAGAACGTGCAGGATCGCCCGCGCCCGCTCCGTCGTCGCGCGTTCGGCGAATATCGACATCGGATTGCCGAGCGCGTCGGCAAGCGTGCTTCGACCGCCCAGCGCGTCCATCGGAACCGACACGTTTTCCAGCACGGTCATCGAGTTCCACAGCTGAAGGTTCTGGAACGTGCGCGCGATCCCTCGTCTTGCGCGTTCGTGCGCGGGTACGTTGCGCAGCGAGCGGCCTTCGAAGAAAACCTTGCCCGCGTCCGGGCTCACCACGCCCGAGATGCAGTTGAACAGCGTTGTCTTGCCGGCTCCGTTGGGTCCGATGAGGCCGAGGATCTCGCCGCGGTTGAGGTCGAACGACACGCGGTCGAGGGCGACGACTCCACCGAAACGGACGTACAGGTCGCGAACCGTGAGCATCGTCACGCCAGGCTCACCTGCCTCTCGGTCCGGTGGCGGAGACCGGACCACATCTTTGCGGCCCGCGCGTGAATGTCGCCCCAAACGCCGTCGGGAAGGTGGATGAGCTGCACGATCAAGAGCACCCCGAGCGCCAGCGAGAACCAGTCATACGAGATGTCGTAGCTGTACCGGCCGAGGAAAGTGCCGTGACCGTTGCGGGTGAGGATGTCGGGCACGAAGGCCAGGAAGAATCCACCCAGCGCGGCGGCGGGGACGTAGCGGACGCCCATCAAGACCGCGATCGCCGCCAGCTGCAAAGAGGTGAAGACCCAGAAAGGCTGCGGGCTGACCGAGCCCGCGACCAGCGGGTAGAACGAGCCGCCCAACCCGGCGATGGCGGCCGACAGGCCGAATGCGAGCAGCTTGTAGCGCGTCAGGCTCACGCCCATCGTCGATGCTGCGAGCTCTGAGTCGCGGATGGCGCGAAATCGGCGGCCTGCACCCGACTGGTGGAGGTTCACCATCAACAGCGCCGTGAGGATGAAGAGGGCCAGAAGAACCTCATAGGCCGCGAGAAGGTGCGATGACGAATCGGCCCGCAGACCGAGCAGGTCGGCGCCATCGACGCGCCACCCGGCCGATCCGCCGGTGAACCAGTCGAAGAGGTGGTCCTGGAAGACGTACTTGTCGAACACCAGGGCGATGCCCAGGGTCACGATCGCCAAAGTGATCCCGCGCAGTCGTAGGGCGGGCAGCCCAACCAGAAGCCCGAGCGCGAACGCCGCCACGACTCCGACCACAATTCCGACCACGTACCCGGCGTGGAAGGTGTTGACGACCATGCCCGCGGCGTAAGCGCCCACTCCGGCGAATGTCGCCTGGCAAAGGGAGACCTGGCCGACGTAACCGGTCAGCAGGACCAGGCTCAGGATTCCGAATCCCCACACCAGTGAGAGGGCCGCGTCGAACTTCAAGCCCACGTCGAGTCCGGCGGGAATCCACGCCAAGGCGACAAACGCCACGGCCGCGACCGTCAGCCGGGTGAGGTGGCTCATCGGTTCGCCACCGGCATGCCGCGCGGCGCCCGGAAGATGAGCACACCGACGATCACGAGCAGCGCGATCAGCCTGGGGAAGCCGAGGGATTGAATCCAGATGGAGGGATATGTTTCGAGCAGGCCGAGGACGAATCCGCCGAGCACGGTCAGCGGCAACGAGACCAGGCCTCCGATCAATGCCGCGGCGAGCGCGTCGATGATGATCAGGGTCAGGCTCGTGGTATCGAAATTGATGAAAGGTGTGATGAGGATCCCGGCCACGGCCGCGATAAAGCTGCCGAGCATCCAGCTCACCGCGCCGACTTTGCCGACAGGCACCGCCCACAACGAGGCCGAAACGGGGTCGTCCGAGACCGCCCGCATGGCGCGGCCCATGCGCGTGAACTGCAAGAACGCGGCGAGGCCGAATGCGAGTCCGATCGCGACCACGACGATCACGATCGAGTTGGCGCCGATGGGAACGCCTGCGACCTGGAACGTCCACGCCTGGGGCGCGATGTAAATCGGCAGGTGGTACTGGTTGTTCTTCCAGATCAGGGATGCGGCTGACTGGAGCGCCAGCAGCACGCCGATGGTGACCACCGCCTTGGTGATCGGCGGCCGGGTGCGTACCCACTGGAACACGGCAAGCTCGAGCACCAATCCGAGGACGACAGCGAACGCAAGCCCTGCCAGGACCGCGGTCGTCGTGAGCGCCCACCCCGGCATCCAGCTCGGCTCCCACCGATAGAAGACCTGCCAAGCGACAAAGGTCGAGAACATTCCCATCGCGCCGTGCGCGAAATTCAGAACTCCGGTGGCGCGGTAGATGAGGACGATGCCGAGGGCGGCGAGGGCGAAGATCGCACCCAGGCTGAGGCCGATGACCGTGTATGCGGCGAATGCAGACACTTCGACTAGGAGCAGATCCAGCCGCCGGGCATGGTTCGCCACGACCCGTTGGGAGCCGCATCCACTGTGTATCTGAAACAGTGGTTGGGGTCATGAGCGCCAGGCCCATAGCTCAGCGGCACCGACCATCCAGTATCGAAATTCTGGATGCCGTTCAAGGCGTTGATCAGCGACGCGCGGCTGAGATTGCTGCCGGCTTTTCTCGCCGCCGCGACGAAAAGCATTGCCGCCGTCCACGAGTGTTGCGTGTAGATGTCGAGCGCCTGGAACTGGTTCGGATAAAAGTGCTGGACGGTGCCAAGGTACTGGCGCACCGTCGCGTTGCCCTGGTTGTCATAAGGAGAAAGGAAAGGGACGAGCGAGTGCGCGCCATAGATCTCGCGGTCGTACGAGCGCTGCACGTTGAACTTGTCGAGGCCCGCGCCGAGGACGTGCGGATACCAGCCCGCCGCTTCCATCGCGTCGAACAAGCGGTGGTAGCTGAAAGGGTCGAGCGCCGCGATCACGTAGTCAGGGCATGACTTGTCGGTGACCGCGCACTGATAGTTCGGACCGGCGCCGCCGCCGCTCGGCCCGTGATGCGAGTGCTGCAGATTGAAGACGGTGGCCGTGTAGTTCGCCTGTGTCGCCGAGACCTCTTCGACGTCCGTGTACCCGATTCCGTCGGCGGTCAGCCTGTTAAGGAGGTTGGCCTCCACCGGATGAACCCAGGGCACGTCCGAGAGCACGACGACGGCAGGGTGGTGCGCGCCTAGGGCCTTCGCCTCGTCCGCGACGGCTGTGCCGTAGCGAAGAAAGCTCGTGGAGACCGGGAAGCTGAGCGGGTCGGTGTATTCGTCCGGCGTGCCGAGGCCTCCGATGACCGGTATTCCATCGCCGTTGTCCGCATGCGTGAAGGTCCTGACCTCGTTGTTCTCGCCAAGGGGCGCCGTCCATCCGACGATCGCGAGGACGTGCTGGGCGATGAGGTACTGCGCGCACGCGTGTGCGGAGCTCGCGTCGTATTTCGAGTCACACCAGACGTATTGCACCTGGCGGCCGTTGATGCCGCCGCCGGCGTTGACCGCCTGCATGTAGGACCGGACGGTGTCGCGCTCGACCGAGGAATCGATCGGTCCACTGATGTCGAAGAAGCCGCCGATGGTGATGGTCCCGCCGGCTGCCACGCTTCCACCGGCGCTCGAGCCGCCGCCCGAGCTGGTCGCGTTCGGAGCGTCGCCGCCACCGCCCTGGGAGCCCGAGACGTTCCCCTGGCCCAAGTCCGCGACGGTGCCCGAGGTTGGCTGGGTGAAAGCCCGGACGGCCATGACGCCGAACACACAAGCCACCACCACCGAAGCAGCGGTCAAGGCGACGGCGATGCGTTCTCGAATCCCAGGAGCTGTCACTGGCGATCTCCCGAAAAGCTGGATGTGGGTGCGAGTATATCGGATCGTAACCCGACAAACTCGCTAAAACGACACGAGGTGATACGCCCTCGTATCGGTTAAGACGCACCAAGGCCGACAAATACCCGAAACGCCCGTTCGCCCGGTGGCGTTACGGCTGCTTGTGTCCGGCGACCAGCCGCCGTCGCGTATCCGACGTCATCGCTTGCAGGGCCGCCGTCGGACGCGCCGCGGGCGCATGGGGCGCGTTGATGTCTCGTGCCGCCGGGGGGAGGTGCGCAAGGTCGGCGGCAAAGCGTTTTTTCGCCTGCGCAATCGTGGATCGTGGACCGCGTCGGCCGCCCCCGACCATCACCGGTTCCAGCAGCCGCTCACGACCCGGCGGCACCTCTTCGTCATCCAGCCCGATCAAGTCGCCGAACGGCCGCAAGCGCCTGAACACCTGCTTGCGGCCTGGCGCGCTTACCTTCCCGCGCGACAGCTTCATCACCGGGCGGCCGTCGTAACAAACCAGCTTGTATGCCGTGTCGAGGTAAGGGTGGTCCGCGGACACACCCATCCTCGTGCCGACGCCGAAGGCATCGATCAGCGCGCCGTCACGCACGAGCTTGTCGATGGCAAGCTCATCGAGGCCACCGCTCGCGAAGATACGCACCTGCTCCAGGCCGGCTTGATCGAGAAGCCCGCGCGCGCCTTTCGAAAGCGCGACCAGGTCACCACTGTCGATGCGTATACCGAGACGGCCGGTGAGCCTGAGGTCCTTCATCACCTTGATTGCGTGCTTGATCCCGGCGATCGTGTCGTAGGTGTCGACCAGAAACGTCGCGCGGCCGGGAAAGTCCTGCGCG
>Ga0207646_10001483_pt1 | contig 28926 bp, 17 predicted proteins | sample KBSK5502metaG_FD_184343 | JGI IMG/M metagenome (GOLD analysis project Ga0207646, IMG submission 184343) | Corn, switchgrass and miscanthus rhizosphere microbial communities from Kellogg Biological Station, Michigan, USA - KBS K5-50-2 metaG... | ecosystem: Host-associated > Plants > Roots >...
AATCGAGGGGACGTTACTGCCAGCCGGTCTGGTCGGCCTTCCGAAGCTGCACATCCCGCTGGTCGAGCAGATCCCTGGTGTTGGGCCCATCGTCTCGGGCCACGACGTGGTGACCTACCTGAGCTGGTTGAGCGTGCCGCTGGTCTCGCTCTTCCTCTACCGAACGCCGCTCGGCATCCAGCTGCGATCGACCGGCGCCAACGAGGAGGCCGCCCGGGCCGCGGGGGTACCGACGCTGCGGCTGCGAGATTTTTCGACGGTGATCGCCGGCGCCTTTGCCGGGCTGGCCGGAGCGCAGCTTTCGTTGGGCGTGGTGACCCTATTCAACAAGACGATGACGGGCGGCCGCGGCTTCATCGCGCTGGCCGCCTTTTATTTCGGGGACGCCAGGCCCGGGCTGACGGCGCTGGGCGCGGTCATCTTCGGCGTCTTCGAGGCGGCCGGCTTCCGCCTGGGCAGCTCGGGAATTCCGTCGCAGCTGGTCCAGATGCTTCCCTACCTTGTGGTCGTGATCAGCCTGACGTTGGTCGCGGTTCGGCGCGAGCTTCGGCTTCGGGAACGCGGGCGCGCCGCCGCCGCCTCACTTCGAACCGCGGTGGTGCGCTAGTGGCGGCCCGACATCCCAGCAATCCCCGCCATCGCCTCGCCCTGATCCTGGTGGACGTCAACCGGTCGTTCTTCGACACCGACGGTCCATTCCACTACCCCGGTGCGCTGGAGAACCTCGGTCCGCTGCACCAGCTGCTCGATGCCGCTCGAGCCGGCGGGCGCCTGGTCGTCCACGCCCGGGAAGCGCACCGTCGAGGTTTTCACGACTACGAGCGGCCGAAGCTCCCGGAACACAGCTACCTCGGTGACCGCGACCAGGAGCCGTACCCGGGATTCGAGGAGCAGCCGGGTGAGGTTGTGGTTCACAAGCGTCGCTTTTCCGCCTTCTTTGCGACCGACCTGGCCCTCTTGCTGCAGGAGCAGGGCGTTGAACGGGTGATCATCGCCGGCGTCAAGACCAACGTCTGTATCCGGGCAAGCGTCCAGGACGCTTTCGCCTACGGCTTCCGGCCGACCATCGCGCGGGGTTCGGTGAGCTCGAACCGTCCCCACCTGCATGAGGCGTCGCTCGAGGACATCCAGCGCTACATCGGCGAGGTCGTCGATCTCGACGTCGCCATCGGCTGGCTGCGCAACGAGGGCCCACATGACTGAGTTGGATGCGGTCGTCGCGGGTGACGCGGCCATCACCTTTGCCTGGCAGGTCAGCGTGCCGCCCTCGCCGGGACGGACCTCGAAATTGCTCGGCGCGGTCGAACCGGAGGGCCGGTTCGGCGGCTGCGCGCCCGGCGTCGCGCTCGCGCTGGCCGAGCTCGGCCACCGGGTCGCGTTGGTGAGCTGGCTCGGCGATGATGGCTATGGGCGTGCCTACCTGGCCCGCTTGCGCGATGGTGGCGTCGACATCGGAGGTGTCGAAGTCGCTGCCGGGCAGTCGTCGGCGCGGGCGCTCATGCTCTATGACGGCAACGGTAGCGCGACATGCCTGCATCATCCGAGTGGGTCGGGCAGCCTTCGCTTGCCGGCATCCGGTCGTGACCGCCTCGGCCAGGCACGCTGGCTGGTGCTCACCGCCGGCCCGGCCGGGATGACCGAGGCGCTGCTTGATGCCCGGCGGCAAAAGACCTTGGTCGCCTGGAACGTCAAAGCCGATCCGAGTCACTACCCGATCTCATTGCGGCGGCGCATCCTCGAGGAGGCGCAGCTGTTGGCGTTCAACCGGGATGAACTCGCCTTCCTGGCCGAGGCGCTCGACGTGCCGGAGGGTGCCAACGCGGAGGAAGCGCTCAACGCGTTGAAGCGAGAGACCGGCGCGGTGCTCGTCATGACCGACGGCCGGGCGGGTTGCCGTGTGATCTGGGCCGAGGGCGACGCCGCCATCCCGGCCACCCCGATCGAGGTCGAGGATCCGACTGGTGTTGGCGATGCCTTCTTCGCGGCCTTCCTTTCGGCGACCATCCGTGGCGAAGCGCCGCCACAGGCTGCGGGCCGCGCGACGGCGTACGCCTCGAGCTTTCTTCAGCGACGGTCCGCCGCAGCCGTGACCACTCATGTCAGGAGGGAACTATCGTGATCAGCGTCAAGACCCGACCGGCTCCGGCCGGCGCCTGGTACCTCGGCCTCAAGGAGGGCGATGTCGCCCCTCGCTGCATCCTGGTCGGCGATCGAGCTCGCGTCGACATGTTCGGTGAGCGCCTGGAGGGGGCCCGCGTACTGAGTGACAATCGGGGCCTCCGCACGGTGGGCGGCACCCTCGACGGCGTCCCGGTGACGGTCGCGGCCTTTGGGATGGGCGCGCCGATCGCCGCCGTGCTGCTCGAAGAGCTCGCCGTGATCGGGGTGCGCGTCGTCCTGCGAGCGGGGACGGCCATGAGCCTTGCGCCCGACCGCCTCCCCCTGGGCACCTTTATCGTGGCGCACGCCGCGCTTCGGGCCGATGGAACGTCGTTGACCTACGCGCCACTCGGGTATCCGGCGGCCGCCGACCCGATCGCCGTCAATGCGGTCATCAACGTGCTCGACAAAAGCCGCCTCCCCCACACCGTCGGCATCCTTGCCACCGCCGACGGTTTCTACACCGAGATGCTGGCGCCGTCGGACGCCCGCAGCGATTCGGTGAGGCGGCGGCACGACGAATTTCGCAAGGTCGGCGTCCTGGCTGCGGACATGGAGACGGCGACCCTTTTCGTCGTTGCCTCGCTGCTCGGGGTTCGTGCCGGGTCGCTCTGCCTGGTCAGCGTCGACGGACCCAGGCGGGCGCTGCTCGATGACGAGTCGCGGCATGCGGGCGAGGCCCAGCTGGTGGACGCGGCGCTGCGTTCCCTGATCGCGATCCCCGACCCGAGCGAGCCGAGGCCGGCGGCATGATCGATTACTTCCGCGTCGCGGGGGGACTATTCAAGCAACTGCAGGACACGCAGCAAGCGACGATCGGTCGTGCTGCCAACCACTGCGCCTCCAGCATCGGGGCCGGCAAGCTGGTGCACCTGTTCGGGACCGGCCACGGCAGTTTCCCCGCGCTGGAAGCGTTTCCGCGCAGCGGTAGCCTGGTTGGATTTCATCCCATCGCCGAGCTGCCAATCACACTCCTCCACCATGTGTACGGTGACATGGGCGTTCCCCAATACCGATTCCTTCACCGCCAGGAGGGATACGGCCGGGCCATCCTGGAGGGGCATCGCCTGGACCCGGCCGACACGCTGGTCCTGTTCAGCCATTCCGGCATCAATCCGGTCGTCCTCGACATCGCGCTGATGGCGAAAGAGAAAGGCATGGCGCTGGTCGGCGTCACCTCGCGCCCACACTCGCAAGCCACCGCCTCGCGGCACTCCTCGGGCAAGAAGCTCTACGAAGTCGCCGACGTCGTGATCGACACGGGGGCGCCGCTCGGCGACGCCTGCGTGCGGCTTGACGGGCTGGAGGATCCCGTGGCCGCGGTCTCCTCGATGCTGGTGATGACGGTGGTCGACGCCATGATCGCCGAAACGGCGCGCATCCTCGTCGAGCGCGGCACGCCTCCGCACGTCGAAGTGAACCTGAACCTTCCGCGCGAAACGTCGGCCCGGGCCCAGAACGACGCCGGCTACGCCGAGCTCTGGCGCCGGATCGCCTCGCGATGAGCATCGTGCCGAAGGCCACCTTGCCACGGCTCCGCGCCGACTTCCTGATCGGGGGTCATTGGGTCGAGGCGGTGAGCGGCGACCGCCGCGAGATCCTCGATCCGGCGACCGGCGACGTCGTGGGCGACACCGCGTACGGAGACGGCCGGGACGCGGACCGCGCGCTTGCCGCGGCGGTGCAAGCCTTCACCGGCTGGTCGCGGACCTCGGTCGGCGAACGCGCCGGCATCCTGGCACGGGGCGCCGACTTGCTGCGCGAGCGCCTCGAGCCCATCGCCGTCGCGCTCACCCGCGAGCAGGGCAAACCGCTGCCGGATAGCCGGAAGGAGCTGCGGTTCACCGCCGACGTCTTCAGCTACTACGCCGAGGTCGCGAAGCACCGCGCCGACGAGTGGCGCCCGGCGTCACGTCCGGAGATGCGAAGCCTGGTGATCCGGCAGCCGCTCGGGGTCGTGGTCGCCATCGTGCCCTGGAATTTCCCGGTCGATCTCTTCAGCTGGAAGGCCGCGCCCGCACTCGCGGCGGGATGTACGGTGGTCGTCAAGCCCGCACCGGAAACGCCGCTCGCGACCGCCGCCGCCATCCAGTGTTTCCTGGATGCCGGCTTGCCGGACGGCGTGCTCAACTACGTCGTGGGACCGGTCGAGACGCTAGGCGAGACGCTCGTCACCGACCCGCGCTCGCGCATGATCGCCTTCACCGGCTCGACCGCGAGCGGCCGGCGGATCATGGCGCTCGCCTCCTCCCATGTGAAGCGCTTGAACCTGGAGCTTGGCGGGCACACGCCGATGATCATTCTCGACGACGCCGACCTCGATGCCACCATCCCGGCGGCGGTGCGGCGATCGTTTTCCAACATGGGCCAGATCTGCAATGCCGTGAACCGGTTGTACGTGGCGCGCACGCTCGCTGACGAGTTCCAGGAGCGCTTCGTCGACGCGACGACCCGGCTCAAGCTGGGTCCGGGGCTCGAGCCTGGCGTCGAATACGGGCCGATGATCAACGAGAAGCAGGTTGCGCGGACCGAAGCGCACGTCGAGGATGCCGTGGGCCGTGGCGCGCGCCTGCTATGGGGAGGCGCTCGGCCGGACGGTGACCGCTTCTTGAAGGGCCACTTCTACCAACCGACCGTCCTCGCCGACGTGCCGGATGAGGCCAGGACCATGCGCGAGGAGACCTTCGGGCCCGTGGCGCCAATCGCCAGCTTCGCCTCGCTCGACGAGGTCGTCGGGCGTGCCAACAGCACGGAGTACGGACTTGTCGCCTATGTCTTCGGCAAGGATCTCGGGCAGGCGCTCCTGATCGCCGAGCAGCTCGAATTTGGTGGCGTCGGCATCAACGTCAACGACGTCACCGAGCTGGCATCCCCCTTCGGCGGCTGGAAAGAGAGCGGCATCGGCCGCGAGATGGGACCCGAGGGGTTGGAGGCGTATCTCGAACCGAAGCACATTCGGATCCGGCTCGGCGCCGGGCCCTAGCTCCGGGGTGGCCGCCACCTCCGTCAGCTGGGAAACGCTCGACCGGTACGAGATCCCGCGACCCGCTTGCGTCATCACCGCATCGCTCGACGAGGCCATCAGGTTCCTGGAACGAGCCGCCGGCCGCGCCGTGGTCCTCAAGGCGGTGACGGACGAGCACAAGCTCCGGCTCGGCCTCGTCATGACGAACCTGCGAACGGCGGAGCAGCTCTCAGGCGCCTGGCGTGATCTCGCCTCGAGATCGGCGCCGCCGTTCCTGCTCCAGGAACAGGTGAAGGCGGGTCCCGAAGTCATCGTCGGCGTGCGTCACGACCCGAGCTTCGGCGCCGTCGTTCTCCTCGGATTGGGCGGTCGGTTCGCCGACGCGCTCGCGCGACGAGCGATCCGATTGGCCCCCATCACGCACACTGAGTCGGACCGGATGGTGGTCGCCTTACTGGGCGAGCCGCTCCCACGGCTCTCCGACATCCTCGTAAAGGTGGCGCAGCTGATCGCCGACCGGCCGAACCTGCAGGAGCTCGACCTCAATCCGGTGATCCTCAGCCCATCGGGTCCGTGCGCCATAGACCTGCCGGCGCTGGATGGTCCGATCACACCCGGCGAGAACGATGCTCCCGGCGCGCGCGAGGCCATTCGTCGGATGCTCCAGCCGCGATCGGTCGCGATCGTGGGCGCCAGCGCAAACCTGGTGAAACCGGGTGGCCGCGCGCTTCGCTACCTTCGCCAATCGGCTCCCGATCTGCCCGTCCACGCGGTCAATCCCCGCCGAGAAATCATCGAAGGCGTGCAAACCGTTGGCCAATCGCGGAATTGCCGTTTGGTATCGATGTCGCGCACTGCCTGGCTCGAATCCCGAAACTCTAGGTGCTCCGGTTCTGGGACAACGACGTTCTCCAGCAAACCAACAGCGTCCTGGAAACAATTCGTCTTGCATGTTGCAAGCCCCCACCCTACCCTCCCCCAGAGGGGGGAGGGAAATGAAGGGATCGACGCGCCTCTAAAGAGGCTGTAGCGGACTCTCGACGAGCCGCGCAAAGGCCTTGAACAGCGGCCGCGTTCGCTGCTGCTGCGCGTCAAGGTAGAGGCGAAGCTCCTCGCGCACCTCTTCGGCTTTGCGTTTCCACACGCGCTCGAGGCCCGGCTCGGCGACGCGAAGCCAGGCGTCCACCCCCTCGGCATCGACCTCGCAATGAAACTGGACACCCCAGGCATTCCGACCCATCCGAAACGCTTGCACCTGGACGTCGTCGCCCGCGGCCAGTAGCTCGGCGCCGGTCGGGAGGTCGAAGGTATCTTCATGCCACTGGAAGACCCGGTCGCCGGTGTGGAACGCCCCGAGCAACGGATCTACCTGGCCCGCCTCCGTGATCCGCACTGGCTTGAACCCCAGCTCCCGAATCGGCGCCCGATAGACCCGGGCATCGAGGGCCCGCGCCAGAATCTGGGCGCCCAGGCAGATGCCCAGCACCGGCAGCCCGGCGTCGACGGCGCGCCGCATCAACTGCCGCTGGGTCAGCAAGTAGGGATAGCGCTCGATTTCGTCGACATTCATCTCGCCGCCGAACACCACGAGGCCGCTGATCTCCGCGAGACCGGGCCAGCGAGGCTCGGCCTCAAAGGCATCGAGACGAATCACCGGCACCCCGTCCTCGCGCAGCGCCGGGACGGCGATCCCGAGCGTGTCGTCGCGATCATTTCGCACGCAGAGCACCGGCTGCATCGATTCGCTTGAGGATACCTGCCTATTCGGTGGATGCAACGAGACCTTCGCCGTGTGCATCATGGGAGGGAACTTCGTATCGTCTAAGGAGCAACTATGAAGATCGGACTCTCGATCGGAGACTTCACCTGGCCCGGCGGGCCGACCGAGCTCGGGAGCACGCTCGGCAAGATTGCGCAGACGGCCGACCAGGCCGGCTTCGATTCCATCTGGGTGATGGACCACTTCTGGCAGATCCGAATGAACGGCCCGGAGCACCACGACATGCTCGAGGGCTACTCCGCGCTCGCCTTCATGGCGGCGGTCACCTCACGCGCGAAGCTCGGCACCATGGTGACCGGCGCCGTCTATCGCTACCCCGGTATCCTCGCCAAAACGGTCACCACCCTCGACGTGCTTTCGGGCGGCCGGGCCTGGCTTGGCATCGGCGCCGCCTGGAACGAGGCCGAGAGCCGCGGCCTGGGCATCCCCTTCCCTCCGATCGGTGAGCGTTTCGAACGGCTCGAGGAGACCCTGCAGATCTGCCTCGCCATGTGGGATGGCAAACGCGGCAGCGAGAAGCCGTTCGACGGCAAGCACTACCAGCCCAAACGGCTCCTCAATTCACCCCAATCGCTTACCCGGCCGCACCCACCCATCCTGATCGGCGGCGGTGGCGAGAAGAAAACTCTGCGACTGGTTGCACAGTATGCCGACGCCTGCAACCTCTTCCCCACTCCCGAAATCCCGCGCAAGCTCGACATCCTCCGGCAACACTGCAAGGAGGTCGGCCGCAACTACGACGACATCGAGAAGACCGCAATGTTTGGCTTCGACGTCGGCGAGAACGGCGAAAACGCCGGCAGGGTGATCGGCGGGCTCAACTGGCTTGCCGGCATGGGCATCCAGACGGTGATCGGTGGCGTCCCCAGGGTAGACCTCGTCAGGCCGCTGGAGATCATCGCCGAAAAGATCATCCCGGCAGTGGCCGATCTCGAGCCCGCCGCGGCGGGTTCCCGTTAGCCTGGGCTACGCCTCCTTGGGCTTCTCCTGGGCCGCACCCACGGGAGCCGTCGCCGGGGCGGCAGCCGCGTTCGCCTCGAAGATCCCGAAGACGTTGCCCTCGGTGTCTCGGCAATAGGCGAAATATCCCTGGCCCGGGATCGCGTCTTTCTCGGACAGGACCGTGCCGCCAGCCTCCTTCACGGCTTGGGCACCAGCCTCCCATTTGTCGACACTGATCGTGTTGATCACCGCCTGCTTGGTCTGGTGTCGGGACATGATCGCGCCATCGATCCCGATCTGGTCCTTGGGGCCGGTGGTCGCCAGTAGGTATTTGAACGACCCGCCCCAGTCGTTGAACTCCCAGCCGAACGCTTTGCGATAGAAGGCGGCCGCCCGCTCCGGATCATCTGCGGTGATTTCGAAGTGCGATACGCGTCCCATCAAGATCCTCCTCCTAGAGACTGCCGACGACCCTCCTATTCTGCCGCTTCTGCGGGTACAAAAAAAGAGGGCCCCCGATGGGACCCTCTCGTCTTTTTCTCTTGCGAGGTGAGCCTACTGGCCCAGACCGCCCGAGATGTTGCAGAACACGTTCTTGACCTGGTTGCCGAGGATGATCAGCACTACGATGACCACGACAGCGATCAAGACGAGGATAAGGGCGTACTCGACCATACCCTGCCCTTCCTCACGGTTGAGCAGATTGCGAATCTTGTTGTAGATGGTGGCAAACATTGATTTCACCTCCTGTGAAAGAGACTTGGCTCAGTGTGGCATCCGGCCCGGCTTCACTGGTCGAAAACGCGAACAGACTCCGTTCGCAAGGTGTGACGGGTTGGTAAAAGCTGGGCCTCCTCTCATCCGAATTCCGTAGGCGGCTAGGTCGCCGGCCGTCACATGGCCGCTTGAGCCCGGATCTCGAATGCCTTAGGCTGCACACATGCAGGCAAAGGAAGACCGGCTAAAGGCGGTCCCCCTCTTCTCTCGCTGCTCGAGGCGGGAGCTCGAGTTCCTGGCCAGCCGCGTTGACGAGGTCAGCCTCCCGGCCGGAAAGACGCTGCTGGTCCAGGGCAAGCCGACCGATACCTTCTACATCTTGCTCGGTGGCGAAGTCGAGGTTTCCCTCGACGGCCGGCCCCTCAAGCGGTTGAACGCGGGTGACTTCTTCGGCGAGATCGGGATGCTCGACCGGGGCCTCGCCACCGCCAGCGTCACGACAACGCAGCCGGCTGAACTGCTGGCGCTGAGCCATGCCCAGTTTCGTGACGCCATCAAAGGCAACGATGCCCTGGTGCTGCAGCTCATGGCGGCCATGGCGCAGCGGCTCCGGGAGAACGCCACCCAGCTCGTCTAGCGGAAGAAGGGTAAATGCCCGACGGCGTCCGACTGCTGGCGAGCACGACGCTGTTCCGGGGGTTTTCCCAGCAAGAGCTGGAGCCGCTCGCCTCCCGGCTGCGACCGCGCAGCTTTCCCCGCGGCAGCTACATCTTTCGCGAGGGTGATCCTGGACATACCTTCTATGTGATCGCTGAGGGCCAGGTGAAGATCGCCCATCTCGGTCGCCACGGCGAGGAGATCGTCTTTGCGCTACTGACGACCGGCGACACCTTCGGCGAACTGGCGCTGTTTGACGAGGGGTCGACCCGGACCGCGGACGCCCAGGCCGCGGAGCCGACCGATTGCCTGACGCTGAACCGGGAACCCTTCATGTCCTTTGCGCAGACCCATCCCCCGCTGATGCGACATCTGATCCGGGTCCTAAGTGTCTATTTACGCCGGGCGGACGAGGCGCTCGCCGAGGCGGCCTTCATGGACATCACCGGACGCGTGGCCAAGAAGCTGCTCGACCTGGCCGAGTCACACGGCAAGCCCACCAAAGACGGCGTCCGGATCGGCGTGCGCGTCACACAGCAGACCCTGGCGGGCATGATCGGCGCCAGCCGGGAGAACGTGAACCGGGCGGTGTCGCGGTTCGTCGCCCGCGGCGACATCGCCCAGGAAGCAGGGACGATCACGATCCTGAGAGCGGCCGAACTGCGAAAACGGTCGTGAACGAAAGCTAGAACGAAAAGGTCACGTTGAACGGGAATACCGTCACGCTGCCCGTCGATAGGTCGGTGATGGTGACGTTGCCCGACGCCGTCAACGTTCCGTGGGCCGGAATCGTCACGCTTGTCGTTGGCGAGCATGAGAACCCAAAGGCGCTGACAAAGACGGCCAGGCTTTTCGAAGTCTCGACATTGCCGGCAAAGTCCGTCGAGAAGTAGGTGATGGTGGTCATCCCGGGCGCTGATATCGCCACCGCCGTGCTGCTGCCCGGTACCGCTGTCAGCGACTGCGACTGGGCTCCGCTCAAGGAGTAGTTCACCTGTTTGACACCGGATCCGCCTGCCTCGTCAACAGCTCTGAGGTTGACCACGACACTGGGACTGAACCAGCAGGTGAGCGGACCGAAGGATTGCGGGGTTCCGCCAGTAGGCGTCAGGGTCGCGCTGAAGACGTTGACCACGACGCTGAAGTTGCCCAAAGACGGACCGCCGGCTAAGGTCGCCGTCGTCACCGGCGGCGTGTGATCGTAGCTGACCGACTGGAAAAGGAAGCCCTTGTTCGTGCTGTAGCCGACGTTGCCGTTGACGTCCTGGACCTGGGCGAACAGCTCGATGTCATTGGCCGAATTGAGCGTCACCGTCGCCGTCCACCGGTCGCCAGCCTGGTTGGACAACTCCGCGTAGGTCCAGCCCGTGACGCCCGCCTGATGGAAGAGCACCGATGCCCGTTTGACCCCCGCACTCGAGGTGGCGCGAACCACGATGGTCGCCGTGGTCCCGTTGCGAACCGAATTCACCAGGCTGATCAGCGGCGGCGTAAAGTTGCCGCTCGTCGAGTAGAGCACCTCGCCGCCGATGCTGCTGACCAGCCGCTGGGTCCCGCTGTTCGTGGTGGGTGGGTTGTTGGGTCGGAACTGGCCCGCAATCAACACCAGGCGGTCGCGCTCGGCGCCGAAAGCGTTGGATCGGTCGATTCGGGTGAAGTTGGCCGGATAGAGGTCGTCCTGGAAGTTGGGCGCCGGCTCATGGCTGCTCAGGTCGACCGTAGGGTAAGCGAGCGCCGGCGTGATGTTGCCGGTATCGGTCGTGCTGAGTGACTTGACAATGAAGCCATGGGCAGAGGCGCCCTGGGCCGTGACGTCCTGATCGGCGCGCGGCTCGATCGGTCGGTAGAAGGTCGCCTGCGTCTGGCCATTCGGTCCGGTCCAGTAGCTGCCGCGACTGGTGTCGACGCGGCTGAGTGTCGGCGCGATCGAAACGGGCACGATATTCAACCCGCTGATGCCGCTGGGATCGGGTGCCGGCGACTGGAAGATCGGTGGGGGTGGCGTTCCACCCGTCGGCAGGTGGTACATGGGGAGGCCGTAGAAGGTGGCCTCTACCAGGGCCTTCTCGTCGTAGACACCGTATGTCCCGATGGTCTGGAAGTAGTTCTGCTTCGCGTAGACGAGCCGCTCGCCGATGCTGAGGTTGTTGTTCGGGTCCCCCAGTTGGCTGGCCAGCAGGGACATCAAGCGCTCGGACAGTCCGACCGTGAGCGTGTCCCCGTAGCCGTACCCGGTGTTGGCGATATAGACGGCGGCGAGCTTCTGGGCATAGGCCTGCGGCCAGTCGAGAAGCCTGGTCGACTCAGCGGTTGTCGGCGCGCTCAGAAGGGTGTCCGGCACATTCGCGCCACCGTGGCAGCCCATGGTGAAGAGGATCTTTCCTGCCAGCGTTTGCTGGAGGTCCGCCGTGCTCACGAGCTGCGACTGCGAGTAGGTGCCATTCAAGTTCTGTAGGGCCGGGAGCAGCTCGTAGTGGTTGTAGTGGGCGTTGAGCGAGCCGACATCTGGAATCGCCGGCGGCGGCGTCGTGCAACCCGCCACAGCGACCGGGTTGGTCGCGTACGCGCACAGCAGCTTTGTACGGTCCCAGCTGTCGTTGATGAGCCCGCTACCGGCGGACGTGAACCGATTGCCGAGTGCGGCATCGACGCGCTGGGCGCCGTCGGTCAGGAAGTCGTAGCCGCTGGTCAGCGCGGTCTTTGGGTTGAGCTGGCCGTTGAAGGCTGTGTACTGGTCGAGCTGGGCCCTGATCTCACCCGGCGATTCGAGGAGCCGACCGGCGGAGATGGTCGGGAGATACAGCTCATGCCCGAGGTACTCCGTATTGATAAACGAGACATAGGCGTCGTCAGTCAGGAAATTGCCGGTCGCCTCGGCGGCGTAGAGGGCGTTGCTGCCAGTGGGTGAACCGCGAGTCAGGAAACTGAGATCCAGCGCCTCGTTTGACTCATTGGAGACAGCGGTCAGGTCAGGGATCCGAGCCATGGGCAAGGCCTGATCGCTTCCTACCATGACGATCCACTTCAGCCCTTTTGCCGCCGCCCGGTACTGGGCGACCACCGCGTTGATCTGGCGGACGACATTATTGGCCGCGTCCACCGAGCACGGGTTCTGGTCCCAGGTTGCATATGCGGCGCGAACCGTAGAACTGCCGTCGACCGGGACCACCAGGCCGTTGACGTCGGCGCGCTGCGCGACCGAATTCAGGCTGGTCAGCATGCCGGCGGTCGCCGCCTGACCACCGTAGAGGTCTGCCATGCGGTTTTCATTGACAAGGAAGAGCGTGGTCTTCGAGGAGATCTTGTTGGTCGACGGCAGACCGATGCTGAACGTGTTCGGCAAGGTGAGGGGCAAGCAGGTTGGCAGCGTAATGGGAGCGGTTTCCTTCACCCGCAGCACGTATGGGCGAGAACTGAAGGACTGGTTGTAGCCGGTTACCTGGATCGTGTAGAAGCCTCCGCTGCCCGCCTCGGAGCCCGCGACGATCTGGACCATCTCGTCGACGCTGCCCCGGTTCTGCGAAACGCCGGCAACGCTAATCCCCGAGAGTGGAATACCGGAAAGCGGGATTCCCGATAGAGGTATGTCCGCGAGTGTCTCAGACGGGAGCACGGTCGAGCTGTTATCCGTCGCCGCCCCGTTGTCGGCGAAAGGAATCCCCGAGAGTGGGATCCCGGAGAGCGGGTTGGACTGGAGCGACGCTGCCGTCGGTTTGCCGATCACCAGGTCGAAGTCGGCGCCGAAGGGGATATGACTGAGCAAGAACGTCACCCGCGTCCCCTCCTGGGCGGGAATCGGCAGCCGGAAGAAGTCGACGGCAGCCGCATTGGCGATGTGGGCGATGACGAGCTGGTCCGGCTGGATGATCGCACCGGTCGCCGGGGTGTCGTTCGGTTCAAGATTCTCGGTCACCTGCACCGGCGCCTGGTTGGTTGCCGTAAGCAAGCCGGGCGTACGGACTGTCGCCGACGAGGTCCATTGCCCAAGGTCGAGTCCGGGCTGAGACTGGAAGTTCAACGCGACGTGCGTCGACGCGATCCCAAGACCACAGACCGTGGACGGAAAGCTGTTCCAGCTCAGCGTGCTCGGCGTATCAGTTAGCGGTCCGGGAGCGCCGCTCGGATCGGGCGCGGCCTGGGCCGCCGCCGTCCCGACGCTGAAGGTGCTGGAGTTCGGCATGTAGCGGAACCCCTGCGGCAAGACCGCCTGGATGCTCAGGTTGACGGCTAACTCTCCGGGACATGTGACGTCGACGTTGACGTGGTAGTGAAGGCCGGCCGGCGTGACCGGAGCGAAATCCTGGACTCCGTCGATCGCGAATTTTTCCCAGGAGAGATCCCCGACGGGCACGAGGCCGGCCACAATCTCGCCGATGGTGAAGTTCCTGATCAGCGCCGCGAGCTGCCCAAGGGTGGCGTTCGGGTTGATGGCGTGGGCACGGTAAGCGTCACCCAGCGTCCCGTTCACGCAATCGACCAGGGCGCAGTTCACGATGTCGGAAAGCGGGATACCGGAGAGGGGAATGCCCGACAGCGGGATCCCGGACAGCGGCGTCGACGTAATCCCAATGCCCGACAGTGGAATGCCGGAGAGCGGGATGCCCGAGAGCGGAATGCTGCCTAACGTGTCGGCCCCGATCGGGATCCCTGAAAGCGGCGCCCCGGCGATGCTCAGACCCAGGTATGTCGTCGAGGTCGGGTCGGGGCAGGTGAAGCTCGGGTTCTTCGCCTGCAGCTCGGCGCACCAGCTCCCCTGTCCTTCCGGCACCGGGATGGTGTTGAGCGTCAGGTTTCCGAGCAGCAGCGCGCTGATCGGGGTCCCGCGCAGCAAGCTACCTCCCAGGCCGCTGCGCTTCAGCGGAATCGCGTTGAGGCGCGGCCCGGCCGTCGGGTCGGCGAGCGCCTGCTTCAAGGTCACCGCCTGAGGCGGGAGCCCTGCGAGCTGGGTTCCGTTGAGTACGGTGCTCCAGTCGATCGCCGGAAGCGACGAGATGAGCACGTTGTCGAGGCCGTTGGTTCCGTTGGCCCCGAGACCGAGGGCGCCGAGCGTGAAGTCGCCGACCGGCGAGCTACCGAGCGCGATGCCGGAGAGCGGAATGCCCGAGAGTGGGATGCCCGACAGCGGGATGCCCGACAGTGGGATGCCCGACAGCGGAATGCCGGAGAGCGGAATGCCGGAGAGTGGGATGCCCGATAGGGGCGACGCGGCCGGCGAGTCGACAATCCCCGGAACGCGTCCGGCCGGAACGTTGGCCAGGGTGACGAGGCTGGCTCCGGCCGGGATGGTGGGCTCGTCAACGGTCATCTGAAGGTTGCCGGCAAGTGTTGGCGGGGGCGGCGGCGTGATCGCGGTACCCGCCGTACTCAGCTCCCACGTATCGGCGAGCGACGTGGTCGAGGTCGGAGAGCACGAGAACAGGTTGGTGCCGGCAAACAGGACGCTCTTCTGGCGCGCCGAGTCGTAAGCCATGGAGACGTTGAAGCGACCGCCTGGGGTTCCGTAGGCGGCAGATTGGTCGACCCAGTTGACACCGTCCCATATCCAGGTGTCGGCGAAGACCGTTCCGGCGAAGCAGCCACCCATGAGGACCGTCTTCCCTCTTGCGGCGTCGAACGCGACGGCGTAGTTGCCTCGGGCGTGCGGCATGGTTTCGGACGCGGCCTTTTGCCACGAGTTCCCGTCGTACAGCCAGGTGTCGTTGAAGTCGCAGATCCCGGTGGTTCCACTGAAGAGCACGGTCTGCCCATGGTTCGAGTCGTAGGCCAGGGAGAAGAAGGCGCGTGGATCCGGCAACGCTCCCGACGTGCAGTTCGACCCGAACGAGAATGCGGGCGAGCCGACCACCGTCTCGTGCCAGTTGCTGCCGTCCCACTCCCAGGTGTCGTTGAGCAGAACCCCGTTGATGCCGTCGCCGCCGAAAACGACTGCCTTCCCGCGCTGGGTGTCCATCGCCATCCCGAAGGCCGCCCGCGGCGGCGGCGCGCTTGCCGGGTGGATCGGGATCCAGTTGGTGCCGTCGGTCCGGGTGCCGTCGTACTCCCAGGTGTCACCGGCCGCGCAGATGCCCGCACTAGCGCACGGTGCCCAGCCGCCGAACAGGATCATCCGATGCTCGGTCGGGCTGTACACCATCGACGCGTCGTACCGCGGGAACGGCGGCGGAGCCGTCTCGGCGGACGGCACATTACGCCAGCTTTGGCCGTCGTACTCCCAGGTGTCGCCGTAGAAGTTCTGCCCGGAGGGGTTGGCCCCGTTGTAGCCGCCGAAAAGCACCGTGACGTGGCGATCGCTGTCGTAAGCCATGGCGTAGTTGCCGCGCGACGGCGGGGATGCGATTGGGAATCCGATCTTGCTGATGAAGGCATTAACGCTGCCCTTGGCGAGCGTCCCCTGCACAGCGCCCACGGTCGGGAAGTTTGCGGAGTTCGTGTCACCGGCGATATAGGCCTCGACACCGACAACCGGCCTCCACCCGGCGCCAGGTGCAGCGCCTGCGATCGAGTCGAGAGCAATTGCATGCGCCCCATCGTTGCCGAAGCCCCCAAGATAGGTCGAAAATTCAAGAGAAGCTCCATCCGGCGAGAGCCTTGATAGGAAGGCGTCGGCTCCGCCTCCGTTGGTCGCCTGGATCGGATCCACCGTCGGAAAACTGGTCGAGGCGGTTGCGCCAGTAACCCAGGCGCGTCCCATGCCATCGACCGCGATCCCTTCGGCATCGGCGCCGACCGTTGCGAGGAATCTGGAATAGACGAGCGACGCCGGTCCGCTTTGCCCGGGATCGACCTTGCTGACGAAAGCACGAATGGGAACCGTGCACGCGTGGACGGAGGAGGTCGACGGTGGGGTCGGGAAGTCGGTGGAGCACGTGGTGCCGGTGAGATAGGCGCGGGCCGATCCGTCGACCGCGATGGCGAGGCCGTTGTCGAGGCCGCTGCCCCCCAGGTAGGACGAGTACAGAAACGCAGACCCTGGCGAGTTGAGCTTCGTGACAAAGGCATTCGTGGCGCTAGGTTGGAGCGCCGTTTGGTAGGCGTTGCTGGTGGTCGGAAAGCTTCCCGAGTTCGTACTGCCCGTAATAAAAGCCTCGCCGGTGCTATCCAACGCGATGGCCTGCCCCGATGTGGTCGCTCCTTCCCCACCGCCGAGGAACGTCGAATAGACCTCAGCACTGCCGGTCGCGTTCAGCTTGGTGATGAAGCCGTTGGTCACCCCGCCGGGGTAGGTCGCTTGGACTGCAGCACCGGTGGTGGGAAAGTTCGACGCGCCGGTCTGGCCGGTCACATAAGCGCCCGTGGAATCGATCGCGATTCCCTGGGCCGACGTCGCTCCGGTATTTCCCCCGAGAAAGGTGGAATATACGAGCCCGTTGCCGGCTGGATTGAGCTCCGCAACGAAGGCCGCCTGGTTGGTGGCCGGGAACGTCGCCTGGAATGCACCGGCAGTCGTTGGGAAGTCCGTGGAGTTTGTTGCCCCGGCGACGTAGGCATCGCCGGCGGTGTCGACGGCGATGCTGTTCCCGAGGTCGTTGGTTCGCGGCGGAGCAACCTGTCCGATTCGGTTCCCGAGCTCCTCGGCAAACCAGATATTTCCGTCCGGCCCGCTTGTGATGTTCCCGTGCCCCTGGCTGCCCGAGGGGATCGGGTCGGACTCGGTGACGACGCCGGCCGGCGTCATGCGTCCGATCCGGTTGAGGGCCTGCTGGGTGAACCACAGGTTTCCGTCGGGCCCCGCGGCGATATCGCCGGGCTGGCTCGCCGATATTGGAATCGTGAACTCGGTGACCACCCCGGCCGTCGTAATGCTGCCGATCTTGTCGGCGCCAAACTCGGTGAACCACAGGCTGCCGCCCGGGCCCTGCGTGATGTGGGCCGGTGTCGCTCCGGCCGCCAACGGAAACTCCGTGATCACTCCCGAAGGCGTCCTGCGCCCGATTTTGTTTGCCAGCTGTTCGGTAAACCACACATTCCCATCTGGTCCGGCGACGATGCCAGTCGGTCCGGAATTCGCGGTGGGAATTGGGAATTCGCTGATCACCCCAGCCGTCGTGATAGTCGCGATCTGGTTCGCGCCGTACTCGGTGAACCAGAGGTTGGTGTCAGCTCCGGGTCCGGGCGTGATCTGGTTGGGCGCGCTGGCGGACGTGGGGATCGGGACCTCCGTGATTGCGCCAGCGGTGGTGCTGATCCCGATCTTGTTGGCGTTGGTCTCCGTGAACCACAGATTTCCGTCAGAGCTCGAGGCGATCCAGAAGGGCTGGCTGGCGGCTGTTGGGATTGCAAATTCCGTAATAGTGCCGGCGGTGGTCAGCCTCCCGACGTTGTTGGCGGTGAGCTCGGTGAACCAGAGGTTGCCGTCCGGACCGCTAACGAGGCCGGTCGGGCCCGCTGAAGGCGTCGGGATGCCGAATTCGCTCACGGGGATCGGCACCGGCGCCGTCCCGCCCAGGTAGGTCGAGTAGACAAGGGCACTCTCGTCGGCACTGAGCTTGCTGACAAATGCGTGGACGTCGGGAATACCCAGGCTGGAGACGCCACCCGACTGGAAGGCTCCTGGCGTGACGGGGAAGTTAGTCGAGCTCGTCTGACCGGTGATGAAGGCTTCACGGGAGCTATCGACGGCGATCGACTGGGCCATGTCCTGGCCCGTCCCGCCGAGGAAACTCGAATAGAGGAGGGTCGGATCGATCGTCAGCGGCTGGCTCGCGTCATGGGCGCCGAGCTGAAACGACAAGCGATCGGGCGCGGTCAGCCGGTAGCCGCCGCTGACCTGCTTGCGACTCCCGCGGATGTCCTGGTAAACGGCGGGCTTGCGTTGGTGAACGCTGGTGGCGCCGATCTTGAGGGCCAGTTCGCCATTGCGTTCGATCTGCAACCCGTCGGCACCCTGGAGGCGGAGCTGGATGCGACCGGGGTCACCTCCTGGTTGCACGACGAAGTCGTATTCGAGCTGGCCCTGGTTGCCGTAGTACTCCAGGTCAATCCCGGGGTAGACGTTGCGGTAGGTAACCCGAGCGAAGGTCGGCACCCCAACTTTCCAGTCGGACGCCTTCTTGCCGATCAGGTAATTGGCCTTTCCGAGGAGCTCCTGCTGTCCGGTCACCTGCGGTGAGGGGTTCGCGTCGACCAGGGTGAGGCGCAACACGGACTTGGTCAGCGTCAGGACGGCTGAGCCGCGGGAGAGGTAGACGGTGTAGCCCGCCCCCCGCGCCACGAAGTCCACCGCACGATCAACCTGGCCGCGGTTTGGTTCGAAGCTAAGGGGGAGCCGTCCGTATGAGGCGTTGATCTGGGCTTTCGCCGCAGCGGGCGATTTCGCCTGTTGTGATGGTGGGGCCTTCTTGTTACCAGCCGCGAAGGCGAACGATGGCTGAAGGGCGGCGAGCGGACCACTGGTGAGCAGCGCAGCGCAGAGGAGATTGAGGGCCAACGTGGTCCTTCGGCTCGTCCGGCGCATCGTCCCCTCCCCGTCCCCGCGGACCCCGTCCCCTAGACCGAGCGTGACCGAGCGGCCACGCGCAATGCGCATTCTGCGACCTCCGTTACTGACCGTCAAGTCCCAGGCCTGATGCTTTTTCTCCTGAGCGTGCTAGGCTCACCCCGAGAAGAGGGATCTTGGCGTGGCCTCGCCGCTAGCCCCACACGTCGCCCGCATCGCCAGCGAGTGGCTCCGGGACCATCCGCGGGCCCGGTTCACGGAGTTGGAGGGCACGCTCCTGTTCGCGGATATCTCGGGCTTTACGCCGCTGTCGGAGCGTCTTGCCCGGCGGGGCCGCGTGGGGGCGGAGGATCTTGTCACTATCATCAACAGCTGCTTTGCCGGCCTGTTGGAAGTCGCGTACGGACAAGGCGGCAGCCTCCTCAAATTCGGCGGCGACGCCTTGCTCTTGTTCTTTTCCGGCCCCGAGGACGCGAGCCGGGCTGCCAGCGCCGCCTGGCAGATGCGGGAGCGGCTTCGGGCCTTCGGTCGGAACCCGCCAATCGTGGGTAGCCCCCGACTGCGGATGTCGATCGGTATCCATAGCGACCGATTTCAGTTTTTCCTCGTGGGCGGCTCGCATCGGGAGCTGATCGTCACCGGCCCCGGCGCCACCCAAACCGTTGCGTGTGAGGCGGCAGCCGAGGCGAGCGAGATTCTGATCAGTCAGAAAACGGCCGCCCTCCTGGATTCGCGCGTCCTCGGGACTCCGAAAGACACCGGCCGGCTGCTGGCCGCCGCGCCCGCCGTCGCGCGACCAGCCGGCTTTGACCCGGCCGTGGAGGTGGGCGAGCACGACCTTGAAGCCCTCATTTCCAGCGCGCTCCGGGAACACCTCAGGTCGGGCGCGGAGGAGCCGGAGCACCGCGATTGCGCGATCGCCTTCATCCGATTCAGCGGTACGGACGCCTTGCTGGCCGGCCCGGGAATCGAGGCAGCCGCTGAGGCGATCGACCAGCTGGTGCAAGCCACCCAGGCTGCCGCCGAGAAGGAAGGTGTCACGTTGCTCGAGAGCGACATCGACCACGATGGCGGTAAGTTGATGCTGGTTGCGGGAGCCCCGTCCGCGTCCGACCGCGACGAAGAGAAGCTGCTCAGGGTGCTGCGCGAAATTGTGGATTCGCCATCCAGCCTGACGCTTCAGATCGGCGTGAACTACGGCCACGTCTTCACCGGTGTGATCGGCACCCCGTTCCGGCAGCACTACTCGGTCATGGGTGATCCCGTGAACCTCGCCGCGCGATTGACCGGTCGAGCCGCTGCTGGTCAGGTGGTCGCGACCCCGCGGGCGTTGGAGCGATCGCGGATTGTCTTCCAGCTGGAGAGCCTCGAGCCCTTCCATGTCAAGGGCAAGAAAAAGCCGATCGAGGCCTTCACCGTGGGCCCGGTCCTGGAAACACGAACGGGCGCACTGCGCTCGCCGCTGCCCATCGTCGGCCGAGACGGGGAGCTCGCCATGATTCGCGTCGCCGTCGAGGATGCGCGCCATGGACATGGGACGTTGCTCGAGCTGGTCGGCGAGCCGGGCATCGGCAAGTCCCGGCTGATCGAGGAGCTCAAGGGCATGGCGGCCGGCATGCGCATCGCCTCGGTTGAGTCACATCCCTACGAAGCCGCGACTCCCTACTTTGCGATTGGCAGCCTGTTGCGATCGCTGATCGGCGTGAATGTCTCCGACGATTCATCCGTTGTGCTCGAGCGGCTCGCCAGCACCGTCTCCGAGGTTGCCCCTGGCCTCCTGCCCTGGCTTCCTCTGCTCGCGGTTCCCTTCGACCTGCGGGTGCCGGCGACGCCAGAGTCGGACGCCGTCGACCCGCGCTTTCGGCGCACGCGCACCCACGCGCTCGTGCTGGCATTGCTGCAACGGCTGCTGCCTGATCCATGCGTGATCGTTTTCGAAGACGTTCACTGGATGGACGAGCCGTCGTCGGACGTGCTTCGGTTGGCCGCCGAGCAGGTCGCTACACGGCCCTGGCTCGTCTGCGTCACTCGACGGGCGGAACCACACGGCTTTTTGGTTTCCGAAGCGATCCGGGCCATCAGCATCCAGCTCACGCCGTTGAGCTCAGAAGCGTCATCGGCGCTCATCGTGTTGGCAAGCTCCGGCCGGCTCGCGTCACCGCTCGATTTGCGCGCGCTCGCAGAACGAGCCGGGGGAAACCCTCTGTTCCTGCGGGAGCTCGCCGCCGACCTGCCACGAACCGAAAGGGGCGTGCTGCCCGACACCGTCCAGGCAGTCATCGCCTCGAAAATCGATCGGCTCGGTCCTCGGGAGCGGATGGCCTTGCGTTATGCCTCGGTCATGGGAGCCGTCTTCGACGAGGAGTTGATGCGGATCAGCCTGAGAGGAGTCGGGGAGCTCGTGGTCGAACGCGTGCCATGGGGTCGCCTGGCAGAGTTCATCGAGGTTGCAGAGGACGGGAGCTGCCGGTTCAAACATGCGCTCTTTCGGGAAGTCGCCTACGAGGGACTCTCTTACGCCAGGCGCAAGCAAATCCATCTGCGCGTCGGCGAGGTCTACGAGCGCCGCTACGGTGGGTCAGCCAACGATCACGCCGAGGTTCTGTCATTACACTTCCTTCGCGGCGGCGCGGCCGAAAAAGCCTGGCACTACGCGCGGCTTGCCGGAGATCGGGCGCGCGAGAAGTACGCGAATGAGGCCGCCGCCGAGTTCTACCGGCGTGCGCTCGAGGCGGCGCGCCATCTTCGGACGACCGACCCGGACGAAGTCCCTCGGGTCTGGGAAGCGCTCGGTGATGTCTGCGAGCTTTCTGCTCGGTATACGGACGCTCAGGTCGCCTATCGCAGCAGCCGGGTCGGCTATGGCGACGAGCCGGCGGTGGTTCCACGCCTGCTGCGAAAGGAAGGCGTGCTCCGCGAGCGGCTGGGCCGCTATACCGATGCGCTGCGCTGGTACACCCGAGGCCTGAACAGCCTGGACGCCGTGGGTAACCGCGAGGACCGCATCGCCCATCAGATCCAGCTCAGCCTGGCCAGGGCGGGAGTTCATTTCCGCCAGGGACATTTTGCGAACGCGATCGAGTGGTCGTCGCGGGCGCAGAAAGACGCAGAAGCCGTTGGCGACCGAGCCGGCCTGGCTCATGCGTATTACCTGCTGCACACCGCTCATTACTCGCTGGGCAGCCCCGACCGGATCCGGTATCGGGAGTTGGCGCTACCGATTTACGAGGAGCTCGGCGACCTGGTGGGAATGGGGACGGTCCTGAACAACCTTGGCGTCGATGCCTATTTCGAAGGTCGCTGGGACGATGCCCTGGCCCTTTACGGCCGGGGTCAGGAGGCAAGGGAACGAGCCGGAGACGTGGTGAACGCCGCTGCCAGCGTCAACAACATCGGCGAGATCCGCTCGGACCAGGGGCACCTCGATGAAGCCGAGCGGCTTTTTCGGACCGCGCACGACATCGCGAGTGCCACCGGGTACCAGGTGCTCCGCCTCCTGACCATCAGCAACCTGGGCCGGGCGGCGGCCCGGAGTGGTCGTTTCATCGACGGCCGGCACCGCCTGAATGAAGCGCTTGAGGGGTTCCAGAAACTTGGCGCGGCGAGCTTCGTCCTGGAAACCAAAGCGCGTGAGGCCGAACTCGCGATCTATGCAGGGGACCATGCCCTGGCGCTCGAGATCGTCGACGATGCCCTCATCGCCCTCCCGCGATTGGGCGGAAACGCTTCACTGGAGGCGATGCTGCTACGCCAGCGGGGTCTCGCGCTCCTCCAGGCCGAGCGACCGTCCGAGGCAGAGGAGCCACTCGTTGCGAGCCTGAAGGCTGCCAGTTTGGTGAATGGGCAATTCGAGGTCGCCCTGACTCTCCTTGCGCTGGCGTGGCTCTCGCGGGCGCTGGGCAAGGATTTTCAGGCCACGCTCATAGAGAGCCAGGTACTCCTGGCGCAGCTCGGCGTGGTGCGGATACCGACGATCCCTTTGCCCGTTGGTGAGCTGGCTTAAGAGGTATTCCGGCCGCCCCTGCCCTGCCGCAGGACGCCCCGAGATCGCTCGTTCCACTGAATGGGATGGATTGGGTCCTTTTTCCGGTGGTCACGGTTGCCATCCTTTGCCCAGCGTTGTTCCTCCAGGGCCGAGACTGGCTCGAACGCCTCGCTATCGGCGCGGGCGTCGGAGCCGCCGTCTGGGCGGCAGTCAGCCTCCTCAGGTTCTTCCTGCTTTTGCCGGCCAGCACTCCGCGGATCGTCGGGCTCGTGTGCCTCGGCGCGGCTGCCCTGTCGGGATCCCTCCTGGCCGTGGTCGCGATTCGGAGCTCGAGGCTGGTGCGGTCTCTTCGCGCGCGGGCGAGCAGCCAACCGCTGTGGCTGGCGATCGCCGCGGCCCTGTTGGTGACCTGTGGCGTCGAGGCCACCGTTCCTCACTTCGGCGGGGCGCTTCGGTACTACGACTGGTGGATGCACTTCGACCTGGCACGCTTCTACGCGGCACCGTCTGACCTTGCCCGAACGTATGGCGAGAACGCCACGGTCACCTCGCGCACCCCCCTCTACAACGTCCTGGGAGGCATGGCCCTGACGCTGCTGGGCAATCGCTTCGGCGTCCTTCAAGTGATGACGGGGGCAGTGGGCTGGCTCTACATCCTGCCCTTTGCCCTGCTCGCCCGGCGACTGACCGGTGGCCGCGCGGCGCTGCCGGTGGCCATCGCAGCCATGAGTCCGCTGATTCTGCAGAGTCATACGTACACATGGCCCAAGGGGCTGGCCACATTCTGCGTGCTCCTCGCGGTCGAGCGCTGCATGGCTCTTCGTGCCGAGCCGTTGGGGGCAAAACCCATCATTGCCATCCATCTCGGGTTGGCCAGCGGTCTCACCGTCATGGCCCACGCTGGCTTCGCGGGCTACCTGCTGCCCGCGTATGGATGGCTTGTTTGGGATTGCTGGAATCGACGACTACCGGCGCGGTGGCTGGTCGCCTCGATCGGCACCGCGGTCGTGACCATTCTGCCGTGGTACGGGTGGGCGATAGCCCAGTACGGCCTGCACGACGCGGCCCTTGCCTACCCAGGGAGCCCCTACGCCAGCGTTCTCTCCTGGGTGCTCGACCACATCTTGATCATGGTCACGGCTCTGGTGCCGGTGGCGATCCCATTGAATATTGCGGCGAGGCGCGGCGACCTGCTGCAGCAGTACTTCATCATGTATATCGGAACCGCCGTCGGTATGTTCGGTTTCGGCTTCACTCTCAAGGCGATCGCCATGAACGTCTTTCCCAGGACACGTCTTCGCGGTCCGACGGCGCCACTCGCCATCGCCCTGGCCGGCGCGGTGATTGTGACCCTGCTGTTCGAAAAGCCCGCGTGGGGATGGACCGGCGCGGGTGCCCTGTTCATCCCCGCGTTGCTCCTCCTCCTGCTCGCGACCATGGCACAGTCGAGACCGACGATCTTCCAGACATGGGTGGGGCTGGCCGAAGTGCTGATCTTCCAGGTCGCCATCCTGGCGTGGATGTGGTCTCCGGCGTCGGGACGCGATCTGAATGCGCAGCTCGTCGTGCAAGAGCACATTCGCTTTCTCGGTCGTGACGCCTGGCCGATCGGCGTCATGCTCCTGGCCGGAGGGATCGGGGTTGGGGTGACCGCGCTCGGACCTTGGCTTGGATTGGTACAGCGCGATGCTCCCGCGCAGCCCGCCGCCGCATAGGGCCGTCTGACTGGTCACCATTGGTAGATGACTGCTCGGCCGCCCAAATTTTGGACGGCGTGGAAATGCCCGTCGAGCCAGACGCGAAAGCCGGGGACCGCGTCGAGGCGGAAACTATCCACCAGCACCCAGCGAACGTCGTAGTGAACGCGCGCCGCCTCGAGATCCGCGACCGTCAGCAACCCCGCATGGGTGCGCTGTCCCGAGGTGTCGACGACTGGTCCGGGGATGTCGCGATTGGCAGCCGCGACGGCGAAGGGGTTGTCGCTGATCCAGTAGTCCCCCGGCCGGCTGACCGCTTGCACGGCCGCCGTCATCTCGGCGTCGTGAAGATCGGGCGTTAGGGCCAGCTGGACGTCCCGGAAGGCGACATAGGCGCCGGCCAATGCGGTGGCGACGACGAGCCCCCCCGCGAGCACGATGCCACGGGTGCCGAGCATGCGCATATTCCGCAAGCCAACTGTCGCCACCAGGGCCAACGTCAGCGACAGCATGACGAGGTGGTGCGCGAACAAGGGATGGTAGAAGAGCACGGCCAGCACCGAGGCCGCGGTCCACGCCAGGGGCATGATGATGGCGCGGTCACGACGCAAGCCCGCCGCCACAACGCCGATCGCGGCGAGCAGCTCGAGCGGAACCTCGCGATGCAACAGCAGGAGCGTGAGATTCCCGCCCAGATTTCCTTGCGTCGACTCGCCGGCGCGGAGATGGCTCAACACCAGTTGGTCGAACGCCGCGTGCAGCGACGGGAGCGCCGGCAGCAGCACGAGCACCATTCCGAGCAGACCGCCGACGAGAGCACCGGCAACCAACCGGCCGCGCCCGCGCGGCGCGGCGACGATCACGAGCGCGATCGGGATCAGCGCAACGACCGCTAACAACTTGGTCCCAATTGACAGGGACAGCGCCAGTCCGGCTGCGACGGCGAGCCCTTCACCTAACCGTCCATCGGCGCGAACCGCGCTGAGCGCCAGGGCAACCGCCAGCATGCCGATGGCCACCGCGGGCCCATCCGCCTGCACGATCGCCGATTGGTGCAGGTAGAGCGGACTGCTCGCCGCCAGCACCAGGGCGACGAGTCCGGCCACGTGGCCAGCAAGGAGCCGACCGACGGCGTAGGTCGCCGCCAAGCCGATGATCCCGAGCATCAGCACGGTCAGTCGAAGGCTGATCAGCGAATGTCCGACCCAGTAGAAAGGCAGCAGGGCCTCATAGAAGATCGGAGGCTGCGAGGCAAAGACCGATCGGAACAGTGGCTCGTTGCGCGCCAGCGCGCGGACGGATTGCCAGTAGACGCCCTCGTCGTAATCACGGACGCGTGCGTTGAGGACGATTGCCTCCGTCGCCAGAAAGCCCACGCCGACCGCGACGGCCGCCCACGCCGTCAGCCGCCCCCGCATTGCTCGATGCTAGGAGGTTACTTAGCCGGCCTTCTCCAGCCTGAACGAGGGCAGGCGCAAGCCATCGCCCGCCGTTTCGCACTCGGCAAGCACCCGTTCCACCGCCGGTGCGGTCAGCGGCCGGGAGAGGAAGTAGCCCTGTCCCGCAACGCACCCGAGGCCCTGCAGGGCGGCAAGCTGCTCGGCCCGCTCGATGCCGTCCGCCATCGTCATCTTGCCCAGGGTATTTCCGAGGTCGATGACGGCGCGGGCCACCGTCGCATCCGTCGCGCTGGCGGCCATTCGCGCGACGAACGAGTGGTCGAGCTTCACGATGTCGACGGGCAAATCGCGCAGCGCGGTCAGCGGCGCCGAGCCGGCACCGAAGTCGTCCAGCGCCAGTTTCACCCCGCTCTCGTGCAATTCCAGCAGCCGTGCCAGCGTGTCCTTGCCCTCGAGCGTGGCGCCCTGGGTCAGCTCGAGGACGAGCCGCTTCGGCGCGAAGGCCGCTGCGGTGCATGCGCGGGCAACGTCGGTCGCCAGGTCCGCATCCTCCAGCCCGCGGCGGCTGACGTTGACGCTGATTTGTAGCGCCTCCGCAGCGGGAAACTGGATCTGCCAATGGCGTCCGTCGGCGCAGGCCTGTCCCAGGACCCAGCGCTGGAGCGGCACGATCAGTCCGGTGGCGTCAGCGAGTGCAATGAAGTCGGCCGGCGACAGCAGTCCCCGACGGGGATGATTCCAGCGCACCAGCGCTTCGAAACCAAGCACCAGCCCATCCTTGAGGCGAACCGCCGGCTGGTAGTGCAGCACCAGCTGGCGGCGCTGGATCGCGCGCGCCAGGTCGGACTCGAGTTCCATCCGGTCGCTGACCGCGGCATGCTGCTCTTGCTGGTATCGCTCGAAGCGTCCCTTCCCCAACGCCTTCGCCGCGTTGAGGGCGATATCGGCATTGCGCATCATGGTTTCAGCGGTATCCCCGCGTCCGGCCTGCGCCGCGATTCCCATGCTGAGTCGAAGGATGATCTCGCGCTCCTGCACGTTGAAGGGCGCCTTGAAATGCTCGACGATGCGTTCGGCCAGCCGCACCGGCTGGTCTTCGTGGACGACGTTGTACATCAGAACGGCGAACTCGTCGGCGCCCAACCGGGCCACGACGTCGCCGGGCGCGATCAGCTTGCCAAGGCGGCCGCCGATCATCCCGAGCAGGTCGTCACTGGCGCGCTCGCCCAGCGCGTCGTTGACCAGCTTGAACTCATCGATGTCGAGCGCCAGCACTGCCACCACTCGGCCCGGCACGCTGCGCTCCAGCGCCTCATCCAACTGGTTGCGGAACGACAGACGGTTGGGCAGGCTGGTCACCGGGTCGTGCGCCGCAAGGTGCGCCAGGCGCGCCTCCATCTCCTTGCGGTCGGTGACGTCGCGGATGTTCAGGACGATCGCCTGCGAGCTGGAGCGATGCAGCAAGTTCGTGATCGTCACCTCGCAGTGGGTCCAACCACCCAACTTGTGGCGGAACCGGCAGTGCACCACCACCGGGAGCGCTGACGCCGACAACGCTTTCTTCAGGCCAGCGGCAAACGCGGGCTGGTCCTCTGGATGCAGGAGCTCGTTGAACGGTTGGCCCACCAGCTCGGTCGAGCTGTAGGCGAAAAAGCGGTCGATCGAGCTGCTGGCGAAGCGAACCATGCCATCGGCATCGGCGAGCAACACGGCGTCTCCCGAGTTTTGCACCAGCGCGCGGAAATGGTCCTCACTCTCGCGCAGTGCCTCGCTTTGCGACGCCAGCTTCTGGTTGAGCCTCTCGTTGTCCACGATCACGATGAACTGCCGGACGATGACGAGCGCAACGACCACGATCAGGTACCACAACAGCAGCGCTTCGGGCGGCCCGCTGACATTCTTGAGCACCACGATGACGGCGGCCACCGCCACCGGGATGTAGGGGACGAAGATCGTCCAGCGACCAGGCGGTCGGTCGTCGGCCCGAGTCGCCGATCCGGCCACCAAGGCGGCACGAACCGCGCCAAGCGCCATCAGGAGAAAGCCCGCGACCCAGCCCGCGCCCATGATCTCAGCCGGGGCTTGTCCGGTCACGGTCGTCAGGTACAGGGAGCCGCTATCTGCCAGCAGATTGGCGAAGATCCCGGTCAGGACCAGCAGTAAGGGAAGGCGGCCGGGGCCCGCGGTCCGACCGACCAGCAGCAGCGCCATGACCGCCATCACGATGTCGCTGATCGGATAGGCCAGGCCGGTCAGCGCGGACCCTCCGATCCCGGTGTTGTTGTGGTAGACGCCACCCAGCACCGTTGCCCAGCTGATCAGGACCAGCGCCCCGGCAATGATCGCGCCGTCGAGCAGAAAGGCGATCCGGGAAGCGCCGCGATGGCGCCCGGGGAACACCGCGATGCCGGCGACCGCCAGCGGCACCGCCACCAGATGCCCGATGTCAGTGAGCGGGGGGTAGCGCAGCTGCTGCCCGATGAATTCGTAATAGGCCCCGATTCCCTCGCCCGCCGCCCAGGCGAGCACGCCGGTCCCTAGCAGCACCCATGCGAATCGGGATCGGCCGGAATAGAAGGTGGCGGCAACCAGGCAGGCCACGGCGGCGATCAGGGCGGCGCCCGCCTCGCCGAAACGACGGAGGGCGTCGTCGCTCTGCGCATCGCCCTCGGGCCGCAGCGCCATCCATGCCGCGAAGCCAATCGTCAGCAGGGCTGCCAGCATTACGGCCGCCCGGAAATCACGGTTGGCGTGTCGAGCACCATAGGGTCGTAGAAGACGAAGGCCAGCCGGCATGGTCCGGGGGTGTGACGATTGTGTGAAGGCGTTCCTTTCCGCCCCGCAGTCACCAGTCAGTAACCGAGCGGAGGAGAAGCGCCCTGTAGGTAGCTCTGGTCTCGCCCACCCCGCAGGTGCGGGTCGTATCTTGTGGGGGGTTTCGAAGAGCTTGAGTCTGGGTAAACCTCTCGGTGCACTCGCAGCGGGTGCGCTCGCCGTGGGCCCGACTCGAACAGGCCTCGACAGCGCGAGGCAGTACGTTCGGGAAAGGAGGTCCACAACATGTCTGGAACCATCAAGAAGCTCGTCGCCGAGCGCGGATTCGGGTTTATCACCGCCGAAGACGGCAACGACTACTTCTTCCACCGCAGCGGCACGATCGATTTCGATCGGCTGGATACCGGCGCCA
>Ga0207646_10001484_pt1 | contig 28903 bp, 25 predicted proteins | sample KBSK5502metaG_FD_184343 | JGI IMG/M metagenome (GOLD analysis project Ga0207646, IMG submission 184343) | Corn, switchgrass and miscanthus rhizosphere microbial communities from Kellogg Biological Station, Michigan, USA - KBS K5-50-2 metaG... | ecosystem: Host-associated > Plants > Roots >...
GATCAAGAACTGGAATCAGGCGTTGCAACAGTTCGCGATTGCTTTTGAAGGACGGCTCGAACTAGCTTAACAGGGTGTCACATGGAAGAGGCCATTTACACAAAACTCTTGACACCCTCGCTTGGTCACTTCGATCTTGAATAGCAGGCCAATCTTCTTGATCCGACGGCTCCACGATCTCTCCCCCTAATCGCCTCTTCACAATCCCGTCCCAGGCCGTGATGTGGAGCACTATTTCCCAAATGCTATGCAAGCCGGGGATCGGGTTAGCCGCAGCTTTATCCGATGAGATGTCGGCCAGAATCTCTTTAAGGGAAGGACCGTGCCAAGCTGTTCCTTCGAAAGCACGCCGAAGTTGATCATGGATTCTTTTGATCTCGCTCATGACCTCGCCTTAACCCACGCGAAGGCCGCTGATCCGGCTAAAGGCTGGATCAGCGGGCAATATTTAGATGCTCGAGTTCCGCGACAGTTCTTTCGTTCCGGAGATTACCTGTATTCAGAGTTGATTTAGGCTCGAACAGCAGTACGTGCACCTCTTCCTCGGCGATGGGTTGGTGATCCGCACCTTTGGGAATAATGAAAAATTCACCCTCCTCCAGCCATACATCTTGGTGGCGCAGCTTGATCAGCAGCTTGCCTTTGACCACCAGAAACATCTCATCCTCGAGCTCGTGATGGTGCCAGAGGAATTCTCCTTTAAGCTTGACCAGCTTAACATGTGAGTCATTGACCTCCCCGACGATTTTCGGGCTCCAATAGTCTTGGAAGAGGCTGAAAGTTTGCGCGAGGTTTACTTTTCTCATGGCTTGGCTCCCGCCCGTTTCCGGGCCGCTATCTGAACTCGCTGATCAAGACTACGTCACTAGTCACCGCGCCTCGCGAGCAGGCGAGCTTTTTACCATCGCGTGACCAATCAAACCAAAAGATTTGATCGGATTTGAAATCAGTTATCGGCTTGGGCGAGCCGCCATCCAACGGCTGATTCCAGATGTTGGAGGTGCCCTCGCGGGTGTCGATGTAGGCGAGCGCGCGCCCGTCAGGCATCCACCGAACAGGGATCGATGAGACGACTGATGGAGGGACATCAAAGATCTTATCAGGTGTCCCGCCTTCGATGGGAACGACTGCAATACGCCAGGGTGAGTTCGATTCGTCGCGATACCAGCAAGCGACTGACTTCCCGTCAGGGGAAACCACCGGCCACTGGGAGAGCTTGTCAGTTAGTTGAACCGCGGCGCCGCCATCCATCGGCACCTTCCAGAGCGTAAACCGGCTGGAACTGGTAGAGGTGTAAACCACCCAGTCCCCGCTAGGCGAGGAGTGCGGGAACTCTTCCCCACTCCCGCTAGTCAATCGCTTAGGATTGCCGCCATCCATCTCCATCCGCCAGATATTGGAGTTGCCGGTGCGGTTAGAGGTGAAAACAATATAGCGCCCATCAGGTGAGACCGTCGGATAGACATCGGCGCGTGTCGCGACGGTGGTTAGTTGCTTTTGATTGCTGCCATCCGGGCCCATGATCCAGATGTCCTGACTGCCGCTGACCCGCGAGACATAAACGATTCGGCTGTCAGGCGACCAAGAGATGCCCCCCACCCCGTTGTACTGTCCCAAGCCGGAGGTGATCTGTTTGGCGGCTTTCGCGTCTCCAGGAGGCATCACCCAGATATTCACCCGAGCCTCAGATTGCACGGTCACCAGCGTCTGGGAATCAGCCGTCAGGCTCATATCCCGGTAATCGTTCAGGTCATTGGTAATCTTTCGCGCCTTACCACCGGGGAGAGAGACAGACCAGACCTGGGCCAAAGTTGCTCCTTGCTCTGCCGCGCTGAGGACCAGGCCGTTACCGCCTGAGAGCCACGCCACCCGCCCAACACTAAACCAGACCTGAGCGGAGAGCGGTCTTTCTGTGCCATCTTCTACTCGGACTCCGACCACATTCATGCGGCGGCCACCGGCATTACTTCCGGCCCCGCAGGCGATCACTTTGCCATCCGGGGACCACGCCGGACCGCCGATCCCGAAGAAGTCTGCCCCTTTACGCGAGGCAAGTTTCCTTTCCCCCGTCCCATCCGCATTAGCAATGATCAGGGCGTCCTCGCCTTGGCCTCGGTAACGACGAACAAAAGCAAGCTGGGTGCTGTCAGGAGACAGAGTGATCGGGCTATCGATATCAACTAACAGCTTTCTCGGCGCGCCGCCCAGCACAGGCACCTGGTAGAGCATTTGGATCGGGTTATTCCTCTCCTGCACACTGTAGTAGATATAGTTTCCATCACGTGAGAAGGTGAGGCCACGATAGACTACCTCAGCCGGCGGCACGATCTCCACGTTGTTGGGAGTGGCCACTTGTCTGACCCAAAGGCTCTGCTGGCCGGCATCATTCATCACATGCACCACGTATTTACCATCCGGGGAGATCGTTGCGCGGGTCGCTTTGCCGGTCGTGGTGAATCTGGTCATCTTCATTGATTGGAAAGATGCTCCCGCCCCGGCGTGATCCTGTCCGAAGTACTTGTACAGTCCGATGAAGATGGCTCCGGCTACCACGAGCAAGGCGGCAAGCGCTAGTAGAGTGCCTCGCTTATGGCGTTTGATCCCGCTGATCAGGTATTCAGCGCTTGAGGTGGTACGGGTAATTCCTACCTCTCCGGTCTTGGCTGTCTCGGCCATGGCCAGCCCGCTCCCGCTCTCAACCGCCATCCCGCCGCCTGATCTCAACTGCCGTGAGCGCGCCAACTCATGTTCGTCCTCCAACTGGTGTTTGAGCCGCTTGAGGTCGGTCAGCATTTCTTTGGCTGTTTGATAGCGCTCCTCGCGATCTTTCATGAGGGCTTTGGCCACGATCCATTCGAGCACCTCTGGGGCTTCCGGCGAGTGATGCTGAAGGGGCGACGGGTCCACCTTAAGGATGGCGGCGAGCACGTCACTCGTCGTCGCCTCTTCAAACGGCGCACGGCCGGCGACCATCTCATAGAACACAACCCCCAAGCTAAAAAGATCGGTTCGCGCATCTATCTTGAACCCCCGCGCCTGTTCCGGTGACATATACCGGGCGGTACCAAGCACTACACCCGGCGCGGTATCGCTGAACGTCTTGGTATCATCAACAGTTTCTAGCGGGGTCGTCGCGTACACATCCTTCCGTGCCGCTACAGGGTCCGGATCAACCCCAACAGTCGGGGCTTCACGCTCAGTGGCAGCCGGTGAAGCATCGGTTGTCCTCCCCGAACTCGCCTGTTTCTCAGTGAGCTTGGCCAGTCCGAAGTCGAGAACTTTGACGTAGCCGTCAGGCCGCAACATGATATTCTCGGGCTTGATGTCGCGATGGACGATCCCGGCCGCATGAGCTGCGGCGAGGGCGCCTGCCACCTGAATCGCCACCTCGAGCGCCTCGGCAAGCCTCGTCCGCTTATTGGCCATTCGCCGACGAAGAGTGCTCCCCTCGACAAACTCGGTCGCGATGAAGTGCGTCGAGTCTACCTGCCCGATCTCATAAATCGTAATGATATTGGGATGATTGAGGGCCGAGGCCGCCTGAGCCTCCTGCTTGAAACGGCGCAAGCGGTCTTCGTGCTCAGTGAATCGGGCCGGGAGCAGCTTGAGCGCGATCTTTCGGCCGAGGCGCATGTCTTGGGCCAGATAGACCTCTCCCATTCCACCTTTGCCAAGCAGGGAGAGTATCTCGTAGCGGTCGAAACGGGTACCAACATCTATGGGCATATTGAGGAGACTCAGATTCTAGACGAAGAAACTCTAGCTGAGTTCGGCTGAGTCCGCAAGAGGGGGAAAGTTGGCCGGCCATTCTCAGACGGATTGTCCTGCCGGGGTAGAGGGTGAATCCTTGAATGTCCTCGCGAGTTGTGGAATAAAGGGGCGCGGCTGATTGAAGCGGCGACTGCAACCGCAGTCTGCGGGCGATTGGTGAGCCTTGCATGTTCAGCGGCGGAATGGAGGGCCTGTATGCAGACCAACAGTAAAGGTAATCTGAGTGAGTCGAAGGTGCTCACGGCTTATATCCAAGCCGGGTTCCTGGTTTCTGTCCCCTTCGGCAATGGCGCCCCTTACGATTTCATCGTGGATGTGGGGGAGAGATTGCTGAAGGTTCAGGTGAAGACCGGGAGGCTGCGCAATGGCTGCATTCTTTTTCCAACGCAGCGCTACAGCGGTCATACGGGTAAGGGTCGTAATTATGGCGAGGGTGAATTTGATGTGTTTGCAATTTACTGCCCTGACAATGAGCAGATATACGTGTTGCCATTAGCGGGGAACCCGACTCAGGGAAGCCTTCGCTGCTATGAGACAAAGAATAATCAGCAACAGAAGATCCGCTGGGCTAAAGACTACGAGTTCAAATTGCACGTTGGGAGTATGAGGAAGGAAGTGGAGCTAGTCGGGCTCGAACCGACGGCCTCTGCGATGCCATCGCAGCGCTCTTCCAACTGAGCTATAGCCCCACAATCAGGAATCAAAGATTAAGACCTTGCGGTCTTAAAGCCACATGATGATAGCGAAACATCAATAGTCAGTCAAGACGATGATCTCGCTTGCCTCGTGAAGGGTAGTGGCTTCCGCCATCAAATGATCCGACTGCTATCCGACCCGAGCCAGGCCAAACCGCGGCTGACTCCGCACGTGCTGGACCAAGCGATCAGTCTCACGGGTGCGCCCGCGCTCGTTGAGCATGTAGTTCGCCTCGCGCCGCGCCAGTTCGAGGATTTTCTGATCGCGCACGATATTGGCGACACGGAAAGCGGGGATGCCGGATTGGCGAGTGCCCATGACTTCGCCGGGGCCGCGAATCTCCAGGTCGCGCTCGGCGATCTTAAAGCCGTCAGTCGTCTCCTCCATGATCTTCAGCCGCTCGCGCGCCTCCTTGGTGCGGTTGTACTGGGCCAGCAGGATGCAATAGCTCTCGGCCGCGCCCCGCCCGACGCGCCCGCGGAGTTGGTGGAGTTGTGAGAGGCCGAAGCGCTCGGCATGCTCGATCAGCATGACGGAGGAGTTCGGCACATCGACGCCGACTTCGATCACCGTCGTGGCGACGAGGACCTGAATTTCATTGGCGATGAAGGCGATCATGACCTCGTCCTTCTCAGCTGATTTCATCCGCCCGTGCAGGAGGCCGAGGCGAAATTCGGGGAAGACCTCGCGGCGCAGCTTGTCGTACATTTCGGTCGCGTTGCGTAGATCGAGCTTCTCGGATTCTTCGATGATCGGGTAGACGATGTAGACCTGGCGGCCCACCTTGACCTGCTCACGAATGAATTCATAAATCTTCTCGCGCCGGTCCTCACCGCGGACGTGCGTGGCGACGGGCGTCCGGCCGGGCGGCATTTCGTCAATCACTGCGACTTCCAGGTCGCCGTAGACCGTCATCGCGAGTGACCGCGGGATGGGCGTCGCAGTCATCACCAGCACATCAGGGTTGAGACCGCGCCGCCTGATCTCGGCGCGTTGCAGAACCCCGAAGCGATGTTGCTCGTCAATCACGGCGAGGCCCAGGCGCTTGAACTCGACGGCCTCTTGAATGACCGCGTGGGTGCCAACGACTAGATCAACCTCGCCGGCAGCGATGGCCTCGTGCAGCTCTCGCTTCTCCTTGGCCCGCAAGCTTCCGGTCAAGAGTTCGACCCGGTAAGGGGTCTTCGCCAGGATGCGCTTGATGTTGCGGGCATGCTGGTCGGCCAGGATTTCGGTCGGCACCATGAGCGCCGCTTGGTAGCCGTTCTCGATGGCGACGACCATGGCCTGGACCGCGACAATCGTCTTCCCGCTTCCGACGTCCCCTTGCAGCAGCCGGTTCATCGGCTTATCGCTCGTCATGTCATCGACGATCTCTTTGAGCGCACGCTTCTGGGCGTTAGTGGGCGTGAAGGGAAGAATCGCGCGCACGGCCTCGCGCACACGGTCAGTGATCTCGATAATCGCCCCCTTCGGTTCGGAGACGCGCTCGCCGCGCCGCACGCCGAGGGCAATCGCGAGCCAGAAGAACTCTTCGAAGATCAGTCTCCGGTGGGCGGGCGCGCGGGCTTCGTTGTAGGCCTCAACCGGCGAGTCCTCGGCCGGGAAGTGCGCCTTGCGCAGGGCCTCGCCACGCGGGATGAGCGCGTGGCGGGCGATGACTTCGGCAGGGAGCGATTCTTCGATCTCACTGCTCAGGTCCGCCAAAATGTGGTGGAAGATCGAGCGCAGTTGGCGCGTGCGAAAATCACCGAGCTTGCGATAAATGGGCACCCGGCGGGCCGTGTGGATCGCCGCGGCCTCGGCATCCTCCTCCTCATCGTGCATCAGAATCTCGTACTCCGGATTCTCAACCTCGAAATAGCCTTTGTACTTGTTCCGCTTCCACTGCCCGTAGAGGATCACGCGCGACCCCCGCTGGAAAACCTTGATCAGGTAGACTTGGTTCCACCAGTAAGCCCGCACCTGGCCCGTGCCATCAGTCGCCGTGAACTCGTACATCTTGAGCCGGCCGCCCTTCAAGGGAATGATGCCGCCCACCCTCACCATGACCTCAACCGAAGCAGAGCAGCCATCCTGCAAGTCGGAGACATGGGCCAGGTTCGATCGGTCCTCGTAGCGCATTGGCAAGTAATGAAGCAGGTCCTCGACCGTCGCCTCGCGGGCATCCGGCTTGGCCGCAATCGCGGCAATCTCGACCGCCAGTTTGTGCGCGGTCAATTGGCCGATGCGCGGCAGGCCGTGCAGATGAAGTTCGACGAGCGGGGTATTAAGAGCTAGCATGGATTTGCTTCAAATCCCCCAAACGGGTAATTGGCGTGTAGTGAAATGCTACCACAGAAGCGGCCGACTTTAATCACGACCCGCTTGGATTTCAATCCGCCGTTGATCGCCACCCTGATCAAAGAGGCGGACCTGGTAAGCGTTCGAAATCGCAAACGAGCCGAGCCGCTCGGCCCATTCGATAACCACCACCGTCTCAGGCTCGGCGAGCATCTCATCCAGCCCAAGATTATATATCTCATCAACTCCGCCCTCGATCCGATAGAGGTCGAGGTGATAGAGCGTGAGCCGCCCGTCGTGACGATTGACGAGGGTAAAAGTTGGGCTGTTGACTTCAGCCGGATCAATCTCCAGGCCGGCGCCAATGCCCTTAGCGAAAACGGTCTTGCCCGCGCCGAGGTCGCCTTGGAGCAAGAAGACTGCCGGCTGCGTGATGGCCTCACCGATTCGGTAAGCAAGCTCGAAGGTCTCTTCGGCCGAGTGGGTAATGAATTCTCCCGCTGAGATGGACGACACGGTATCGGTTCAGCCTTTGATGCTGCCCCCTTCATCGCTGATCTTGCCTGCCGCCCCCTGCTCTGCGTCCCCACCCACACGGAGGATCGCCTCGCCGATACAATCCGTGATGCTTGAGGCGATGAGTGAGCGCATGCCCAAACGGCTCGCCGCCATATCACCTGCTAGCCCGTGCAGGTAGACGGCGGCAATCACCGCTTCCAATGGCGCCTGTGGCCGCTGCGCAAGCAGACCGGCGACGAGCCCTGTCAGCACATCGCCCGCCCCGGCAGTCGCCATCCCGGCATTGCCTGTCGGGTTGAGATAGACTTCGCCGTCGGGCGCGGCAATAAGCGTGCGGCTGCCTTTGAGGACGGTGATCACTTGGTGGGAAGTGGCGAACTCGCGTGCGGCGCCGACGCGATCAGCCAACACCTCGGCCGTCTTCTTTCCGACCAGGCGGGCCATCTCGCCCGGGTGTGGAGTGATGATGAGCGGCAGTTGGTCCGAGCCGCACACGTTCTCGGCCCACGGCGCGAGTGAGTTCAGGCCGTCGGCGTCGATGAGTGTCGGCGCCGTCCGCTGCATCACGACGTGCCGGACGAAATGGCGCGTGCTCTCTTCGACCGAAGATAGGCCCGGCCCGAGGGCCAGCACCGTGCGCTTCGCAGCCAGCTCCAAAGCACGCTCGGCCGCCACGTGTGAGACCGCCCCACTTTCGGTTTCATCCAACGCCTCGGTCATCACTTCGGGCCGCGCTTGTCCGATGAGCAAGGGCTGCGCCGAAGCGGCCGTGGCCACCGTCACCAACCCGGCGCCCGCACGGAGCACGGCCTCTGAAGCCAGTGCTGCCGCCCCCGTCTTGCCGCGTGAGCCGGCGATCAAGAGCACATCGCCGACCGCGCCTTTGTGCGCGTCCGGTGCGCGGCGTGAGGCGTGTAGCCAATCGGCCACCTGCGTTTCTTTCACCAGTTGCAACTGCGATCTGGCCTCTTTCAGCAACCAATCGGGCGTGCCGATGGGCGCCACAATTAGTCTGCCGTTGGCATAGCAAGCGGGCGGTAGCACATTTGCAACTTTAGGGGCAGTAAAGGCGACTGTCAGGTCAGCGCGGACGTGAGGCCCGGTCGGGTGATCGCTGTCTGATGACAAGCCCGACGGGATGTCCACCGAAACGACCAGTGTATTTTCAGGGCTCTGTTCTTTAGCGCGGTTGATCCTTTCGATAGCCTTCGCATAAAGTCCTTCAGCAGTCCGCGTCAACCCAGTGCCGAGCAAAGCATCAATGAGCAAGTCTGAGGCTTCAGCGTAGTCTATTTCATCTTCCTTGGTTACTTCTCGGAAGAGGACCAATCCGCGGCCGGAGTAACTCTCATCGATAATGTACTCCGCGCCAAGCTTTGATTGTTCCTGGTAAAGCCGCCGCAAAATTTCAAAGTTGGCACTCGCCTCACCTTTTGTATCAGCTACTCTGCCTAACAAATAAACGTAGACCGTCGCCCCGCGCATCCACAGCAGTCGTGCGATGGCCGCGCCATCACCCCCATTATTACCTTTGCCGCAGTAGACTGCGCACATAATGTGCTTCAGCTCTCTTGCCCATTCACAGTGAGAAGTGATGGCATCGACCACACGCGCTGCCGCCGTCTCCATCAAAGTGGCGTAAGAGATACCGGCTCGCTCAACGGTGAGCCGATCGATCTCATGCACTTGTTGGGAGGTGAGGATCTTCATCACCAATCACTTTGCCCCCGCCACATCCATCACGGCCCGGTAAACGAACTCGACGAACTTACCAATGCCTTCGACTGACAGCCGCTCGTCGTTACCGTGGATCCTGGCTCGCTCCTCGTCAGTCACGACGCTGCCCAGCCCATAGGCCTGCACGCCCTTGGCCCGCAACTGTGCTGAGTCAGTCGCGCCCGTGAGCATCACCGGCAAGGTTACTGCTCCGGGAAAGAGGCCAGTCTGTGCTCGCTCCAGCGCGCGGAACATCTCCGTCCCGAGTCCCGAGGGTGGTGTGCCCGGCCGCCCGCGGCTTGGGGGGACGATCTCAACCGCCGGGTCGTTGATCAACTGGCGAAGGGTCGCGATCATAGCGTTGATGTCTTCATCCGGCAAAGCGCGCACGTCGAGCGAGGCTTCGGCGTCGCCGGGAATCACGTTACTGCGGAAGCCGCCTTTGATGATCGTCGGCACGATCGAGGTCCGCAGCATGGAGTTGTACATGATGTTCGTCGCGCGGAGTTTCTCTTGCACCGCGGCGCTCTCTTTCGGGTCTTCCAGATGGGTGTAAAGGTACGCCTCCTCCGGCGGGCTGATCGTGGCCAGCCGCTGGAAGAAGGCGCGCGTCGTCTCATTCAAACGCATCGGCATTTGAAAGCTTCCGACCTTGGCCACGGCCGCGGCGAGGTGGGTGATGGCGTTGTCGAGGCGCGGCATGGAGCCGTGGCCTGAGGTCCCTTTCGCCACCAGCCTGATCCCGCGCGGCACCTTCTCAGTCGTCGAGACGCCGACGTACTGGACGCGACCGCCGCGCTCGTAGATCCAGCCGCCTTCGTTGAGCGCGAATTCGCACTCGATCTGGTCCCAATGCTGACCGACCATGAAGTCAATGCCGGCGCGCGTCGTCCCCTCTTCGCCGGCCTCAGCCAGGAAGATCACATCGCGGTCGAGCGGCACTTTGAGCCGGTGCAGCAGAAGAAAGACTTCGAGGCAGACCGAGGTCATGCCTTTGTCGTCAGAGGCGCCGCGGCCATACAAGTAGCCATCTTTGATGAGGCCGCCGAATGGATCCACCGTCCACTTCTCACGCTCGACGCCGACCACGTCCGTGTGGCCCATGAGCAAGACCGGACGCTTCTTCCCGCTGCCTTTGAGGCGGGCGACCAGATTGCCGCGGCCGGGCTCCAGTTCATAAATTTGCGACGCGATTCCTTCTTTATCCAGGATGGCCTTGATATACTCGGCTACCTTCGTTTCGTTGCCGGGCGGATTGCTGGTGTCAATCTTGACCATGCCAGAGAGGATGCGCACGGCCTCGTCACGCGCTTGCGCCCAGTCGGGTGTTGATGAAGCATCTTGCGCGGCCACGGCCGGAAGCGGTGCCCGAGTAATTGAGCAAAGCGAGACCAGCGAGAGAAGGCAACAACACCAGGCAAGGCGGCGGATATTCATCGGATTTCTCCTTTGACCCAACTCGGTTTCATCATGGTGGTTAGCGGCGGGTCCATTCTACTGCCGCCCCGCCGGGCACACAAGCGGGGCGTTTTAGACGCGCCTGGCAAGTTTTCGTATAATCTTCGCCAGGCGGGGCAAACGGTTCTCCACAGCTAGCTGGGACTACTTCGCGGCGATGGAACTTCATCGGCAACTGTCCGCTATGAACGACGACCAGAAGCGCAGCCATGCGATGCAGCAGTTGCGCGCCGCCAGAGAACTCTACAGCGAGACCGGCGACCGCGTTTACCTCGCGGTGATTGATGCCCATCTCCACACGATTGCGGAAGTGGATGCCCGCCGCCGCTTGGCCGAAGAGCGCCGGGCCGCCCTCCTGGAACTGCACCGGCAGGCCACCAATGATAACAGTGCGGACGAGGCGGAGATTAGCCACGAAACCTTGGCTACAAGGAAAAGGCTAAACTGGAATCTTGAGGACATAGAGGAAGAGGGAGGAGAGCAGGAGAGAGGGAGAGGGGGAGATCAGGTAAGAGAATGACTCCGCCTTTCTCTCCCCCCATTCTTAAGCCGCGACACTAACCTTTTGAAGCTTGGAAAGTGAGGCGGTGGGTTTCCTGCCAGAGCTTATCCCAAGCGAGGACCTCGCCACGATAGGCGGCCTCGCGGCCGAGGATCGCGGTGAAGGTGCTCTCGACGCCATACTGGGTATCGTTGCGGCGCTCACCTGCCCCCTTGACGCTCGCGACGAAGGCTTCGGCCTCCTGATCATAGTGCTTATCGTCAGCGCCTTCGTGCTTGTAGATGGTCGGCGTGTCCGGATCATTCCTGCCCTTGAGGCCCTCGATGCGCGCCCCCCCGGTCCCACCTTTCCCTGCCGTCGTCGTGAAGGTCCCTTTCGTGCCGCGGATCGTCTCGGAGACATCGCCGTGCACGCCATTGATCTGCACACAGGTGTTCGACGAGAAGATCTGGTTGGGGTATTCGTAGACGAGGCTGAAGTGGTCGTAGATGTCACCGATGTCCGTGCGCGCAAGGCGACCACCGGACCCTGAAGCCTTGGTCGGATGCGTGCCGAGCATCCAGTTGATGACGTCGATGTTGTGAATATTCTGCTCGACGATGTGATCGCCTGAGAGCCAGCGGAAGTAGAGCCAGTTGCGAATCTCGTAGGCCTCCTCCGAGGGCATCTTGTCGCGCGTCTCCTTGCGCCACAGATCACCCTGGTCCCAGGCCGAGTGCGCCATGACGATCTTGCCCAGCGCCCCCTGATCAATCAACTCTTTGCACTTGCGGTAGGCCTTGCTGTAGTGGCGCTGCAAGCCGACGATGACCGTCAATTTCTGCGCCTTGGCCTCCTCGCCCGCCTTGGCCACTACGTGACAGCCGGGCACGTCCACGGCCAGCGGCTTCTCCATAAAGACCTGCTTCTTCGCGGTGACCGCGGCTTTGAAGTGCTCCGAGCGGAAGCCCGGCGGCGTGGTGAGCAGGACGGCATCGACTTTCGAGCCCATGATCGCCTTGTAGGCGTCGATGCCGAGGTGGGCGTTCTTCGGATCCACCTTGAATTTATCGCGCGCCTTATCGAGTTGATCTTGGAAGTAGTCAGCGAGGGCGACAATCTTTGCCCCCTTGGTGGCCTCAAGCAGCGTGGCGTCACGCGTACCCTGGCCGCCATTGCCGACCCAGCCGATCTCGATCATCGAGTTGGCCTGCGAGCCGCGCACCGACTGCGGTTTGATGATGGTGAAAGTTGAGGCGGCGGCGAGCGCCGCAGTGCTCTTCACGAAATCTCTGCGAGAGACAAGATTCTTCTTGCTCATAGTAGTTCCCCTCTCTATTTTTTGCCCGACGGCTTTCCTTAGAATGCGGAGTGTGAAAACGACGCTCTGCCTAGAACAATGGCATTGTAGTCAATCCTAAAAGCATTAGTAAAGTCTTGCTCTGCTATTCTCATTGCTGAGCGGACACGCCAGATTGATGATTCAAGCGGGATGAGAACAATCCGGTTGACAATACTGATCACCTGCCACTAAATTGCTCAGGCATGTGCACTCAGCGAACCCTTTACTTAATCTTTTGGCTCTCGCTGCTCGCGCTCTGCGGCTGCGGCCCGCTCTTCAAAGTCACGCCGCTGCCCAAGAGTCCGCCCGCTGATCTGGCCACCGCGACTGCACCAAACGGCCTTGAAGTCGGCGCCTCTGCCCTGACTGACGACATCAGCGCCATCGAACAATTCGGCGCGAACTTGCCCTTGGCCGGCCTCGTCGCCGTTAAAGTAGAGTTGACGAATCGTGGGACAGAGCCGATCAAGGCGAGTGCGCTCAGGTTCGAGCTGCGCGACGCAGCAGGGGGAAGGTACAAGCGCCTGGAAACGAAAAAGGCCCTTGGCCGATTGATGAAATACTACCAGAAGAGGACTTATCTCAAAGAGTCCTACCGCCAGACCAGAGAAAGCATGGAGTCTCTCGCACTCCCACTGTCATCACCTCTCGCGCCGCAAGAGGAACGGCACGGCTTCCTTTTCTTCGAGGCGAAGCAAGATGTCGCCCAGTTGACCGGCTTGACTTTGTCCGTGGAAGGCGGGCCGTCACCTATCGAAATGAAATTGAAGTGAATGGCTCAAAAAACGCTGGCCTGGCTGAATCAGTAATGGGGCAGTTGGTAGTATCTTGATAATGGAGCGATAGTGCGTTGCTGATTTTGCTGGGATCAGAGCGTTGAGCTTGACAAGGTAGGGCTGATTATATGGTGGAAGAGGAGGGTGGGGAGAGCATGGTTAATTGTGCCTGTGGGGACTGGGCGGGTGAAATAATTTTTTGAATATTTGGAATCTCGCTCTTAGGGAAATCGTTCCAATGGTCATCAAAAGCATATACGCGATCTGCCTTGAGTATATGCGCCGTCGCAATATGTAGTGAATCCCAGCGGAATTTCCGGTCTCGCGGGAGCGATGGCTGGTTAAGTTTTCGGTGTGCACTCCAGACACTCATTAGGCGGGCTGATTCCTTAGCAATTTCCACTGTTATCGCGTATATGGTCGCAATGTCTCTGATGTTAGTTATGACCTCTTCAACCAGCTTATCGCAGTCAGATTGATGTCTGTATTTATCATAATATTTCACGGTATATTCATTGATGGTGAGCAGAGATGTGTAGAGTTTGCTCGATTGCGAGGTTTCATACAGCAGCACTTCTTTAGCAGGTTGCCGACGATTGGCGACATTTTCGAGTAGGCCGATAAAGAATGATGTGTCTAGGTAAACAATCGGCTGTTTCATTCATCCCTTTCCCGCACCCGATCCATATAAGCGGCTAAATCTTCATCATCCCATATTCCCGTAGTCATTTTTTCAATCCTAGCCAAGACTTCTTCGATGTCTGGTCTTGAGCCGATGATTTCTAGCTGAGCAACGTCCATCTCCGGCTTTCTTTTCCTGAATTTCGCAGTCCCCGTGACCATGACTCTTTTCTTCCAGTGCTCGACTAGGTCGTCTGGCAATAGGCTTCTCTCCACATGGCATACCCAGTGTGCCCCGTCGCCTGTATCAACCTTTACATCGACTTTAGCTGACGGGTTGTCATAATTCTGATCTTCTAGCCCGTACAAGATTCCATCAATGCTGTGTCCCTCAATTTCATAAGGGCTAGGGCTGGCCAGCACTGCAAGTTTTTTCTCTGCCGCTATCTTAAGTGATTCGTCAAATTTTAGATCGTCTGCCGGTTGGCCATTCGCTAGAATCTGTAACTGGATGCCGTCATACTCACCTGCAACAGGCTTATAGTATTCCTGGACGTGCTCTAGAATTGATCGGTTGATACCCTTTGGCAACTCATCCGACTCTTCCATTCTCAACATCTTCAGGCCGGTAACGAGAGTTCTTCCGGCTTTCTCTGGCCATTCAGTTTGCACATCCTCAGTTTCAAAACTTATGGTTAGAGTGGAAGGCTTCGGCTCTCCTACAACATAAAGCCTGCACCCACGGATAATCTCTTTAAAGTCTAGATTGACATCCTCATGGGAAATAATGCGGCACACATCCTGTATATCTTCGCCGAGGTGTTGAATAATTTCAGCAACCCTGTTAGCTGAAACACGATGTGCATTCGCTTTCCCCCCATAAAAGGTTAAAGCGAATTTCAATTGTGCCATGACTTCCTGCCAATTAGTGGTCTGATGCTTAATCTAGCACCTGGCGCCTATAAACTCGAAAATTATTAACTCGGAGCTTATAGCATCTATCGTTGCAGATCGCTGTTTTACAGGTGAAACAATCTCACACTATCATAAGGCCCTTGCCCTAGACAAGGCGTTGGCGCTGCGCTGCGCCTACTATAATTTTTTCCGAGTGCATAAAACTTTGAGAGTGACGCCAGTAATGGAGGCCAGAATTACTGACTATGTGTGGGAGTTCAGCAAATTACTGATTGAGGGGAGACATCAACACAATGCTCGTCAAGCACTTTATTTCGTAAAGGAGGCCAATCTGGTCCAGCAACGCATTATCGCCCCACTCTCAGTATCTTCAAGCTATTGAGTCATCACCGGCCCGCCGCTAAACTGTAGGTGTGTCGACCGCGCATCAATCCAGCTCTGCCAACTACGATCCGCACTCCGCGAATCCGGTCTACCATCTGATTCAAGGCTTCCGCTTCTTTTTCGCCGGCCTGCCGCTACTCTTTAAGCACCCGAGTCTTTTAGGACTCTCCCTCCTTCCCATCGCGCTGACGCTGATCATCCTGGCCTTCATTGTGTTCGGCTGCGTTTGGCTGTTTGACCTCGTGATTGGCCGCGGGGTCTCTTCCGTCGTCAGTGACCTGCGATTCTTGGCTCAGGCCATGATCGTCGTCCTGGCGTTGTTGGTAAGCTACTTGATCTATCTGCCGTTGGCTAGAGTAGTGCTGGCGCCGTTTAGCGAAGCCCTGAGCCGGAGGACGCTGGCCATCACGCGAGGGACGGCTGTGCCTAAGTCTCCTTTCGGATGGGGGCGGGCAATGTGGGAAGGCGCCAAGCTGGTGGCGTTTCAGTTGGTGGTGACAGTCATCGTCCTGGTGATTGGCTTGAGCTTCCCGCCCGTAGCGCCGGTCGGTGTCGTCGTCGCCGTGTTCTTTAGCGGGCTCGACTACCTGGACGTCCCGCTCTCGGTGCGCGGGCTTAGCCTGGGGAAGAAGCTGATGGTGATGTGGCAAAACAAGTCACTCGCTTTAGGGTTCGGCGCCGCCGCGTATCTTCTCCTGCTCATCCCGCTCATCAATCTGTTGTCGCTCCCGGTCGGTGTGATCGGGGCGACCTTGCTGGCCAATGGGCTAGACAATACCGACACGGAAATCCGCCGCGGTTGAGGCGACGGCTTCTGACACTTCTGCTGTGCTGGCACGCGGCAGGTAGACATAGCGACCGCCCAGCAGGTCTGCGAGCCTACGCCCTTCGCCGCGCGAGGTGAAGTGTATTTGCGTATCGACGATGAGCGAGGTGACGGCTTCACGTTGCAGGGCTGCCCCGACCTGTTCGAGTTCCTCCTGAATTTTCTGCCGGCGGATGAATAGATCAGCGGCATCGGTCTTCAGCCCGACGTTAGCACGCCCGTCAGTGAATAACACCAGCATCACTTGTCGAATCCCGGCTCCCCGCGCCCGCTTCGCGAGGTTGAGCGCAGCCAGCAGGCCCGCAGCAAGTGGAGTCCCGCCGCCCACAGGGAGCGCATCCAGCGAGCGCTTGGCACGCTCGACGCTTTGGCTCGGCGGGAGCAGCAGGTCAGCCTGCTGGCCGCGGAAGCTAAGGAGCGCGACTTTGTCTCTGTGGACGTAAGCTTCTTTCAGCAGGCGCCCCAAGGCGCCCTTGGCCTGATTCATGCGGTTGAGCGCCATGCTGCCGCTCGCATCGACGGCGAAGATAAAAAGCATGCCTGCTTTTTGCTTGAAGCGCTTGAAGCGCAAGTCACCGGGCTCGACGATGATGGCTTTACCTGCTCCACTGCGGCGCCGCAGAACTTGCGCGGGCGCGGCTGCGCGCAGGGTGGCGTCAACCGCGATCTTTCCGTCACCGGGGCGGCCAGGCGTGCTTTTCACATAACGCCCGCGCGACCGATTGAGTGTCTCGCCGCGGCTCCCTACCGAAGAGCCGCGCTGGAAGCGGCGCGGCACGGCTAGCAGGCCCTGCGGCAAGGGCGTATCAAGCGCCTGAATCAGGAGCTGCTCGAATGATTGGGTGTTGGGCGCTGAGTGTTGGGTGTTAGGAGGCTCAGACGCATGATCTTCAGGTGCCGGCGGAGGAGGTTGGGCGACTGACGATGATTGAGCCTCTCGCTCGTCTTCCGGTGTAGGCGGTGTAGGGATGACAAGAGCGCGAGGAGCGAGGACGAGTTTGACAGCAGTCTCAAGATCTTCCTCTTCAATCTGAGCGCGGCCGGCGAGAGCGGCGCTGGCGCGTGCGGCACGTAGCGCGAAGATGTCGGCCCGATTGCCTTCGACCCCAAGCTGCACTGCCAGGAGCATCAGGCGGCGCTGATCCGCGGCCGTCACCTGAACGGCCGGAAGACGCTCCCGAGACGAAGCAATCAGCGCCCGCAGCATGACGGTGGATTCTTCGTACTGCCTGGCGAAGCCACTCGGATCGCGCTCGTAATGAGCCACGCGGCTTAGAATCTCTGTCCGCGCGTCGGATGATTGAGACGGGCCTTCAGTCACGAGCAGACCAACGCGGTCAGAGAGCGAGGGCGGCACCTCGCCTTCCGACGGGTCATAGGTACCGACGAGCAGAAAGTCCGCTGGGTAGACGCCGCTCAGCCCTTCACGCTCAAGCACAACCTGCCCATCGCTGAGCGCGCAGCCCAGGTGATTGATGACGCTGTTGTCGAGGAGATTGAAGCTGTCAACGTAGAGCACGCCGCCGTGCGCTTCATTCAGCAGACCGGGCTTCAATTGTCGCCGGCCGGTCGCCAGCGTCAGCTCAAGGTCCAGGCTGCCGAGCAAACGATCTTCAGTGATGCCGAGCGGGAGTTCGACATAAGGCATCCGCCTGTGGTCAGCGGCCGGCGGTTGCGGATTGGCACCTCGGCCTGGCGGGAGGATCAGCGGATAAGCGCGGGCCAGAGTGCTTTTGGCTGTCCCAGGTCCGCTGGCGATCAGCGCTCCCTTCAGTCTGGGCTCGACCGCCAGCAGCAGGAGCGCCCGCTTGGCCAAATCGAGACCGACGACCGCGGCCAAGGGGAAGGGTTGAGAATTGAGAACTGAGGTCTTATTCCACACCGATTTCTTTCACTGCCTTCTTCACCCGATGGCCACCAAACGCGCGTCCTGAGTGCCAGTCGGGAAGACTTTTGCGATTGCTTGTTCGATCCGCAGGCCTGAATCGGCGCTTTCGAGCGGGTCCTTACGCAACCGGTGACGCAGCGACATGACAGCAACACGGCGAACCTCATCGGGAGTTACTGACATCCTCCCTTCGAACGCCGCCAAGGCGCGTGCCGCACGCGCAATCGTCAACTCACCCCGGTGGCCATCAATCTTCAGGAGCAGGCAGAGTTCAGCCACCCGGCGCAACAAGGCATGGTCTGTCCGCACCTGGCTGAGCAACTTTCTGGCTCGTACGATTCGGCGCCGGAGTTGCGCCTGTCGCGGCTCCGCCTGCGCACAGAAAGCGACCGGGTCGCGCTCGAATGCCTCGCGTCGCTCGACGATCTCGACGCGCTGGTCGAGGTCGTAGATGGTCACGATCTCGGCGTGCAGTCCGAACCGGTCCAAGAGCTGTGGCCGCAGCTCTCCTTCTTCAGGGTTGCCGGACCCGACCAGGACGAAGCGGGCCGGGTGAGCGACGGAAATGCCTTCGCGCTCGACGACGTTGCGCCCGCTCGCGGCAACATCGAGCAACACATCCACGAGGTGATCCTCCAGCAGATTGACTTCATCGATGTAGAGGAAACCGCGGTTGGCGCGCGCCAGCAGGCCGGGCTCGAATGCTTTCACGCCTTCCGTGAGGGCACGCTCGATGTCGAGCGTCCCGCAGACTCGGTCTTCAGTCGCTCCGAGCGGCAAGTCAACCACCGGCACCGGGCCACGCTCTCCCGGCAAGCGCCCTTGTGTTGCCAGACGCGTGGAACAGTCATGGCAAAGGCCCGTAGCCTGATCAGGGTCGCAGCCATACAGGCAACCCTTCACCTTAGTGACCGGTGGGAGCAGATCAGCCAGAGCGCGAACAGCCGTGGATTTGCCCGTGCCGCGATGGCCCATGATCATCACGCCGCCGATCATCGGATCGATGGCGTTAACAATGAGTGAGAGTCTCATCTCCTCCTGTCCGACCAGGGCCGTGAAGGGGTAGACGACTCGCGGATCATGGTTAGCGAGCGGACGGCTCGTGCGCTTTCTCGTCGTTTTAGTCAAAGCTGCGGAACGAAGATTACAAGATTACAGGCGGGCGCTATTATAACTGCCCGATTGATGAGACCACAATCGCGGCCTCTCTCAGAACCGCTGGCTGGTGAGCAGGAGCTAGAATAAAAGTCGTAAGGTCTGGAGCCGGGCGAGGGCCAAAGCGGTCGGCCCTCGCACCATTCCAGAAAAAATAGCAGACTCTGTTTCAGCGACGGCCCGCCAGAGAATCAGCAGGCCGCCGCCTCACGTTTTCGATCAGTGCTCCCCGCCTTTTCGGCCGCCGCGCCGCATCGGCTCGCGATTCTCGGGCTGGCCATAGCCGCCGCCGCCTCTCTTCTCGCCGCCCCCGTGAACCTTGTTGACTGTGGCCCAGGCGCGCCGCTCGGCCTCGTCCTCAGAAACGCCGCGGCTCTCGTAGCCTTCTTCAATGTGCTCCGCCTGCCGCTTCTCCTTATCAGTGTATTTACTCTTATCACCTCGTGGCATGATTTTATACTCCTCTTGCTTAGTAACTTGAATGAAGGGGGATGGCTACCATTGATGATGCAACTTCAAGACCACTTCCCTTGGGCTCAGAGTCGATGCTATTCTCATCTCACTTTAATTAAGAAGAGCTGCTGCCCGGCTAATGAGAATTAATTGCTCGTTGGGTTTTGAGACCTGTGGGAAAGGGTATGGCAAATCGTCTCGCGGTTGTCGGAGGCGCGGTGGTGACGCCGCATGAAGTAATAGAAAACGGCATCGTGCTGTGCGAGGATGGGCGCATCACCTTTGTCGGACCGCGGCATGCGGCCGAGCCTGATCCCGGATCGCGTGTGGTTGACGCAGCGGGCCACACAGTGCTGCCTGGTTTCATCGACACCCACGTCCACGGCAGCGGCGGTGACGATGTGATGGAGCACGGGGCCGAAGGGATTCGCCGCGTCTCACGCGCTCAACTCCACTCCGGCACGACCGCCTACCTCCCGACCACGATCGCAGCGCGACACGAGCAGTTGCTGCACACGGTCGAAGATACTGTCGCCGCCGAAGGCCATGCGGAACTCGCCGCCGAGATTCTCGGCCTGCACATCGAAGGGCCCTACATCAACCTCAAGTTCAAGGGCGCACAGCCGGAGGAGGGGATTCGCGACCCGGACCTTGATGAATGCCGCGAGTTGCTCGCTGCCGCCCCTGGTCGCATCAAGATCATGACGCTCGCGCCCGAGCTGCCGGGCGGGCTAGAGTTGATCCGCTGGCTGGCCTCCGAAGGCGTGATTGCCTCCCTCGGTCACTCCGACGCCGACTACGACACCGCGCTCGCCGCGATTGAGGCTGGCGCTACACACGCGACTCACCTCTACAATGCCATGTCAGGACTGCATCACCGGCGCCCGGGCCTGGCTGCCGCCTGCCTCAACGAGCCGAGTATTCGGGCCGAGATCATCCTCGACGGGGTTCACGTCAACCCGCAGATGGCCAAACTGGCCGCGCGGGCGAAGGGCCGCGACGGTCTGGTGATCATCACCGATGCGACCGCGGCTCAAGGGTGCCCTGACGGCATCTACCCACTCGGCGGATTCCAAATCCAAGTGCGTGGCCCGCTCTGCACGCTGATGGATGGCGTGACGATTGCCGGCTCTGTGCTGACGATGAATCAGGCGGTGCGCAACGCAGTCGAGTTTACGGGCATGAGCCTGACAGATGCCGCGCACATGGCCTCACTGCTGCCGGCGCGATTGTGCGGCGTGGAAGATCGCAAAGGGTCGATTGAGACAGGCAAGGATGGAGACTTGGCGGTGCTGGACTCCGACTTCTCCGTGAAGGTCACCATTCGTGCCGGTGAGATTGCTTATCAAAGCTCGGAGGAGTGAGTTCGAAGTTGAGGGCTGCTTGAACTCACAGCCCTATTCCTTCTTCCAACCATCACGGTAGATGGCCTGGTAGGCCCAGAAACTGTTCAGGACCTTGAAGACGTAATCCTTCGTCTCCTTCTTCCCTACTTCGATAACGAACCGATCCACTTCGGGGCTGCGGGCCCGCGCCACCCACCGTCGCACCGAAACCTCGCTCCCATTGTAAGCGGCGGCGGCGGCTTGCGGAGTGCCAAATTCATTGAAGAGGTTCTGCATATACTGAGAGCCGATGAAGATCGCTACATTCGCGTCGTAGAGGTCATCTTGCTCAAAATCGCTGAGCCGGAGCTGGGCGGCGATCTGCTCGGAGGTCGAGTGGATGAATTGCAACAGGCCACGCGCCGCCGAATTGCTCTTCACGGTCGGATCGTAGCGGCTCTCCTGCCGCGCAATCGAGAGGACGAAGGACGGATCAACGCCGCGCGGGACCGCGTAGCGCACGAGGGCATCGCGATAAGGCACCGGGTAGAAGATCTCAGCCAACTCACGCGGCAATAGTTCCGGCCGGTAATCGTCGGGAATAGAATTCAAGAGCGGCTCGGAGAATTTGATCGCGCGGTCGGCCCGATTGCCCCGCGCAGAATAGACGGCCATCGAATAAGTCCAATCCCGCGAGGCGGCCGAGCCGCTCGCCCCCTGGGCCGCAGCTAGCTCCGGCACCCCTTCGTCATAGAGCCCAAGAAAGAGCAGTTCACCCGCAAGCGTGTGATGGCTCGTATCAGTGGCCGGTGCCGCGCCATCAGTAAGCGGCGCCGTGCGCCCAACAGGCATGAGCGTGAAGCGTGGGAGTTGATAGCCCGGCAGCTTAGCGTAAGCCGCGCGCAAGATGTCGAGCATCTCGTTGCGTGTCTGCTCATCACCCGCCAGCCGCAACGCTTGCGTGGCCGCCGCTTTCGCCGCCGCCGCGTTACCTTGTGAATGAGTCGTGCGGGCTTGAGCCAGGTAGTTGTCCAAACGCGTGGTAATCAAATTCTTCGCCCGCAAATTCGTACCGAGGGTGCGGAGCCGCTCGGTCGCGCGATGGCCATAATAGCCGTGGGCGTTGTTGCGCCCTTCGGCGAAGCTTAGGTACTCAGTGATCGCCTCGTCGAAACGTCCGAGCTTCTCTAGACAATAGGCACGCATAAACGCCACCTCGGCCGAGTTGGTCGTCGCAACCGGGCCGCGCAAGGCGAGATTCCTCGACCTGAGCGCGGTGAAGTCCGCGAGCGCCGCCGCATAGTTTTCCTGAGTCAGGTGGATCTTCGCCTGGTCAAAGAGCGCAGTCACGATGATAAAGCCGTCGCGGACGTTGGTCTGAGCTCGGGCCGCCCACTTCAAAGCGTCTTCGAGGCGGCCGGCCGAGCGGAGAGTGTCAATCGCGTTGAGGTGCGCTGTGCCGAAGTACTCACTCTGCGGATAGGCCTTGAGGAAAGCCTCGTAGCGGGCAATCGCGCGCTCAGCATCGTTGAGGGACTGGTAAGCGTGGCCGACGAAGTAGAAGCCTTGCTCACCTTCGTCAGTTTGGGGGAACTCGTCGTGCACGCGATTGTACCAGGGGATCGCCTCCGCGTAGTTGTCTTCGAGAAAGTAGCCGCGTCCCAACTGGAAGAGCGCTTCAGCCCGGCGTGCGCTCTGCGGGAAGTTATTGACGATCGCGAGCCAGTGCGCCCGTGCCTCGGCGAAGCGGCGATTGAATTGATAGATTCGTGCTCGGCGCAAGTGCTCCGCCTCAGTCAAGGTGGCGCGGGCTGCTTCATCGATCTTATCGAGGCCGGCCGCGGCTTTCAGCGAAGCGTCATCCAGGAGGCCGCTGGCCAGCAAGGATTCAAATGTCGCGCGGGCGGCTGAAGCCTGATTCAACGCGAGCTGTGCCTCGCCGATCTTAGCCAAGCTATCACGCGCCGCTCCTCCATGTGTGCCGCTGAGACCCTTGAGTGTCGCGATCACCATCGGATACTGGCCGGCCCTCAGGTAACTCGCCCCTAGCCGCTGGAGTGCGCGCTCACGCCGCAAAAAATCAGGGTGCTGTGCGACGAGTTGCGCCAGCAATTTTTGCTCCTCGGCGAAATTGCTTCCCGCCCGCGCCAGTTCGGCCAGATGCCAGACCGCGTAACCGGCCAGCGGCGAGTTGCGCGCAACCACCTTCTGATAAGCCTGCGCCGCCTCATCCGTCGCCCCGCGGCGGTCGAGCACGCGCGCAAGCAAATAGTCATAGTTGTTGCGCACGAATGCGCTCGGCTCCGTCCGCTCAATCTCACGCAATGAGCGCTCAGCCAGAGTGAGGTCATAACGGGCCAGCGCCTCGCGCAAATTGGCGTGCTGCTGAGGCCGAATTTCAGTGGCCACCGCGGAGCAAAGGGCGAAGAGGAGAAAAAGAGCCAAAACAGAAAGGCGCCGACTCATTTGATTTTATCCTGTGATCACTGACGTTGGGGGCTACTTCGATTATAGCGGGGCGGGAGTGAAAACAAAATTGGGGCAGCGTTCGATTTCAAATCTCGAAGCTCAAATTTGAGATTCCCTACTTGACCCGGCTCGTCCTCCGTCTGACGAAGTCCATCATGACATACTCGCCCAGGCTGAGGCTGGTCGTAAAGTAGGCCTTCCCGTGGGCGATCTCAGCCATCTTCTTGACGAACTCGACCAAATAGTAATCGTCCGTAAGCATGAAGGTATTCACGATGATCCCGGCCCGACGACACTGCGCCACCTCAGCCAAAGTCGCGTCGATGATCATCGGGTCGAGCCCCATCGGGTTTTTGTAGAGCCGCCGGCCGGCGCCTTCAGGCGCCTTGGCTCGCATGCCGCGGTATAGGTCGTCAGCGACGAAGAGGGCCGAAGGCTTCCCGTCGGTGATCATGATGATCTGCCGCATGTCTTTGCGCTGCGACATCAGAATGCGCCGGGCCAGCTTGAGCCCTTCGCAAGTGTTCGTGTGATAAGGGCCGACCTGGACGCTGGCCAGTTTAGCCAGCGGCACCTCTTCGGCCGAATCGTGAAAGAGGACCAGGCGCAGACTGTCGCCGGGATACTGCGCCCGAATCAAGTGCGCGAGCGCCAGCGCCACACGCTTGGCCGGGGTGAAGCGGTCTTCGCCATAGAGGATCATCGAATGCGAGCAGTCGAGCATCAGAACGGTAGCGCACGACGATTGATACTCCGACTGGTGGACCTTGAGGTCGCTGTATTCCAAGTTCAGCGGCACGCCCAGGCCCTCGCGGCCGACGGCTGAAAGTAGCGTCGCCGTCACATCCAGGTTGAGCGTGTCGCCGAACTCGTACGGCTTCGACGCCTCATACGCCTCGACCCCGGTCGATAAGTAATTCGTGTCGTGCCGCCCGAAGGATGACTTGCCCAAACCGGCCATCAAGTTTTTGAGCGTTTTATAGCCGAGGAAGTCGATCCCTTTCTCAGTGACCTCGAACTTGACATGCACTTTCCGGTGCTCATCCGTCCGGCCTTTCCCCGGCTGTGGACGAAAACGGGCGCGGCGGGCTTCGCCCTCTTCACCTTCCTCCTCGCCGAAGAGCGATTCCAAATCGTCCGCCTCGCCTTGCAGGCTCAGATAGCCTTCTTGCAGTAATCTTTCAATCAACCGGTCAATCAGTTGATCGAGTCGCTCATCACGCGCCTCGCCCTGCTCATCGAAGAGCTGGTCATACTGCTCCTGGTCAAGCAACCCCGAATTACGCAGCGCCTCGCGGATCGCGCGACGCAGCGCCTCCAGCGCATCTTCCGGATCAATATCCTCGAAGTCATCATCATCCCAGTTGCGCGACCAACGCCGGTACTGTCGCCGGAATTGGTCCTGGAAGCCGCTCTGCAACAAGTACTCAGACAGCGCCTCCATCAAGTCCTCAAGGCTGATGTCGTCCCAGTCCTGCCCCATCCACTTTGAGTATTTCGTGTAGCGCATTGGCTCTCACCCAATCTTGCTGTTGGTTGCCGCAAGCAGTGGCCCGGCGGCAATCAGCCTTTTGCGTCTCGAGTCCACGGTCAAGTTCAATCCTTCAAGCGTCCTCGCACCCAGCAGCAGCAAATCACCTTTTTCCGCAAACACCACTTCGTCAATCGTGAAATACTTGTCCAGGCGAATGATGGCGAAGCCGACGCTGCGCGTAACCTGCTGACCGTTGGCCATGACAAATGCCAGGTCCTTCTTCTCTCTTTGAACCCCGATCTTTTCGAGCGTGGCCGCCGGAATCCAAGTGTAATCCTTGCCCGTGTCCACCAGCAGTTTAGGGACGATCGCGGATCTGGCGCGATCAACGGAATTCTCAACTTTGCATCGCGTATAAAATGTGCCCATGCAAACTTGCCCGTGTGGGTCTGGGCGGTTTCATGTTCAGTTTATCTTGCCGCTGCTCCAATCATCGAACGCCTGCCGCCGCGATTGGCGTTCGGGCACCGCCTGGCTGTAGCTGGCAGCGCCCTGCGCCTCGCTGCGGGCTACCTTCTTTTGAGCATGCAGACCTTCGAGCACCAACTCGCAGGCCGTGATGAGCGAGCCGGGCTCTTCGTTTTCCAACTTGCCGCTACGCGCTGCTTCAAGCAGACCGCGAACGCCTTTGAAGTGTTTGAGCGCCTCGGCATCACCGGCCATCTCGGCTACGGTGAGCGTCCGTCCCTGGTTGAAGTGATCCAGAATCTGGCGCAGATCGATCCCGGCGTAGCGCTCGCTGAAGACCTCGCCGCAAGCCTTGCGAATCAGGTCACGCGCAATGCGGTCGGCCCCGACTTGCTCCCCTTCGTATTCGAGTTCGATCTTGCCGGTGATCGCCGGGATAGCAGCGTAGACGTCACTGATGCGCGGCGTGGCGGCGCTCTCCCCGTTTTGGAGCGCCCGCCGCTCGGCGTTTGAGATGACGCTCTCTAAGACCGAGATCGGCAGCCGCTGACTCACGCCGGAGCGCTTATCGATGCGTTTGTCGGCCCGCGCAAGGAAGGCGATCTGCTCGATCACCTCGCGGATCGCGGCGGGAATCTTCACCGCCAGATGATCGTGGTCGTGGTTGTCGGTGTGGCGCTCGGTCCAGGCTTCCTGCCGGGTGATGGCGATCCCGTGGGCGAGCGATGGCGGGTAGTGCGTCTGAATCTCGGCGCCGATGCGGTCCTTGAGCGGCGTGATGATCTTGCCGCGTGCCGTGTAGTCTTCAGGGTTGGCCGAGAAGACGAGCGATACGTCAAGCGGCAGGCGCACCGGGTAGCCCTTAATCTGCACGTCGCCCTCTTGCATGATGTTGAAGAGGCCGACTTGAATCTTGCCGGCCAGGTCGGGCAGCTCGTTGATCGCGAAGATGCCGCGGTTGGCCCGCGGGAGTAGGCCGTAGTGAATCGTCAATTCGTCCGAGAGCAGGTGTCCGCCGCGCGCCGCCTTGATCGGGTCCACGTCACCGATAATGTCGGCGATCGTCACGTCAGGCGTCGCCAGCTTCTCCACGTAGCGCGCTTCACGCCCGACCCAGGCAATCGGCGCCGCGTCGCCACGTTCAGCGATCAATTGCCGCCCATAAGCGCTGATCGGGGCAAACGGGTCATCATTCACCTCCGAGCCGGCGAGCACAGGGATTTCTTCATCGAGCAGCCTGGTCAGCTCCCGCAGGATCCGGCTCTTGGCCTGCCCGCGTAGGCCGAGCAAGATCATGTTATGACGAGCCAGAATCGCGTTGATGATTTGCGGGATGACCGAATCATCGTAACCGATGATGCCGGGAAAGAGCGCCTCGCCCTGGCGCAGCTTGGCCATCAGGTTCCGCCGCAGCTCGTCCTTGACGGAGCGCCGCCGGTAGCCTGACGCCTTGAGTTCGCTGAGTGTCTGTGGTTTCGACATATGAATAAAAAAACCTCAGGTACGATTTGGCTCACCATTGAGCGTGATGATCGAACGGGGGTGGAGTCGAGCGCTCTGATCTTATCCTCCGGCAGCGTGGAAGCGCAAGCACCCAATAACAGATGGGGAGGGGCAGAAGAATTTGAAAGGCCGGCGGAATGAAAAAGGGCCGCCAACCAGGCAGCCCTTGCTTTACGCTTAATCGGAAGGATTATTTTTGTGCCCCTCAATTACCGATGCTTGATCAGATAGTAGAGTGCGCCGCCGCCACCGCCCAGCAACGCGCCAACACCAGCACCCTTCCCTCCGCCGGCCAATGCGCCAATGCCGGCGCCAATAGCCGCCGGAGCCGCGATTGTCAGGGCTGTTCTCAGCTTCGAATGACGGCTTCGCGGTCGGCTGTAGTAAACCGGGGCCGGTCGATAGACGCTCCGATAAACTGTCCGTGGCCGCGCGCCACGATAGTAGACCGGCTGGGTGCGATAGACTACCCGTCGAGCTTCACTCCGATAACCGGCCGGCCGATAGACTGCCGGCTGCGCGCTGAAGCTCTGCCCGATGTTGCTGAATTCAGTCGCTTGTGGCTTCACTCGCCCTTTGTAGCTGTCGGCATAGCCTTCCTTAAATCCCTCGTTGTACCCGGCGCGGGCGCTACTGGCCACGGCTGATCCTTGACCAGTCATCCCGGCCTGATAGCCGTCGCTATAGCCCGTTTTGTAGTCGCTGAGATAGAACGATTGATTATCGCCCGCCTTCTCCGGCGCCGAGTTCGGCTGAGAGTAATTGGCTGCTAGCTTATTCTCACTCTCTGACGCGGCAGCGGCGCTCGGCTGACGTGTGATCCGACCAAACGCGAAGCCTGAGACGAGCAGCGCGGCAGAAAGTAGGATAGATAAAATGCGCTGTCCCCTGGTCATGATTTTTACCTCCTCATTTTCCCTAAAGAAATTTCTAGTTAAAGGATGGTGCAAACACGATGCCAGGGACGCTCATTGATCCGTGCTGAAATAAGTCCCGGTGATTTCAACGGATGTAGAGCCAGGAGAGATTGATTCTAATTCAATTGCTTGGCAGCTCGTTCCATATCGGATATAAAGGGCAAAAAATACACGATGAGGTCAATGGTGGCTGAGACTTCTAATGAGGGGCCAAGCCTTCGCGGCTGTGTGCGGGTGTAATCATTACGTTCAATCTGTACCCTAAAAATTGCTGCTGGCGATTGAAACCTTCTCATTCTCCAGGTCACTCACCATAGGCAGACCTAAACCTGACAAGGAGAGAAGAGATGACTAAAAAGACTTGGCTCGAATATGCAACGCTCATTTCAGCAGTAGTTTGTTTGATGAGCATCTCGGTTTTAGCTCAACGCAACGCGAGCGAGCGTAAACTCGATCGCGGGGATCGCGGGTTGACCTGTGATGACAACTGGTTCGGTAATGACCGGCTCCAGTCGCACTGCGAGATCAAGGAGCAAACGCTCCCAGCGACCGGAGGGACCATCTCGGTCGACGGCCGGACGAACGGCGGGGTCTCAGTCAAGGGGTGGGAGCGGCGCGAGATTCTCGTGCGCGCACGCGTCCAAACGGCGGCTCGGACTGAGGCTGAGGCGCGCGACTTGGCTGGTCAAATTCGCATTGAGACGGGCGGGGCGCAGATTCGCGCCGAAGGGCCGTCCAATAGCCGTGACCTCCAGTGGTCGGTCAGTTATGAAGTCTTCGTCCCGCAGCAATCCGACCTCTCCCTCAAGGCCCATAACGGCGGGATCAGTATCGCCGACGTGCGCGGGCGCATCGAGTTCGAGGCGCTCAACGGCGGCGTCGCTTTGAAGCGGCTAGCTGGGAATGTGCGCGGGCATACGACCAACGGCGGGGTCACAGTTGACCTGACCGGGGACCGTTGGGATGGTGAAGGGCTGGATGTGCGGACCACTAACGGCGGGGTCACAGTGGCCGTGCCGGAGAATTACTCCGCCCGGCTGGAGACAAGCACGGTCAATGGCGGCTTGAAGGTCGGCTTCCCGATCACGGTGCAAGGCCGCATCGAGAAGGACCTCTCGATAGACCTGGGCTCCGGCGGCGCACCCGTGCGCGTGTCGACGACTAACGGCGGAGTCTCGATCAATCGTAAAAGTTGAGAACTTATGGAGTGCGGTGGCCAGGCACCGCTGTGGTAGTCTGGCTCACCCACGCGCACTTTCCAGAGACTATCAAAGCTGCGCCAGGTCGCCGCACTCCACAGGCTCCGCCCATCCAATTGATGCGCTCTCTTCAACTTTAGATCGGTTTTCAATTGAATGTATGGAACACGCCGGATCAGAACCGCGAGCGGTAGCGAGCGTAGCATCCGAGATGGCTCCACTGTGAGCCACGCTCGCTACCGCTCGCGGTTCTGATCCGTACAC
>Ga0207646_10001485_pt1 | contig 28893 bp, 28 predicted proteins | sample KBSK5502metaG_FD_184343 | JGI IMG/M metagenome (GOLD analysis project Ga0207646, IMG submission 184343) | Corn, switchgrass and miscanthus rhizosphere microbial communities from Kellogg Biological Station, Michigan, USA - KBS K5-50-2 metaG... | ecosystem: Host-associated > Plants > Roots >...
CTGCAGGTCCAGCTCCATAAGTACCTCTGGCCGGGCGTGGAGAGGGGCGTGTGAAGCCGCTGGCGGTCGTCTGCGTGAGCGGCGGGATGGACTCCTGCCTCACCGCCGCCATCGCCGCGGCCGAGCACCGGCTGGCCTTTCTGCACGCCAACTACGGCCAGCGGACGGAGGCCAAGGAGCTCGACTGCTTCCGCCTCCTCGCCGACCACTTCCGGGCCGAGCGCACGCTGGTCGTGGACTTCACGCACCTGCGCGCGATCGGCGGGAGCAGCCTCACCGATCCGGCGGTGCCCGTGCGCGAGGGCCCGCCGGTGCCCGGGGTGATTCCCACGTCCTACGTGCCGTTTCGCAACGCCCACCTGCTCTCGGCCTCCGCCTCCTGGGGCGAAGCGCTGGGAGCGCGGGCCATCTTCGTGGGCGCGGTGTGGGAGGACTCCTCGGGCTATCCCGACTGCCGGCCCGAGTTCTACCGCGCCTTCGAGAAGGCGATCCGCGAGGGCACGCGGCCGGACACCGACCTGCGCATCGTCACGCCCGTGATCTCGCTGACCAAGGCCGAGATCGTCCGGCAGGGACGACAGCTCGCGGCGCCGTTCGAGAAGACATGGTCGTGCTACCAGGCCGAGGACCAGGCGTGCGGGGTCTGTGAGAGCTGCCGGCTGCGCCTCAAGGGGTTCGCGGAGGCGGGGGCCGAGGACCCCATTCCCTACCGGAAGCGGCTCTAGCCCGGGCCGGCGCGGCGTGACAGAATGGAAAGGTTGCGGGGCGGAGGGCCCCTCTGGAGGACCATGCGATGAAGCGTTTGTTTGTCACGGGCGGGCTGTTCCTGGCCCTCGCCCTCGCCGGGTCCGCGGCCCGGGCCCAGACGGGCACCGCCCGCGGGAAGATCACGGACGACAAGGGTCAGCCGATCGTCGACGCCATCGTGACGATCGAGTATCAGGGCGGCGTGACCCGGAAGTACGAGACCAAGACCAACAAGAAGGGGGAGTACACGCAGGTCGGCATCTACCCGGGCGTGTACAAGGTGACGGTCACCAAGGAGGGCTACCAGGGCGGAGTGCTGGACGCGCGGATCAGCCTCGGCGAGCCCACCTATCTCAACGACATGAAGCTGATGACCAAGAGCGCGGCCCAGGCCGCGGCGGCCGGCGCCGACAAGGGGCGGGCCGAGCTTTCCGCCGCCTTCAAGAACGCCACGGAACTCACGCAGTCCGGCAAGTACGACGAGGCGATCGCCGCGTACAACCAGATCCTCACGACCAACCCGTCCATCCCCGAGGTGCAGTACAACCTCGGGTACATCTACACCCAGAAGAAGGACTGGGCGAGCGCGGAAGCGGCCTACAAGAAGGCGCTCGAGCTGAAGCCGTCCTACAGCGAAGCGAGCCTCGCCCTGGCCCGGGTGTACCAGGAGAGCGGCCAGGGCGACAAGGCCATCGAGCTGATGAACAAGGCGGGCGCGGCCAACGAGGGCGACGCCAAGGTCCAGTTCAACCTGGGCGTGTTCAACCTGAACTCGGGAAAGAGCGAGGAGGCCCTCGCCGCGTTCCAGAAGGCGGCGGCGGCCGACCCCACCAACGCGGAGCCGTATTTCTACATCGGCACGATCCTCGTCGGCCAGAACAAGGTCCCCGACGCCGTCGCCAGCCTCGAGAAGTACCTCTCCATGAACCCGACGAACGCACAGAACGTGGCCACCGCCCAGGGCCTGCTGCAGGCGCTCAAGCCCAAGAAGTGATCGCCGACCGCGTGGCCGCCGTCCGGGACCGCATCGCCCGGGCGGCGGCGCGTGTCGGCCGTACGGCCGGCGAGGTGACGCTCGTGGCCGTGAGCAAGACGCATCCGCCGGAGGCCGTCCGCGAGGCGTTCGCCGCCGGCGTTCGCGACGTCGGCGAGAACCGGGTCCAGGAGGCGGAGGGCAAGGTCGCCGCTCTCGCCGACCTCGCTCCGCAGGGGCTGCGCTGGCATCTGGTCGGCCACCTCCAGTCGAACAAGGCGAAGAAGGCGGCCGCGCTCTTCGACTGGGTGCACTCGCTCGACGGGGCGCCGATCGGCCGGCGGCTGGGCGAGGCCGCGGCGGCGGCGGGGCGGGAGCTGCGGGCCCTCGTGCAGGTGGAGCTCGCGGCCGAGCAGACCAAGTTCGGTCTGGACGAGTCCCAGCTCTTTCCCGCGCTCGAGTCGCTCCGAGGGCTGGGCGCGGTGAGGCTGCTCGGCCTCATGGCCCTGCCCCCCTACGAGGAGGACGCCGAACGGACCCGCCCCTACTTTCGCCGGCTGCGAGCCCTTTGCGACCGCGCGAAGCAGGAGGGCCTCATCGAGGGCGCCGAGCTGTCCATGGGGATGAGCCACGACCTCGAGGTGGCGGTGGAGGAAGGCGCGACGCTGGTGAGGGTCGGCACCGCCATCTTCGGCGAGCGGCACGACTAAAGGAGGACACGGTGTTCGTCTTTGGAAACATCCTGATCGGGCTCGCTCAGGTCCTCGGCTCGTTGCTGTGGCTCTACATGTGGCTGCTCATCGGCCGAGCCATCATCTCGTGGGTGAACGCCGACCCGCGCAACCCGATCGTCCGCTTCCTCATCACGGTCAGCGACCCTCCGCAGCGGGTGATCCGCCGGATGCTGCCCAGCAGCCTGCGCTATTTCCCTCTCGACATCGCGTTCCTGGTGCTCTTCGGCCTCGTGATCTTCGCTCGCTTCGCCGTCGTGCAGACGCTGGAAGATCTCGGCCAGCGCTTGCGCCAGCCCACCTACTACGTGCCGCCCCCCGCCGCCGTGGAGGCGCCTCCCCCGAACCTCCCGACCCCGGTGCCCTCCCCGGCCTCGGCTCCCGGCGCGGGCCCGACGCGAAACCCTTGAGCCGGCGCCGCGATCGTGCGACCCTAGGCGGCAGCCAAGGGAGACGCGTGGTATGAAAATCTCTCCGATGGACCTCCAGCGGCAGACCTTCGCCCAGCGGCTGCGCGGCTTCGACCCCGCCGAGGTCCGCACCTACCTCAACATCGTGGCGGAGGAGGTCGCGGCGCTGCAGCGCGAGCGCGACGGCCTCGAGCAGGAGGTGCAGTCGCTCCGCGCGCTGGTCGACGAGCACCGCCAGCGGGAGACGATCCTCAAGAACACCCTGCTCACCGCGCAACGGCTCTCCGAGGAGATCAAGGAAGCGGCCCGCAAGCAGTCGGAGAGCGTCGTCAAGGAGGCGGAGATACAGGCCGACCGGCTGCTCGAGCTGGCCCAGAGCCGGGCCCAGGAAGTGGAGCGCGGCATCCTCGACCTGAGGGCCCACCGCAGCTCGCTCCGCACCGACGTCCGCGCCCTCATCACCCGCCTCACCCACATCCTCGACCTGCAGGAAGAGGCCGAGGTCGAGGACAACCTCCGCTTCATGAAGCGGCGCGAAGAGGGCCGGTAGTCTCGCCGTCCGCCGCGGCCCTGGATCGCGCCTCCCGCCGATGACGCCGGCCGATCTCCTCGTCCTCAACATCGGCCGCCTCGCGACGCTGGCGGGAGCCGCTCCGCGCACGGGCGCCGGCTTGCGCGATCTCGCTCTCGTCGAGAACGTCGCCGTGGCCTGCCACCGCGGGCGCATCGTCTACGCCGGGCCGGAGGTCGGCCTTCCCACGGCCGTGACCCCCGAACCGGGGGCGACGGTGCTCGACGCCGAGGGCGCGGCCGTCGTTCCCGGCTTCGTCGACGCCCACACGCACCTGGCCTTCGCGGGGGACCGCGACGAGGAGATCCGTCGACGGCTGGCCGGGGCCAGCTACCGCGAGATCGCGGCCGCGGGGGGTGGGATCGTCCGCAGCGTCGAGGCGACCCGTAAGGCGTCCCGGCCGGAGCTGGCGGCGGCGATCCGCTCCCGCCTCGACGAGATGCTGCTCCAGGGCACCACCACCGCCGAGGTGAAGAGCGGCTACGGGCTCGAGCTCGAGGCCGAGATGCGGTCGCTCGAGGCGATCCGTGATGCGGCGGCCGCGCACCCCGTCACGGTCGTCCCCACGTTCCTGGGTGCGCACGAGTGCCCTCTCGAGCACCGCGGCGACCGGGAGCGCTACCTGCGCCTGCTCGTGGACGAGATGATCCCCGAGGTCGCCCGCCGCCGCCTGGCCGTCTTCTGCGACGTCTTCTGCGAGGAGGGCGTCTTCAGCGTGGCCGAGACGCGGCGCGTGCTGCTCGCGGCCCGCGAGCGCGGCCTCGGCCTGCGCGTCCACGCCGACGAGCTCACGCCCACCGGCGGCGCGGAGCTGGCCGCGGAGCTGGGCGCGCGCTCCGCCGACCACCTCGTCCACGTCTCCCAGGCGGGCATGCGGGCGCTCGCCCAGGCCCCGTGCGCGGCGACGCTGCTCCCCGCCGCCTCCTTCTACCTGCGGCTTCCCCGCTTCGCGCCGGCGCGGGCGCTCGTCGAAGCGGGGGCGTCCGTCGCCCTCGCCACCGACGCGAACCCCGGCGGGGGATTGTCGCCCTCGATGCCGTTCGCGATGACGGTGGCCTGCTTCTCCATGGGCCTGTCCTTCGAGGAGGCGCTCGCCGCCGCCACCCTCAACGCCGCCTGGTCGCTCGACGTCCACCACGAGCGCGGGAGCGTGGAGGTGGGCAAGCGGGCCGACCTCGTCGTCCTGCGCTCGCCGCGGCTGCTCGACCTCGTGCGCGTGGGCGTTCCCGCGATCCGGGCCGTCGTGAAGGACGGGCGCGTCGCCGTTCGCGATGGCAGAATGCTGGCGTGAGCGCGATCCTCGCCGTCGAAGGCCTCGTCAAGACGTATCCCGGGACGCGCAAGACGCCGCCGGTGGAGGCGGTGCGGGGTGTGTCGTTCGACGTCGCGCAAGGGGAGTTCTTCGGCCTGCTCGGCCCGAACGGCGCCGGCAAGAGCACCACCCTCGGCTGCATCACCACTCTCGTGCGGCCGACCGCGGGCCGGGTGGTGGTCGACGGAATCGACGTCATCCGGCGGCCGAGCGAGGTCAAGCGCCGAATCGCGGTCGTCCCGCAGATGCGCAACCTCGACCGCGACCTGACCGTGCGCGAGGTGCTCACGTTCCACGCCGCGTACTTCGGCCTGCCGAAGGCGGAACGCGAATCCCGCGCCGATCGCCTCCTCGCCGAGATGCAGCTCACCGAGAAGGCGGGCGTGAAGCCCCTCACCCTCTCGGGGGGCCTCCAGCAGCGGCTCCTCATCGCGCGGGCCCTGATGCACGACCCGAAGGTGCTGCTCCTCGACGAGCCGACGATCGGCCTCGACCCTCAGGCCCGGCGCCTGCTGTGGGAGACGCTGCGCCGCCTGCACGAGGGCGGCCTGACCCTCATCATGACGACGCACTACATGGAGGAGGCCGACCGGCTGTGCCAGCGGCTGGCGATCATCGACCACGGCAAGATCCTCCAGCTCGACACGCCCGCGGCCTTGAAGAAGGCGCTCCCGGGGGGCCGGATCCTCGACCTGTGGGTGCGCAGCCCGGAGCCGATCGCCCCGCGCCTGGAGACGCTGCCGGGCGTGCTGCGGGTGGAGAAGGTGACGAGCTCCGGCCAGGAGGACGGCTTCGAGCGCCTGCGGCTCTTCGTGGACCCCAAGGACGGCCTGCTCGACCGCGTGCTGCAGGCGGTGCAGAGCGCCGCGGGGGATCTGGACCACGTGAGCCTGACCCAGCCGAGCCTGGAGGACGTCTACATCCACCTCACGGGCAAGGAGCTGCGGGAGTGACGGAGCCCTCGCCCCGGCCAGTCGAAGTGAGCGCACCGCAGGCCGCGCTTCGCGCGAAGTAGCGCCCCGGCCGTTCTTCGAGCATCATGGGCGGCGAGAACCTGACGATGACCGCCTTCCTGGCCCTGCTCCGCCGCGACTTGAAGGTGGCCTCGCGAAACGCCCTGCCGCTGCTGATGGCGACCCTCACCCAGCCCATCCTGGTGGTGCTGGTCTTCGGAAACATCCTGCCCCGCCTGCACCTGGTGGCCGACGAGTTCCGCACGGTCATGGTGCCCGGCCTGATGTCGATCACGATGCTGATGGCCGGCGTGCAGGGCGTGCTCATGCCGTTGACGATCGACCTGTCGGGAAGCCGGGAGGTGGACGAGCGCCTGCTCGCGCCCATCAGCGTCCTCGGCGTCGCCATCGAGAAGGTGGTGGCGGGAGCGATCCACGCGGCGGTGGCTGGCCTCATCGCCCTTCCCGCCATGATGTTTCTCATGCACCAGACGACCGGCGTCGAGGTGCACCCGCGCTGGGCCGCGCTGCTGCCCTTGGTGGTGCTGTGCGGCCTGCTGTCGGCCGCCTTCGGCCTGACCATCGGCAGCCGGGTCCAGCCGCGCTTCAGCGGCCTGCTCTTCGCGGTGATCCTGGGGCCGATGATGCTCTTCGGGTGCGCCTACTACCCGTGGACGGGGCTCGCGGTCATCGGCCCCTTGCAATACATCTTCCTGCTCAACCCGCTCGTCTTCATGAGCGAATCGATGCGCCTGGCGGTGACGCCCGACGTCGCCCACATGCCGGCGCCGCTCCTTCTCGCGGGAGCCGTCGGCTTCGCCGCGCTCTTCACGCTGCTCGGCGCTCGATCCTTCGAGAAGCGGACGATTCTCTAGAGAGTTCGGGGGTACGGTCCCCGACGAACGACGGGTGATCCGGCGCACAACTCTCTCGCGCGGGAGTATGCTCGGTGAGAACCGAGGAGGTGAGCCGTGGCGGAGAAAGTGCGCTCGGTCGAGTACTACTACGCGACCATTCCCGACGAACCGGGAACCGGGTCCAAGGTTCTCGCTCAGCTGCAGCAGGCGGGCGTGAACCTGCTCGCCTGTCTGGCCTTCCCGAGCGAGAAGGGAAGAACGCAGATCGACGTCGTGCCCGAGAACGCCGGTGCGCTCAAGGAGGCCGCCGGCAAGGGCGGCATCAAGCTGACCGGCCCCCGCAAGGCCTTCCTGGTCCAGGGTGACGACCGCGTGGGCGCGGTGGCAGACGTCATGCGGAAGCTCGGCGAGGCCAGGATCAACATCACGGCGGCGGCCGCCGCGGCGGCCGGAGGCGGACGCTACGGGATGGTCCTCTGGGTGGCCCAGGCCGATCACGCGAAGGCGGCCAAGGCGCTCGGGGCCTAGAACCGGCTGGAGGCCACCGCCTGCACCACCGCCGTCAGGCTCGGGAAGCGCAGACAGTCCTGGTCTGCGTAGAGACCGGCGGTGTCGATGAGCCAGGCCTGAAGCCCGGCCGCTCGAGCCCCCACGACGTCGATGTGGAAGAAATCGCCGACGTGGAGCGTCGATGCGGCTTCCGCGCCCAGGCGCTCGAGCGCGAGCCTGAAGATCGCCGGATCCGGCTTCTCGACCCCCAGCTCGAAGGAATCCATGACCAGGTCGAAGGCGGAGAGGAGGCCGAGCCGCTCCAGCTTCGCGCGCAGCGTGCCGTTGGAGTTGGAGACCACGACGAGGCGCAGTCCGAGACGCCGCAAGGACGCCAGCGCGGGCGACACCTCCGCGGGGACGCTCTCCCAGAGGTTGTGGCGGCGGTGGTACTCGTGCAGCTCGGTGAGCGCGTCGTCGGTGGCCTCCGACAGCGCGATGCCCGCATGGGTGAGGACGAGGTTGAAGTAGTCCCAGCCGCGGCTCCGGTCCGTCGTGGTCCCGATGCGCTCGGCCGTGTCGAGCTCGCGCTTGGCGGGTGGCTCGGCCGCCTCGAGCCGCGCCGGCTCCACGAGGACGCCGCGGCGGGCGAGGGACTCGCTGACCCGGATCCAGTTCGGGTTGACGAGCACCCCGCCCGCGTCGAGGAAGATCGCCTCCAGGGCCATGGGCAACAGCCCCGGAGTATATGACGCCGCCGGTTATTTGTTCTTCTGCCGCCGGACCTTGCCGGCGACCCGCTCGGCCTCTCCCCGGCCGGCGAGATCGGGATCGCCGGCGGCCTCACCGATGCTTCTCTCCATGGTTCCCTTGGCCTCCTGGGCCGCGCCCTTGACCGCCTCCAGGGGCCGGGCGACGGCCTGGCGCACCTTTCCGACGTTCTTCTCCAGGTTGCCTTCCACCTCGAGCCGCGGGTTGCCGACCGCCCGGCCGGCCGTCTCCTTCACCTTGCCCTTCGCCTGCTGACCGGCGCCCTTCATCTGCTCCTTGAAAGCACCCATGAACCCTCCTTTGTCGACTCCTCCCCAGGTGAGAGCACGTTGTGTGCCAGCGGGCCTCTACGGCCGTGGCATACTGCGGCGGACGCCATGCCGGTGATCGAGAGCCAGGTCGACGCCTCCGCGGCCGAGTTCAAGGCCAACCTCACGCACATGAACGCGCTCGAGGCGGAGCTGAGGGCCCACCTCGCCGTGGCCCACGCCGGCGGCGGCGAAGAGGCTCAACGGCGGCAACGCGAGCAAGGCAAGCTGCCGGTGCGCGATCGCGTGGAGCGCCTGCTCGACCGCGGCACGCCCTTCCTGGAGATCGCGGCGCTCGCCGCGGACGGCATTTACGACGGAGCCGCGCCCTCGGCGGGCCTGGTCACCGGCATCGGGCGCGTCAGCGGCCGTGAGGTCATGGTGATCGCCAACGATCCCAGCGTGAAGGGCGGGACCTACTTCCCCCTCACGGTGAAGAAGCACCTGCGGGCCCAGGAGATCGCGGGGGAGAACCGGCTGCCGTGCGTCTACCTCGTCGACTCGGGCGGAGCCTTCCTGCCTCTGCAGGCCGACGTCTTCCCGGACCGCGACCACTTCGGCCGCATCTTCTACAACGAGGCGCGCCTGAGCGCGGCCGGGATCGCGCAGATCAGCGTGGTCCTCGGCTCGTGCACGGCGGGCGGCGCCTACGTGCCCGCCATGAGCGACGAGACCGCGATCGTCAAGGGCCGGGGCACGATCTTCCTCGGCGGGCCACCCCTGGTGAAGGCCGCCACCGGCGAGGAGGTGACGGCCGAGGAGCTGGGCGGCGCCGAGGTCCACACCCGGATCAGCGGCGTGGCCGACCATCTGGCCACCGACGACGAACACGCCCTCGACATCGCCCGGGACATCGTCTCCCGCCTCACCACGCGCAAGGAGTCGCCATGGGCGGTGGGCGCGAGCGAGGAGCCTGCGTACGATCCGACGGAGCTGGGGGGGATCATCCCCACGAACCGGCGCAAGGGCTACGACGTCCACGAGGTGATCGCGCGGATCGTGGACGGCAGCCGCTTCAGCGAGTTCAAGGCCCTCTACGGGCCCACTCTCGTCACCGGATTCGCCCACCTGATGGGTTATCCCGTGGGGATCCTGGCCAACAACGGCGTGCTCTTCTCCGAGAGCGCGCTGAAGGCCACCCATTTCATCGAGATGTGCTGCCTCCGCAAGGTGCCGCTGCTGTTCCTCCAGAACATCACCGGCTTCATCGTGGGCAAGGAGTACGAGCAGCGGGGCATCGCGAAGGACGGGGCCAAGATGGTGCACGCGGTGGCCAACGCCCAGGTGCCGAAGTTCACCGTCATCATCGGGGGCAGCTTCGGGGCCGGCAACTACGGGATGTGCGGGCGCGCCTTCCAGCCGCGGCAGCTGTGGATGTGGCCGAACGCGCGGATCTCCGTCATGGGCGGCGAGCAGGCGGCCTCGGTGCTGGCCCAGGTGAAGCAGGAGCAGCTCGAGCGGCAGGGCAAGACCATGAGCGCGGCCGAGATCGACGCTTTCAGGGCGCCAACCCTCGCCAAGTACGAGGAGGAGGGCAGCCCGTACTACTCGAGCGCGCGGCTGTGGGACGACGGCGTGATCGCGGCCCGCGACACGCGCACCGTGCTCGGGCTCGGCCTCTCCGCGGCCCTCAACGCGCCGATCCCGGAGACGCGCTTCGGGATATTTCGCATGTGAGCTCGGGCATCCGCCCGTACCATGCCCTCCGGCATCGCGACTTCCGCCGGCTGTGGGCCGCGCAGCTCGTTTCCATCACCGGCTCCCAGATGCAGATGGTGGCCCTCCACTGGCACGTGTACCTCCTCACCCGGTCGCCCCTGGCCCTGGGCATGGTGGGACTGACCCGGGTCATTCCCATCATCGCGTTCTCGCTGTGGGGCGGGGTCGTCGCCGACCGTGCGGACCGCAGGAAGGTGATGTTCGCGGCTCAGTCGGGCATGGCCCTGCTCTCGGCGGCGCTGGCCGCGCTCACCTTCGCCGGTCGCGAGACCGTGCTCACGCTCTACGCCCTGAACGCGCTTCTCGCCGCGGCCTCGGCGTTCGACAATCCGGCCCGGCAGGCGCTCATCCCGCGCCTGGTGCCGCCGGAGGACCTGCCCGGGGCGCTCTCGCTGAACCTCACGATGTTCCACGCCGCGTTCATCATCGGCCCCGCCCTGGCCGGGCTGCTGATCGCGGGACACGGGACGATCGTCGTCCGGCCGGCCGAGCTGGCGGGGGCGGGCGCCGGCCGGGACACGGGCTCCCTGGCCTTCATCTACGCGCTCAACGCGCTGTCATTCCTGGCCGTGCTCTTCGCCCTGATCACCATGCGCACCTCGGGTGTGGTCACGGTCGAGGGGGGCGCCCACGAGCCGCCGCTGGCTGCCCTGCGCGCGGGGCTCCGCTTCGTCCTCACGACGCCGATCATGGTCTGGACCATGGGCCTCGACTTCTTCGCCACCTTCTTCGCGGGCTCGATGTCGCTGCTGCCGATCTTCGCCGACCAGGTCCTCGGCGTCGGCGCCGCGGGCTACGGGTGGCTGGTCGCCGCTCCCGCGGTCGGCGCCCTGCTCGGCTCGATCTACACGTCCGTGTGGCCGTTGCCCCGGCGGCAGGGAGTGGTGCTGCTGTGGTCCATCGCCGCCTATGGCGTCGCGACGATCGTGTACGGCCTGTCCCGCAGCTACGGGCTCACCCTCGCCGCCCTCGCCGCCACCGGCCTCGCCGACCTCGTCTCCACGGTCGTGCGACAGACGCTGCGCCAGCTCCTGACCCCCGACCACCTGCGGGGGCGCATGACGTCGGTGAACATGATCTTCTTCATGGGCGGCCCGCAGCTCGGAGAGATGGAGGCAGGGCTGGTGGCCGCGCTCTTCCGCTCCGCGGTCATGGGTGTGACCGTGTCCGTCGTTTCGGGCGGAGCGGCCACGATCCTCCTCGCGGCGGCGGTCGCAGGGGCGACGCCGCTCGTCCGGCGCTACGAGCCGCCGTCGGCGGCGCGGCGCGCCTGAGTGGCCGGGCGCCGAGGCCCCGTGGCATACTGCACGCGCGTGAATCTCGAGCGCATCGAGGTGCAGTTCGACGGTCCGGTGGCGCGCATCTGGCTGAACCGCCCCGCCGCCCGGAACGCGTTCGACGGCCTGATGGTCACCGAGCTGCGCAAGACGCTCTTCGACCTGCGCACGGTCGACGCCGCGCGCGTGGTCGTGCTCGGCGGCCGGGGTCCTTCCTTCTGCGCCGGGGCCGACCTCGAGTGGATGCGGGCGACCGCGTCGTTCTCGCGCGAGGAGAACCTGCGCGAGGCCCAGGCGCTGGCCGATCTCTTCTTCACCGTGTACGAGTCGCCCAAGCCGGTGGTGGCCCGCGTCCATGGCGCCGCGCTCGGCGGGGGATCGGGTCTCGTCGCCGCGTGCGACATCCCGGTCGCGGCCCTCGGCACCCAGTTCGGCTTCACCGAGGTGCGGCTGGGGATCCTCCCCGCGGTGATCTCCCCCTACGTGATCGGCAAGATCGGCGAATCGGCGGCGCGAGAGCTGTTCCTCACCGGCGAGCGCTTCGAGGCGGTGCGGGCCGTCGAGATCGGCCTCGTGCGCGCGGCGGTGCCGGAGGCGGACCTCGACGCTGCCGTCGAAGGACGGGTGCAGGAGCTGCTGAAAGCCGGCCCGCGGGCGATCGCCGAGGCGAAGGCCCTCATCCGCGAGGTCGCGTTCCGGCGGGTGGAGGACGTGCAGCGCTATACGGTGGAGCGCATCGCCGAGGTCCGGGCCTCGCCCGAGGGCCAGGAGGGGATGCGCGCGTTCCTGGAGAAGCGCAAGCCCTACTGGGTCCCTTGAGCCCGCCGGCTCCGCCCGGCAGATGGCGCCGCCGCGGGCCCCTTGCCGTCGCGCTCGCGATCCTGTTCGTTGCCGTCGGGGTGCTCGTCGCGTGGTCGTTCCGGCACAGCGCCGGGCACCTCGTCTACGCCCTCGACGACGCCTACATCCACATGGCCATGGCCCGGAACCTGGCCGAGCACGGCGTCTTCGGCGTGAGCCGGTACGGCTTCACGTCGTCTTCGTCCTCGCCGCTGTGGACGCTGCTGCTCGCCGGCCTGTTCGCGCTTCTCGGCCCGCGCGACTGGTTCCCTCTCGCGGTCAACGTCCTCTTCGCCGCTTCGCTGCTGATGGTGGCCGACCGCGTGCTCCAGGCCCACGCGGTGCGGCCGCAGTCCCGCCTCCTGGCGATGGCCGCCATCGTCGTCCTCACGCCCGTTCCGCCGCTGGTGCTGGTGGGACAAGAGCACCTCCTGCACGCGACGCTGACGCTCGCCTTCGCGGGGCTGATGACACTCGCGCCGCCGCCGCCGGCCTTGCTCTGCGTCGCCCCCTTGCTGACGGCGACGCGATACGAGGGACTGTTCCTCGTCTTCATCGCATGCCTCGTTCTCGCCGGCCGGCGCCGCCTCGGGTTCGCGCTCGCGCTCGGCGTCGTTTCGCTGCTGCCGCCGGCCGCCTATGGCCTCGTCTCCCTCGCCCACGGCTGGTACGCGCTGCCCAACCCGGTCATCCTCAAGGGCGCCCTGGGGGAGGGCCTGACGGGCGGGGGGCGCCTGGCCCTCGTGCCGTTCCTCGGTGGCTGGGGCGAGCTCGTCCGCACCCCCCACGTCCTGGCGCTCTTCGTCCTGGCCGGGGTCACGCTCCTCGCGCGCTGGCGATCGCCGTCGTCGCGGGAGGGAACGCTGCTGATCTTGTTCCTGGGGACGGCGATCCTCCATCTGCAGTACGCCCGGACCGGATGGTTCTATCGCTACGAGGCCTACCTGGTGGCCTTCGGCATCGTGGCGGCGGCGGTCGCGCTGGACGGCCTCGGCGATCGCGTTCGCCCGAGGTGGCTGCCCGCCGCGCTCGCTTCCGCGGCCGCGCTGGTCTGCGCCGTCCGCGGCGTGCGCGCCTACGTCGAGACGCCCGGAGCGGTCGGAAACATCTACGAGCAGCAGATCCAGATGGGCCGCTTCCTCGCCCGGTACTACCCGGGAGAGACGGTGGCCGCCAACGACATCGGCGCGATCGACTGGCTGGCCGACCTGCGGGTGATGGATCTCTGGGGCCTGGCGAGCCGCGAGGTGGCCGAGGCGAAGCTCACCGGCCGGTACACGACCTCCGGAATCGCCGAGCTGGCCCGCGCCCGGGGCGTCCGCGTGGCCGTGATCTACGAGCGCTGGTTGGACGCGGCCGGCGGCGTCCCTGCGGAGTGGGTCCGGGCCGGCCGATGGCGGGTGGCCAGCAACGTCGTCCTCGGCGACCGCACGGTCGCGTTCTATGCGGTCGACCCGGCCGAGGCCGCGCCGCTCGGCGATCACCTCCGGGCGTTCGCCCCCGAGCTTCCGCCCGCCGTCGCGCAGCTGGGCCCTTACACGCGCTAGGCCTTCGATGCCGCTCGATTGACAGCGGGTGGACGCCGTCCTAAGCTCTTCTCGCTCCAAGCTCCAGTCGATCTTTCCGAGAGAAGGAGGTTCCATGAACCGGATACCTATCGCTGTCGGCATCGCCGTCGCCTTCTGCGTGGCGGCCCTGTGCGCAGCATCCGCTCACGCCCAGGCCGAGGGTGCGAAGAAAACCAGCAAGCCTTCGGCCGCCAGCGCCAGCGTCGAGGACCAGATCAAGAAGCTCGAGATGGATCGGGCGGCCGCCGTCGTCAAGGGCGACGTGGCCGCGATCGCAGGCCAGACCTCCGACGACTACACACTGATCAACGCGAACGGCCAGTTGTCGAGCAAGGCGCAGACCATGGACGCCATCAAGACGGGAAACATCAAGCTCACGGCCAACGACCTTTCCGACCTGAAAGTGCGCGTCTACGGCAATACGGCCGTCGTGACTGGCAAGTCCAACGCCAAGGGAACCATCGGCGGACAAGAGCTGAAGGGGCCGGTCTTGTTCACTCGCGTCTACGTCAAGAAGGACGGCAAGTGGCAGTCGGTCGCGTTCCAGCAGACACCCATCGTCAATCCCTGATGAGGCGACGGGCCGGCCGCCTTTCCGCCGGCGGCCGGCCCGTGATCGCGCGCAGCCAGTGAGCGGTCTGCCTAGAAGTCGATCTCGGGCAACGGCGGAAAGAACAGCGTGCCCGCCGGGCCCGGCCGGAAGGGCCCTTCCACCCGCGCCCGTCCGATGCGCGCTCCGAGCGCGGGCAGGTCGGCGGCCGACCGGACGCCCTGCGCGGTGAGCCGGGAAACGAGCGCCGCGCGCCTCGCGGCGGGGATCGTGGCCCGATCCGCGTAGGGGCCGTACATCATCTGCGCGTTCCAGCGGATGGCGCGCGCGCTGTCGGGGTGGAAGTTGAGGGCGAAGGCGCGAGAGACGTACGCGCCACCGAGGACGCCCGCCGTCATTGAAACGGCGGCCGCGACCCGCATCGCGCCCCCTTGGCGGCCGACGCTCCAGAGCGCCGTGCCGTAGAAGAGCGCGGCGAAGGTCACGGGGAAGAACAGCAGGTCGTCGCGGCGGAAGGTCAGGGCCGGCGCACACGCGACGACGCACGCGGCGAGGAATACGAGCGCGAGGCGCCCGTCGGGCGAGTGACGCCTCCGCAGCGATCCCACCAGCGCCGTGACGGCGCCGGCGATCCAGACCCACATGACGGCCCGGCTGACGGCATCGAACGACTCCGGTCCAGACGGGACGAGCGCCCGGGCGACGGCGACGGCGAAGCTCCCCGCGTCGAGCCCGGGCGGCGGGGCTTCCGGAACCGCCCGCGCCCGGTAGACGAACAACGACAGCGAGGCCGCCAGCAGCACGGCCCCGTAGATCGGCAGAGCCCGTCGCTGCTCGCGGGGAGTCGCCATCCGCCCGAACAGGAGCAGGACGGGAACCAGCGCGAGCCCGTCCTCGCGGACGAGGACGGCCGCCGTGAGCGCGGTGATCGACGCGGCGAGCCAGGGCCATGAGCTTCGGGTGAGCCCGGCGAGGAGCGCGAGCGCAGACAGCTCGAAGAGAAGCCCTTGAAACAGGTGGTTCCCGTCGGTCAGCCAGACGTAATGGTAGACGCTGTAGCGCGAGCAGAGCAGCAAGGCCCCCGCGCCAAGGCCGGCCGGAGCCGGCCCGCCCAGCGCGGTAACCACCACGGCGAGCAGGCTGGCATACAGGGCGAAGAGCGCGGCGAGGAAGAGTCGTTGGGCGGCGACGTTCTCGCCGAAGACCCGGTATCGCGCCTCGTTGAAGACGAGCGTGAGCGGGCGCAGCCCGGGATGCTCGATCCCGTCGGGATCCCACGAGCCTTTCCAGGCCTGCGCGCGCTCGGCGGGCGTGAAGGAGCGCAGCAGGTGGAGGTCGTCGTAGACCATGGGCCAGCTCAGGGCCGGCCCCGCGAGCGCCAGCGCGAGCAGGAAGAATGAGCAGAAGCTGGCCGCCGCGCCCCGCAGCGCCCGCATGCGCGCGGATGGTAGCATGGTCGGGGAGAAGGCTTGTTCGGCAAGATCCTCATTGCCAACCGGGGTGAGATCGCCGTGCGCGTGGCCCGCACGTGCCGGGCCATGGGCATTCCCACGGTGGCCGTCTACTCCGAGGCCGACCGGGACGCGCTGCACACCCGCGAGGCGGACGAGGCGGTCTTCGTCGGCCCCGCCGAGGCCGCCCGCTCCTACCTCGACATCGACGCCCTGCTGGCGGCGGCAATGCGGACCGGAGCCGACGCCGTCCATCCCGGCTACGGCTTCCTGAGCCAGAACGCCGACTTCGCGGAGGCGGTGGTCCGCGCCGGTCTCACCTTCATCGGACCGCCGCCCGCAGTGCACCGGGCGATGGGCGACAAGCAGGCCGCCCGGCGGCGGATGGCGGCGTCGGGCGTGCCGGTGGTCCCGGGCTACGACGGTGACGACCAGTCGGACGGCGCGCTGCTCGCGGCCGCGCGGTCGATCGGCGGGCCCGTGATCCTCAAGCCGTCCCGCGGCGGCGGCGGCAAGGGCATGCGCGTCGTGCGCAGCGCGGCGGACTTCGCGTCCGCGCTGGCGGCCTCGCGTCGCGAAGCGCGGGCGGCCTTCGGTGACGAGCGAATGGTGCTCGAGCGATACGTGGAGAAGCCCCGCCACGTCGAGGTCCAGGTGCTCGGCGATACGCACGGGCATCTCGTGCACCTCTTCGAGCGCGAGTGCTCCATCCAGCGGCGCCACCAGAAGATCGTCGAGGAGACGCCGAGCCCGGCCCTCGCCCCGGAAGGGCGCGCGGCGCTGTGCGCGGCCGGCGTGGCCGCGGCGCGGGCCGCCGGGTACGTGAACGCGGGCACGGTGGAGTTCCTGCTTGCGCCCGACGGCGCGTTCTACTTCCTCGAGGTCAACACGCGCCTGCAGGTCGAGCATCCGGTGACGGAGGCGGTCACGGGGCTGGACCTCGTGCGCCTGCAGATCGAGATCGCGGCGGGGAGGGCGCTCCCGTTCGGGCCGGACGAGGTGCGCGCACAGGGCCATGCGCTCGAGTGCCGGCTCTACGCGGAAGACCCCGACCACGACGACCGGCCCGCGCCGGGCCGCATCCTGCACCACGCCGCCCCCGAGGGACCCGGCGTTCGCTTCGACTCCGGGGTGGCGACCGGCTCCGAGGTCACCGTCCACTACGACCCGATGCTCGCCAAGCTCGTGACCTGGGGCCGTGACCGCGATGAGGCGGTGCAGCGCATGCACGCCGCCCTGCGCCGGACCGTCGTGCTCGGCGTGACCACGAACCTGGCGCGGCTGCAGGCGATCGTCGATCACCCCGCCTTCCGGGCCGGCGCGCTCCACACCGGCTTCATCGAGGAGAACCTCGCCGGCCCGACGGCGCCCGCGGACCCGCCGCCGGAAGCGGTGGCAGCCGCCCACGCCGCTTTGCGCCTGAACGGCAAGGCTCCCGGCTCGTGCGAAGCGGCCGCCCCCGATCCGTGGGAGACACTGGGCCCCTGGCGGCTCGCGTGAGCGTCGAGCGGGTCGCGCCCGGCGTCTTCGTCTGGCGGGAGGGCAGCCGCGTCGAGACGTTCCACTGCGTCCGCGACGGCGACGTCATCCATCTGTTCTGGCGGGGAACGGCGTACCGGCTCGAGGAGGACGGCGAGAGCTCACGGGCCGCCCACCGCGCCGTCTCGGGCGCCCTCGAGGCGCCGATGCCGGGCCGGGTCATCGCGGTGCGGGTCGAGCCCGGCCAGGCGGTCACGAAAGGGCAGGAGCTGCTGGTCGTCGAGGCGATGAAGATGGAGAACGCCCTGCGCGCGCCCCGCGACGGGCGGGTGAAGTCGGTCGCCGCCCGCGCGGGAGACATGGTGGTCCCCGGCGTGGTCCTGGTGGAGCTCGAGTGAGCCTCGACTCCGTGCCGCGCCGCGTGACGGTGGTGGAGGTCGGGCCGCGCGACGGACTGCAGAACGAGGCGGCTCCGGTCACGGTGGACGACCGCGTGGCGTTCTGCAACCGCCTGCTCGACGCCGGCCTGAAGGTCGTGGAGGTCGGGGCCTTCGTCTCTCCCCGGTGGGTCCCGCAGATGGCCGGATCCGACGAGGTGGTGCGCCGCGTCGGTCGGCGGCCGGGCGCGAAGACGCCGGTGCTCGTCCCCAACCGCCGGGGCTTCGAGCAGGCGCGGGAGGCCGGCGTGAAGGAGATCGCCGTCTTCACCGCCGCGAGCGAGACCTTCAACCAGAAGAACATCAACGCGACGATCGACGAGAGCTTCCAGCGCTTCGCGGAGTTCGTGCCCGACGCCGTGAAAGAGGGGTTCTGGGTGCGCGGCTACGTCTCCACCTGCTTCGGGTGCCCGTACGAGGGGAAGGTGAAGCCGCAGAGCGTGGTGGAGGTGGCGCGGCGGCTGCTCGAGATCGGGTGCCACGAGATCTCCATCGGCGACACCATCGGGGTCGGTGTCCCCTCCCAGGTGACCGACGTCATGGGTCGACTGAAGGAGGCGGCGCCCGCCGGCGCCCTCGCCGTCCACTTCCACGACACGCGGGGGACCGCCCTCGCCAACGTGCTCGCCGCCCTGGAGACGGGCATCGCCACCGTCGACAGCTCGGCGGGCGGCCTCGGCGGCTGTCCCTACGCGCCCGGGGCCAGCGGGAACCTGGCCACCGAGGACCTGCTGTACATGCTCCACGGCATGAGCATCGAGACCGGCGTCGACCTGCCCGCGGTCGCCGCCGCCTCCCGCGCCATCGCGCCCCGGCTCGGACACCCGCTGCCCAGCCGCTATCTGCAAGCCTGCCGCTGAACCCAACGCGGAGAGGTGCCATGAACCATCGTTTCCGAACCGCCGCGCTCGTAACCGTCGCCACTGCTCTCGTGGCGGCGGCGCCCGCGAAGCTCGAGCTGACCGTCGACAGCATCATGCGCGGCCCCAAGCTCGTCGGCTATCCGCCGACGGGGCTCCGCTGGTCCGGGGACTCGCGTGAGCTGTACTTCGAGTGGCGCCACCCCGGAGAAGACGAGCCCTCGACCTGGGTGGTCGCCCGGGACGGCGGCCCGCCGCGCCGTCTCACCGACGAGGAGCGCAAGCAGGCCCCCGCGGTGGACGGGGTCTGGGACGAGGCCCATCGCCGGGTTCTGTCCGTGGACGACGGCGACGTCGTGATGGTGGACTCCGTGGCTCGCACCCGACGGCAGGTCACCCGTACGAACGAGAAGGAGTCGAGCCCCCATTGGGCCCGCCGTGAGAGCCACGTCAGCTTCCTCCGTGGCAACGACGTGTACCTCGTCCCGCTCGACGCGGGCGGGGGCGACCTCGTGGTGCAGCTCACGGAGGTGGGTCTGGCCAAGGCCGAGCCGAAGCTCACCGAAAGCCAGTCCTTCCTCAAGGAAGAGGAGCAGAAGCTCATCGGCCACGTCCACGAGGCGGCGGCGAAGAAGAAGAAGGAAGAGGAAAAGCAGAAGAAGGCCGCGTTGCCGAAGCTGGAGGTGAAAGAGGGAGAGAGCTTGTCCGACGCCGCCCTCGCCCCCGACGACGACCACGTGTACCTGCTCGTGGCCGAGAAAGCGGAGCGGGCCAAGACGGCGCAGGTCCCCAATTACGTGACCGAGTCGGCCTACACGGAGGAGATCGCCAGCCGGAGCAAGGTCGGCGACGCCCAGGAGAAGCGGCGCCTCGCCATCCTCAGCCGCAAGACGGGCAAGTCGGTGTGGGCGAGCTCGGACTTCGCGGGCCCGGCTCCCCCGCAAGGCAAGAAAGAAGGCGAGAAGAAGCCGGATGACGAGAAGGACGCTCTGCGCGACGTGCGATGGAGCCTGCCCGTGTTCTCGCGCAGCGGCGCGTGGGCCGTCGCCTCGGCGCGGTCGGCGGACAACAAGGACCGCTGGCTGGTCCTCCTCGATCCCGAGACCGGAGCCTCCCGCGTGCTCGACCACGTGCACGACGACGCCTGGGTCCGCGACGAGAGCGACGGCCTCGACTTCCTGCCCGACGACCGCCGGATCTGGTTCCTCTCCGAGCGCGACGGGTGGATGCACCTGTACACGCTGGACGTGTCGCGTCCGGGCGCCGAGGCCGCCCCGCTCACATCGGGGCGCTGGGAGGTGACCCAGGCCGAGCGGTCACCCGACCGGCGGAAGATCTACTTCGCTTCGACGGAAGCCGGCCCCGCCGAGCGCCACGTCTACACGGTGCCCGTCGACGGCGGTCCGCGTACGCGCCTCACGACCGCGCCCGGCGCGAGCGAAGCCAAGGCCTCTCCCGACGAGAAGACCCTCGCCCTCGTCCACTCCGAGGCCAACCAGCCGCCCGACGTCTACCTCGCGCCGAATCGGCCGCCGGGCGAGCCCCGCCGCATCACGACCAGCTCCTCCGAGGAGTGGCGCTCGTACCCGTGGCTGGCCCCTCCGCTCGTGACGTACAAGGCGCGGGACGGGGCGGAGGTGACGGCGCGCCTCTACACGCCGGAGATGGTCGGAGCGAAGCGTGACCCGCTCGCGCCCGGCGTCGTCTTCGTCCACGGCGCCGGCTACCTGCAGAACGCCCACCGGTACTGGTCGAGCTACTACCGCGAGTACATGTTCCACCACCTGCTGGCATCGCGCGGGTACGTCGTGCTCGATCCCGACTATCGCGGCAGCGCCGGCTACGGCCGCGACTGGAGGGTGGGGATCTACCGCCACATGGGCGGCCACGACCTCGAGGACGTCGTCGACGGCGCGAGGTACCTGGCCGCCGAGCAGCATGTGGACCCCCGCCGCATCGGCGTGTACGGGGGCAGCTACGGAGGGTTCATCACGCTGATGGCGATGTTCACGACACCGGACGTGTTCGCGGCCGGAGCGGCGCTGCGGCCGGTCACCGACTGGGCCCACTACAACCACGCCTACACGTCCAGCATCCTGAACGAGCCTCCCCGCGACCCCGAGGCCTATCGCCGCAGCTCGCCCATCTACTTCGCGGAGGGGCTGAAGGGCGCGCTCCTCATCTGCCACGGCATGGTCGACACCAACGTCCACTTCCAGGACTCGGTCCGCCTCGCCCAGCGGCTCATCGAGCTGCGCAAGGAGAACTGGGAGCTGGCCGCCTATCCGGTGGAGAACCACGCGTTCGAGGAGGAGACGAGCTGGGCCGACGAGTACAAGCGGATCCTGAGCCTCTTCGAGCAGAACCTGCGCGGCCAGGGTCCTCCGCCACGGTGATACGCTGGGCGCATGGTGCGCGGGGGCACGCTGCTCATCGTCGATGACGACGCGGACAATCGCGACGTGCTCGGCCGCCGCCTCGAGCGCGAGGGATGGATCGTCCGGCAGGCGGAGGGCGGGGAGCGGGCCCTGGAGGTGGTGCGCGCGGGCGGCGTCGACCTCGTGCTCCTCGACCTCATGATGCCGGAAATGAGCGGCCTGGACGTGCTGAAGGCTCTCCGGCGCACGCGCACCGCCGCCGAGCTGCCGGTGATCATGGTCACCGCCTCCTCGGACAGCGAGGACGTGGTCGAGGCGCTCGGCCAGGGCGCGAACGACTACGTGACCAAGCCGATCGACTTCCCGGTGGCGGTGGCCCGCATCGATGCCGCGCTCCGCACGCGGCGGGAGGCTTCCCCCGCGGAGCCGGCCACGCTGGCCGAGGTGGGGATCGGCACCGTGCTCGGCGGCCGCTACCGCCTCGAGTCCCGAATCGGGGCCGGCAACCACGGCGCCGTCTACCGCGCCCGGCACGTGGATCTGGACCGGCCGGTGGCCGTGAAGGTGCTGCGCACGGGAGCGCCGGGGAGCGGCGACGCCCTGCACCGGTTCCGCCGCGAGGGCATCGCCGCTTGCCGCGTCCGCCATCCCCACGCGGTGGCCATCCTGGACTTCGCCGTCGCGGGCGGCGTGGCCTACCTCGTCATGGAGCTGCTGGAGGGCCATTCGCTCGATGTCGAGCTGACGCCCGCCACGCCGCTCGGCATTCAGCGCACGATAACGATCGCGGTACCCGTGTGCGAAGCGCTGGCGGAGGCGCACCGGGCCGGCATCGTCCACCGCGACGTGAAGCCGGCCAACATCTTCCTCCACCGCGTGGGAGAGCGCACCATTCCCAAGGTGCTCGACTTCGGTATCGCCCGGATCCTCGGAGAAGCGGCGTCGCGCCACGCCCTCACGCTCGACGGCTGGATCGTGGGGACCCCCGCGTACATGGCCCCCGAGCGCTTCGAGAGCGGGGCGTGCGACGGCAAGGCCGACGTGTACGGGCTCGGCGTCACTCTCTTCCAGATGCTGTCCGGCCGCTTGCCGTTCGAAGCGGTGGACGGCGAGCCGCTGGCCCTCGCGCGCAAGCATCTGGGTGAGCTGCCGCCCGGACTCCGCACGCTCAACCCCGACGTGCCCCTGTCGCTCGAGGAGGCGGTGATGCGCGCGCTCGCCAAGCGCCCGTCGAAGCGGCCGAGCGCCGCGGAGCTGGGGACTCTTCTCGCGGCGTCCACGTGAGGCGCGCGATCCCGGACCTGCTGGCTCCCGGCCTCCGCGTCGTCTTCTGCGGCATCAACCCCGGCCGCATGTCCGCGGCCGCGCGCATGCACTTCGCCAACCCGCGAAACGACTTCTGGCGCCTGATCCACGCCGCCGGCTTCACGCCGCGGCTCCTCACGCCCGCCGAGCAGCGCGAGCTGACGACCCACGGCTGCGGCATCACCAACTCCGCCCATCGCCCGACGGCCGGATCGGGCGACTTGCGCCGGGGCGACTTCGCGGGCGCGGCGGAGCGGCTCGCGCGGCTCGCCGCCGACCTGCGTCCGGCGCTCATCGCCTTCGTGGGAAAGGAGGCGTATCGCGGCGCGTTCGGCGAGCGGCCGGCCCTCGGCCTGCAGGAGCGGCGGCTGGGGAACACGCGCCTGTTCGTGCTCCCCTCCACTTCGCCCGCCAACGCCGCGGTGCCGTGGGCCGAACGGCTCCGCTGGTTCAATGATCTGAAGAGGCTGGTCTCATAGGCGGCCTCGCCTCCAGGACCTTGGCGGGCGTGATCCGGGGCTATTTCCCGGTCAATTCGTCCTTGAACACCACACCGTCCTTCATCACGAACCCGACGCGCTCCAGCTCCTTCATATCCTTCATCGGGTCGCCGCGCACGGCGACGACGTCGGCGTAGGCGCCGGGTGCCACCACGCCGATCTGGCCGGCCAGGCCCAGCATCTCCGCGGGAGCGGAAGTTGCGGATCGAAGAGCGGCGGCGGGGGACATGCCCAGCTCGACCATCCGCGAGAACTCGGCCGCGATCGGCTCCGACCACGAGAACCCGCCCACGTCGGTGCCGAACACGATCTTCACGCCGGCCTTCAGCGCCTTCTGGAAGGACGGGCCGTGGACCTCGGCCCGCTTGCGGTCGCGGCGCCCGGCCGGCGTGCCCTCCGGCGCCCACTCGTGGTAGTAGACGCCCAGCGTGGGGCAGTACCACGTGCCCTGACGCACCATCTGGGCCACCGCGGCGTCGTCGAGGTCGAGGCCGTGCTCGATGGAATCGCACCCGCCGTCGAGCGCGCGGTGCAGGCCCTCGCCGCCATAGGCGTGGCAGGCGACCTTGCGCTGCCACCCATGGACCTCGTCCACGATCGCCTTCAGCTCCTCCACCGTCAGCGTCGGCTGCGACACCAGGTTGCCCTTGGCGTCGACCCAGGAGCGGTGCGTCATGTAGACCTTGATCCAGTCGGCGCCGTGGTCGAGCTGCTCGCGCGCCGCCTTGCGCGCCTCGACCGGGCCGTCCACGAGCTGGGCGCCCTTGGGCACGTCGACCTCGGGGGCGTAGCCCTCGAGGGGATAGCCGCCGGTCGTGGAGATCGCGCGCGTGACCACGAGCATCCGCGGCCCGGGGATGTACCCCTTCTCGATCGCTTCCTTGATCCCCACGTCGCCGTAGCCCGCCCCTTCGGTCTCGACGTCGCGGATCGTGGTGAAGCCCTGCTCGAGGGCGCGGCGGGCCGAGACCGCGGCCCGCGCCGCGCGCAGGGCGAGCGGGGCCATGAGCAGCTGCGCGTCGTATCCGCCCTCCTTGGGGTCCTCGCCCTGGAGGAAGACGTGGGTGTGGGAATCGACGAGGCCGGGGAGGACGGTCGACCCGGAGAGGTCGATGATGGTGGCCCCGGCGGGCCCGCGCGTGGACGCCGCGTCGCCGACGGCCTCGATCCGCCGGCCGCGCACCACGATCACCTGGTTGCGCCGCGGCGGATCGGATCGTCCGTCGAGAAGCGTGCCCGCCCGGATCACGGTCACCCCGGCGTCGCCTCCCCCTTCCGGCCGTTCGGTAGGAGCGACGAGGGTGATCACGAGAAGAGCCAGGAAGGCCGATCGCATACGTACCTCCTTGACGCGGTCCGCGCGCCGGGCCGAGAGTCTACTAGAATGATCCTTTCATGACTCCGGTCGAGCGGTGGGTCGACGAGGTCGCGCGAAAGACACGGCCCCAGCGCGTCGTCTGGTGCGATGGCTCGGAGGAAGAGGGCCGCCGCCTCGTCGACGGGATGGTCGCCGACGGCACGCTGCTCCGGTTGAACCCGGCGGCGGCTCCCGGCTGCACGCTGCACCGCAGCCATCCCTCCGACGTGGCCCGGACGGAGCACCTGACCTTCATCGCCAGCCGCGACAAGCGCGACGCCGGCCCCACCAACAACTGGATGGCGCCTTCGGAGGCGCGGACGCGGGTGGGCCCGCTCTTCGACGGGGTGATGAAGGACCGCACGATGTACGTGGTCCCCTACGTGATGGGCCCGCTCGGCTCGCCCTTCAGCCGCGTCGGGGTCGAGGTGACCGACAGCGCGTACGTGGCGGCCAACATGCGCCTCATGACCCGCATGGGCGAGCCGGCCCGGCGGCAGCTCGGGACGAGCGAGAGCTTCGTGCCCGGGCTCCACTCCACGGGCGACCTGTCTCCCGAGCGACGGTACATCGTCCACTTCCCGGAGGAGCGGCTCATCTGGAGCGTCGGGTCCGGCTACGGCGGCAACGCGCTCCTGGGCAAGAAGTGCTTCGCGCTGCGCATCGCCGGCGCGATGGCCCGGGACGAAGGATGGATGGCGGAGCACATGCTCATCCTGGAGCTGGAGCTGCCCGGCGGCGAGATCCATTACGTCGCCGCGGCCTTCCCCTCCGCCTGCGGCAAGACCAACCTCGCGATGATGGTCTCGCCCTTCGAACACCTCGGCTACAAGGTGCGCACCGTCGGCGACGACATCGCGTGGCTGCGTCCGGGGCCGGACGGCCGGCTGTGGGCGGTGAACCCCGAGGCGGGCTTCTTCGGCGTGGTGCCCGGCACGGGACCCGACACGAACCCCAACGCGATGGCCACCATCGGCCACGACACCATCTTCACCAACGTGGCGGTGACGCCCGACGGGATCCCGTGGTGGGAAGGCAAGGAGAAGAGCGCGCCGCCGGGGCTCATCGACTGGCAGGGCAAGCCGTGGGACGGCCGGAGCAAGGCCGCCCATCCCAACGCGCGCTTCACCGCCGCCGCGCGCCAGTGCCCGAGCATGTCGGCGCGCTGGGAGGACCCGCAGGGCGTCCCGCTCTCCGCGATCGTCTTCGGCGGGCGGCGGGCGCGCCTCGCCCCGCTCGTCTTCGAGAGCCGGGACTGGGAGCACGGGGTGTTCGTGGGCGCGACGATGGGCTCGGAGACGACCGCGGCCGCCACCGGTCAGGTCGGCGTCGTGCGGCGCGACCCCATGGCGATGCTGCCCTTCTGCGGCTACCACATGGGCGACTACTTCGCCCACTGGCTGAAGATGGGACGCACGCTCTCCCGGCCCCCGCGCATCTTCCACGTCAACTGGTTCCGCACCGGCCACGACGGCCGGTTCCTCTGGCCCGGCTTCGGCCAGAACCTGCGCGTGCTGATGTGGATGATCGACCGCGTGAAGGGCGGGGCCGCGGGTGCGGAGACGCCCATCGGCGTCGTGCCCGCCGAGGGCGCGCTCAACGTCGACGGCCTCGGCCTCGGCCGCGCCGACGTGGAGCGCCTCCTCCGGGTGGACCGTGACGAGTGGGCGGCCGAGGTCCCGGAGATCCGCGCCTTCTTCGACCGCCTCGGCGACCGGCTTCCCTCCGAGCTGAGCCGCGCGCTCGAGTCGCTCTCGCTGCAGGTCAACACCGCGACGGTGTGACCGCGCCGGAGAGGAGAACGCCATGAAGCCGACCCTGGCTCTGGGGGCCCTGGCGCTCGCGCTGGCGGCGGCCGGCGCGGCGGCGGCGGACGCGGGCGCGCTCACCTGCGATCCGTCCCAGCTCGACGCGCGCAGCTATCGCCTGACCACGCGCGCGCAAGCCCTCATCATCAATGATCCCCGCGGGAGCTGGTGGGACGGCTTCCAGCTCGGCAAGCACGAGGAGCAGCTCGCCGACCTCAACGACGCCTCCGCCTTCGCCGCGGAGAGGGCGCTCGAGATCGACCCCCGCAACCTGATGGCCTACGGCATCCTCGCCCGCGTGGCCCTCGCCCTGGAGCAGCCCGACCGGGCGGAGGCGGCGTGGCCGCGGGCGCTCGACGGCGGGGGTGCGGTCGTGTGGAGCGCAACGCTCTACGACGTCGATGCCCGAACCTATTTCTTCCTCGCCTTCGACCGCCGCGCGCTGCGCGTGTACCGGATGGAGCAGCTCGCGGGCGTGGTCAAGCGCGGCTTCTACGGCATCCCCGAGTTTCCGGGCGCGGACAACGAGCGCTTCTACGCGGCATGGGGCGGCTGTGTCGATCCCACGATCGTTCCCGACGCCGTGGTGCCGTGGTCGGACGTCAAGGAGATCAAGGCCGGCAACTGGGTACTGTGGTTCAAGCTCACCCGGCCGGTGACGATCGGCTCCGACCGCACGGGCAAGCGCAAGGAGCTGCGCGAGATCAAGGTCAACCTCCACGGCCGCACCGGCTCCCTGGAGGTCTACAAACCCGTCGGGCAGGACGACCTTGCGCTGCGCGGGCGCGGCCCGGCCGGTTATCAGGACGCCGTGCGCCGCACGATCGTGAAGTTCGTGGACCCCGACAAGCGCATCGCGCTGCCGCCGTTCAAGCCCGGCGTGGGCTGGTGAGCTAGGGGGCCGGCACGGCCAGGGCCGCCTTCAGGTCCTCCATCGTGCCGATCCGCCCGTGGGCCGGGACGATCGTGTCCACCGCCATCGTCTTGAGCTTGTCGCCGAAGTGCACGAGGGCCGGGTTCACGGGCGGGAACGGCCCCTGGACCGGGATCGTGAAGAGGTCGGCCACGAAGACGGCCTTCTCCTTCGGCAGATAGGCGATCACCGCCTCCGTCACGTGGGGGCTCGGGCCGATGTCGATGACCTCGAGCGTGCCGGTTCCATCGCTGAACACCCGCTTGCCCGTGAACGTCTCGATGACCGGCTTCCGCGGCGCGCGGGAGAGGCTGTCGGGCCGGATCGTGTGGGGCGCCGCCGCCAGGCGCTCGACGAAGGCCTTGTTGCCGGGGGTGGTGACGATCGTGACGCCCTGGGCGATGTAGGTGCGGAGCCCCCCCGAGTGGTCGAAGTGGTAGTGCGTGGGCACGACGTACTTGATCGGCTTGCCCGGGACCGTCTCGGCGATCTTGGCCATCACCGCGAGGGACCGCTCCTCGTTGAGCGGCGCCTCGACGACCACGACGTGGTCGCCGAAGACGACGGCCAGGCTGTTGTGCGAGCCGCCGGCCACCAGGTAGGCCCTCTCCCCGAGCTTCGTCACGGTGACCGCACCCGTGGGCGCGGGCGGGACCGTCTGGGCGTCCGTCGGCGCCGCGAACGCGTCGTCCTTGGCCCCGGTGTTCGCCTCGATCACCGTGAACTTCAGGTCCTGGGTGACGTCGCCGGCGACCCTCGTGACGACGCGGGCGGGCAGCCGGACGCGCGCCGAGCCCACGGCCACGTCTCGGTAGTCCGACAGGATGTTCTCGGTCACGGCGTCGCCCAGGACGGCGTTGTCGCCCAGGGTGTCGAACTTGGTGAGCAGGCCGGTGTCCGCGTCGAAATAGAGGCCGATCTGCGTGCCGTCGCTGTCCGCGAAGGTGACGACCCGTTGACGCTTCCCATCGCTCGTCTCGTCTCCGAGCGAGCGCAGCGTTTCGCCGCGCGCCCGCGCCGTCAGGAGCAGGGCCGCGGGATCCCGGCGCAGGGCGGCCTTCGCGCCGGCGATCGCGCCGGGAACCGACGGCGTAACGACCTTCATGACCAGGTTGTAACCGAAGCCGGAGTCGCCGCTGAGAACGGCGCGGGTCTTGTTCATGATGCCGCCCGTGGGCACGTTCGTCACTTCCGTGGAGCTGCGGCCGCGGGCGAAGTCCTGGACGCTCGTGACCTCCATTGCCCGCGTCGTCAGCGGCGCGTCGGGCAGCAGGCTCTGGCCCTGGTTGTATCCCGTCCCGGTCCCCACCCGCCGGAGGTCTCTGACGGCCTGCAGCGCCTCGAGGCCACCCATGGCCTTGATCCCGGCGTCCAGCACCTGACGGGCTTCCTCGTAGGACGTTTTCGCGGAGCCGCCGAAGACCCACGCGGGCGCGAGGCAGACGAAGGTGAGAATCGAGCTCGTGCGTGCTCTCATGTGAGGATCTCCTGAGGGGAAGTCTATCTCAGGCGGGCGCGCGCGCCAGGAGCACGGGGGCGGTTCCCCCGCGAAGCCGAGGAGCAGGCCGGCGAGGCCCATGACGCCCGCGAAGGCGCACGCGGGCGCGCCGGCGAGAAGCGCGAGCGCTCCCGCGGCCGCGAGGAGCGTCCCTCTCCCGTCGTCGAGCGAGGCGGCGCGGCGGCCCACGAGCACGCCGGCCACCAAACCCCCCCCGACGCATCCGAGCAGGCAGAGAGAGCAGCACATCTCCCCGACGCACACGTCGCGCGCGCCGCGCATCAGGAAGGGCAGGACGAGGGGAGCCAGGCCCGCGGCGAGGCCGGGCACCACCGCGCGGCCCCAGACCTGTCCCCGCCAGGAGAAGGCCACGGCGAGCGCGACGAGCGCCACGCCGCGTGAGCGTCCGCCTCTTCGAGGGGACCTTCGCGGCGCCGCTGCGACCGGCGGCGGAGCGTGCGGCACTCGTTCGCCACGATGCCGAGGACCCAGGGCGCCGAACAAAGCGCAGGAACAGCTTTGCCGCCCGCTAGCAGCCGCCGCAGTGGCAGATGGGGCAGCCCGACGGGCACGACTCGGCCGTGGCGGCATAGGCCATCACGGGCGCGCCCAGCGCCGCCACCAGCAGGGCCAGACCGACGATTCTCTTGATCATTTGCAACCTCCTCGGAGGCTATAGGCGCGGGAAGCGCGAACCGTGACTGCCTAGTGCCGTTCCAACTTTTCTCACCAAGGATGCTTTAAGCGATGTACTACACCTATGTGCTACTCAGCGAAGCCGATCGACGGCTCTATATCGGCGCGACCCAAGACTTGAGACGCAGGATCGAG
>Ga0207646_10001486_pt1 | contig 28890 bp, 26 predicted proteins | sample KBSK5502metaG_FD_184343 | JGI IMG/M metagenome (GOLD analysis project Ga0207646, IMG submission 184343) | Corn, switchgrass and miscanthus rhizosphere microbial communities from Kellogg Biological Station, Michigan, USA - KBS K5-50-2 metaG... | ecosystem: Host-associated > Plants > Roots >...
TGCGGCGAGGTCACCGATATGCGCTTGCCGTACATGAATTGGACCTTCGGGTTGTGCTCGTCCATGTGCGCGCCGGTTCGGACGGTGCCGATGCCCCGGATGGTCTCGAGCTTGCCGGCGTTGCCGACGAGGATCACGTCGAACACGCCGTCGGTCGGCGAGGCGGTCGGGGCCATGCGCATGCCACCCCCGAAGTACTGGCAGTTGGCGATCACGACCTGCTGGGCCTTGAGATCGTGAGCGACGCCGTCGACCACCACGTTCATCGGCTTGTTCTTCCAGGCCAGCAGCGACATGAGCGACGCCAGCGTGAAAGTCGCGCTGCCGAGACGCTTGCTGCCGTTGTTGACGCGATGCACGACATCGCCGCCTAGCCCGGCGTCGGCGATGTTGATGAAATGCCGGACGCCGGTGCTGCCGTCGTTGGCCTTGTAGGACACGCAGCCTGCGTCGAGCCGGCGCGGGATGCCTGTCCGGAGGATCTGAACCGCCGCCTTCGGGTCCAGAGGGATCTTCAAGGTGCGCCTGAAGTCGCCGCCGGTTCCAAGCGGCAGCATGGCCAGGCGGCTCGTCGTGGGGATGGGGGCGCCGTTGTGGAAGAAGCCGTTGACGACCTCGTTCAGGGTCCCGTCGCCTCCGACCGCCACGATCACAGGCCGCGATTCCCTCACCGCCCGCTCGGCAATCTGTGTCGCCTCGAGCGGCCTGGTGGTCAGCGCGGCTTCGTACGGGATTCCGGTCGATGGCAGCCAGCCCTCGATCGTGGACCACTCGCGTGCGGCGCGCCCGGCGCCGGAAGCTGGATTGACGATGAAAAGTACCTCGGCCACCCTACCGCGAGCCTCCGAGGGCGTGCGGACTCATGATCCCGGCGGGATCGATTGCCTCCTTCACGGACCTCCACACTCGCATCCACCCTCCCATCTCGTCGGCGACCCACCGCGCTCTCACCTGACCGGTGCCGTGGTGGTGGCTGATGGTAGCGCCAAGCTCCAGAGCCGATGTCATCGCACCCTCCCAGGCTCGGTTGTAGGCCGACCGAGCCTCTTCCTCCGTATCCCCCGCGCCCGCGAACGAGAAGTAGGCGCAGCAGCCCTGCTCATAGGCATGACTGAAGTGGCATAACGCGGCTCCTCCGACGGCTATTGCGGCTTTGACGCGAGCGTGAAGCTCTGGGAGCCTGGTCCAGGGCGCCGCCAGCTCGATCACGTCGAGATACGAGCAGGGCGGCTCGAGCATCCTCTGGAGTCGCTCGGCGGATAAATCGAACCGGTGCCGCTTCCAGCGCTCCCATGGCTCCTCGCCGAGATCTGTCGCGTGACCTGCGAGCTTCCGCACCTCTGCTGCTTCCGCAGTCGCAATGCTCTCAGGCCCCGCGGTCGCGACCACGAGCACGCTGCTGCCCAGGGGAAGGTCGTAACCGTTGAAGGCCGCGTCGTCCGGATCGTAAAGGCGCATCAGAAGCGGCCGGATCCCCGACTGCATGATCGCGCGCATGTATTCGAGGCCGGATTTGAGGTCGGCGAAGCCGTAGCCCCGACCGATGACGGTCTCGGGCAGCCGGTGCACCTTGAGCACCGCGCCGAGGATGATCCCCAGCGCCCCCTCCGAACCCAGCCACAGCTCGTGCAGGGCCGGTCCCACCGCCGAGCGCGGGCCCGGCCGAGGAGCGGCGAACGACCCGTCCGGAAGCACCACCGCCAGGCCGAGGACCATGTCCTCGATGCTGCCGTAGCGGCTCGATTCCTGGCCTGAAGACCGTGTCGCGCACAGCCCGCCGACGGTCGTGCCCGCGAGAGAGCTCGGGTAATGACCCAGCGTCAGGCCGCGGTCGTTGAGATGCTGTTCCAGAGTCAGCCCGTTCACGCCCGACTCGCATGTGCACATCAGGTTGGTTTCATCGACTTCGAGGATGCGATCGAACGCGCCCAGGTCGATCACCAGCTCGCCTTTCTCGGGCCCAAGCGCGCCGCACACCCCAGTCGCGCCGCCGAGAGGCGTCACCGTGACTGAGTTGGCCACCGCCCAGCGGAGGATGGCTGAGACCTGCTCACGGCCGGCGGGCCGAGCTACGAGCACCCGCGGCGCAGATTTGCCCGCGCGCTCATCCATGATCGCAAGCGGCCACAGGTCGCGCACCGCGCGCTCATCGAGCGCGGCCGCGCCCACGATGGCTTCGAGTTCCGCTCTCACGTTCCGGATTTTGCGGCCCAGCGGCCGGCGAGCCAGCCGGTGAGGATGGGCACCCCGAACCCACATGGCCCGGCGTAGTCGTATCCACCCAACACCGCCCCTGCCGCGTACAGGTTCGTGTACGGCGCCTCGCCGCTCTCATCGAGCGGGTGCAGCCGGTTGTCCGTGCGGAGGCCACTCCGCAGCTCCTCGGCGGCGTCGATGTATTGCAAATGCTGCAGGCGTGTGCCAGTCGTACCCATGGCCTCGCCGTCATGGAAGACTCCGAGGCCCAACAGCGGCTCGCTCGTCAACCGGCCGCCGCTGAGACCTCCGCCGATGTGATGGCCCGTCGCCAGGACGAAGGCGTCGGCGCGCAGCGAGCGCTCGCCCGCTCGCACCGATGTGATCCGGCCGCGAGCCGATTCGACGGATTGCACCGTCGCCTTGATCGTGCCCAGCCCGATCGCCTGCTGGAGCCGCCATCCGTGCGGTGAAGGCGGCGTCGACAGGAGCTCGAACGAATCCGGCGGCAAGTTCGTGAAGCCCGGCGGGTACGCGGCTGTGGCCGCTCGCGCCTTCGTCAGAATCGGCGCGCGCCGCCCATACAGGTCCGTCAGGGCGGCGGCCGCCGGCAGGTCGGCGATCGAGACCTGTTCGGCGAAGGCCGTTACGCCGTGCAGCTCGCTGAGCGCTTGCGCCGTCGCCACCGCGTCGTAATCTCCGACCTCCTCCACCCCGACCACCGCCACCCTACGGCCGATGAGCGCCTGCAGCTCGCCTGGCGCGACGGTGGCCGGGACGAGATTCCCGGGCCGGGCGAGGCCATGGATGTCGGCGTACCGGCCGCGCGTGCGCCAGCCGCCCTCGACCTTCAAGCCGTCCTTCTCGAGTGCGAGCAGCAGCGATTGGATGGCGGCGTCGAGCTCCAGGCTGAGACGTACGGAGTCGAGCCCAAGGCGGGTGAACGGGTGGTGCGGCTGCATCTTGAGAATGGCTTCGAGGTCGTCGACGACCTCCATCGCCCCCGCATACAGGGCGGTGGCGCCCGGCGCTCTCGCGACGACGGTCACTTCCGCGCCATCGCGCCTTGCGCCCAAGGCGGCGCTGTAACCGGCGATGCCGCCGCCAATGACGATGACGCGGCTCATGACCCGGTCATGGCTTGACGATGCGTCTCGTGTCCGCCACGTCGCGCTTCAACTGCTGCACCAGATCATCGATCTTGGGGAACGCGATGTCGGCATGCAGGTAGCTCATGAAATGAAACTCGAGCCGCTGCTGGTAGAGGTCCCCCTCGAAATCCAGGAGGAACGCCTCGACCCGGAGCTGCGTGCCTCCGAAGGTGGGCCGGTACCCGACGGACAACGCGGCGATGAAGTCGCCTTCGGGGGCGATGACCCGTCCGGCGTAGGCGCCGAGCGCCGGCACCAGCTTGTTCGGTTCGATCGCGATGTTGGCGGTGGGGAAGCCGAGCGTTCGGCCCACCCTGTCTCCGGCCTCGACCGGACCTGCGAGCGAGTACTCGCGGCCCAGCAGCCGGTTCGCTGTCTCGACATCGCCGAGAGTGACCAGGCGACGCACATCCGAGCTGTGCAGCGCTTTTCCGTCGACAAGGAACGGACTCACCTCGTCCACCAGGTGACCGCGGTCGCGAAGCCAGCCCGCGCTGCCCTGGCGCTCGCGTCCGAACGCGAAGTCGAACCCGATCACCCACCTGCGCACGGCCATCACCGTGGCGAGCTGATCGAGGAACTCTTGAGGAGACAAGGCTGCCAGGGCACGATCGAATCGCAGCACGATCGCGTGCTCGATTCCGTGCGCCTCGATCAGCGCCAGCTTCTCTTGCAAGGTCGTGATCGACTGCGGACAGTTGGCGGGGTCGAGCAGGCAGCGCGGATGTGGTTCGAACGTGATGAGGGCCGGCTGCGCCTGCTCGCGAGCGGCCGCTGCGACCGTCTTCCTGATCACCTCGGCATGGCCGAGATGAACGCCGTCAAAACTGCCGATGGTGAGCGCGACGCGGCCGATCGGGCTCGAGGGCAGCCCCAGATGGACCTTCAGCTGAGGACCTTCTCGGGCACAAAGGTGCGGCGAAGCGGATCGGTATGCCCGAGCGCGACGAGGCGGCCGGTCAAATCATGGGCGCGGACGGGACCCGGTCCGGGCTCCGGCAGGACGCGGACCGCGCGTCCCTGGCGGACCATCGCCTCCTGCTCGACGTTGAGGCGCACGCGCTCCATGTCCGGCAGTATGACTTCGGCCGGGAGCAGTCGATCCCGAACGTCCTCGGCGCTTGTCTGCGCTCCGACCGTCATCGCGGTCTCGACCGTCAGCGGGCCGTACGCCGTGCGGACCAGGCGGCCCAGGTAGCCCCCCACCCCCAGCTGCCGGCCGAGGTCGCGCGCGATGGAACGCAGGTAGGTCCCGCTCCCGCACCGGATCTCCACCCGCGCGACGGCCTGGGGTCCCGGCGCAAAGTCGAGCACGCGAGCCTCATACACCTCCACCTCCCGCGCGGCCGGCTTCGGCTCCTCGCCGCGGCGCGCGAGGCGGTACGCGCGCTCGCCCTCGACCTTGACCGCCGAGAAAGCGGGCGGCTCCTGGAGGATGCGGCCGGTGAAATGCGTCAGGCCCTCGGCGACACCGGCGATCGTCAGGCCGCTCGGATCGCCCTGCGGAATCGCGTCAGCCTCGCCGTCGTCGGTGGCTGTCGAGAAACCAAGGTGGATGTCGGCCACGTAAGTCTTGGGGAGCCGATGCGCGAACTCGGCGAGGCGGGTGGCGGACTCAAAAAGGATGGGCAGCACGCCGGTCGCCAGCGGATCCAGCGTCCCGGCGTGGCCCACACGGTGCGCACCCGTCAGGTGCCTTAGCTTCCTCACGACCTGGAAAGACGTCTCACCGGCGGCCTTGTCGACGTTGAGGACGCCGCTTATGAAAATGCGGTCAGGGCTTCGCTGAGGCGGCATTGATCGCCTCCTTGGCCGTCGACAGCACCATCAGAACCGCCTCATCCATGGACTTCTCGATCTCCGCCCCCGCCGCGCGGATGTGGCCGCCTCCCCCGAACCTTGCGCACAATGCCGCCGCGTCGACCGCGCCCCGGCTGCGCACGCTGATCTTCGTCAAGTCGGACGAGACCTCTTTGAAGAGAATGGCGAGCTCCAGCCCGGCAATGCTGTTGAGGGTGTCGATGATGCCCTCGGATTCGGCCATCACGGCGCCGGCTTCACGCAGCATCCGGCGCGTCACCTTCGCCCAAGTCAGCCTCCCCTCGAGCTCGATGCGCATCGTCGCCAGGGCCAGAGCGCTGAGCTTCAAGGTGGTCTCGGGCCGCATCTTGTAGACCTGCGTCGCGATGTGGCCCGGATCCGCTCCGAGTCGGGCGAGCCTCGCCGCGTCCTCGAGCGCGCGCGGGGTCGTGTTTTCGTGCCGGAAGCCTCCGGTGTCGGTGAGAAGCGCGACGTAGAGGTTGATCGCGATGGTGGGCGTGATCTGGAACTCGAAGTGGTCGAGCATCTCCATCACCATCTGGCCGACCGCCGATGCTTCCGGCTCGATCACGTTGATGTCGCCGAATCGCGAGTTCGATGGATGATGGTCGATGTTGACGATAGTCGCGTGTGAGGCGATTTGCTTGACGCTGCTCCCGGAACGCTCGAGGTTGCCGGAGTCAAAGAAGAACACCAGCTCCGGATCGGCGCCCGCAGGCGGCTCCACGTCGATCTGCTCGAATCCCGGCAGGAACGCGTACATCTGTGGCAGCGGTGGGGGTATGACCACCCACGCGTGCTTGCCTGCGGATCGCAAGGCTTCGGCGAAAGCGAGACTGCAGCCGAGGGTGTCGCCGTCGGCATCTTTATGTCCGAAGATCAGGATCTCCTGGTTGGACTCGATGAGGTCCTTGATCTCGTCGTACTCATGACGGGTTTCGGGCTTCGGGGTGGCTATTTCTCGTCCTCCTCCGGTGCCGGGAGAACTTCTTTGAGCAGTTCCGAGATATGCACGCTGTACTCGATCGACGGGTCGAGCTCGAAGCGCAGATCGGGCGAGTACCGGAGGTTCTGCAGCCGGCGCCCGAGCTCGTGGCGGATGAGGCCCTTCGCCGAGTCAAGGCCTTTCATCGACGCCTTCTTCTGATCCGGGTCTCCCAGCACACTTACTCGAACGCGGGCCTGACGGAGGTCCGGTGACATGCGCACGGCCGTGATGCTCACGAAACCGATCCGTGGATCCTTGAGCTCGCGACGAATTATGGACATGATCTCCTCACGCACCTGCTCTCCGACCTGATCGGCGCGGTAGCTCGGCATGGCGACCTCCGCAGTCAATTTATTGGCGGAACTCAGATTTCTTCGCGCTCGAGACGGTACGTCTCCATCGTGTCACCCGCTTGGAAGTCCTCGTAGCCCTCTAGCCCGATGCCGCACTCCTGTCCTGCCGGCATCTCCCGCACATCTTCTTTGAAATGTTTCAACGAACTTATCCGGCCTTCGTGAAGCAGCTCTTTGCCCCGGAACAGCTTGGCCCAACCGCCGCGACTGACCTTGCCTTCCACCACGCGGCTGCCGGCGATGATGCCAAGCCGCGGGATCTTGATGGGGATGAGCACCTCGACCTTGCCCTCGCGGATCTGTCGATACGTCGGCTCGCGCAACCCCTTGGCTGCACGTTCGACGTCCTCGGTGAGCTTGTAGATGACGTCGTAGTAGCGAACCTCGACCTTGGCCCGCTCGGCGGCCGCCGTTGCAGCCGGCGTCGGCTTGAGGTTGAAGCACACGATGATCGCGTTGGAGACGCCGGCGAGCAGAAGGTCTGAGTCGCTGACGGCGCCGACGCCCTGGCCGACGATCTTGATCGCGACCACAGGGTCTTCGATCTTCTGGAGTGCGCTGAGGAGGGCCTCGAGCGTGCCCTGTGCGTCCGCCTTGACGACCAGGCTCAGCTCTTTGACCTCGCCTTCCTTGGCTCGGCGCGCGAGCTCTTCCAGGGTGATGCGCGGGGCGACATCCCGGGCCGCCTCCGTGGTCCGGCGCTCGGTCAGCTTGGTGAGCGCGATCTGGCGCGCGGCCTTCTCGGAGCCGACGACCTGGAAGATGTCACCAGCCTGCGGGACCTCGCTCATACCCGACACCACCACGGGCGTCGCGGGCGGCGCGTCGGTAACGCTTTCGCCGCGGTCGTCGGTGAGGGCTCGCACGCGGCCGTAGATGTGGCCGCACACGAAGTCGTTACCGACACGAAGCGTCCCCGCCTGCACGAGCACCGTCGCGACCGGGCCGCGGCCGCGCTCGAGGTGGGCGTCGACCACGGTGCCGAGGGCGTTTCGATCCGGGTTGGCTTTCAGCTCGAGGATGTCGGACGACAGGACGATGGTCGTCAAGAGGTCGTCGATGCCCTGGCCGGTCCTTGCGCTGAGGTGAACGCACTCGACCTCGCCGCCGTAATGCCGGGTGACGATGCCTTGTGCCGCGAGCTCCTGGTGGACGCGATCGACATTGGCGTTGTCCTTGTCGATCTTGTTGATCGCGACGATGATCGGGACCTTGGCCGCGCGCGCGTGATGGATCGCCTCGATGGTTTGGGGCATTACGCCGTCGTCAGCGGCCACGACCAGCACTACGAGGTCCGTGACCTGCGCGCCGCGTGCGCGCATCGCGGTGAAAGCCTCGTGGCCCGGGGTGTCGATGAACACGACATCGTGCCCGTCCGCCGTCTCGATCTTGTACGCGCCGATGCGCTGGGTGATGCCGCCGGCCTCACCCGCAGCGACCCGCGTCTTGCGGATGGCGTCGAGGATCGACGTCTTGCCGTGGTCGACGTGACCGAGGACGGTGACGATGGGTGGCCGTGGGACGAGCTTGCTCGGGTCCTCGTTGACGACCGAGAAGAGCTCCTCGCGCGATGTGGTGACCACGTCGCCCGCGCCTTCCGCCGACTCCACGGCGACCACGTCCTCACTTTTGACCGGCTCGACGGTGAAGCCGAACTCGTCCGCCACGATCTCGGCGGTGGAGAAGTCGATGACCTGGTTGATCGTGGCCAGGATCTTGGACGCCATCAGCTTCTTGATGACCTCGACGGGGCTCACTCCGAGCTTGTCGGCGAGGTCCTTGACCGATAGAGACGGCGGCAGCACCGCCTTGCGCTCGCCGTTGGCCTCGATCTTGACCGCGACGGAGGTCGGCTTGAAGGCCGAACGGGCAGCCTCGATCGCGCCCGGCGCCAATGGCGCCGAGGCGTTGCGCGTCAGCCGCCGTTGCTGGAGGAAGTTCACCAGCTCCTTTTGGCTGATCCCGAGTTCGCGTGCGAGTTCGTGTGCCTTCATGCCCGAACGTATGATTATGCCGCTCGGGGCGAATTCGAAACCTGACGTGCTCCCGCGGTTGCTGCGGCCTTACGCCCCTCTCCGGGCCTCCCCCCGAAGGGGGGAGGACTCGATTTCCGCCCAACATTCAGCGGACACCACTGCTCTCAAAGCCCTGTCCAAAGCCTTCTTCTTGCGGGCGATTTCGAGGCACGAGGGGTCGCGATGCAGGTAGGCGCCGCGGCCCTGAGCCCTCCCGGTGACGTCTACCGCGGCGGCGCCGTCGGCGTGGCGCACGACCCGCACCAGGCTTCCCTTCCCCGCCTCCTGCCGGCAGGCCACGCAGGTGCGGACGGGCTCATGCCGGGTCGGCATCGCTAGACCCGCCGTCGCCCTCGCCGGCTTTGATGTCGATTCGAAAGCCCGTGAGCTTGGCCGCGAGACGCGCGTTCTGGCCGTCCCGCCCGATCGCCAGAGAAAGTTGGGACCGCGGCACCAGGACGGTGGCCGTGCGCGTGCCCCGGTCGATGGTGACCGATTCGGCCTTGGCGGGCCCAAGTGCCGCGGCGACGAACGCTTCGGGATCGTCGGACCACGGAACGATGTCGACGTGCTCGCTTGCCAGCTCGCTCAGGATGGCGCGATGGCGCACGCCCTTAGGCCCGACGCAAGCGCCCACCGGATCGATGCCAGGCTCGGTGGCCGAGACGGCGATCTTGGTCCGCAGGCCCGGCTCACGCGCTATCGCCCGCACCTGGACCGTACCGGCCTTGATCTCCGGGACCTCCGCCTCGAGCAGGCGATGCACGAACATCCGAGCAGCGCGTGAGACGCGAACCTGCGCCTGGCGCGGGTTGTGCTGGGGGTCGAGGATCATCACCAGCACTGGCCGGCCCGGATGCAACAGCTCGCCGGGGATCTGCTCCTCCGGCGGCATCACGCCTTCGGCACGACCGAGGTCCACGTAAACCGTGCCCGCCTCGGATCGATCCACGATCCCGGTGGCCAGCTCACCGCGATGCTCGGCGACATCGCGCAGCACCTTGTCGCGCTCGAGGTCGTGGATGTGGCGGAGCACGGCGTGCTTGGCGGTCTGCGCGGCCATTCGCTTGAAGTCCTCGGATGGAAGCGTGCGGACCATTTCGCTCCCATCGCCGCGTACGACGCGACTCGTGACCTCAAGCGCACCCGTCTTGGTATCGAGCGTCACGCGCACGTCGCCCGGCGGATTGAACGCGCGAATGTAGGCGGTCGCGAGCGCCGCCTCGACGGTGTGAAGCATCTCCTCGAAGGGGATGCCCACCTCCGCGCAGAGCGCCGTCAGGGCGTCTGCGAGGCTCTCGGTGGACGGCTCAGATTGCGACCGCGAGCCTGCCCGCGACAACGTCATCCCATGCAATGTGAACTATTACCGGCGCTCTCCCGCGCGCGCCCTGCCCGGATACCGCGATGCCCGCCGAGTCGACGGCGACCAGCTGCCCCTCGATCACGGTTTCGGAAGGTCCGCTGCGATAGCGGATGTTGACCCGCTTGCCGTTGAATCTCTCGTAATCGCCATGACCTCGCAGCGGCCGTTCAGCGCCCGGCGAGGACACCTCGAGGTCATAGGGCCCGTCGATGAGGCGCGAGTGATCGAGCAGCGGACCTGCGACGCGACTCACGCGCTCACAGTCTTCAATGGTGATCGGCTCGGCATGGTCGATGGAGATTCGCAGCGTCCGTCCTGAATGGCCCGACTGCTCGAGCGCGTACAGCTCATAGCCCATGTGGTTGAGCGTGGGCTCGAGCAGCTCTCTGATCGACGTTATGGGCCATGTCGGCATGTTCGGGGTCTGGGATCACATTACCAGCCTCAACCTTTCCGGTCCGAAATCGCGGTGGCTGGGTGCGGATTTCGGACCGAAGCCGCTGAAGCGCCCGGGACCGGGGAACCCGGTCCCGGCAGCGGGCCGGAGACTGAGTTGCGCCACACGACCAACGTGGTTGCCGGAATAGGAATCCGGCGCTTCACCGGCGTTTACCGGAGCGGTTGAAGTTTCCGCCAGACCACGAGCAGTGGCGCTGCGTTGAAGATCGAGCTGTACGTGCCGGACACGATGCCGATCAGGAGGGCGAGCGCGAAGCCCTTCAAGGAGTCGCCGCCGGCGACCAGGATCGCGACCAGGACCAGGACCACGGTGAAACTGGTGATGATCGACCGGACCGCCGTCTGCATGATGCTGAGGTTCACGACCTGCTCGAACGAGAGCCGCTGGCTGACGCGAAGGTTCTCGCGGATTCGGTCGAAGACGACGATGGTGTCGTGGACTGAGAAGCCCACCACCGTCAACACCGCGGTGACGAACAGGCTGTTGATCTCGCCGATCCTCAGATGTAGTCCAGTGCCGAGGATGGCGAACACCCCGGTGAGAAGGAAGACGTCGTGTAGCAGCGCGGCAAGCGCTGAGCCACCGAACTGAAACCCTGCCCGAATTCCTCCGGGCACATTGCGGAACCAGAACGTAAGCAGGCCGAGGATGGCGATCGCTGCGACGACAACGGAGAGAAGGGCGCTCCGGATCGTCTCGCCGGCGATCGTACCTCCGACCTCGAGCACGTTCAGGGCGCCGGTGTCGATCGGCCCCACCCTCGCGGTCAGGTCTTTGATCTCCTGGGTCTGCTGCGCAGTCGACATCGGGCGCGTCCGAATGATGTAGGTGTCGGTGCCAGCCGGGATGACCGTTCCGCCGATGTTCTCGGCGGCGACAGCGTTCTCCACCTGCGCCCCGGTTGGTTGATTCAGGAACCTGACCGTGAACTCGGTGCCACCTGCGAAGTCGATGCCGAGCGCGAAGCCGCTGTGGACCATGAAGTAGATCCCCGGGATGATGATCAGCAGCGAGAACAGGAAGTACCAGTTGCGGCGGCTGACGAAGTCGATCTTCCGCACGCGCGGAGGGGCCGGTGCTACACGTGCCGCCTCGACGAGCTCTTCATGGGCGGCCGCGCCGGGCTGCTCCTCCTCTTCCCGCTCTTCCTCTTCTTCCTCTTCTACTTCCGCGGCGGCCTCAGGCATCTCGGTCCCGAGCCTCCCGGCCGGCGTCTCGTCAGATGGATCGGACACGATCCACCCCCATCAGCGCCGGGCGCCGGAAGCGGCTGCCGGCCATGACGATTGCCAGCAGGTTGTGGGTGACGACGATCGAGGACACCAGGCTGACGCCGACGCCGATCCCGAGCGTGATCGCAAATCCCTTGACCGGGCCCGGCCCGATGAAGCCGAGGATGAGGCACGTGATGATCGTCGACAGGTTGGAGTTCCAGATCGCCGGCCACGCCCGCCGGACGCCGGCATCGACTGCGGCAGGTATGGTCCTGCCCGCGCGCACTTCTTCTTTGAAGCGCTCGAAGATCAGCACGTTGGCGTCGACGGCCATACCGACCGAGAGGATGAACCCGGTGATCCCGGCCAGCGTCAGCGTGACCGGCACGAGCTTGAAAGTCGCGAATACCGCCCCCGCGTAGAAGAGCAGGGCAAGGCTCGCCAGCAAGCCAGGCACGCGGTAGTAGATGATCATGAAAAGGATCACGATCGAGAGCCCGAGCAGGCCGGCCGCGATGCTGAGCTTCACGGACTCGGCGCCCAGCGTGGAGCCGACCTGCTGGACGCTCAGGACCTGCAGGTCGACCGGCAGCGAGCCGGCGTTGATGCCCGTCGCCAGGTCGGTGGCGGCCGCCTGGGTGAAGCCGTTCCCACCTCCGCTGATCACGGCGTTGCCGCCGAGAATCGCCTGCTGAGTCACCGCGTCGACCAGCAGCTTGGGGCAGATGGTGGTCGGCGTGGCGGTGGCAAGACAGCCGGTGTCGTAGTTCTGCGAGACCTTGTTCGCGTAGGCCGGGTCCTCCCAGTTGTCGATGTCGTGCTGGGTGATGTCCAACCAGCTCGTGAGGTGCCGGCCGGCGCAGTTGGCGGCGAGGCTCGTGTTGGTATCCCCCGGGCATGCGGCGACATTAGCCGTCGTCAGGTTTCCGAAGAGATCAGCCCCGCGTGAGGTGAAGCTCACGTTGACGACCCAGCCGATGGCGTTTTGATCGAGGGCGGCGGAGGCGCTCGCGATGTCGTCGCCCGTGAGCCCAGTGAAGGCCGGCTTGTAACCCGGCTCAGGGCCACCTGTCACCTTGGCGTCTGGAACCCACTTCGTGTAGACGAGCCGGTTGACCGCGCCGATGACCTTCTGCGCCTGGTCGGCGGTGACTCCCGCGAGGTCGACGGTGATGCGGTCGTTGTTCGAGCCGGCGCCGCGGATCTCCGGCTCGCTGACGCCAAGCGAGTTGACGCGCTTAGAGATGACGGTGATGGTCTTCTGCAGCACGTCAGCGCGAGACTGGCCGACGGGGAAGTTCGTGAGCTGGTAGTCGATGTGCGTCCCACCCGCCAGGTCGAGTCCTTTGTGGAAGTAGATCTGCCAGCCGCCGAAGTTCGGCGGCAGACCGGCAACGTTGCCGGTCAGCGGATAGTGGTTAGCGATCCTGTAGACGTATCCGGCGCCGTCGACGAAGAGCGAGAACGCCAGGACGATCACGATGAGCAGGCGAATCGGCCAGCTGAGGACTAGCTGCACAGCCGAACCAGTCTAAAGAAGCCCGGTTATCGCTGTCGAAACCGAAGCTTGAAGACATCGTGCGCCGCTATAAAAGGCGCGGCTGGTGCGCGCCGGGTTCGGGGAGGGCGATCCCGAGGTGCCGGTACGCGAGCTCGGTGGCGACCCGGCCCCTTGCCGTTCGAGCCAGGAAGCCGATCTGGATCAGGTACGGCTCGTGCACGTCTTCGATGGTCTCGGGTTCCTCTGACAGCGAGGTGGCGATGGTATCGAGGCCGACCGGGCCGCCCTTGAACTTGGTGATCAGGGTTTCGAGCAGCTGGCGGTCGAGCGGCTCCAGCCCGATGTCGTCGATGTCCAGCATCGCGAGCGCCAGCTTGGTCGTGTCGGCTGTGGCGCGCCCGTCGCCTCGCACCTGCGCGTAGTCGCGGACGCGCCGCAGCAGGCGGTTCGCGATTCGCGGCGTGCCACGCGCGCGCCTCGCGATCTCGGCCACGGCGTCCTCGTGGATCTCGATGTCGAGGATGCGGGCCGAGCGCCGGATGATGCTCTCCAGCTCGGCCTTGCTGTAGAAGTCCAGCCTGTAGACGGCCCCGAAGCGGTCACGCAGCGGGCCGCTGAGCAGCCCCTGTCGCGTCGTGGCACCGACACAGGTGAAATGCGGCAGCGGCAGGGTCGCGGCGCTCGCCCCCACCCCCTTCCCCAGCACGGCGTCGAACCGAAAGTCCTCCAGCGCCGGATAGAGAGACTCCTCGACCACGCTGTTGAGGCGGTGGATCTCGTCGATGAAGAAAACGTCGCGGGTCGTGAGGTTGAGGAGGATCGAGCCGAGCGCGCCCTGATGGTCGATGGCCGGCCCCGAGGAGACCTTGATCGCGACCCCCAGCTCGTTGGCGATGATGTGCGCGAGCGTGGTCTTGCCCAGCCCCGGAGGCCCGCAGAGGAGCACGTGCTCGACCGGCTCGCCGCGCCTTCGCGCCGCCTCCAGCAGGATGCCGAGGTTCTCGCGCACCTGCTGCTGGCCGACGTACTCGGAGAGCATCCGTGGGCGCAGGGTGAGGTCGAACTGCTCATCGTCGGTGCGGGCATCGAGGACGGCGTCCTTCTCGTTCACTTTCTTCCCAGGGCCTTGAGGGCGGTGGCGAGCGCTTCCTGGGTCGAAGGCGATGACGCCCATTCCACGGCCTCGAGGCCGACGCGAGCTTCCTGAGACGAAAAGCCCAGATTACGCAGCGCCGACTCGACCGCCTTCGGGACGGCGCCGTCGCCGGCCAGCGCGGCGGCTCGCGGGATGACCTCGAGCTCTCCGGCTGCGTCCAACTTCGGCTTCAGCTCGATGATCACCTTGGCGGCCGTGCGCGGCCCAACGCCGCTCGCTCGACGTATCGGTGCTGCATCCTCGCTCACTATCGCTCGCTTCAGCACCTCGAGGCTTGCCGCGCTGAGGATATTGAGGCCGACTTTGGGTCCGACCCCGTCGACCTGGATGAGCATCTCGAAGAGGTCGAGCTCCTCGACCGAAGCAAATCCATATAGATTGAGCTGGTCCTCGCGGACGTGGGTGTGAATGTCGAGGTCCACCTGGCCGCCCGGAGCCGGCACCTTCTGTCGAGTGGTCGTGCTGACGCTGACCATGTAGCCAACGCCCCCGACGTCGACTACTACGAAATCGGCTCCCGCTCGCTGCACCTTGCCACTTAGATGCGCGATCAACGTATGGCGGCTCGTGAGAACTGGCGGCTCCGGGCGTGACAGACGGCGATGGCGATGGCGTCGAGGGCGTGGTCGTCGAGCTTGCCTTCGGGCAGCTTGACCTGCGCGCCAAGCATGCGTGCGATCTGCGTCTTGTCGGCCTTGCCGTACCCGGTGATGACGATCTTCACCTGCGCCGGCTTGTACTCGAACACGGGTATGCCGCACTCCTCGAGCACCGCCAGGATCGCGCCGCGGGCCTGGGCGACGCCGATGGCGCTGGTGGCGTTCCGGCCCATGAACAGCTCCTCCAGCGACGCCTCGCCGGGCGGGTTCTCGACGAGCAGCGAGCGCAGGTGGCGAATGATCTTAAGCAGCCGCGCACCGTCGGGTCCGGGGTTGGTGACGACTGTGCTGGAGGAGAGGATTGTGCCCGGTCCGGAGAGCAGGGCGAACCCGGTTCCGGCGAGCCCGGGATCGATACCGAGTATCAGTCCGTTCGCGTTGCCTGGCATGTGTCCACTAGGTCTTATACCTGTGCTGAAACTCTTTCAAGGACGTTGTTGGGAATGTCGAAGTTGGCGTAGACCTGCTGGACGTCGTCGTCCTCTTCCAGGGACTCCATCAATCTGAGCACCCCGACGGCTTTGTCTTCACCGATGGGAACCGTCTGTTTGGGCTGCATGGTGATCTCGGCGTTTTCCACGGTGACGCCCTGGGCCTCAAGTGCCTTTTTCACCTTTTCGAAAGCGGCGGGTGGTGTGGTGACCTCGACCGATTTGCCGTCGACCTGGATGTCGTCGGCGCCGGCCTCGATGGCAGCCAGGCCGATTTCTTCTGGATCATTCTTGCCGGCGTTCGCGGTGATGACGCCCTTGCGTTCGAACATCCAACCAACCGAGTTCGTCTCGCCGAGGTTGCCGCCGAACTTGGAGAAGCGGTGCCGGATCGACGCGGAGGTGCGATTGCGGTTGTCGGTGAAGGCATCGACCATGACGGCCACACCGGCCGGGCCATAGCCCTCGTAGCGGATCTCTTCGAGCTTCTCGCCCGCCAGCTCGCCCGTGCCCCGCTTGATCGCGTTCTGGATGCGGTCGGTCGGCATGTTGATCTCGCGCGCCTTCTGCATCGCGAGGCGCAGCCGAAAGTTGCCTTCGGGGTTGCCTCCCCCCTCCTTGGCCGCGATCGTGATCTCACGGCTGGCGCGAGTGAAGGCCTGGCCGCGCTTGTGGTCGACGATGGCCTTCTTGTGCTTGATGCCGGCCCACTTCGAATGGCCTGACACTAGTGTCCCGCCCCCGAAGTTCCTTGCATCTTCGCTGGCCTGGGCGGCCGGGCGCCTACGGCGCTGAAGCCGGCGTCTCCTCCTGCGCGCGCTCGGTCACGCATCTACGCGATGCACTCCCTCACGTGCTCGTCGTCTCCTTGGCTCCGGCCGCCGATTCCGCGAATATGCTGCGGACCTCGGAGTCGGGACACTGGGATGACCTCCGAACATGCTTTCGATGATTTTAGTTCACTTCAGGAGCACATGCCGCCGGCGAGCCGAGATGACGTCGCCGGCCGCCGCTGTCGCGGTGGGCTCGACCTTCTCGCCATTTTTGCGGACTCCACCCTGCTCCGCGAGTCGTTTCGCATCGCCCCGAGTCGTGGCGATGCCCGTAGCGACGAGCAGGCTGACGATGTCAGTCGGTCCCTCGATCTTGTGTTGCTCTTTCTGACTCGGGATCTCCTTGCGTACGAACTGGCTGACGAAATGTGCTTCGGCTCTTGCCGCCGCTTCCTCACCATGCAGTCGCTTGACCAGCCGGCGCGCCAGTGCCGCTTTGGCGTCGCGTGGTTTCGATGCGAGGACCCTCTCGATCTCATCGGCGGGTAGGCCCGACACGAGACGCAGGTACTTCTCGGTCAGCGTGTCCGGGATCGACATCGTCTTGCCGTAGATCTCTTCCGGCGGCTCGGTCAGGCCGATGTAGTTGCCGAGCGACTTCCCCATCTTCATCGAGCCGTCTGTGCCTTCGAGCAGCGGAAAGACGGCGATGTCCTGCGGCTCCTGCCCGTATGCCTTCTGGATCTCGCGGCCGAACAACAGGTTGAACAGCTGGTCGGTGCCGCCGATCTCGACATCCGCGTGGATCGCGACTGAGTCATAGGCCTGGTTGAACGGGTAGAGGATCTCGTGAGCGCCGATCGGCGTACCCGCCCTGAGGCGGTCGGCAAAGTCTTCGCGCTGCATCACCTGCTGCAGCGTGGCCTTGCCGAGCAGGCGCAGCACGTCGGCGCCGCTCATCTCGCCGAGCCATTCGGAGTTGCGGCGCACTTCGAGCCGCTCGCGATCCAGGACGACGTGGATCTGCTCGAGGTAGGTGCGCGCCGCCGCATCGACCTGTTCGCGCGTCAGGATCGGCCGGGTTTCGGACCGCCCGCTCGGATCGCCGATCATCGCGGTGAAGTCCCCGACGATCAGAACGATCGTGTGGCCGTCGTCCTGAAACTCGCGTAATACGTCGAGCGGTACGAGATGGCCGACGTGGAGGTCAGGCGCGGTAGGGTCGAGGCCGAGCTTGACGCGCAGCGACTCGCCGCGCTCCAGGCGCGACCGCAAATGCTCTTCCACGTGGATCTCGACCGCCCGCATTCGCAGGCGCTCGAAAAGTTCCCGGCTCAACTCGCTTTTAGGGGTTGACGGGGCCGGGGCCGAAATAGATCTGAGGGTCGGCCGGCAACACCGGCTGGAAGACCGAGACGATCGGCTTCCCGAACGCCCTCACCAGCGGCACTGCGACATGCGAGCCATTGATGCCGTCGCGGATGCTCTGCTGCGTCTGGTCGAGCTGCGTGCCCCCGAACGGATTGCCGGCAGCCTGGAGCTCGTAGGTGACCAGGACGGAGAGGAGCAGCCCGGTCACCACTCCGACGATCACACCGGACAGCCGGTTGAACATGACCGCCTGGAGCTGGATCTGGCTGTTTGCGAGCTGGGCGGCGCCATCGATCACGATGATGACCGCGAAAAGGATCCCGAAGAATCCGTAGATGCGCGCGTCGGCGGTGCTGTAAGTCGACGACTGCTGCAGGATTCCGCCGGCCTGCAGACCCATATTCGTGGCGGCGATGCAGGCAAGGTAGAGGGAAACCAATCCGATCAGGCGCCGCATCACGCCGGTCACGTAACCGAGAAGGGCATAGACGAGGATCAGCACGATCGGGATGGCGTCAACCCAGGTCACTTAGCGGTTCTCACTCTCTGAACCTGGCGCTGTGCTTCTTCTCCAATGCGAGCTTGATCTCCCCCATCACGTTGTCCACTTCGGCGTCCGTCAGGGTGCGCTCGGGGCTCCGGAAAGTCAAGGCGAAGGCGACGCTCTTGGATCCGTCCGGAACCTGAGCGCCTCGGTACTCGTCGAACGGCCGGCTCCTCTCGAGGATGTCCCGGCCGGCCTCTTTGATGGCGGCCAGCAAGGCTCCGGCTGCGACGTGCTCCTCGACCACGACGGCGAGATCGCGCTCGATCGCCGGGAAGCGCGGCAACGGCTGCGCGCGCGCGGCGCCCGCAGCGGCGAGCACGGGCTCGAGATCGATCTCCATGGCGACCAGCCGGCCCTCGAGGTTGGCCCCTCTGACCACCGTCGGATGGATCTCCCCGAGGTAGCCGAGCTGGCGTGAGTCGAGGAAGACGGCCGCGCAGCGGCCCGGATGAAACAGTTCGGCCGACGCGCGCTGGAACGTGCAGGCCGCCGCCCCTAGCTCGCTCATGCAAGCGTCGAGCACGGACTTCATCGCGTAAAAGGCCTCGCGACCCGATTCGGCGGTGCTCCCCGCGTCTGCCACGACGCCCAATCGCTGCGGTTCTTCAGGCTGCTGCGTGGTCTTGTCGCCGACGCGGGCGAGGAACACGGCCGCGATCTCGTACACCTTGACGTCGGTACGGCCTCGATCACGGTTGAGCGCGACGACGTTGACGAGCGATGGCAGCAACGACGTTCGCAGAGTGTCCATGTCATCGCTCAACGCGTTCGAGACACGCAGTGCTCGCGCCGCGACACGCAACTGCTCGAGCACGCGTCCTGACACCAACGCGGGATTCCATGTCTCGGTGAACCCGGCCCCGGCGAGGACCTGGCGTGCGGCGTCGAGTCGCCGGCCCATGCTCGGGATCGACGGCGTCCACCGGTCGCGCCGGCGCCCCGGCAGCGTGGACGGAACGCGGTCGTATCCCCAGACCCGGCCGACCTCTTCGACCAGGTCCTCGGGAATGCTGACGTCGAGCCGGAAGACGGGTGGCAGCACGTCCCATTCCCCATCGCCGAGGATCCGCACGTGGAATCCGAGGCGGATGAGGATGGCCTCCGAGTCCTCCAGCGGGACGTGTATGCCCAGCACCTCGTCCACCAGCCACGGCTTGAGGCGGATGCGCACCGGCTCCTGAGGTCGCGGATAGACATCGGCCCATTCGCGGTGCACGGCGCCGCCCGCGAGCTCGGCGATCAGGGCCGCAGCCCTCCTGGCGCCCGCGAGGGCGAGCTCTGCCGGCAGGCCCTTCTCAAAGCGGGCCGAGGCTTCGGTGCGCAGCCCGAACGCGCGCGCCGTCTGGCGGACGTTCGGGCCGTTGAACGTCGCCGCCTCGAGGAGCACGTCAGTAGTGGCGTCGGTGACGGCGGTTTCCTCACCGCCGATGACGCCCGCGATCGCGACGGGCTTGTTCGCGTCCGCGATGACCAGCATCTCCGGGGTCAGCTCACGTTCCACGCCGTCGAGGCACAGCAGCTTCTCGCCCGCGCGCGCACGCCTCACGCGCACCTCTTCTCCGGAAAGCTTGGCCCGATCGAAGGCGTGCAGCGGCTGCGCGTACTCGAGGAGGACGTAGTTGGTGATGTCGACGATGTTGTTGATCGGTCGCACGGCGCATGCGCGGAGCCGGCGCTGGACCCAATCGGGGCTCTTACCCACCTTGACCCCGGTGATGACCCCGCCGATGTAGCGGCTGCAGAGGTCGGCGTCATCGATCGAGACCTTGACCATGTCGCGCCCCGCAGGCTCGGCCTTGCCGGTGAACGCGGGCATGAAGTCGACCTTCATCGCCCTGTCCAGGCCCGCCGCGAGCTCGCGAGCCACGCCCAGGTGGCCCATGCAGTCGGGCCGGTTGGACGTGACCTCGACGTCCATGGTGGCCTGGCTCGGGATGACGGACGTCAACGGGTCGCCCGGCTTGCCCGAGTCAAGGATGAGGATCCCGGAGTGGTCGTCACCAAGAAGCAGCTCCTCGGCTGAGCACAGCATCCCCTTGGCGCTGTAGCCCGCGATGTTCAGGTCCTTCACGACCTTGCCGTTGGGCACCGTCGTACCGGGCAGCGCCACCGGCACCAGCGAGCCGGGAACCGCGTTGTCGGCGCCGGCGATGATCTGCTCGGTGCGGCCGCCGAGGTCGACCTGGTGCACCCAGAGTGGATTGCGTGACTTCGGGTGTTTTTTCTGCTCGACGACCTTGCCGATGATGATCTGGGACAGGTCGATCACGGTCAGCGACTCGACCTCGATGCCGAGCCGCGTGAGCACATCCGCGGCCTCTTTCGGCGTCACGCCGTCGAGGTCCACGAAATCCCCTAACCACTCGTATGAGATTTTCATCGGCGCCTAAAACTGCTCAAGGAATCGGAGGTCGGATTCGTAGAACAGGCGGATGTCATCGACGTCGTGCTTGAGCATCGCCATCCTCTCGATCCCGAAGCCCCACGCGTAGCCGTTCCACTTCTCCGGATCGATGCCGCCGTTGCGCAGGACCTGGGGATGGACCATCCCGCAGCCGCCGACCTCGAGCCATCCTTTGTGCCGGCAGCTCTTGCAGCCCGCTCCCGCGCAGATGCCGCAAGTCACGTCGAACTCGAAGCTGGGCTCGGTGAACGGGAAGTAGCTCGGGCGGACTCGCACCTTGCGCTCTTGGCCGTACAGCGACTGGATCATGTACAGGAGCGTGCCCTTCATGTCGCCGACGGTGAGTGCCTTGTCGACAGCGAGTCCCTCGACCTGGCTGAAATACGGCAGCCTGGTCGCTTCCGGAGCGTCGCGCCGGTAGCAGCGGCCGGGCGTAATGATGTAGATCGGCGGCTCCTTGATGCGCTGCATGGCCCGGATCTGCACCGGCGACGTATGCGCCCTGAGCAGCAGGTCAGGGGTGAAGTAGAAGGAGTCCCAGTTCTCGCGCGCCGGATGGCCGGGCGGGATGTTGAGGGCCTCGAAGTTGTACCACTCGGTCTCGACCTCCGGGCCGAGCTCGACCTGGTAGCCCAACGATTCGAGCACCGTTTCGATCTGGCGCTGCACCTGTGTGAGCACGTGGACGTGGCCGCGACCGCTCGGCGGGCCTGGAAACGTGATGTCGATCGCCTCGGTCTCGGCGATGTCGGCCAGCCGCGCCTCGTCGAGCTCGTGACGCTTGGCCGCCAGCGCTGCCTCGATGACGCGCTTGGCCTCATTGGCCGCCTGGCCGAGAGCAGCGCGCTCCTCAGGCGGCAGTTTGCCGATGTCAGACAGCAGGCTGCTGACGCGCCCGTTCTTGCGGCGGAGGTAGTCGACCTCGATCGCCGCCAGCTCGTTCTCGGTGTTTGCGCGCGCGACGGCTGCGAGCGCCTCTTGGGTGAGCTCCTGCGGATTGCTCATGCCGCCATCCTCCGCCTGATCTCGAAGAGGATCAGCGCCGCCGCGGCCGCGACGTTCAGGGAGTCGACGCCTCCGCTTAGCTGCACAGTGACCAGCTTGAGGTCCGAGCGAGAAAGGCCGTGCGCCTCACTGCCGAGCACGATCATGCCGGCATTCTCTATCGGCGCCTCGGCCAACGGTTCGCCGCCCGACGCGGCAGCGCCGTAGCCGTCGAGCCCAGCGAGGTCGCTCCAGGCGCCCCGGGCAACTGTCAGCCGGAACACGTTGCCCGCCGAGGCGCGGATCGCCTTCGCGCCGTACGGGTCCGCCGTGCCCTCGAGCACCACCAGCGCGGGCGCCCCGGCCGCGGCGGCGGTGCGACAGATCGCGCCCACGTTGCCAGGATCCTGCACGCCGTCCAGCACCACGAGCGGCCAGCGCCGGCTGCGCGCCGCCTCGACCGCGGTCGTGGCTTCCGGTTCCCGGATCCTGGCGATCGCGATCACCCCCCGCGGCGTGACAGTCTGGGTGACGGCGCGGAAAACGCCCGGCGACAGGGCGACTCGCTTCTCGGCTCGTGCATCGAACTCCTCTCCCTCGCGCACCGCGACCAGCTCCAGCTCCAGGCCCGCGGCCTCGGCCTCCGCGAGCACGCGCGGACCTTCCAGGAGGACAAAGCCTGGTTCGCGCCGGGTGGCGAGACGCCGCAAGCGGCGGACGACCTCGTTGTCCGGGCTCGTAATTAGCTGGCTAGAGGGATTTCTTGGCAACCTCCACCAGCCGAGCAAAGGAACCGCTGTCGCGCACGGCCAGGTCAGCCAGCACCTTGCGGTCGATCTCCACTCCGGCCTGGCGAAGGCCGTGCATCAATTTGTTGTAGGGCAGCCCCGACTGCCTCGACGCGGCGTTGATGCGAGCGATCCACAGCTGCCGCATCTCGCGCTTGCGGCGCCGACGGTCGCGGTAGGCGTATGCGAGGGCGTGAAGGACCGCCTCGTTGGCGGGACGGAACAGCAGCTTCTTGGAAAGCCGAAAGCCCTTGGCCCGATCGAGGATCGCCTTGTGCCGGCGATGGGCGGGGACGCCGCGCTTGATTCGCGCCATTTCAGATACCCAAAGCTCTACGCACTTCTTTGCGGTCTGCCTGGGCCACCGGCTGCTTCTTTGCGTAGTTGCGCTTGCGCTTCTTGGACTTGTGCTCGAGCAGGTGGCTCTTCCAGGCGCTCGCCCGCATGAGCTTGCCGGTCTTGGTGACACGGATCCTCTTGGCGAAGCCCTTACGCGTTTTCATCTTAGGCACTGGTCGCGGTCTCCTTGGCGGCGCTCGCTGCGCCCCCCTGCCGGCTGGGCGCGAGGATCATGAAAAGGTTCTTGCCTTCGAGGAGCGGCTGCCGCTCGACGACCGCGAAGGGACGTGCGTCATCGGCCACCCGGTCGAGGATTCTCCTCCCGATGTCCTGGTGCACCATCTCGCGGCCCCGAAACATGATCGTCACTTTCACCTTCTCGCCTGCTTCCAAGAACTGCTTCAAACCCTTGAACTTGGTCTGGAAATCGTGCTCGGCCACCTTCGGCCGGAGCTTCATCTCCTTGAGCTTGATGACGTTCTGCTTGCGCCGCTGGTCCTTCTCGCGCTTGATGGTCTCGAACTTGAAGCGTCCGTAGTCCATGAGCCGGGCGACCGGCGGGCTCGCTTGTGGCGCCACCTCGACGAGGTCGAGCCCCTTCTCGCTCGCGATGCGTAGAGCGGCGTCGAGGGACACCACCCCGAGCTGATTGTTCTGGTCGTCGATCAGCCGCACTTCGGAGCTGCGGATCTGATCGTTGATCCTTAGCTCCTTAAACGAGATGAGACGTTACCTCGGCCAAATTCAGTGTTCTTAGTATTCCTCCACCTACATAAAACAAAACGGACAGCCCGAGCCGTCCGTGCGTACCCGTTCGAGCGTCGCTCTTGGGGTGAGGGTCGGGCCCTGCTTCAGATGCAGGATCGTACCGGAAACGTAACGCCGTGCGCAAAACTGCGTTGGAATTCATGATTCCGCCAGTGAAGATGCGCATGTTCTGCCTGGCGGTCGCCGTGCTCGTCGCCGCTTGTGGCGGCCCGAGCTCGCACGCGGGTGCGTCACCCTCGGCAAGGGCGGGCACCTCGCCTACGACGTCGCCTACCGGCTCACCGCCCGCGACCGCGGCAGCGTCGCCGCCCGTTTCGCCCGCCGCATCACCCGTTCCTCTGATCGGCGCCTTCGCCGTCCTGTCGACACCGCCGTCGGGCGACACGTACACGGTGAGCATCATTGCTGCCAACGGCAAGGTGGTGGGGTCGGCGCAGCCCAGCAGCCCGACCGCGGTCACTTGCGGCGATGCCGCGGCCGCAGTCCTTCCCCTCCCCATCAGCACCAGCGACGACCGCGCGTATTACATGGACGCGCAGGGTGTGGTGCGCTTCATGACCGTCCAGGGTGAGACAGGTCGCGCCACCACTGTGCCTGTGGGCGGCGGACGCCGGAGCATGTTTGCGGTCAGCCCCGACGATCAGCGGATCGCGGTGGTCGTGAGCGACTTCACCGCGTCAGGGGTATCGATCAGGCTCTACGTCGAGGACCTCAACGGCGGCACCAACCACGTCGACATCTTCAATTCAACCGGCGCGTTTGGACTGTGGCCGATCGGCTGGCACGGTACCGACAACCTGGTCGTTGCCAAGGTGCCGTCCTGTTCGCAGGGCGGAGGACTTTTCTGCTGCGGGCCCCTCGAGCTGCACGTGGTCGATCCGGCTTCGGCTGTCCGGCGCTACACCCTTGGAGGGCCCGATTGCGTGATCGCCGGCGCGCCATCGCCGACAGGGGCGGCCTGCGAAGTCACAGCGGGTTACACGACGCTCCGTAAGCTCGGCTGGACCGCGGGTGTTCTCGGCACCTTTGCGATCAACGGTGCCGCGCCCGCATACATCTCGCCCGACGGGCAGGTCGTGGCGCTGGTGACGGGCTCCACCACGAAGTTCCTGGGCGCCACCAGGACGCTGAGCATGCAGACGTGCGGTTGGATCGACTCAAGCCACGTGATCTCCGGCGGTGACGTTCAACAGCAGCCTCGCATCGGCAATGTCACGACTGGGGCGGTGGTGCCGGTCGCCGCTCAGGGGACGTGCGCCGGCCGCTTGCCAGGTGGCCTCTAGCCTCAACGTCCTAGCGGCGGCGCTCGGCGACCTCTTGCGCCACGCGCTGCGCGAACTCTTCCAGCGATTCGTCGGTCTGATTGCCCGAGCGGTCGCGAACGTTCACGTGAGTCGACTCCGCCTCCCGGCCGCCGAGGATCGCCATGTACGGAACCTTGCGCGCCTGCGCGTCGCGGATCTTGCGCTGCATGCGCTCCGATCGATCGTCGACCTCAAATCGCAGCTTGGCCTCGCGCAGGCGCGCGGCCACTCGGCGCGCGTATTCGCCCTCGGCATCAGTGATCGGGATGACGATCACCTGGACCGGGTGGAGCCAGGTCGGAAACGCGCCCACGTACCGCTCGATCAAGTAGCTGAACAGCCTCTCCATGGAACCGGCGGCGCCGCGATGCACCATCACGGGTCGCTGGCGTGACCCGTCCTCCGCGACGTACTCCAGGTCGAAGCGCTCCGGGAGCTGGAAGTCGACCTGGACGGTCGAGTTGGTGAATTCGCGGCGGTGTGCATCGCGAACCTGGAAGTCGATCTTGGGTCCGTAGAACACCGCCTCTCCAAGGCCGATCTCGTAGCTCTGGCCCATCGATTCGAGCGCTTCGGTCAAGGCCGCTTGTGCAACCTGCCACTCCTCCTCGGTCCCCAGCCACTTGTCCTTCAAGTTGTCGCGGGTCGACACCCGGTACGAAAACTCGTCGATCCCCAGCACTTTGGAGAAATACAACGCGAGCTCGATCGAACCCTTGACCTCATCCATGAGCTGATCCGGCGTGCAGAAGATGTGCGCGTCGTTGAGGGCGAAAGCGCGCACGCGGTTGAGGCCGACGAGGGTCCCCGAGCGCTCGTAGCGCCAGTAGTCGGCGATCTCCGCGATGCGCAGCGGTAGGTCGCGGTAGCTGCGCAGCTCCGACTGGTAGATGACGATGTGGTGCGGGCAGGCAACCGGTCGAAGCTCCAGCTCTTCCCCATCCTCGAACCGCATGGGCGGATACATGTACTCGGCATAGAGCTGGGCATGGCCGCTCTGCCGGTACAGGTCGAGTCGCGCGACATCGGGCGTCCTCACGTGCTGGTAGCCGCGTGCGAGCTCCTCGTCGGTGATGAAGCGCTCGAGCTCGCGGCGGACGGTCGCTCCGGCGGGCAACCAGATCGGAAGCCCTGGGCCGACGCGCTCGTCGACCATGAAGAGCTTCAGCTCCTTGCCCAGCTTCTTGTGGTCGCGATTCTCGGCCTCTTCCAGGAACTTCATGTATTCCTCGAGCTCTTTGGCCGAAGGCCATGCGGTTCCATAGACGCGCGTCAGCTGCGGCTGTTTTTCGTCGCCCCGCCAGTAAGCGCCGGCGACGCGCAGCAGCTTGAAGAACTTGAGATCCTTGGTCGAGCGAACGTGTGGCCCCCGGCACAGGTCGACGAAGTCGCCGGTCCGATACAGGCGGACCTCATCGCCCTCGACCTTGTCGTTGATCAACTCGATCTTGTAGTCCTGGCCGCGCTTGCGGAACTCTTCGAGGGCTTGCTCGCGGGACACTATCTCCCTGGTGAAAGGCCGGTCCTCCTGCGCGATGCGCCGCATGCGTGACTCGATCGCGCCGAGGTCCGACTCCGAGATGGGCTTGCTGAACGCGAAGTCGTAATAGAAGCCGTCCTGCACCGGAGGCCCGATTCCATATTTCGCGTCTGGGTACAGCTCCATGACGGCGGCGGCGAGGAGGTGCGCGGTCGAGTGCCGCAGGATGTGAAGCGGGTCTTCGCTCGATTCGTGATCGCCGTAGTCGGCCATGAGGCCGTCAGTATATGAGCGGCTTGCGAGTGCTCCCGCCCCTCTCCCTAACCGTCTGTCAGAGGGGGGAACTCCCTCCTGAGAGCGCCGGGCCTGGCAGAGCCAGTTCCCGGCGCACCCCTCTGCCTTCGGGGAGAGGGGATTGCCAGTGAACCCAACCGCCCTCGTCGACGCGCTCGGCTACCCCGCGGCCGGGCTCGGCATCCTCATCGAAAGCGCCGGCGTGCCTTTCCCAGGCGAGGCCCTGCTGCTCGCCGCGGCCGCATGGGCGGCGGCTCGAAACCACAGCATCGTGCTCGTCATCCTCTTCGGGTTCTTCGGTTCCGTCGCGGGCGCCGACATCGGCTACTACCTGGGACACCGCGGCGGCAGGCCGTTCGTCGAACGCTTCGGGCACCTGTTTCGAATCCGGCCCGAGCACATCGCGCGTGCTGAGTTGTTCTTCGCACGCCACGGCGACAAGGCAGTCTTGGCCGCGCGCTTCATCCTCGGGCTGCGGACCTGGGGATCGATGCTGGCCGGGATGGCGCACATGCCGTTCTGGCGCTTCCAGCTGTTGAGCGCCCTCGGTGGCCTCGCCTGGGCGACCGCCGTCGGCTTGGCCGGCTACCTCCTCGGCAGCAACCTGGCCTTGATCGGCACGGTCATCCGGGACATCGGGATCGGCGGCCTGTTCGTCGTGTTGCTGCTCGTCGTCATCGCTTTGCTGGCTCGAAGGCGCGCCGCCCGACCGTAGCGATCGCCACACCCCCCACGACCAACAGGACTCCGAGTCCGCCGATCACGTGCGCCGTGCCTATGAGGTCTGAGAGCGCGGCCGCCGCGAGCACGGGGATGGCCGTGACCCCGTTGATCACCATGTAGAGGAGCGCGAAGATCCGGCCCCGAATCTCGTTGCTCGTGCTCTCCATCAAATACGTGACGGCCGGGATCATGATCGCCCCGAACTCGATCCCGAGCAGGAGGCTGAACACCGCACCGGTGATGCGGGCGTGGACGTGGAGGTCTGGCACCTGCGCCATGGCCTGCGGCACGGCGGCGAGCGCCAGCAGGGTGAGGCCGTTGGCTATCAGAGATCCGATCAGGACGCGAGAGCGCTCCACGTTGCGCAGAAACTGACCCAGCAACACGGCGCTGAGGATGGCGCCTAGCGTGGCGGGCCCGAGGATCACGTAGGAGTCCTGGGGGGCAATCCCGATGACGCGGCTGACGTACGCGGGGGCCAGCGCAAAGAGCATGAAGAGGACGAGCACCGCGATGCTCACCTGAGCGAACGCCAGCAACAGACCGCGCGAGGCGCGCAGCGCATCGAGGCCTTCTTTGATGTCGGCCAGCATCCGGCGGAATCTGCTGCGACTCTCCGCCACCGGTGGCTCGGTCGTGGGCGGCAAGGGCGGGATCTCCGAGGCGAAGATCAGCGCGCCCGCGACGATGAGCAGCACGGCCGCCATCCAGTAGGGCGTATAGAGGTCGATGCGCGACAGGATCGGCGCCAGGGCGCCGCCGACTACGAGCGTGAGCACCATCGTCAGGAGTGCCATCGAGTTGGCGGTGATCAGCGCCGAGCGAGGCAGGATGGTCGGAATCACCGCTGCTTCCGCCGGCGCGAACAGCTGCCCGACCGTGGAGAAGACGAGGGTGATCAGGAGCAGGTGCAAGAAGTCGTTCCTCAGCCCGGGGACGAGGGCCGCGAGCGGGATCAGCGCGACCGCCGCCGCGCGACCGAAGTTCGACCACATCATGATCTGCTTGCGGTTCATGCGATCGGCGATGACGCCCGCCGGGGGCGCAAACAGGACCGCCGGCACCGTGTACGTCAGCAGGGTGATCGCGACCGGCGTGCTGCCGCCGGAGATCTTGAAGGCGAGAATGATCAGCGAGAAGAGAAGGAACTTATCCGCGAGCTGCGCGGCGAGCTGCGCGAACCAGATGTTCCTGAAGGCGGTGAACTTCAGGACGGCCCGAAAGCCGCCTGGCGCCTCGACCGGAAACCGGATCGGTTGTTCCACCGCCGTCAGAGCTTAGCGAGGCGGTTCCGGATTGAAGACTCGGTAGACGGTTTCCCACTCAGCCAGGGTGAGGGTTTGCGGGCGGCGCTCAGGATCGATCCCCGCTTCGCGAAGGCGCGTCCGGGCTTCTGTGCCGCCCGTGCCGCTGATCCGGCCCAACGTTCCGCCCAGCTGCTTGCGGCGACCCTGAAAGACCGCCTCGACGAACCGGAAGAAGGATTGGAGGTCATCGACCTCAACGGCGGGTCGCTCGCGCACGTCCAGCCGCACCAGCGCCGAGTCCACGCGCGGCGGCGGCGTGAAGGCCGCGGCGGGAATCGTGAACTGCATCCGCGCCGCGGCGAAAACCTGCACCGCCACAGTCGACAGGCTGGCTCCGCTCGACGCGGTCCATCTCTCCGCGACCTCCTTCTGCACGACCAGCGACAGCCGGCGCGGCCGCGGCTCCTCCTCGAGAAGCTTGCGGATCAACGCTCCCGTCACGTTGTAGGGGATGTTGCCCACGACGATCTCGTTTCCATCGGGAAACGCAGAGCGGA
>Ga0207646_10001487_pt1 | contig 28863 bp, 29 predicted proteins | sample KBSK5502metaG_FD_184343 | JGI IMG/M metagenome (GOLD analysis project Ga0207646, IMG submission 184343) | Corn, switchgrass and miscanthus rhizosphere microbial communities from Kellogg Biological Station, Michigan, USA - KBS K5-50-2 metaG... | ecosystem: Host-associated > Plants > Roots >...
GCTACCTGCCTGCCCGAATGGCATTTGAGGGGAAGCCGCCTCTTGACTACCTCATAGACGTGGACGCCATCGCGTACCTGCCCGCATAGGCCACGGCTGTTGTTTACCCACGCAGAGTTCGATCATCACGAACAGGTTCTTTTCTGCCACGAGGAGCGGACCGGGCTTCGCGGGATCATCGCAGTCCACAGCACTGCGTTGGGGCCAGCGGCCGGGGCTGCCGCATGTATCCCTACGCGACCATCGACGAGGCGGTGACTGACGTGCTGCGCCTGTCTAAAGGGATGACCTACAAGAACGCCATGGCCGGGCTGCCGCTCGGCGGCGGCAAATGCGTGATCCTCGCCGACCCTTCACGGGCCGATAAGCCCGATCTGCTGCGCGCTTTCTCCAGGCATGTGCAGGCGCTGGGCGGGCGCTATTGGACGGCGATCGATGTAGGCGTCGGGCCGGCCGACGCCGACATCCTGGCCGAGAACTGCGATTTCGTCTTCGCGCGCGCAAGCCAGTATCCAGACGGTTTCAATCCGTCGCTGTTCACCGCACTGGGTGGCTTCGTCGGCATCCAGGCTGTGGCCGCTCATATCTGGAACCGGGGAGATCTCAAGGGTCTGCGCGTGGCGATCCAGGGGCTCGGCGCGACTGGCCGCGATCTGGCGCGGCAGCTACACGAGGCGGGCGCCAAACTCGTGGTCGCGGACGTGAAGGACGAAGCGGTCCGCGACGTCGTCGCCAGCTTCGCGGCCGAGGCGGTGGCACCGGAGGCGATCCATGCGCAGGATGTCGATGTCTTTGCCCCGTGTGCGCTCGGCGGCGTCCTCAACGATGTGACGGTGCCAGAGATGCGGGCGCGCGCCGTCTGCGGCCTCGCCAACAACCAGCTCGCCGAACCTCGCCATGGCGAGGCGCTGCGCGAGCGTGGCATCACCTATGTCCCGGACTACGTTGTCAACGCCGGCGGCATGATGGGCGCCTCGACGGTGATCTTCGGCACGCCCTCCCGCGAAGCCTCGCGACAGCGCATCCTCGGCTTGCGCGACACCATCCTATCCGTGCTGCGCGAGGCGGATGCCACAGGCCGTCCCAGCTCCGATGTCGCTGATGAGATCGCCCGTGCCCGCATCGCGGGAGCGCGGCGCGAGGGGGGCTGAGACACAACAATCACCAAGGAGGAAAACGATGCCGGCCTATGTCGTGGCAATGATGTCAATCCACGATCCGCTGACCTATCGCGAGTACACCGACCGCACCCCATCGACGGTGAAAAAATATGGCGGCAAGTTCCTCACTCGCGGTGAGCCCGTCACGACCGTCGAAGGCGAGGAGTACAAGGACCGCATGGTCATCCTTCAGTTCCCAAGCGTGGCTCAAGTTCAGGCTTGGTTCGCCGACCCCGCTTACCAGGAGGCGATGGCCTTCCGGCATGCCGCATCGACAATGCGGCTGCTCGTCGTGCAGGAGGGCGGGGCGAACACCGAAGACCCGAACCCCAATCTTTGAATGTCACGATTCCAGCCGCACACCTGTCAACTGTTCACAAGCGACGAGAAACGCGTTCTGGACGGCGACGTCCGATGCCGCGGGCTGAGCGGGTCGAGTTTGCTTGTGGTAGAAAATACCGGCCGGTCACTTTCGCGCCAGGCTCCTAGCTGACGGCCAGCCATACCTGGGTCGCGACGCCTTGCTCCAGGTCGCCGGGCGCGGACGGGCCGCCCATCTTCGTGGGGACCCATGAACGTGACGGGCGCAGACTTGCCGCAATGGAACCAACCGCCATAGCTCGATGCACAACCTTCTCCTGGGACGGCCGCATACTTCGCGACGCACTCCCAGGCCGGGACCTGGTCGTGTAATCCAACGTTTTCGAGCATCCCGGCGAGCCCGAGGGAAGCGCCCCGCGCCGGCCAGCAGGTTTCCGTGGCGCTTCCGATGGAGGTCAAACGGTGATGGGTGCTTGGAAGCGGTGGCAGGACTACGCCACGATGGTCTTCGGTGTCGTTGTTTTCATCTCGCCGCTGGTCTTCAGTGAGACGTCGCACCATACCGCTACGTTGGGAGCCTATGTATTGGGTGCCCTGCTCGTGGTGGGTGGAATAGTTGCCGCGCTAAACCGCGAACCGCGGCGTTCTCTGTTCGTCAACGCGCCGGGCATCGCGGCCGTGGTCACCTTCGTCGCGGCCATCGTCCTCCTGTTCAGCAGCGCCACCGGCATCGCATTGACGGCTGGGCTGATGGCGATCCTGACCGTAGCGGCCGGCGCCACGTTTCGTATGGGAGGTCGGACCGAATCGAAGACCACCTAGTCCCGGGAGTCACCCGTCACCAAACGATTACTTTCAAGCTCTGAGGCAGTCTGAGCTGGCAGAGGAATCGTGATGACTGAAGTAAAGACTCTTGTGGGCGGCCTGGTCGTGGGAGAGTCGCCTCGTTGGCATGACGGCCGTCTCTGGTTCTGCAACTGGGGTGCTCAGGAGATCCGGACTGTGGACGCTGACGGCAACAGCGAGGTCGTGGCCAGAGGACCGAAACCGGCCGGCTACTGCATCGACTTCCTACCGGATGGACGGCTGCTTGTAACAGGCGAGGATCGACTCCTGCGTCGCGAACCTGACGGATCGTTTGTCACTCACGCCGACCTCGCGGCCCTCGGCAAGACCTGGAACGAAGTCACGGTCGACGGCCGAAGCAACATCTACGTCAACGACGTGGGGTTCAGCTTCGGTCAGGAAGACTTCCGGCCTGGAACAATCGCACTGGTGACACCCGACGGAGCCGCGCGCCAGGTCGCCGACAACATCATGTTCCCAAACGGCATGGCCGTCACGCCGGACAACTCGACGCTGGTCGTGGCCGAGTCCTGGGCTCACCGGCTCACGGCGTTTGACATAGCGGACGACGGCAGCCTGTTGAATCGACGCGTCTGGGCAGAGGTGGACGGTGACGGGATCTGCCTCGATGCGGAGGGCGCGATCTGGTGCTCAGGCGTTTCGGGTGGCCAACCCGAGTGCCTGCGCGTGCGGGAGGGCGGTGAAGTGCTCGAACGAATCATTCACGACGCTGCCTGCTTCGCGTGCATGCTCGGCGGCGCAGACGGCAAGACGCTGTTCCTGATGAATGCCGAATGGCGCGGTGTCGAAAAGATGGGTGAGCTATTTCAGTCGAAGACGGGCACGATCGGAACGGTTCACGTATCCGTTCCACACGCCGGCCGGCCCTGAAACCCTCTATTCACCATGCAGGGCAGGCTCGGCCGCGTTAACTTGACTTCCTACCGCGACCTCGCGTGTCCTCCTCGTTCCTCGAGTGCGTGACACGGCTGTGACACGGTCGCCTCTTGGGTTCCCTAGACTGCCCGCAACTGACCGTGGGTGACCCGCCAACCGGGAAAGACCGCGTGCCGTCGACCGCGTTCGGGGATGCATGGACGCAAGTCGATGCGACGGAGGATCCGCAGTTCTTCATCCATGTGCTGGATGCCACCCGCACGCGTCTCCTCGAGCGGGCCCACCGTTCACCCGAAGAATTCTTCGCTCGTTTTGGTCCTGCGCCCGGCCTCGACGTTCTCGATGTCGGGTGCGGCACCGGCGACATGCTCCGCCTGTTAGCCCCCCTTGTCGCTCCAGGTAGAGCGATCGGGATTGATGTCAGCTCCACGATGATCGCTGAAGCGCGAGCGCGGACCACCGCCGACTCGCCCAACGTTCACTTCGAGGTAGGCGACATCTTCGACCTGCGCTTCGAGGATGGGGTCTTCGATCGCATCATGGCGAGCCAGGTGCTGGTGCATCTTCCCGACCCCTGGACCGCGCTCGAGCTGTTGTGTCGGGTGCTCGGGTCCAACGGCAAGTTGTGGATCACCGAGATGGACTGGGGAAGCATCGTGGTCGAGTCGAATGATCGCGAGCTGAGCCGGCGGTTCACTCAGTTGACCGCCGACGGCCTGCGGAACGGGCTCGTCGTGCGCGAGCTCCCATGGCGCCTCCGCAAGCTCGGATTTGCGACTGTCGCCATCGAACCCGACGTACGGATCGGCGACGGAGCCGACGCTCTGCACCGCTGGTTCGTCGAGCCTGCCGTATCACACTTCCGGCGCACCGGCGCCTTTTCCCCCCATGAGGCGGAGGCGCTGCTGCAAGAGCTCCGCCTCCGCGCGGCGGAGGGCCGCTATTTCTCCTCGCTGAATTCCTATTCGATAATCGCCTCGCGCTGACGCCGTCGGGATTGACAACCCGACGTGCGCACCACCGCCAAAGCTCCGATCGATCTCGCGTGCGGAGGCGGCCGCGATGGGCTCGCACCAAGTACCTCCGCGGTAATTGGCCCTGAGCGCTGCGCCTAACCGTCTCGGTTCGCAGTCGCGACGAGTCAGCCCGACACCGGACCGCCAGCGACATATCATGCCAGCGTGGAACGGTACGCAATTCGGGGCGGCCGTGAGGGGTACGAGCGACTCAAGCTGCTTGCCCGCGCTCGCTGGCCCGACACAAGCGATCTGTTCGAGCGCGTCGGCATCCAACCCGGCATGCGCTGCCTCGATATTGGCTGTGGTGGCGGTGAGGTCACTTTCGAGATCGCGCGAATCATCGGGCCGAAAGGCCTCGCTGTCGGAATCGATCTTGATGAGGTGAAACTCGATCTCGGTCGCACCGCGGCAATGGAGAAAGGGCTCACCAATGTCGAGTTCCGCGTTGTGAACGTGAACGACTGGAGCGAGCCGGACGCATACGACGTCGTCTTCTGCCGGTTTCTGCTTCAACACCTCAGCCGACCCGTCGATCTGCTGCGGCGCATGTGGGATGCGGTGAGAGTCGGCGGTGCGCTCGCTGTCGAAGATACCGATTTCACTGGCCTCTTCTCCGAACCGCCAAATGAGGCGGTCGAGTTCTACATTCGAAACTATCAGCGCGCCATCGCCCGGCGCGGTGGAGACGCGACGCTTGGTCGCAAGCTATTTCGATGCTTTCTGGAGGCCGGCATCCCGGACCCGCAGTTGAAATTGGTGCAGTCAGCCGACGCCGGCGGTGGAGAGAAACGCCTCCCGTTGTCCACGCTCACTGCAACCGCCGAGGCGATTGTCACCGAGGGCTTGGCGCACGAGGACGAGGTACAGTCCATGATCGCTAGTCTCACTGAGTTCACCAATGATCCGACGACGGTTCTCAGTGGCCCAAGAATCTTCCAGGTGTGGGCCCGTCGCAAGTAACGGCACTGCCACTCTCGGGTGCTGGCTGCCTGAGAGCTCGTGCGGGAACCGATCTGCAATCGCTGGATCTAGCCTGCAAGTTCCAGCATTTCCGCAACCTTAGGTTGGTGAGTTAACCCGTAACGAGGGGAGCGTGAAGTGAGAGCTCCCGCCGGCATCCGACCTCCTGTCGTACCAGATCCTCCCGCCGTGCATCTCCGCGATCTGTCGCGCGATCGACTGGCCGACGTCACTGCCGATCCCCGTCATCGAGCCGCCGGCGCTTCCCCTCGTCTGCCGCCGTCCCGGGTTTTCCTCGACATCGTCAGCCGTCCATAGACCGTCGTCTGAAACCGTGACCTCCACCGCCTGACCGTCCTGTTTGGTAGTTACACAGACGCGGCCGCCATTCGGAGCGCGACCGACGGCGTTGTTCACGAGTAGGGTGAGGAGCTGGGCCAGCTTGGTCTCATCGCCGGCGACAGTTGGCGCAGCTGGGTCGAGCTCGGCCTGCAGCAGATGCCCTGACGCCTGTGGCCGCATCGTCGCGATCACACTGGTGACCAGACCGTTGAGGTCGACTGGGGAAACGTGCAGGCCCAGCCGAACCGTCTCCGCATGATCGAGGGTCAGCATCTCGTTGAGTGAGGCGTCGAGCCGGCGAGCGTCGTGATAGATGTCGTCGGCGAAGGTCTTGACGTCCTTGACGTCGAGCTGCTCGGTGTCGCGCATCAGCTCGCTGAACCCCTGGATACCCACGAGCGCGGTGCGGAACTCGTGGCTTACCCTGGTCAGGAAGTCGGTTTTGACCCTGTTCAGGCGCTCGAGGACCGCGAGGTTGGCCATGGCCGCCGCCTCGGCGTTTCGCCTGGCCGACACGTCCTCGATCATGGCGATGAAGTAATCGATCCGTCGGTCCTCCCTGCGGACGACGGTGACGCTCCAGTGAAGGTAGAGGCTCGAACCGTCGGGCTGCCTTACCTCGGTGTCGAACTCAGTCGAGCCAGGCGACTTGGTCAGCGCGAGAAGCTCCTCTCGGATTCGAGTCGACTCTTCGACAGAAAAGTGTTCGTCGATGGATGCGTCCCCGGAATCGGCCTTCCTGGTCGCGAGCAGCGAGGCTGCGCGTGGATTGGCCTGGATGATCTTGAGGTCCGGGGTCAACCGGATGATCCCGAGAGGTGCGTGGACGACGATGTCATTCAGCGTCGAGGCGATCAGCCGGCTCTGGATCAGAAGACCGAGCGACTCGCGATGGGCGAGTGTCTGGCTGACGAACAACAGCACCGCCAGCCCACCAGCCATCAGTGTCAAGGTCGAATCCATCGGATGTCCACTGAGGGCTCGGACGAGCGCGGTCAGGCCCGCGGCAAGCACCGCGAACCATGGCAGCGCCAGCTGCCACAGGTCGATCGGCTCCTCTTCAACCGTCTCGTCGGCGGGAGTCGCCGGCCAGATCGCGGCCAACGCGACCATCAGGTAGCCGACGAACCATCCAAGGTCGATGTAGTTGCCGCTGCCGTACAAGCCGTTCGCGGTCAGGTAAGCGAAGGCGCTGTCGGCCAGAGAGTTTGCCGCAAGGCCTCCCAGTAACAGCCAGAAACGCCCGAACTGTTCCTGGGTCGCGCGCCGGATGGCCAGGACCAGCACGGTGCCGATCAGGATGTCGCCGACAGGGTAGGCGAGCCCGAGCAGGCGCGTCGCCAGCGTCGATCCTGAGCTGAAATACACCTGGCTGAGCCCAAGACCCCAGCCGACGAAGAGCAGCGACAGGGCAACGATCGCCCGATCCAGCCACAGGCGAAGGCCGGTCGAGGTGCCTCGCGGTGTGTGAGAGAAGGCCAGGATGCCGGCGACAGCGAACGGGATCGCGCCCAGGTAGCCGATGTCGGCAGCCGACGGAAAGGGGACGGAGATCCCCAGGCCGACCTCGTATACCGACCAGACCACCTCGCCGAGCCCCCAGCTTGCGGCGGATATTCCCAGGAGAGTCCACGCGAGCCGAAGCCGACCTTGCGACCGCCTGCCAGCGAGCACGCAGCTCACAGCCGCGATCAATGCGGCCAGCGCCTCGCCGATGTCGTCCACGGCGACCGTGACCTGATGGCCGCCGAAATCGAACCTGAGCCAGAGCAACAACGCGACCGTCGCGGCTGCCGTGCCGCCCGCCGCCAGTGCAAAGAGCACCCAACGCCGCGACCACGAAGAAGCCGGCCCCGTGCCGATCGCCGCAAGCATGCGTCTTAGCATGCGTTAACAGACCCCTTGTTCAGCCACGATAACCGCGGCTCCCTCTGCGCCCGCAACGTTGCTCCGCTCGCATCAGGAGCTGGTGCATAAGCATCGGACTGCATTCGGATTGCGCCAGAAATCTGAGGTGGGAACAGGCGATCGCTCACTCCGAAATGTGTCCGGCCAGGACGGGCACTAGCCTGCTTTTTCGGCTTTGACGCGCGGCGGCCCGTACTCGTTGACGATCCTTGCCGGCATCAAGAACTCGCGATAGGGCATCCCAACCAACCATTCGAACGGGGCGACAACGTCCTCGGGTATTTCAAGTTCCAGTATTACGTCCGGGTCGTCGTCACCTATGTGGTCGTCCAGTGGTCGATCGAACAGCCACACGCCGCTGTAGTCCGTAGGAGTCAGATACGTCCCGGTTGTCTCGCCAAAGCCGTCACGCAGAATCTCGGCCGCATGCCGCGTGGGGTGGAACAGCTTCATGTCCTCAAGATCGTTTAATCGCATGTGATCGGCGAATCCTGCTCAGAGGGACACTCGGACACGATCACGGAAGCCAGCGCGAGGGATCACGTGTAATTGACTCGATGGGGTGTGGGACGTGCCGGCGCAGCTGAATACCGCCCCGCTGGAGGTGAGGGATCTTCGAGTCAGCTATGGTCCCACCAGGGCGGTCGACGGAGTATCGCTTGAGGTCCGAGCCGGAGAGATCTTCGGCCTGCTGGGTCCGAACGGCGCCGGCAAGACCACCACCCTGAGCGCAATCGAAGGCCTGCTCGAGCCGGATTCCGGCTCGGTCACGATCGGCGGCATCGACCGTCGTGCCAGCCCGCGCGCGGCGAAAGCCCGGATCGGCGTGCAGCTCCAGTCGACCGGCTTTCAGTCCGCGCTCACGATCGCTCAGATCACGCGGCTGTATGCGGCCCTTTACGGGGTCGCTATGTCCAGGCAGGGCTCGCGCGACGTGCTGCGCTCGATGGGCCTGGAAGATGAGGCCTCGAAGCGATTCGGCCAGCTCTCCGGCGGGCAGCAGAAGCGCCTGTCGCTGGTGATCGCCACGATCCATGATCCTCCACTCGTGCTCCTCGACGAGCCGACCGCCGGTCTCGACCCGCAGGCTCGGCGCCAGCTGTGGAACCGGATCGAGAAGATGCGCGAGAGCGGTCGCAGCGTGCTCCTGACCACGCACTCGATGGAGGAGGCGCAGGCGGTATGTGACCGGGTGGCCATCATCGACCACGGGAAGATCGTCACGGTCGACACACCGGCCGGCCTGATCGAGAAGCACAAGGACGACCCGCGCGTCACCAGCATCGCGCACGGCCAGGTCACGCTAGACGACGTCTTCATCGGCCTGACGGGAGAGACGTTCGTGACTGAGGCCTCCGCCCAGGCCGCCGGCCCGCGTCCGGCAGAGGCCAGGGGTGCGCTACCGGCTCTCGGACCAACGCTGGCTGCGCTGCTCGAGGTCGACTTTTCCGTGCAGCTCCGCAACTACCGCTCGGTGATGCTCAGCCTGGTCCTGCCTGTCGTCGTACTCGTCGCGTTGTTCGCGAACAAGCGCGCCGCGGCGCTTGCCGATCCCAGGGTCCGCGTCTCGCTGGTAATGATTCTCGGCATGGCGACAATCGCGATCTTTGGCTACGCGCTGAACGTAGCGACGGACCGAGAGGCCGGCGTATTTCAGCGCCTGCGCGTGACGCCGGCCCCGGCGTGGGCGATCATGATGAGCCGGCTCGTCGTGCAGGTGGCCGTGATCCTGCTGATGGCCATCGTTGTTCTCGTCGTGGCCAGGATCTTCCAGAACGTGACCCTGGATGCGCTTGCGTATGGATTGACGCTTGCAGTGGTCATCGCAGGCTCGGCCGTGTTCCTTGCCATCGGCCAGGCCCTGGTCGGGCTGGTCAGGTCGGCGGAAACGCTCAACGCCGTCAGCCGGCTGGTCTACATCCCGCTCGTCGGGCTCGGGTTGCTCGGGCGCACGGACATTCTCGGTTCGACCGTCGCGGACATCGCTCGCTGGTCGCCTGGTGGAATCGTGGCCACCCTGCTGGCGGCGGCGATGGAGCCGGCGACGTGGGGCTCGGACGGGTGGTGGTCGCTGCTCGCGTGTGTGGGCTACACGACGGTGTTCGTGTTCCTCGGCATCAGATGGTTCCGGTGGGGAGCGCACTGACGGCGTTCGCTCTTGTCCGGCGTGTGAACCAAGTCAACTGAGTTGCTGTCCTGAAGCTCCGCCACGAGAAGCGCAAGTCCCACGACCGCTGCGCGGGGCCTCTGCTATGACTAGTGACATGACGATCAAGAGATTGGACCACGTCAGCGTCGTGGTCAACGACCTTGCAGCCGCTGTCGCTTTTTTCACGGCGCTCGGCATGACGCTTGAAGACGAGATGCCGGTCGAGGGCCCGTGGGTGGACCGCGTCAACGGGCTCGAAAGGGTGCAAGTCGACATCGTTATGATGCGGACCCCAGGTGGGCACGGGCGGCTTGAGCTGACGAAGTTTCGCAATCCAAAACTCGTCGAGATCGAACCGGCGATCGCACCGCCGAACACGCTGGGCCTCCGGAGCGTCATGTTCACGGTCGAAAGCGTCGACGACACGGTCGCCCGCCTACGCGCCAACGGCGCCGAACTCGTCGGCGAGGTGGCCCAGTACGAGGACAAGTACAGACTCTGCTACGTGCGAGGCCCTGCGGGCATCATCGTGGCGCTGGCCGAGGAACTCTTCTGAAGGTGGCTGGAAGCGCCAGCTTCTTGATGAACGGCTTGTAGTCAATCGGGCCCATTCAGCGCGGACCGAGGCAAGTCATCTCTTGCCCGCGTTTTCGGCCGCTGCCGCGCGCACGAGGTCGCGAAGGGCCTTCTCATTGACCCGACTGCCCTTCGCGAAGTCGATCGCCCTCGATGCTTTCGCCTCAAGACCGGCGTTGAAGAGTTTTTGCGGATCCGGAAGCGTGGCACCCTTGAAGAAGTTCAGCTTGACACCCACCTTGAAGGCGCCCATCCCGACGACGTTTCCTTTCGACGTCCACACGGCCGTCCCCCATTTCCATTCTTCGTTGAGGCTCGGGTCGGCCTGGTTGATGATGGCGCGGAGCCTGGCCATCAACTCGCCGCGCCAGTCGCCCAGCTCGGCGATTCGTTCATCAATTAACTTGGATGCTTCTGCCATTCCGTCACCTCCAAGAACTCCGGGGCGTCACCGTCGATGACTGCGCATATTGGTGTCGTCCTGAACGGCCAGGCGGCTCTTGAGAGCTCCGCCAGTGAGTCGAATCCCCCGCAGCGGTCGCGGGGTCTTCGTTCGGCGTCCTGCACTCGGAGAGTCAGGCCGCCCGCCAGGAGCACGGCTGCAGCGACGACCTAAGACTTTGATCGAGTGCCCCCGGAGCGGCGGCTGACGGCCCCAGCTGGTTTCGCGTTGGCGCCAGTGTCCCGCTCCTTCACGCGAGCCCTCACAAGCGCCCTGATCTTCGACATGGGGAGCGGCTTGTCCAGGGGAAAGCGCAGGGTTGACCTCTCGGTCAGGTACTGTTCGAGCCCTTTCGCCGCGCCCGCCGGGTAGACGGCGATGTGCATCTTCTGGGCGGCGAAGTAGATAAGCCGCGACTGGAACGTGTTCGGTCTTTCGCCGAATTCGTAGAACGGGATGCCGTAGCTCATCTTTTCGGTGGCGTGCGGAGCCTCCGACCGGATCATTGCGCGAAGCTCCCGCAACTGCGCTCGTACGGCCGCGGGCGCGGCCGCGATGTAGGCGTCGACGTCAGCCGCCGGCTTTCTTATGCGTGAGGTCGCCATCTTCCAGTGACTCCACTGCCCTTCAATCGTCCAGCCACCGTCCTTGATCTGCCGGATGTACCGCTGCTTGAACGCGGGCGTCTCGCCAGACCTCCCGAGTCCATTGTCAGCCATCGTCCGACACCGAGCTGTGTGCACTCGTCGCACGATTTGCGGAAACGACCAATGGTCTAGGCGCATCGCTCTCAGCAGCCTGGCTTAAGGGCTCTTCCGCGACGTGCCCTGTGAGCATGGATTGACTCGCCGGCGCCAGCCGGGTCTATCTTGAGCGGAAATGATCCCCGAGGCGCCCTTCTTTACAGCGGTCGCCACGGTCAGCATGACGCTCGCCGGCTTCAGCGGCTTACTGATCGCGTTTCGTCGCGGCGATCAACTTCGAAACGTTGACATCTTTCATTTGCGCGGTATCGCGGAGACAGGCCTTGCCAACGCACTGATCGCCCTCGCGACGATTGCGGTCGCCACCCTCGTTGGTGACCTCCGGGCGGCGACTCGCGCGATGACCGTCATCGTCTTGGTGTTCATCGGTTTCCAGGTAGTCCTCTTCACGGTGCGACAGAGGCGAGCGTCAGTTCGGGTTGGCCGGATCCAGGCGGTCGGCGCAGGTGCGATAGATTTCGCCTCTGCCATTGTTGCCGTCCTCACCATCGTTCTGGGTGGCATCGGCCTGTACGAAGCGCTCATGCTCCTGCTGCTCGCGCGGCCAATGTGGGATTTCGTCAGGGTCTTGCGTGACATGGGCAGCCCCGATGTTCCCCGCAGAACAACTTCTGGCAAATCGACCGACGCCGCCGTCCACACGACCGGATCGCGTAAGGAAGATCGACACGAGCACGGTAGAAGGTGACATCTCGACGTCGTGGATGGATTCGTAGTGCCAGATCGTGAAGTGGACTAACTCTCAGGGTAAGAACTTGACGTCTGACCTCAGCAGGCGGATTCGATCTCAGCTTCGATTGAGACGGGCGCCTTGGACTATCAGTGCCTTGAGGGCGGACGCGTTGATGGCGGCGTCACCCTCGTGGAAATCGATCGCACGAACCGACTTGCTGTCCAGACGGGTGTTGAAGAGCCCTTTCGGATCCTTCAGCTGGGCCCCTTTTGGAAACGTCAGCCTCACCGCGTTCTTGAGGGTCTCGCCTATGCAGACGATGCCGTCGTGGGACCAGACGGGCACCCCCTCGGGGCGGGAGGGCTTCTTCCACTTCACCTCTTCGATTACGCCGGGGTCGGCGCCCCTGATCAGAGCGCGCAGTTGGCCCAGCCTCTCACCCCTCCAGCCGGTGGTCTTCCGGACGATGGCATCGATCTGTTGGGACGCGGATGCGTCGTTCATGCCGATGCTTTGCCGCGGCGGCTCAGCACCCAGCGGACCGAAGGGCTCAGCTCCTTGTCCTTTCGATGCATGCAGCCAAGCCAGCAACACGGCCGCCGCTTTCCCTCCTGCAGTTCGGATCGCAATCGCTGGACATGTTGGCTCCTCGTTTCTGCCTTCTTCGGCCACAGCACCCAGCAGATCCACTCATTGCGGGCAAGAGGGGTGAGGTCTTCCCACGCCGCCAGAGCCTTTGGGGTGGCAATCAAGACGCGTCTCAAGTCCATCGGGACGGTATGGACCACTCCGCCGGCGACCACCCTGGAACTCATCGATCGCCCATCCTAGCTCCGAGGGCCGTGTTCGAACTGCGTGCCGCGGCTTAAGGGATTTTCGGCCCCTAGGCCAACTCGCGGCGGCGAATATCCTGCCGGTCCGGCTCCGGCGTTCGACGGCCGATTGACTGCGTGAATATCGACCGGTAGTGGATCATCGCCTGGCGCAGTCCTTCGGTCCCGTTGGTGCTTTCACGTGCAATGCAGCGGCGAGCCTCCCGGATTGGTTTCGGCAACTGGTCGTGCTGCACGGGACGTCCACGCTCACGGAGCAGCGACAGGACAAGCGCATCGGCTTGCTGCACCGCTTCTCGGGGCGCCTCAATGAATCCAGCGGTGATCCGTTGCCAGGAGTTCACGAACTGGTTCCGGGCTTCAGGAGAAAGTGAGGCGGGTCGGGGCACTCTAGCCTGCCAGGCCCGCGCTATAGCCACGATCACTGTTACAAACCACAGGGCGATCATGAGATCGACCAACAGGGCGATTATGTCCATGGCTGCACCTCCAAAGAGGTAAAACGCCTAACCGCATCGTTAGACCCGTAGGCGGCTATCCCTTTGACGATGTGATTCGAGTGGCCCACGAGGAGCCGCGGTTCAAGTTTTGTCGATCAGCTCGCGCTTTTTCACATTGTCCGAGCCAACCGGCCTTGGCTCGGTCGCGACGCGCCGTTCGTGCAGTCGCGGCGCCACGGAACGGATGTCTTCGAGCTGGTGACGGATCCAGCGGGCGACGTCGTTGATGGCGACTATCTGCTTGATCGCGTGCGATCTGTCATTGCGCTCCGGGAGTCCCATCTCAAGAGCCCTGTGCAGAGCCGCCGCGGTCAGCTCAACATCGAATGGGTTGATGCTGATCGCGTACGCGCCCAGCTCCTCGTGGGCGCCCGCCGATTCCGAAAGGACCAGCACGCCCGAGCGTTGGTTGACCACTGGACCCTCCTTCGCGACGAGGTTCATTCCGTCAAGGATCGGATTTACCAGCAGCGCGTCATAGCTCCGATAGGCGGCGACAGCTCGGTGGAGATCTTCACCGAGGTCGAGCCTGGTCGGTGTCCAGTCCTGCCGGCCGAAGCGCGAGTTGATGCGGTCGACCGTCGAAGTGACGACTTTGAGGTAGTCGCGATACACATCGACATCCTGTCGCGACGGCTGCAGGAACGCCCACAGCGCGACCCGGCCGTGATGTTCTGGATGATCCTCCAGCAAACGCTCGTACGCGAGAAATCCGCGGACCAGGTTCTTCGCCGGATCTGTGCGGTCGACACGAACGATGAGCTTTTCGGGTCGCCACGACGCCACCTCATCCTCGATCGCGCGGACCGCAGGCGATTCACTGAGCTGCACCATCGCATCGAAATCAATCGAGACCGGGTATGCGCGAATCCAGACGAGCCTGCCGCCGTACAGCACGGCGCCCTCCGCTTCGGCAACCCGCAGGCCCATCAGCTCGTCGCAACAGCGCAGGAAGTTGTGCACGTCAAGACTGGTCTGCAGCCCGATGATGTCGTTCGCGAGCAGGCCTTTGAGGATCGGCTCCCGCATCGAGGTCGGGAGCACCTTGAAGTACCTCGGTTCGGGCCACGGCACGTGGATGAAGTGCTGCAGCACCGCATCCGGCAGCGCGGAACGGATTAGATCGGGAGCCAAGTAGAGCTGGTAGTCCTGAGTCAGAAACAGCGGGCGGCGGGGTAGCTCTCGGGCGAGCGACACCGCACGTTCCGCGATCGCTCGGTTGACCACTCGGTAGCCGTCAAACCACGCCTCGTAGATGCCGCGGTCGACGACCGGCTCGAGAGAGATGTTCCAGAGGTAATGGTGCGCGAACCAGATGAGCGGATTGCTGATCACCGAATAGTGGAGCTGGTACGCCTTGGGATCGGTGGGCGCGAAAAGGATCGGAAAAGCGTGATCGGACTCGCCGTCCGAGCTGATGGGCACGCCGGCGTTCGCGACCTCTCGTTCGGCGTCCGTCCGCGCGGCTGAGACCCAGGTGGCCCTGGTGGCGCTCGCCAGCGATGTCAGGGCTTTGACCAGACCTCCGGCGCCCGGCACAAGCCGGCCGTCTGTTGTCGGTGTGAGCGGGGCGCGGTTGCTGAGTATCACCGGTGACAGGTCGCCCAGAAGTCTCGCCGCATCGCGACCGATCGCCACATGAGCTGCAGTTGGTTCGGTCGAGCTCACCTTTCGTTGCCGTTGGCCTGGCGGTTTGACGTGAACGGTGCCGCGGCCTTGGCACGAACCATCACCACGGAGGCATCGAGGCGTCGAAGCATCCGATCGATCTCCCTACCGATCAATGCGCCCGCCCTCGACTGGTTGAGCCGCGATCCGATGACGATCAGGTCGTGGCCCAGAGCCTCTTCGAGGATGCCGGCCACCGGACTGTCGCGACGGACGACGCGCACCTGCGTCGCTGGTCGGCGCAGCTCCTCGACGATCTGCTCGAAGCTGTCCCATTCCCGGCGCGAGCGGTCGGGGTGCTGGGTGCCCGTCTGCACATGGAGCAGGGTCAACGAGCTGCCGAAGGCATCGGCCAGCCTCGCTCCAGTTGAGGCCACGGCGCGAGCACTGGGGCCGCCGCGAATCGAAGCCAGAATCGATCGGGGCGCGATCGCCAGGCCCGGAGTTCGCGGATTGGCACGGACAAAGACCAGGTCGAAGCCATGGTCAGTCAGGAGCTGGCGCGTGAGGTCGATGAGACCGTGACGTCGTGCGCTATCGACCGTGGGCCATTCGAGCACCATGGTCGTAACTTCGTTTTCTGCCGCAGCGTCGCGAACGCTGCTGGCGGCATTGGCGGTCATGCGCAGGCTGAGACGCAAACGCCGGCGCACATCACCGTCGTACTCGAGGCCCGCCACCCAGCGCAGCATGTCGCGTCGCCGCTGCTCCTGTGCGAAAACCTCGTTGTCGCGGCCTGTTCGAATTTCAACGAGGGCGAGCAGGGTGCCCGACGCACCCGGCGAAATCGCAAACGCGTCCCCAATGCTGATGACCGGCCGTGCCATCTGGCCCATCAACACCGGCACCAGGATTCGCATACGCGGGCGCGTGTCAGCGTGGGCAAAGCTGACGCGACTCGTAAGTACCACGTCCCGCAGCCTCCTTTCCCCAGCATCGACTCGATGCCGAGTCGCAGTGCCTACTGTAGAGGTGAGCGCCGGTTTTTGACCCTCCCGGCGAAGGCTGAGGTACCTCCACCATGGCATTGCCTCCGCCGCGCCGAACGGGCTTCTGCGCCATCGCCGAATGGCAGCGCCCTCAGGTGATCGGGAGCGAATCCGCTCAGCCTGAGTGCTGAGGGGCAAACAGTTTCCAATGCCCCTCGGAGACGACTGTGACGGTGTCGTCGACCACCTTTATGGCGGTCTGATCGTCAATCGCGTACGCCGGCACTTTTATCCCGGCCGCCCATTTCTCCAGGTTGGCCAGGGAGTTATCCGGGAAGCGCTCGTGATCCAGGTGCGGCGCCAACGAGAAATCGACCAGTCCCAGCGCTTCGTCGCTGCCGACTGGCGGATTGCGGCCGTCGTACGTCTCTCCGAAGTCGGGGGTCACCACCATGCTCCCGGAGCTCACCCCCACGTAGACCGTCTCGCTCCGCAGCGAAGGCAAGAGATCTGCGAGTCCGGACTGCCGCATCCAGTAGCAGAGATAAAAGGCATTGCCGCCCCAAACCAACAGAGCATCAGTCTCCTGAACCGCGGGGATCCAGTGTTCTTCCTTGACGCTGGGAAGCGCAGTGAGCTCCAGCACTCCCAAGGACTTCCAACCCAGTCCACACAAAGGGCTGGGAGCTGATCCGGTGATGAACTGGTAAGACCCTGAAGGCCCATTTAGGTGGGGGTACATCCCGGTGGGAATGCAAAGGGCGCTCGACTCGGCAATCGGTTTGCCAAGCAGGTCGGTCAGCGCATGGTGGATGCTGGTGTTGCTGATGCCGGCGGAAGTGAGAAGAAACTTCATGATGCCTTTCGTAGGTTAGAGCCCGCCGAAAGTCTTCGTCGACGTTAAGACGGTGAGTGAGCGCCGCGGGGGCACGATACCGCCGGCCTAGTTCAAATCGCAGTCATCTTGGCTGTCAAAGACACCGGACGCGAAACGGCTTCAAACTTACGCTGCCCAGCATCTTCCGCGTGCCAGTTCTCAATCTCAGTATCGGGCATCGAAGCAAGCGGATCGAACTGTGAAGACAGAAGGGACCGGAGCACGAACAACCCAGGTCCCTTCGAAATCTATTCGCTAGCAAGCTGGTCCACCGAGCCGCTCGCATGCGGGGTCGCTTGGCGGTAGCTCGGTCTGAGTAACAGAAGGATGACTTACTGCAGCGGGTTGTGGTTCACGCAGTAGGTACCCGCCGAATCCGGCAAGCACGAGTGCGGCAACGAGCGCCACGACGAACGCGAGTACAACAGCGGGGCGGACCGAAGCCGCGCGCAGTTCCTGGCGAGCTTCCATTTGCATTCACCTCCTTTCCGGCTTTCACCGGTGAGATGCCCGCTACGCTAGCCCTCGACTGGCAGCGTGTCCCCCGGGGAAATACCAGTGCTGTACGGGTTTCTTGGCCCTCTTTGCGGAGGGGCCCTTTGTCGACCCGCGCATCAGGCAGATCCTGCAACCGGCGATCTCTATTGAGGTGAAGCGTATTTGCCCACCTGACTTGCACGAGGGGGAGAATGCGCTGATGACGCGGGCGGGCCCTGGCGGGATGACGCATCGGCAGATCGAGATCGCGTCCCTGATCAGCCAGGATTGCTCATGCCGAGAAGTCGGCGAGCGGCTCTTCATCTCGGAGCGCACGGTCGAGTGGCACATCCAGCAGATCTGCAACAAGCTCGGCTTCAACAATCGCGCCCAAATTGCTTCCTGGGTCGGCCAATCGCGACCGGAGCTTGCCGGCGATGTCAGGTTGCCCCAATCGGTGTCTACTTTCGTCGGCCGTCACCACGAGGTGACCGAGGCGCGGGCTGCTGGCCGGACACCGACTGGTCACAGTGGTGGGACCTGGTGGCGTCGGCAAGACTCGACTTGCTCTAACCGTTGCGTCCGGTGCGACTCGCTTCGGACGAACCAGGTGGGTCGATCTCTCACCACTGAGCCACGACAGCCGTGTAGAAGGCGAAATTGCCGCCGCAGTAGATGCGGCGGGCGGCGACCAAGCCGCCGTGATGACTGCGATTTCGTCGCGTTCGACCCTCCTTGTGATCGACAACTGCGAACACCTTGTAAGCGCTGCGGCGACCAACATCGATCGTCTCCTTCGAGGCTCGTCGGCAAGCGTGTTGGCGACATCGCGCGAGCCGCTCCGCGTGGAAGGCGAGGCCGTCTACATGTTGCCTGCGCTGGCCCAGGCTGATGCGGTCGCGCTTTTTCGTGACCGCGCGATCGGGATTCGTGCGAGCGATGGTGAGCTCACGAAGCTATGCGACAGGCTCGAGCGTTTGCCGCTTGCTCTGGAGCTCGCGGCGGCCCGCACCCAATCGATGTCGGTTGCGTCATTGATTCGCTCTTTGGACCGCCCCCTCGAGGTCCTGGTTGGCGGCGCACGCAGTTCGCCCGAACGTCTTCAGCGTCTGGAACGATCGATCAGCTGGAGCTACGACCTGCTGACTAACCAGGAGCAGACGGCGTTCAGAGCCCTGGGTGTCTTCGATGGCGGCTTCGGATTGGAGGCAGCCGTCGCAGTGGCCAAAGCTGAAATCAATGTGATCCTCCAGTTGGTGGAATGCTCGCTGGTGGCGCAAGACCCCAGTGACCGTTACCGACTCCTTTATCCGGTCCGCGAGTTCGCTCGGCGGCGCCTTAAAGAGGCTGACGAGGAAAGGATGGCGGAGGACCGGCATGACGGTTGGGTAGTGGAGCTAATGGCGCGACTAAGAGAAGATTTCCGATCCAACAACCGTGACGCCTATCGAGTTCTGTGGGGCGAGCGCGAGATGATCTGGCCGGCGCTTGAGCGTCTTGGCATTCGCGACTCAGACGTTTTTGTCACCCTCGCCGCAAGCTTCGCCGCGTCCGGTTTTAATCATCTTCTGGCGCGCGAAGCGGATGCCCTTGCAGAGCGCGCGGTCGCGAAGGCCAGACCCGATCACCCGGACTTGTGGTTCGCACACTATGTCGCGGCGACGGCAGCTGAGGAAATGGGTGACTTGCAGCGCGCCACCGTCCACGCCGAGGCGGCCCTGCAGATCGCCGATCAGACTGGCGACCCACTGGCAATCGCCGGCGCTCTGGTTGCGCTGGCTATTCCTCGATCTATCGAGGCACAGGCGAGTCAGCTTCCTGAAATCGACAAGCTCCTGCTGCGCGGCCTACAGGTGCTCGGAAGCCGTGCCCCCGCGCTTAGAGCTTTCCTGCTGAACAGCCTAGGAATGGCGCACTGGGAGATCGCCGATTACGAGATCGGCGAAGACTATGCCCGTCAGGCCACCCAGCTTGCGTCCGAGTCAGCCTACCTCGACACCCTCGCGTTGAACCTCATTGGCCAAGGTCGCTTGGAAGATGCCACAGCAGCTGCACGTGGGGCAGCGCGCCATGCGCTTCAGCGGGGGGAGACTTTCGACTACCTCCTAAGGCGCTTTGCAGAACTGGCCATGCGTAAAGGCGAAGAGGAGCGCTGTGCGATAGTCGTATCCGCGGCTCGGCGATCCTGGGAGGAGGTGGGGCGGCCTGCGCTGGACGGGCCTGCTCTTTGGGACGAGGCGGAATACGTCGACCTGTCACGCCATCACCCTAGGGCTGCCGAGCGTGGCTATGCCATGGTGCCGCGAGATGCCCTCGAGTATGCAGCAGAGCTGGTCGACGAGAACTAGCATGGCGAACTGCAACACGCCGTGACGCTTATCGCAGCTGTCAACTCGAACAGGTCGACGTTCGAGATTGCGAGAGCGACTGCCAGAGCAGTTATTTGCTTGTGATCGTCGCCGTGAACGTCTCCTCGTCGAGGGTCGATACGCTGGCGCGCCGATCGGTCCAGATCGGGTGCACGATGCCGCCCCGAGCGTCGATCCCCTCGTAGTCGCCGTACTGGTTGCCCAGATCAGCGCCGCAACATGTCTCGTTCGTAGGGGCCGTCGTCACCTGAACGTTGCGCTCGATGCTGAACCCGCCATCAAGCGAGCGCCCGAAGAAGATATCGGTGCTCAGGTGGGACGGGTCGTTCCGGCTGTCGTTCCAGCTAAGGTCGACGGCGCCTGTCAGCGGGTCCACCGCGAGCCACTGGTTGAAGTGGAAATTGCCGGGTCCGTCGTCGTTCACGCGCAACGGCGCGCCCCACGTCGCGCCCTTGTCGGTCGATGTAGACAGGAACACGTCGGTGCTTCCGGACCCGTTGTCGTCCATCCACGAGCAGTAGAGCCGCCCGCGGAAAGGCCCGGAGCTGCGGTCTGCGCCACAGGCCGGATAGAGGAGCGCCCCGCGGGTCTGCTGGGGCGGAATCGCCGCGTCGAAGGGAATTGTGGTCGGCGCCACCGTGTGGATCGGCCCGAACGTGTTCCCGCCATCGTCAGAGCTGCTCACGAGGATCTTGCGACTGATGTCGTGCCATGCCACGTAGACCCGTCCGTCGGGCCCGGCGAACGGGTCCGCGCCGATTCCAAACCGCGGGCCTCCGCCGGTGTCGCTCACGGTGATGGGTGTCGAGAAGGTCTGGCCGTGGTCGGTCGACTTGCTGAACTGAATGCCGCTCGAGCTCGGCGCGCCGTGCCCAATCACTGTCGTATCCCACGCCACGTAGACGGCGTTCTCGTTCGGGCTGCCAGGGCTCGTATCAACGGTGATCATCGGCTTGTCATTGAACTGACCCGGGCCGCCGAGGTTGAAGAACGTCGGCGTCCACGTCTGACCGGCGTCGGACGAGCGCGCGACCGCCATCTCGGTCCCGTCGATCGAGCCTGCCGTGCTGAAGAAAACGACGATGTAGACGTAATAGACGTTGCCGAGCGTGTCCCACGCGACGCCCGGATCCGATCCGAAGTCGAATCCGTTCAGCGCCTTCGGCGGCGGCAACGGCAGGTCGACGCCACCCCAGGTCGCGCCGCCGTCGCTCGAGAAGTAGCCCCGCATTGGGAGACGGAAGATCTCGTTTGCGCCCCCTACGAGGCGCGCCGGGTTCGTCGGGTCGATCGCGATCGACGTCTCGCTCTGCGGTCCCGCCTCGTTGCTGACGTCGATGTTGGCGCCGACACTGATCGAGCCGCCAGCACCCGCCTGCGCGGGCGTGAACCCTGGGGCGGATACGACCTGGAATTTCTGCCACCACGTCGGCCTGTCCGGTGACAAGCTGGTCTGCGTCCCGGCAGCGCCCGGGACGGATCCGATCGCGACTGCTACGCCCAGCGCCGCGAGCACTGACGCTCCAAGTCGAAGTCTCATGCCACTCCCCCGATTTGATCGGCGTCCCTGGTGGGCCGCGATGTATCAATCCTTTCACAGTGGGTTGGCGAAGGCAATTTGGCACGCCGGCTGTAGCTGACCTCGACAACTACAGTCACGTCAGCACCCCGCTGAGCACGTTTTGGAGGGTGTGCTCAGGTCTCGTGCAACATGTTTCCTGTCTCTCGACAAATCGGGGGGTCCTCTGCAAGCCATGCCCGAAGCTGATCTTCCCGTCCTGATCGTCGGCGGCGGCCCGGTTGGCCTGTCGGCGTCGTTGCTCCTGTCGCCAGCTCCGAAGGCAATCCGAGTGATGATCTGGTCGCCGCGCTGCGCCGCATCCTGTGGCGCGATTGACCGCGTAGTGATCGACCCCCCATGGCCGCGCCCCGAATGGCCGCTGGAGGGATTGAGCGAGGACATCCACCCCCCTACCGATGAACCCCCGCCACGGGCGCTGTTTGACTGGCGACCGGCCGATTTCTATAGTCAAAGTTCGAATTCGGCTGTGATTCGCATAGGGGGACTTGCGATGGGTGGTGGTCTGTTCCGAGGACGCTCCATGCGCGCTGTGCCGTTGGGTCTGGCCGTTGTGCTGCTTCTTGTCGCAACGCCGGCCAGTGGGCAGACCGTACGAGACGACTCTGTAGGCGTAAGCGCGCCTGGTACCTCACTTAATGTCCAGTTGGTAGGACATGACGCGCTCTTCAACCGCGGCATGAACGCCGCCATCGCGATGTTCGATCACTACATCTACGTCGGCAATCGAACCGACGGGTCAAGCTCGTGCGGGGACCTCAACGGCAGCGGTCCCGTGGCGCCGGTTCTGACGCCGACCAATGCCGATGGGACCTGCACACATGTTCACCCCGGCATCCTGATCGTCGATGTCGCCGACCCAACGAGCCCCACCGTCGTCGGTGAGATCCCGGTAGAGATCGCGGCGCCGAACGCGGCCGGCCAACCGGTTGGGGTGACCTCGCGCGAGCTGCGCGTCTGGCCGCAGAAAAAGCTGCTGATCGAGCTGACTTTTCGCTGCAGCCGCCTGCTTCACGCCTGCCCCCGGGGCAATGACACGACGTATCCGTTCGACTACAAGTTCTTCGACCTGACCGATCCGGTTCACCCCCAGCTCATCAAGCGACATGTGACGCGGTCAGCAGCGGGCGTGGCGATCAAGCCGCACGAATTCTTCCTCTGGGTCGATCCCAACAATGCGGACCGCGCGCTGCTCTACGAGTCGACGCCTTCGGTTTCGGTCGACCAGGCCCGACCGAACTTCGTGGTCGAGGACATCAGCGCAGTGCCAAGTGGTGGCGATGTCAAGCTGGTTGCTCAGGGCAACTGGAACCAGTTCTTCCCAGGAGCGGCGAACCCGGCCAACTACGACTTCGACCTCTCCTTGCACTCGATGACGCCGACACCGGATGGACGAACCACGTACATGGCCTACCTTCGCGGCGGGATGCTCGTGCTCGACACCAGCAGTGTCGTCGACAATCCGAACCCCACCTCCGTCATCTCCCTCAACGGCGCGTTGCTGACCCCGATCGCCAATCGGCCCATATGGGGCGCTGGAATGCAGTGCGCCGGCGGCACGGCCGTGGGGTGTTCCGAAAGTCACTCTGCGGTTCCCGTACCCGGACGCTCGTTCGAGGTGAACATCGACGAGGTTTATGGAACGTTCACCACGTCGTCCTTTGGCTGGCCCTGGGGATGGATGCGGATCATCAACGTCGAGGACTCGTCGAATCCTCGAATCGTGAGCGAGTTCAAGCTCGTCCAGAACACGCCGGCCTTCCAGCCGCAGGTCGACGCCGCGACGGAACAGTTCACGTCGTACTCGACGCACAACCCGACAGTCCTCCCCCACCTGGTAGTCGACTCGTGGCACTCGGGAGGACTGCAGGTCGTCGACATAGCAGATCCAATTCACCCCACTCAGGGCGGATTCAACTCGCCGACGCCGCTCGCTTCAGTTGCGCTCGAAGATCCCGCGCTCAGCCGTGGCCCCAACAAGGTGGTCATGTGGAGCTTCCCGATCATCAGCAACGGCCTGATCTATGTGGTCGATATTCGGAACGGCCTCTACGTGTTCCGATATACCGGTCCGCATGCGAAAGAGATTGAGCGAATCAGCTTTCTGGAAGGGAACAGCAACCTGGGCGACGCTTTAAGGCTGGCTGCGGGCGACTGATGACAAACCGGCCGCGGCGCGCACGGTCGCCGCGGCCTTCCGTCGCCTGTGAGGCACATACATTCCTCTCGGCTGTCAGGACCCGGCCCGGTAGGGTCTCGTGACGGCGGGAATGATCCGGTAGTCGGACTGGAACACCAGATTGTGCAGGTCACTGGTCGCAATCGCACGCAGGATCGGGAGCTGATCAGTGGCGTCTTGAACACTGAAGACGTTCAAAGGCCAATCGCCGACGGTTGCGCCCCGCAGGTGAGGATGGTGGAACCCTGCGCCGAAATACGCGTGAAGCATGATCGGAGGCACTCCCACATTGCCCTGCTCAGGCCAGCTGAGCTCCCATGCCGCACTCATCCCACCATCTGCTGAGCGCTGAAGGCCCGTCTCGCTGACCGCTCCCGAATCGAGGAGCAAGTACGTGTTTACTTCAGTGAGCGCTTGACGTGCGACCGGGGCCAACAAATCGACCTCGTCAGTGAAACGCGCTTCTTTGCCGCCGCGACTCGCCGCGCCGCCGTGTACGCCATCCCTGAGATCGCTGAAGTGACGGATGAGGCTGGTCACGTGCGCGGGCGTCGATGAATCGCCCATTACCCACTCCCAGTCGCCACCAGCGAGCGACCAGACACCGATGTCTGCAGGAGCCGGTTGATGTCGCTGGGAGAGACGATTCCGACCAACCGGCCGCCATCGACGATCAGGGTGCGGCCTTCGCTGCAGCCATCTGAGCCGGCAAGCAAGTTGCTGATCGGGTCAGCCGGGCCGGCCCTCGACACCTTGTCGAGCGGGCAGATGATCTGCTTGATCAGGGTTGTCGGACGAGCGCCCGGCGCGACATTTTTCAGAGCTGTCAGGGTCAGGAGTCCACTGAGCCGGCCGGCCGCATCATGAGTTGGAAAGGTCGAGTGCCTTGAAGCCAGGATGTATCCATGTAGCGCATCCTCGACGCTGATGTCGTCGGCAGCTTGCACGGGATTCGGCGTCATGACCTGGGCGACTGTTATCCCGGCGAGCGCCTGGCGGATCAGGCCGCCGACTTCTTCGGAGCGGGCGGCGCTCAGAAGGAACCACCCCAGGAAGACCGACCAGACTCCCCCGATCAGGCTGCCCGCGAACACGAAGGTGGCCAGCCCGTATGCAATCAAGAGGTAGGCGAAGCCCATACCGATGCGGGCGGCGATTCTGGTCGCTCGCAGCCGATCGCCAGTTCGCAACCAGATGAGCGACTGCAGCAACCGGCCCCCATCCAGCGGGAAAGCGGGGACCAGGTTGAACACACCCAGCGAGATGTTGATGTAGCCCAGCCACGACAGGGTTACAGCGAACAGGCTTGGGTGTGCGCCGCCGCCAACCGCCACGGCGACGAGATAGAACACAACGCCAAGCACCAGGCTCGTAAGGGGACCCACAAAGGTGATCAAGGCTTGCGAACCCGGCGAGTTGGTTTCGCTGCTGAAGCGCGAAATGCCCCCAAACAGCCAGAGCGTGATCCCTTCGACTTTGACGCCGCGTCGCACGGCAACAACGGAATGCGCGAGCTCGTGGGCGAGCAAGGAGGCCAGGAACACGAAGGCGGACACCACGCCGGCCGTCCAGTAAGCGCTGGAAGTCTCACCGGGCGCGGCCGACGGCAGGATGCCGGTGGCGAGGCTCCACGCGAGCAGGGCGGCCACCACCAGGAGGCTCCAGTTGAAGCCAACGTGTATGCCGAAGATGCGGCCGAGGCTGATGTTCTCGTTCATGTCAAGTGCAGGATGCGCTGAACGGGCGTATACCTGCATCCGTCGGATGACTGGTTCATAGACCAGTCGTTTGACAGAAGATGCGGCGCCGTATGCGCTGGCAGGCTGGAATCGTCCCAAAACATCTCTTCACATAAGGAGCGTTGACATGATCTCGTCACGCACTAACGGCAATGGCTCGGGTGATCGCGCGCTCGATGCGGTATCTCGGAACACCACCGAGCAGGTCGACAAGGCAAACGCAAGCGGTCGGACACCGGTCGTTTTCGTGCACGGCCTGTGGCTCCTCCCGAGCAGCTGGGATCGCTGGGCCACCCTGTTCGACCAGGCCGGCTACGCGCCTGTTTCGCCAGGATGGCCCGATGACCCCGAGACCGTCGAGGAGGCTAAGGCGCACCCCGAAGTGTTCGCCCGTAAGTCGGTTGGACAGATCGCCAACCACTACTCCGAGGTGATCGGCGGGCTGAAGAAGAAGCCGGCCGTAATCGGGCACTCGTTTGGTGGACTGATCACTCAGATCATCGCTGGGCGGGGCCTCTCGGCGGTTTCAGTGGCGATCGACCCTGCACCGTTCCGCGGCGTGCTGCCGCTCCCGATCTCGGCGTTGAAGTCGGCGTCGCCCGTGCTTGGCAACCCGGCCAACCGCAACCGGGCCGTACCACTCACCTTCGAGCAGTTCAGCTACGGGTTCGCTAACGTAGTCACCGAGGACGAGGCCAAGGAGCTGTACGAAACGTTCGCGGTCCCGGGGTCAGGCGAGACTGTTTTCCAGGCCGCAGCTGAGAACCTCAACCCCTGGACCGAGGCCAAAGTCGACACCAAGAACCCCGACCGCGGACCGCTCCTGATCATCGAAGGCGCTGAGGACCACACCGTCCCCCGCGCGGTTGCCGAGGCTGCCTACAACAAGCAGAAGCGCAACCAGGGAGTGACCGAGATCGTCGAGCTTCCTGATCGTGGTCACTCGCTTGTCATCGACAACGGCTGGCGCGAGGTGGCCGACATGGCCCTCGCATTCGTCAAGCGACACGCGAAGTAGGCCAGGAAAAGGGCGACCAACCAACGACCTACGCTGGCACCCGGGTCGAACCGGGTGCCGTATTCCTGCGGCGGCTGCGCGACATAGACTTGCACCCGGGTGATTCAGGAGAACTCCGCGACTCGCCTGTACGGGCGCGAACGCGAGATCGCGCTCGTCGAGAATCTGATCAATCGCGCCGGATCGAAGGGAAGCGCGATCGTAGTACGCGGCGAGGCGCGCAATCAACTGCGCGGGGCGCTCGAGGTCGATGAGCCGACCGCTTAGCTCGGACGTCGTTCACGCGGCCGGGCTTGGGGCCATCGGTTACTTCGTGACCTCTGTCGGAAGGCGTACACCGGTCAACTGTTCACAAGCGGCCAGAAACGCGTCCTGGACCCTGACGTCCGATGCCGCCGCGTGAGCGGGTTGAGTTCGCTTGCGATAGAAATACCGGCCGCTCACTTTCGCGCCAGCGTCCTCGCTGACGGCCAGCCATACCTGGGTCGCGACGCCTTGCTCCAGGTCGCCGGGTGCGGACGCGCCGCCCATCTTCGTGGGAGCCCATCCAGGATCGACCGCGTTCGAGAGGACGTGCGGCCAGAGGCGGGCGACGGCGAAGGCCAGCACGACATCGAACAGTTTTGAGTTGGCGTACGCCTGAGATCCGTTCCAGCGCAGTTGGCGCCGCTGAAGGTCGCGCAGATCCGAGTCGCCGCCCTGGTGCAGGCCCGACGTCAGATAGATCAGCCGCTGAGGTGATCCGATGAGCGCGGTCAACAGGTAGGGCGCGAGGGCGTTGATTGCGAAGACCTCGTCGAGCCCATCCACCGTCTCGCGGCTCGCTGCACCTGGACGGTAAACGCCGGCGTTGTGGATGACCGCCTGGAACGGTCCGGCCGGGTTCGCCTGAGCAGCCAGTTCGCGCGTCTGTTCCATGCTGGCCAGATCGCCCGCGAGCGCCGCTCGAGCACCAGGCACCGCGCGCAACGCCTGCTGGGCCCGATCGCGGTTGCGCCCATGCAGGACGACTTCATGACCGAGCGCGACAAGCCGCCGGGCGGCCGCCTGTCCGAGTCCATCAGCCGAGCCGGTGATAAAAATGCGGGCCATGCCAGTGCCTCTCCTCGCCGCTAGCCGATCCGCTCCAGCACCATAACCGGAATCTGCCGCGACGTCATCTGCGGGTATTCTCCGAACCCGGGCGCGAAGGCGACGCGCTCAGCGTACAGGCGCTCCCGTTCCTTGCCCTCCACCTCACGCGCCCTTACCTCGAATGTATCCGTGCCTGTCGCCGTCCCCACCTCGATCCTCGCCAGGGGATTCGCCTTGAGGTTGTTGTACCAGGCGGGGTTGTCAGGTGCTCCGCCCTTCGATGCGATGACAACGTACCGCTCACCGTCGCGGTGATACACGACCGGCGTCGTGCGCTCCTTTCCGCTCCGCACCCCCACAGTCGTGAGCAGGATCAGCTGGTCCCCGAAGGGTCCGACTCCCTTTCCAGACTTCGCATGGAACTCGCTGATGGTCGCGTCGTTCCAGTTCGGCATTCGCTACCTCCTTACCTTTCTATAGAGACAAGAACGGCGTGAAAAGACGGACCCCGCTGCCAATCAACTTCGCCCGGAGGTCGTCGCTCGGCTCACCAAGGAGCTCGCTGGATACCAATCCCGGGATTGCCCTCCCTAAGTCGCCAAGGTGCCCGGCGTGCTCGACCAGCGCTTCCGAGTCGCGGTACCGCTCGAGGACGATGCACTCCGATTGGTCATCGTTGAAGTAGATCTCGTACTGCAAGGTTCCGGTGTCCTTGCTCCGCACGATCTCCATGAGTTGAGCGGACAAGCGCTTGAACTGCTCGAGCTCGCCCTCGCGGAACTTGAACCGACCGATACCCTGGATCTCCCGGACTGCGCTCCTGTTCATGATTGCCTCCTCCCTCCCTCCTGCGCTCACGGATGAACGTAGGAGGCGAAGCCGAGGTCCAGACGGATCGACTCCATGACCCAGAAAACCGTGCTCTGGGTGTAGACATCGGCCGCGGCGAGCACGCCCCTGTACTTCTCGATGACCGGAGCTGCGCCGGCCTCAGTCCAGGCGTCGAAAAGAGCTCCTACCGCAGCCCACGGATTGTCGCCGTACTTCTGAAAGAACGGTGTGGGATCGACGCTGACCAGCGCCTTCCTGACACTGGCGTCGATGTCGGCCATGTACTGCTGGTGCAGGGTCACGTCGTCGCGCGTGCCAAGCCTGCCGACGTGGCCTCCGATGAAGTGCTTCCACGGGTAATCGAGCGCGATGGCGGGGGCCGCGACGTAACCAGGAATGTCTTCGGAGAGGTTGGACATGGAGATCGGCGCCCATCCAGGGTTGACGATGTCGATCAGCATCAGCGTGTCGTGGTCCGGAAAGTGGATGTAGACGTTGTCCGGCGAGTGATTCGGCCCGCGCCACTCGAGCTCGATGCGTTCGCCACCGATTTTCAGCGTGCGGCGGTCGGCGAACGTCTCCTCGGGCACCGGCCTGGCGGGGTCGTTGTCCCGCAGCAGCAGACGCTTGGTCTCCTCGTGTCCGATGCGGATCACGTTCTTGTCGAACAGCGAGGACGCACCGGCGTGGTCGGCGTGGTGGTGAGAGTAGACGAGGTGGGTCACCTTGTTGC
>Ga0207646_10001488_pt1 | contig 28861 bp, 21 predicted proteins | sample KBSK5502metaG_FD_184343 | JGI IMG/M metagenome (GOLD analysis project Ga0207646, IMG submission 184343) | Corn, switchgrass and miscanthus rhizosphere microbial communities from Kellogg Biological Station, Michigan, USA - KBS K5-50-2 metaG... | ecosystem: Host-associated > Plants > Roots >...
GATTGATCGGATCGTGGCGCGGTTCCTCCATCGAAACGCCGCGCCGACGTTGTTCGTTGGGCCCGCCGAGGCGTGCCGGCAGGCGATCGCGAGCCCAGGGTTCGCCAGTGGCGGGGAGTGCCGACCAGTCGGCTTTGTGGACGTGCACGTTCCGCCGGCGCCCGATGCGCTGGGGCACGCGGCGAACTTCCGCACCTTGCTGCAGCGGACGGGCGCCGAGGTCGTGGTGGTGGCCGGCTATCTCCCTGATAACCGATTCCAGGAGGTCGTGGACGCCTCGCTCGAGGCAGAGTCGCAGCTGCTCTCGGTGCCGCGATCGATTGCGATGGCAGGCGTTCAGCCGAGTCTGGTGTGGCGGCGGGGGCAGCTGCTAATCGAGCTCACGGCCCCGAGCCTCAAAGGTTGGCAGTTGGCGCTCAAGCGGTGCGTCGATCTTCTCGGTGCGACGGTCGGCCTTCTGGTCGCGTTTCCGATCATGCTGGTTGTGGCGGTGGCGATCAAGCTCGATTCGCACGGGCCCGTGTTCTTCCTTCAGGAACGGATCGGCACGGGTGGGCGGCGGTTTCGGGTGTGGAAGTTTCGCACCATGCGTAATGGCGCGTCGGACGCGGCGCACCGTGAACTGGTGCACCAGATGCTCAGAGGCGACGACGGTGCGGCGGCTCGGCAGTCGGCCAAAGGTCCGGTGTATAAGCTCATCGACGATGTTCGCGTGACCAAGATCGGGCGATTGTTGCGGCGCGCATCGCTCGACGAGCTTCCGCAGCTGTTGAATGTGCTCCGGGGCGAGATGAGCCTCGTGGGCCCGCGGCCGCCATTGCTGTACGAGTTTGAGAAGTACGACCATTGGCAATTCGACCGGCTGCAAGTCCTGCCTGGCATCACCGGCCTGTGGCAAGTGTCAGGGCGGAATCGGCTGACGTACCGGCAAATGTGCGAGTTGGATGTGGAGTATGTGAGGCGTTGGTCGGTGTGGCTCGATCTCAAGATTCTGTTTAAGACCATTCCGGTTGTCCTCTTCAATTCCGGGCGGGCGGCGTGAGACCCGACCCTGCGACGGTGGTAACTGCCCGCTCAGTTCGCGTCGGCGTGATCGGATGCGGGTACTGGGGTCCGAACCTGGTTCGCAACTTCGCGCGCCATCCCCACAGCCAGGTCCAGGCGGTGTGCGATCTCCGCTACGAACGGGCGATGCGGGTGGGGGCGGAGTATCGCATTCCAACCGTTACTGACCGCGTCGACGAAGTCCTCAAGGCACCGGACGTCGATCTAGTAGTGGTCGCGACGCCCTCGTTCACTCACTTCGAACTTGCCAAGCGTGCGCTCGAGGCCGGGAAGCACGTGCTGGTGATGAAGCCACTCACCACGCGGACCGACCATGCGGAGGAGCTGTGCTCGCTCGCCGAGCGGCAGGGCGTGTTACTGGCGGTAGATCACACCTTCGTCTTTACAGGAGCGGTGCGCACGATGCGCCGACTGATCTCGGCCGGTGAGATCGGCGACCTGTACTACTTCGACTCGGTTCGGATCAACTTGGGTCTGATCCAGACCGATGTGAACGTGGTGTGGGATCTCGCGCCCCACGACATCTCGATTATGGACTATCTGATCGGCCAGGAGCCGGTCAGTGTGTCCGCGACGGGGGCGTCCCATGGTGGTAGCCCGACCGAGAACATTGCTTACGTAACGGTGCGCTACGCCGGCTCGCTGATTGGCCATGTGCACGTCAACTGGCTGGCACCAGCCAAGGTACGCCGCACGATTTTAGGCGGGTCGAAGCGCATGATGATCTATGACGACATGGAACCCAGTGAGAAGCTGAAGGTTTACGACAAAGGATTCTCGGTTGCGAACGATCAGACGCTGGAGAAGGAATACCAGCTGATGATCTCCTACCGGTCTGGCGACATGCACGCGCCGCAGCTCGACACTCGTGAAGCACTGGCCGTGGAAGTAGACAATATGGTTCAAGCCATCCACGGGAAAGAGGAGCCGATCGCGGACGGGTGGGCGGGTTGGCGCGTGGTGCGAATCCTGGAGGCTGCGCAGCGCTCGATTGAGCAACACGGCGCAGTCGTCCCCGTCCCCGCCGCCGGCGCGCGACACACCGGTTGATGAGTCAGGGGACGCCTGACGAGCGCGACGCGCTGCTGCGCCGAGTCGCTCCTGACGTCAAGCTTGGTCGGAATGTCCGCCTGTATGCCTTCGTCAATCTCTACGGCTGCGAGATCGGGGACGACACGTCGATCGGGACGTTCGTCGAGATCCAAAAAGGAGTGAGAGTCGGAGCCCGGTGCAAGATCCAGAGTCACACCTTTATCTGTGAGGGCGTGACGATCGAGGATGAAGTGTTCGTTGGGCACAATGTCAACTTCCTCAATGATCGGTACCCTGCAGCCACGAATCGCGATGGGACTCGCAAGACAGAAACGCACTGGACCCTGGAGCCGATCCTTGTTAGACGTCGTGCATCGATTGGCACGGGCGCTGTCATCTTGCCAGGAATCACGATCGGAGAAGGCGCCGTCGTAGGCGCCGGCGCAGTCGTCACCAAAAGCGTCGCTAGCAGTGCCATCGTAGTGGGAAACCCAGCCCATCCGCTCCGCCAGAGGAGAAAGCCATAACTTCGAGCCCGCTAGGCGTTGTGGCAAAGATGGTTGGTAGGCTGATCCAATCCCTGAAACATTCGTCACTCAGCTCATCACCGCCGGAGGCCTGCCCATCTTCCCGGTCGCATGGCGGAGGGCGACTTGACTGAGGAACCAGGATCTAGCACGAGACCTTCGTCGCCCTGTGCCCATAAGGCACACCTGCAAGAGCTGTGGGACCTCCCCGCTCTGGACAGTCGCTCAGAAGCGATCCTCTCTCCAGGTGAGCTGCCGCGTCCCGCCGGCGAATTGATACAAATCGGGAATGGCAATTCGCTGGCATCATCTGGGGGAACCCTCGTGCGACTCCCCGGGCGGCTTGAGGATAGCCAACGCTGTCTGAGGAACCTCGAATGCTGGGCCTATGCGCTCCTGTCCGAGTCCTACATGCGCGCCAGGCCAGGCTCGCCGACCTGGATGCTCCGAGCGTACTACGCACTGCGGCCTTTGGTCCCTCGCCGGTTCCAACTAATGCTTCGAAGATTTTATGCAAAAAGTCGCGCTGCAAAGGCCGTTTTGAGGTGGCCGATTGACGGCCTATACGTGGCGCTTGCGGAAGCCTATCTGGCGGTGCGCCTCGAGTCATCTGAGCGTAGCGCTCTGTCAGTCGCACGGCGGTGGCCAGTTGGGTATCGAGCCGGAGCGACCCTGACGCATGATGTTGAGGGTGCGGTTGGGCAGAGCAAATGCCGCGACGTAGCGGCGCTTGAGGAGTCGAAGGGATTCCGGTCGTCTTTCAACTTCGTTGCCGAGCGGTACCGCGTTGATATCGCGTTGATGGAAGAGCTTCGTGCGAGAGGATTCGAGATTGGGCTCCACGGAATCAAGCACGACGGCAAGAAATTCAGTTCACGGCGTGTTTTTGACCAGCGTGTTCGGAGGTTGGCACATTATCGTGATGCGTGGGGCGTTGAGGGCTTTCGATCCCCCGCGACGCATCGAAGGTGGGACTGGATGCCTGAGTTGCCGTTCGCTTACGACAGCTCATATCCTGACACTGACCCTTTTGAGCCGCTACCCGGTGGTTGCGGCAGCCCGTGGCCGTTCAGGTTGGGTGACCTTGTTGAGCTTCCAATCACCATGCCTCAGGATCACACATCCTGGGAGATCTTGCGCCAGCCAGCGCTCGGCCTCTGGCGGTCGAAAGTCGACTGGCTGGTTCGCTGCGGAGGCTTAATTAATATCGTTGTCCATCCGGACTATCTAAACAACAGCACTCGGTGGAACGAATACGAGGCGTTTCTAGACGTCATTCGGGCAACGACGGACGTATGGGTCCAAGTGCCGAAGGCAATAGCCCGATGGTGGAGGGAACGGACGCAGCATCGGGAGCTGGTGACTCTGCAGCAAGTCGGTGACAACTTATGCTTGGTTTTCGGACATCTAACCGCATGAAGACCACATTCTTGGTGCCGAAGTCGCGGTTCCCATGGCACCACCTGGTGATGTTTGGCTGGATGCCCAGTTGGCTAAAGACCTGGTGTTATCGACACCTGTTGGGCTACAGAATCGGGGCGGGCGTGAGTCTTGGTTTCGGCTCAGTCGTCGTGGGAAGCGAAGTAGAGATCGGAGAGCACGTCGAGGTAGGATTTCTAACGATCGTTCGAGGCCGGCGTATCCGCATAGGTCGGCACACCCAGATCGGTGCAACTTCTTACTTGCTATGCGAGGTCATTGAGATTGGCGAGGACGCAAAGATTAACGAGCAGGTCTTTGTGGGTGGACCGATGCTTCCCGAGTCCCTGTTTCGGCTCGGGAGCCGCACCATAGTCATGCAAATGTCATTCCTGAACCCTACCAAGCCGTTGGTTATCGGCGATGACAGTGGGATCGGAGGGCACTGTCTAATCTTCACGCATGGATCGTGGCTCAATGTTCTGGACGGCTATCCGGTGAGTTTCGCGAACGTGTCCATTGGCAAGAGTGTTTGGCTTCCTTGGCGAGTCTTCGTGCTACCGGGGGCAAACATTGGCGACGGGAGCGTGATCGGAGCAAATTCATTGGTCCAGGGAGAGATTCCGCCCCTCAGCTTAGCGGTAGGCATGCCCGCGAAGGTGATTCGCACAGCACCCGACTTCCCGCGGTCACTCACTCATGAGCAACGTCGCAAAGTGGTCGCGGAGATCATGTCCGAATTCAACAGATTCGTGGAGGCGCAGGGAGTGGAAGTTCAGCCTAATGGCGGTTATCGAGTCAATGGTCGGAGCTTTCGCCTTTTCTGGCGAAACGAGGGGGGGGCGTTGCCGGCGGCTCTCGACCGATGGACGCTAGTTCTGACTGAGGTAGGTCTTGATTCGGCCGAGAGAGAGAGACTTCGTGCGGACCGCGTGAGCTGGCTCGATCTCGAGGGCCGGACGAGGAGCAAGGATGGCAACGCGCTCTGCGAAGAATTGGCGGTGTTCCTCTCGCGCTACGGAATTCGGTTAGCGCGCGATGGATGACGGCTGGCTGTGGTTTGATTTCGAGAACACACCCCATGTCCTATTTCTTGAGCCCCTACTCCGAAGAATGGTCGAGAGGGGACGGCAAATCCGCATCACCGCGAAGCCCCAGAGCCAGACGTTGGAGCTCGCAGACGCCAGAGGTCTGGAGATTACGAGGGTCGGCAGTGGAGGGCACAAGGGTCTTGTTCAAAAGCTATGGGGTGGGGTAGGCCGATCGGTCGGACTAGTAGCGTGGGTAATGAAAGACCGTAGGCCCCAGCTTCTCGTGTCGAGCTCGCGCACCGCGTCCCTTGCCGCTCTAGTATTGGGAATCCCGGCGATAGGCCTCCTCGACTATGAGCATTCGGAACATCGAGCGATTGCGCTAGCCTGCCGAAGCCTGTGGTTACCAGATCTCTTGCGAGACGTGAAACTGCCCGCGCCTAGTAAGAGAATTGCAAGGTACTACGCAGGGCTAAAAGAGAACCTATACCTCGACTCGTGGCCCGTGAATCGTGAAGCCGAACGGTTAGCAATTGGCGTTGGTTCCGCGGATTACTTTGTCGTGGCGCGGCCACCGGCGGAGACCGCTCACTATGGGTCTGAAGTTAGTGGACGTCTGTTTTATGCAGCCGTTGCCGGGCTCCTGCAACGCCCCGAAGTTCACATGATAATTGTGCCGCGTACGGCCGAGCAGCGCCGTGAGGTCCTCCAGGCGGTTGATGGTCCGCGTGCGCATATTCTCGACCACGCCGTCGCAGGGCCATCGCTGGTCGGGGCCTCAGATCTGGTCCTCAGTGGTGGCGGCACAATGAACCGGGAGGCTGCGGTGCTGGGAGTGCCTGCGTGGAGCGTCTTCGCGGGGCCAACCCCCTACATCGATGAGACGCTAGCATCGGAAGGTAGGCTTCGGTGGGTACGCACGGATGTGGAATTGACGGCGGCGCTGGCGGCGCCCCTGCCGAAGCGCTTGGGGGCTCGCGGACCGTTTCCGGAAGGGATCGCTGCCATCCTCGCGGACATCGAGACTTGCCTCCGCGCATGAAGGAGGCGATTCGGTGAATGGATCGGCTAGCGACTTCATACCCTTTCTTGACCTCCACTCGCCCCATTCTCAGCTGGCAGACCAGCTGGTCAACGCGTTCAGAAGAACTCTAAAGTCCGCCCAGTTCGTCGGCGGTCCCGAGGTCGAGGCTTTTGAACGAGAGTTTGCTGAGTTCTGCAATGCGCCCTTCTGCGCCGGCGTCAACAGTGGGACAGACGCGCTTCGCTTTGCGTATATCGCCCTCGGAGTTCAACCGGGAGACGAGGTGTTAACTGTCGCCCACACGTTCATCGCAACCACGGAAGCCATTACGCAGGCTGGGGGGAAGCCAAAATTCGTGGACGTGAGGGAGGACACCATGACGATGGATCCTGCAGCCGTCGAGGATGCCCTCACCTCGAGGACGGTTGGTATCGTGCCGGTACACCTTTACGGCCAAGCTGCTGACCTCGATCCCATTACTCGCGCAGCCGAAAGGAGGCGTCTCTGGGTTGTCGAGGATGCGGCACAAGCCCACGGCGCTACTTACAAGGGCCGTCGCGTGGGGTCCATCGGGTCGTTGGGATGCTTTAGCTTCTACCCGGGGAAAAACCTGGGTTCGCTCGGTGAAGGCGGCGCAGTGACAGGATCAGATACAGCGCGCATCACGAAGGTCCGCCAGCTTCGAGAACACGGACAGTCGACAAAGTATGTCCATGAAACAGAAGGCTATAACGGTCGTCTCCATGCGCTACAAGCGGCGTTCCTCCGGGTCAAACTTCCACATCTGATGGCTTGGAACGAGGGCCGGCGCCGAGTTGCGGCATGGTATCGGGGCGCCCTTGCAGGAATTCCTGAAGTTACGATTCCGGTTGAGGCTCCCGACCGGACCCACGTCTACCACCTTTATGTGATCCGTGCGTCAAGGCGCGACGCCTTGCGTGATCATCTCGCACAACTTGGGATCGGGACTGGTTTGCACTACCCGTCGCCGCTACACCTCCAACGGGCCTACGCCTCACTCGGCTTGTCGCGAGGGGCTCTTCCCGTGACCGAGCGCATCGCGGAAAGTTGCGTCAGCCTCCCCATGTTCCCCGAAATGACCGAGGGCCAAGTCGCCCGCGTTGCGGATGGAGTGCTTTCCTTCTACAGGGGCTCGTGACCGTCGTGTGCGGCATAGGTGGCATCTGGAGTGGGACTGGTCGGCGGATTTCGGAACCCGGGCGCATCGCGCGACTGTTCGGAGATGCACTTGCTCATCGCGGTCCAGACGGCGAGGGGTTTCTGGGTATCCAAGCGGATTCTGGGATCGCGAAGCCCCTAACAACGCGTGACGCCGTTGACGCGGAGCGGGAGCTTTGCGGGCTGCTTGTGCACCGTCGGCTGAGTATTATCGATTTGGCCACGGGCGACCAGCCCATGACCATCGCCAACAACGACCCATGGGTCATCTACAACGGCGAGATCTATAACTACCCCGAACTGAAGGAGGAACTAGAGGCATTTGGGACGCCTTTCCGAACGACATCGGACACAGAGGTCATTCTTCACGTGTACGCTCGTTGGGGGGTCTCGGGCTTTCGAAGACTAAACGGGATCTTCGCCTTCGCACTCTACGACGTTAAGCGCCGCGAGGTGATCCTCGCGCGAGATCCAATCGGAGTAAAGCCCCTCTACTGGTCGGCCGGCACCTTCGGTGTCGCGTTCGCTTCGGAGATCAGGCCCCTGCTGGCAGGCGGGTTTGCCGATCGGGAGGTCGGAGCGGATCGGCTTGCGCAGTTCCTCTTCTATCGATTCGTGCCAGCCCCGGGAACGGTGTGGCGAGACGTTAACAAGGTCGTACCGGGCCATGCGCTCCGCTTCGGGTCGCAGGGGCGGTTGCTGGCCGACACTGATTTCGCCGCCCCAGCACCTGAGCAGCGCACAGTGTCGTGGAATGAGATTGCGGATACGTTGGCTCCTCACTTCGTGAGGACGGTCCAGCGGCAGATGCTTTCGGACGTTCCCGTCGGAGCATTTCTGAGCGGAGGGCTGGACTCGAGTCTGGTGCTTTCGGCCCTCGGCGAGAAGGCGGCGGGCATGCAGACCTTTGCCGTGGGGTTTCCCGACGAGCCTGGATTGCCTAGCGAGCTATCCCTAGCGCAAAGAGCTGCGACTCATTTGCGATCGTCGCACACCGGGATGCAGCTCGAACCGCAGGGATACTTTGACCGACTACCATGGGCGATTGAGCAAGTAGAAGAACCGCTTGCTCATCCTGGCATGCTGCTCCAGAGCGACTTATCTGCACTCGCGAGACAACGGGTCAAGGTGGTGTTGACTGGGCAGGGCGCCGACGAGCCGCTTGGTGGTTACCCGAGACATCACGCAGCCCGGGTCCTTCCTTGGTTTGCCGGTGTGTTGGGTGGTCTCGCCCGGAGTTCGTGGATCACTGCGCTCGCGGCGAGGCGCGAACTAATGGCACGTATTCAGCGCGTTCTCTCTGCTCCGGCTGGCCTCGAGCGCGCTGCAGCACTATTCAGCCCTCTAGCCCCAGAAATGGCGGGGGCGATGGCAAGGGGTTGCGGGCCGGAGAATGGGCGCGCGGCCGTCCTCGGTGCCATTCAATCGTGGTGGAACCGTTCCGAAGGACTCGACACAATGGCCCGAATTCTATACATCGATGTCCGTACCTCTCTCGCCGAAGATCTCCTCCTCGTCGCTGACAAGATGGGGATGGCACACTCACTCGAAGTGCGGGTCCCATTTCTGGATCTCGAGTACCTCGCGGTGGTCGAGTCGATCCCGGGCTCGCAGCGCGTCGGTGTGATGCGGAGCAGAAAGCGCGTACAACGAGAGTTAGGCCGCCGCCTCTTGCCTTCTTCGCTCTTCAAGAATCTGGCCGGATCCACAAGCCCTTTACGGAAGAAACGAGGCTTCGATGTTCCGGTGTCGTCATGGTTTCGTGGTCCAATGCGCGAACGCTTGCCCGAGTTTCTGATTGGGTCTAGCAGCGTGCTCCCAGCCCTCGTGAATCGTGAGAGCGTGAGCCGATCAGTACGCGCCTTCCTTAACGGGACCGGCGACGCTTACAGGCAGGTGTTCGCTCTCTTCGTTCTCGAGCACTGGCTGCGAGCGAACCTCGCGCAGCGTTGAGGTTACAGGCACATAGCGGAAGGCGTTGGATCGGTCGCTAGAGTCGAGAACCTTGTTCACGCGCTCCTGCCTCCGCGGCCACCGTTCGCCGCAGCCCGTCGGATAGAGAAACACTCGGCACATAACCCAGTCTCGCGCGACTGCGACTAAGGTCGTACGACCGATGGTCACACAAGGTATCGGCTTGACTGACTGTGAAAGGAAATGGAAAGCCAAACGAGCGCAGTCGCCTCCCGAATAGCGCTCCTAGACGCACCACCTTGGTGGGGATGAACCATCGGGGAGGTGCGACACTGAGGACATGGGCGGCGAGCTCCACAACTGTGCGCATGGAGGCGGCTTCCAATCCCGCGATGATGTATGGTCCGGTGACGTCTTGTCTGTCTACCGCGAGCGCGATGCCGCTGATTGCATCATCGAGGTAGCATGGGTGGACTAGATTGTCGCCTGATCCCGGCCAGAAAACCATGCCTCGCTGAACCAATCTCAAGAGTCGACACATCATGCTTCTCTGGTCGCCAGGTCCGAAGACTTCACTCAAGCGCAGGACGGCCGAGTCCTCGCCCAGTTCACTTTGGACGAGATCTTCCGCGAGAGCTTTCGCCCGCCCGTATTCTGTATTCGGGCGTCGTGGCGTTTCTTCTGAGATCGGTTGTGTATGTCTTACGCCGTATACGCGTACCGAACTGACGAGGACGAAGCGCCCGACTCGACCCACGGCACCAGAGATAAGCCTAGCTGTCACCTCAAAGTTGCCGTCGCGGATTGCCGCTGCGGGGATATCCTCCCCACCTTGAAGGCCTACTAAGTCAACGAGGACGTCCGCCTGTCCGATCGCCTGGCCCAGCGCTCCCGCAGACCAGGTCGGAAGGGTCGTCACTTCGACATTTGCGGGGAGTGACGCGACTTTACTTCCGGGGCGCACAATCGCACGAACGTCGTGCTGTCGTGAGGTTAGCTCTTTGCAAAGGTGGCGTCCCAAAAAGCCTGTGGCGCCCGCTACAATCACCTTCAAAGCGTTATTTCCCTCCCCTCTTCAGCCGAACGGTAGGCGGCGAGAACCAGTCGGAGTGCCGTCGCTCCCACCTCTATGGAGGGCATACTCGAGGCGTTCCCCAGAATACGCGCTCGGAATGCGCGCAATTGGTCTACGAATGGCTGAATCTTCCGACTCGGCAGCACGTTCACACACATTCCAAGGGACAGAACCCCGTCCATAAGCTCGTTCCAGAGCCTTGCTGCATTGGTTTCACTAACGTGGCGAAGGCGAGGCCGCGTTGTGCGATACATATCGAACGAGAGACGGGCGCGGGTTCCATAGACGTGCAGGTGGTTCTCGTTGTACGAGGTCGAGGAAAATGAGCCCGCAATCCTGACGCCGTTAGCCAGGGTGACCAACGTGAACGCCACGTCATCCTCCGTGATCCTGCTGTCCAAATGACATTCGACGGCGACAGCTGGGGAATCAAAGAGAAACGAATAAAGATCGAAATGGTGGTAAGCGAGATCATAGAGGACGCCTCCACCAGTCGCTCTCGTCCGCTCATAGCCTGACACTGTATTACGACGAGAAAGATGGTTGTTATAACACGAAGTCCCTCCACTGACATCCCCACACAATCGAATCAGGTCGCGCAGTTTCCTCACTTGGCGGAGGTGACGAAGGTGGAGTCCGACGCACGCGACGCGGTCGCTCATTCGAGCCTCCGCGCAAAGTCTGGCGCTTTCTTCCATTGTGAGAGCAATCGGTTTTTCCAGCAAAAGGTGCTTGCCACCCTGTAGTACGGCGATCCCGATGTCAGCATGGCTGACGGAGGGCGTTGCTACGATTAGGGCGTCAACGTCATCCGCGTCTACAAGCTCTCGCCAGTTGTCGGCCTTCCTGACATCGGGGCCGACTATCGCCCGGCGCCGGGGATCAGGATCTGCGACCGCAACCAATCGCAGTCCCCCCGCCATGTGCAAAGCCGGAATATGGCAGCGGGCAGTTACGTAACCACAGCCCACTACTCCGATTCGAATGATCGGGAACGCGGATGATCTCAAGGCAAGTGGTGCAATGGATTCATGCGGAGGATTTCAATGCGACGCGAACGAGCCCGTGACATCTCACCCTCAAGTGGTTTGCGCTTCATTGATTGCCTCGCAAGGGTCAAGCAGTCGCAGCGCCCAAGATTCGGTAACGGGCCGCGCGACGGATTCGCACATGACCAAGCTACTAGTTTCTAGCTCGAGGCAGAGCGTGGTTTTCGAGTCCTCAAAGGTGTGACTTGTCCTCCCGTCCACCTGCCTCGAGTCTCGGCCAGCAACGTGCGCCCTTCGGTCGCGACGATTTCGTGACCATCGGGGTTCTACCTGTCTATGGCGTCCTCTGTGGAGCTCCGCGTTCCTGCACCCCTTGAGTTCCCGACAGCTGATGAGCCTGTGTCCTCGGTGGCTCGGGTGGCCTTAGGGAGGCCTCAGGCCGTTACGGTTTGAGCCCTTGCGCAGGAAGAAGCAACGTTGTAGCAGTCATGCCACACAGCAAACTGCACGGGACTGACCTTGCGAAAGTAACGATAGTGAGCTAAGAGCATCACACAGAAGGGGTTTGCAGTCCGACCCTTCAGGTTGTGACGGGAGGCACATAGGCTGCTCTGGCGTCACATCGCCCTTGTCAACGGTCTAGGATGCTCGAACGGACTTACTTACGCCACAAACCGGTCGTCTGAGTTCCCGGAAACTATGCGTGCCCTCCGCTGGCCATGTTTGGCCGCGACCTTGGTGTGTCTCATCGGGTGTCTTGGAGACCCGGTGGGGCCGGGTGGTGCGCTCCTCGTTCGGCGGATAACCCCCCTCGATTCAGTCTTCGTGGGGGCCCCTGGGCGTCCGCTCCCAAAAGCGATCACATTCGAAGCCGTGGTCAGAGATGGCCGGCCCGTTCGAGGCGCAGCGGTCGTGTGGACCGTCGCCGGCACCAACGGACGGGTGGATCAGGCCTCCGGCTTCACGGACGCCCAAGGTCAGTTCAGTGTCGTGTGGATCCTGGGAACCCGGGCATCCGACCCGCAGGGGCTGACCGCTCAAGTCTCAGAGGGGAAGCACAAGTCCACTGTTACTGTCGCCGCCATCGCCAAGCCCGTCGAAGTCAGCTCGATCGCCTTCACCGCACACGATACCACGATGGTCAAGCTGGGTGTCCCGAGCCGGCTGGCCGCCGCGGCAACCGATCCGTTCGGCAATCGATTCATTCCGACGTCGATGCGGTTTGTGTCCCTCGATACGAGTCTGTGCTCCGTCGATTCCTTAGGGACGGTGCACGCACGCAGACGCGGATTCGGCAGAGTCGTGGTGCTCGCCAGTTCCGCTGCTGACACGGCGTGGGTGCATCCCACGCAAGTGGTTCAGACCATCGTAGCATCGCCCGACACGCTTCGGTTTCATTCACTGGGGCAGGTTGCGACTCTCTCGGTTCAGTTGCTCGACGATCAAGGTCTCTCGGTCAGGGACTCGCTGCCAGTCGACAGTGTTGCGGTTGACACGGTTGCGAAGGTGCAAGCTGGGGTGACTTACGCGGTCCGGAGCATATCGAACGGGATGACGCCCGTCATTCTCCGAGCCGGGACCGTAGCCCAAACTGTCCAGGTCGTCGTCAATCAGAAAGTTGCGAGCGTGAAACTGTCCGCGAGCCGAGCTACGTTCGACGCACTGGGCGATACCACCCAATTGGCCGTGGTCATGTCCGACAGCATGGGCGTTCCCCTTGCGAACCAGGCCTTGTCGTACTCGGCGAACGACACCTCGGTCGTCACCGTCGGTTCCACGGGCGTCGTGACTTCAAAAGGCAATGGTACGACTTGGGTCCGCGCCCGTGCCTATAACGGGGTCAGCGACAGCGTGGCAGTCATCGTTGCGCAGCAGGTCGCGAGGGTAGTGGTCGCCCGGGACTCGATCCTGTTTGATGCTCTCCACGCGGTACTCCCAATGCAAGCGAAGCCGATTGATCGTCTTGGGAGCGTTGTCGCTGGAGCGCCGCTGACCTACGCGGCGGGGACACCGTCGATCGTCTATGTAGATAACAGCGGCAATCTTGAAGCCCTTGCCAATGGCGCTACGATTGCGACCGCAACGTACGGCACCGACACGGCAAGGGTAACGGTGCGCGTCGCCCAACGGCCGGTTCGAGTCCTGCTGCCTAGCGACACAGTACGATTCGTCGCGCTCGGCGAGACTCAGACCTTGCAGGGTATCGCCGTCGACTCGCTCGGTCATACCGTCAGCAGCGTAGTTCAAGGCCTTCGTGTCACCGACACTACCGTCGTACAACAGGTCGACAGTATGACCGTGCGATCACGTGCGAACGGGATAACGGCGGGAATGTTCACGGTCTCTGGCCTTACCGCGCGGGTCGCAATCGCGGTCAATCAGGTGCCTGCACGGGTCACAGCCTCTATCACGTCGACACAGGCAATTCTTACGCTGCCTCAGGGAACCCCAGTTCCACTCACCTGCGCGTCCTTCGACCGGAACGGTTTCCCGACAGCAGCGGTGCCGATGGTGACTTCTCTAGCCGGTACGGTCTCATTGGCACCGTGTGGTCAGGCCGACGTCCGAGCATCGGGTATTGACTCCCTCCACGTCCAAGCCGGAAGCGTAGTGACGACGCTACCGGTGGTGGTAGCGATACCTCCGAGCGTCAATTCATCGCTCGGCAATTTCATCACGGTCGATTCGTTCCCGTCCGATGGCTCTCTACCGTGGGCGTCCAGCGCGCGCATCAACGGTCAGGGCCAGTTCGAGGTGTATTTCGGGGTTTACACGTCACATCCCGATTCCACGGGGTATACGCATGCCGACATGCATCGAATCGTTTCTTCCGACGGCATACATTTTACCTATGCAGGTAGAGTGCTGACACACGACCCGAACATTTGCGATCAGCAAGGGCAGGGCCTCGAGAACATGATTATCCTCCCGCGTCAGGAGGCGCCGGGCTTCCGCATGCTCTACTCAGCGGGAAGCAACTTGTGCTGGGGCTGGCAGGTATTCTCGGCGGTGTCTTCGGATGGCATTACCTGGGCCAAGGAACCGGGGGTAAGGTTGAGCAACGGCGAGACTCAGCCGGTGTTTCCGCCTCCATGGCCAGTTGGCGAAGGGTTGACTGGATATCAGGACGCTTCAGGTATGTGGCGGCTCCTTGTCGGAACGGAAGATCACCTGCAGCCACCCGTCGATCGGTGGCAGATAGGGCAATGGACTTCAAGCGATCAGCTCAACTGGACGTACGCCGGGGTCGTCTTGAGCACCACTCAAATGCCTTTTGCCGGTGTGGGCAACGTGTATAGTCCGACCATTCGGCAGGTTTCGCCCGGTCTGTGGAGAATGGTGTTTACGGCCGACGACCGGCCGACCCCCGGCCACCGGAGCAAGCTTTGGACCGCGGTAAGCACGGACCTCGTCCACTGGCAAATCGAGGGCGTGCTGCTCGGGTCGGGTACGAGTAACCTCTACTATTCGTCCCTCGTTAACGATCGCTTATTCTTCATCCGAGCTGACGACGGTGGATCGCTGAAACTCGCTGTCGCAACAATGGTCATGCCTTAGTCGCACACCGTCACCAGCGTAGCTGTTCCGCAATGTACCGCCCGGTTCTAGGTAGAGATGTGTCGACCAGAAACTTGGGAGGACCCTTGATGCAGCTTGCGGCGTTAGCCCGGTCCGCGCCCCTTCGCCTGGCGACTTCGCTTCCAGCGCTCGTGCTCGGCATGGTGTTCCCCCCAATACTGAGTCGGCACCAGGTTCCGAAGCCTCCGGCAAGCCCTTCTCGATGGATTCTGGTTTACGCAGGAGGGCGTGGTCGCCCCCAGTATTCGGTAGGCGATCTTATCCACCTTATCGCAGCCGTAGACACCTTGGACCGGCCCGAAGGTTGGCTTTGTGACGCCGCGTTGTTTCTAGAACCCCAGGCAGTATCCGGTCGCTACTATGTTCGCTCGGTCGCAGGTCAGCCAGCGGACGGGAACGACTGGAACGTGTACTTGGATTCGATATTTGCGCCAACGGGCGCCATCGAGAGACTCGACTCAGCTGTGGGCCTACTCTCGAAGCCGCTTGGCTCCGTCCGAGGTGGCTTTCAGATCGCGGTCATGATCCCGTACCCGGATCCCAAGGCCGGTCTGGTCCGCCTTGGCGGAGCCGATCACGATCTCAGCAGGCCAGATGGCCGAATAGCAGCCGTGCGCGCGTACCTCGACGACGTCTTGAGAAGATACCGCGAGAGGGCTTATCGCAACGTTACACTCACGGCGTTCTACTGGGTGAACGAAGGTCTCGTGGACCTCCCCGATACGGCGTGGATCAACAAGATCGCTGTGGAAGTGCACCGACGCGACCGCCGGTTCTTGTGGATTCCTGCGTACGGGAACCAGGGAGTGCCGCTATGGCACAAGATGGGCTTCGACGACGCCTGGTTGCAGCCGAACTTCTTCTTCCACCCTGAGGTTCCTCAGACTCGGTTCGATTCAGCTCTGGCGACTGCTCGAACGCTAGGAATGGGGATCGAACTTGAGTTCGATCGGCGCATGTTCCAGGCGACTCCCTTTACCGATCGGCTGCTACCCTACTTGGCTGCGCTCGAGGCCGCTCCGGACATGCGCGCGCGATCGATTGCGATTTATGAGGGCGCCGGCGCCTTATTGCAGCTGGCCCGGAGTCGTGACGAATGGCACCGCGCGCTGTACCACCGCCTAGTCCAAACCCTGACGGCCACCGATGCGGGATCGCCTCGGCAGTAGCTGGCGCTGAGCCCAAGAGCTTGTTTCCTGTAGGCGGATTTGCGTGATTAATGCCCCAACAATCCTCTTGGGGTAATGATCGCATGATCGCCCTCGGAATACACGACGGTCACAACTCGTCAGCTGCCCTTCTAGTCGACGGGCGAGTCGTCGCTGCCGTGCAGGAAGAGCGCCTCAGCGGGATAAAGAACCAAGCGGGGGTGCCTCGGTTAGCCATCGACGAGGTTATGCGCCTTGCGGGGCTGGGGTGGGCAGACGTAAATGTGGTGGCGCTCCACAGCGGGCACATGCCATACGCGCGGTCCTGGGAAGAGCTCTACGATCATTACCGCAAAGTGGGCAAACTGTCTGGGCGGCTTCGCGGTGCTCTTCGCCGTACACCAGTAAACTTCGTATTCCGGCAAAGGCGTCGTGCTGACAGGCTTGCTGAGTTGCGGCGGAGTGGAGTGCCCATAGACAAGATCAGGATTGTAGAGCACCACACTGCGCATGCCGCCGCTGCGTACTTCGGGTCCTCGTGGCGTGAAGATCCCGCTCTCGTCCTGACGTGTGACGGCGCTGGTGACGATCTCTGCGCTACTGTTAGCATCGGTCGCGGCCTTACGCTCGACCGTCGAGTCGTCATAGCTGAAGCGGAGTCGTTGGGCAACGTCTATGCCCTCGTGACCTTTCTCTTGGGGATGGTGCCGAACGAGCACGAGTACAAGCTGATGGGAATGGCACCATACGCTCCCTTAGATGGTGCCACGCGCAGCCGCCGAGTGTTCGATCGGGTGGCGCAGTTTGCGGCGGATGGACGCCCTGAGTGGAGACGCAAGCGAGGCGTGCCTCCAACGTACTACTCGCTGGAATGGCTCAAGAAGGAACTTGAGTTTCATCGGTTCGACTGGATCTGCGCGGGGTTGCAATCGTGGCTCGAGGATACACTGGTCGAGTGGGTACACCGAGCCATTACGTTGACCGGCTTACGTCGGGTGGCGTTGGGCGGCGGCGTCTTCATGAATGTCAAGGCCAATCAGCGCATTCTCGAGATGCCGGAGGTCGAGTCCCTGTTCGTGTTCCCCTCTTGCGGCGATGAATCGAACGCAATCGGCGCGGCGTATTCGGTTACCGCCGCGGAGTTTGCGCGCGGAGGGCGATCCGCTGCTGCGATCCCACCCATCCGCGACGTGTATTGGGGGGCTGACATTCTTGATGGTGATGTCGAACGGGCTCTTCGTCCTCTCCGAGGGCGGTATCGCATCGAGCGCCCCGCCGATATCGAAAGCGCGGTTGCGGCCTTGCTAGCAGACGGCGTGGTGGTTGCTAGGTGTAAAGGACGGATGGAATTTGGAGCCCGCGCGCTGGGCAACCGATCAATACTCGCTGACCCAGGCCGAATGGAAGTCATTCGAACGATAAACGAAATGATCAAGAATCGCGACTTCTGGATGCCGTTCGCTTCATCGATCTTGGCAGAACGGCGGCACGAGTACCTCCAGAATCCCAAGGATATTCCTTCTCCCTACATGATCTTGGCGTTCCCTAGTACCGATCGTATTCACGAGTTTCGTGCGGGCGCTCACCCGTATGACCTGACGGTACGCCCGCAAGTTGTGGAGCGGGAGTGGAACCCCGACTACCACCGGCTCATATCACTTTTTGCATCGCGAACTGGGAAGGGCGTCATTTTGAACACATCTCTGAATCTGCATGGACATCCGATGGTAAGCGGTCCCAAGGAGGCCCTCCACGTCTTCCAAACATCGGGGCTCAAGACCCTGGCTCTCGGGTCCTTCTTAATTTCGAAGGCTGATTGACGCTACCCAAGGTTCAAGGTCCTGGCGAACCGATGGCCGACACTCGCATGCCGCTTCGCGTCATCTTCGTGACAGGAATGCACCCAACCGCCGCCTTGCCCAACCGGGGAGTAATCATCCGACGGTTGGCTGAAGCTGTGCGAGGTCGTGGGCATGAAGTCGAGGTCATCGACGTCGGCGGAGATCGCGGAACCGTCCGCTATCTCGCGGCGCGCACTCGAGTGAAAAGAGCAGTGCGAGATCGCGCCCCGGACTTACTCCACGTCCACTTTGGTTATTCCGTGTTAGCGGTGCCTCGCGTTTCGGTGCCGATTGTCGCCTCCTTCTACGGGGATGACCTAAATGGTACGCCTGCAGCGGCGGAGCGCATCTCTCTCAAGAGTCGGATAGGTACTATAGCCTCGAAGTGGCTGGCGGTGCGTAGTCGGCGATGCATCGTTGTTTCGGAATCCATGAAGGATCGAATGTGGGAGCCGCTGCGTGATAGGACGACTGTCGTCCGAGATGCAGTCGATCCGGGCTTCTTCGTCGCTCGAACCCGCTCGGATGCAAGGGCGCGACTCGGCATCGAAGGCGAGCACCCGCTCGTCCTTTTTCCGCATCGATCCGAGGACTTCAACAAACGGCTGTGGCTCGCCGCCCGCGCAGTGGAAGCAGTTCGGGAATGGGTTCCTGAGGCTCAACTCTGGATCGTGAACGGCCGACCGGCTGACGAAATGCCGTGGTACTATGCCGCAGCCGATGTTCTCCTCGTAACATCAATCTGCGAAGGCGGCCCAAGCAGCGCCAAGGAGGCCTTGTCATGTGGCATTCCTGTCGTGTCAGTGCCCGTTGGCGACTTGCAGTTGGCCAGTGACGCGCCAGAAGCCGTGTTTCTACGTGCTGCTGCTCCGGAAGCATTGGCTGAAGGTCTGCGGGCCGCCTTCGCAGTCGCTACAGAGCCCAGGCGCAACCGTCTTCCGGTCAACCTGACCCTTTGTGCTGCAGCCAAACAGGTCGAGTCCATCTACTATGACGCAGTCACGCGGCTCTGATCAGGCCGCCCAGCGCCTTCACATCTACCTGTCTAGCAACTTCTGGGACGGGCTCTGGATCATTCAGCAACCCACGTGCAACGAAATCCGGCGTGACGAACTAGTGTTATATGTGGAGCGCTTCGTATCGATTTTCGCGGTCTTGCGCTATCCTGAGCTCTGGCGACGACTGTTTGCGTGGTTGCGGGGCGCGCGCCGACTTGAAAACAACCTCTGGGTGCTGGCTCCCCTTCCTCTCTTTCACATCGGCCACCGCGCGCCGTGGCTCTTTCGCCTAGAGTTCTCGATACAGCGCCGATGGATAAGCTGGTGGGTCGCGCGCCTGCCTCGTGGAGTCCGTGTCTTGTGGATGGACAACCCGCTGTACAGCTGCGCTGTCGGGAGAATGGGCGAGGCCACATCGGTATATCACGTTGCGGACGAAGTAAGTGCATTTCCGACATCTCACGCCGCAACGATGCGAATGCTAGAACAGCAATTGCTTCGCAACGTTGGCGTTGTTTTCGCGGCGGCCGAACAGCTCGCGGCTGACAAGCGACGCTGGCAGAGCAACACACATACTGTATGGAACGCGATTGATCAGGAAGTCTTTGGGGCGGAAGTCCAAGTGACGCCTCCAAGGGCTTTGGTTGGGATTCCCGCGCCGTGGGTTGCGTTCGTAGGTGTCCTCGATAGCTGGGTAGACTTGGACCTACTGCGTACGGCTGTTAAAGATCTGCCCGATGTGCACTTCCTCATAATCGGTCCCACTCGCGTGGACATCGCAGCGCTACGAGATCTACCTAATGCTCATCTTCTCGGGAAGCTCGAGCGCCATGTGATACCTGCCATACTCCGAAACTGTGCGGCAAGTTTGGTAGCGCTCAAGAAGAACGCCGTGACAGAGCGGATCCTACCCTTGAAGGTCTTCGAGGCGCTGGCGGCTGGAGCTCTACCCGTCTGCACACCCTTCTCCGTTGACTTGAACAAGCTTGCAGCCGACAACATGGTTGTGGTCGCCCATTCCACGGAGGAATTCGTCACGGCCATTCGAAGCGCCCTTGTAAACGATGACCTCAAGCTCCGACGCCAACGAGTGGAATACGGGTTGCAGCAGACGTGGAAACGTCGCTGGGCGCAGATGAAACAAGTGATAGATCAAGATCTCAGGGCGCATTGAGTGTTGATCCAAGACCTGAACTTCACAAAGGGGAAGTGCTGCTCATGAGCAGGATTTTGGTAACGGGAGGTCTCGGGACCGTCGGAAAGGTTCTGGTGCGAACCCTGCGGACCCGTGGGCACGCGGTGACGGTCTCGGGCCTTGAACATTATCACGCGGAGGACTACGTCCGTTGCGACGTCGCCAGCTTCATGCAACTGTCGCGCGTGTTCGAAGGGCAGAGCTTCGATTATGTATATCACCTCGCCGCCGAGTTTGGGCGTTGGAACGGTGAGGACTACTATGACAAGGTCTGGATGTCGAATGCGGTTGGTACAAAGAACATGATCCGTATGCAGGAGAAGCATGGCTTCCGGTTGATCCATTTCAGTAGCTCAGAAGTATATGGCGACTACGACGGCGTCATGACTGAAGACGTGATGGATAAGCATGAGATTCGCCAGCTGAATGACTACGCGCTCACGAAGTGGGTGAACGAGCAACAGATAATGAACTCGGCAGCTATGCGCGGTACCGAATCTGTCAGGGTGCGCCTATTTAACACATACGGTCCAGGAGAATACTACAGCCCCTATCGTAGCGTCATTTGTCTGTTCATCTACCGTGCTCTCCACGACTTGCCGTACAAGGTTTACTTAGGTCACCACCGCACCTCGTCCTACGTGACCGACACCTGTGAAACACTGGCAAATGTCGTGGAGCGTTTCAAGCCCGGGGAGGTTTACAACATTGGCGGAACTGAGTATCACGACATTAAGACGCTTTCAGATCTCATTCTCGCCTACTTGAAGAAGAAAGATGCCCATGTCGAGTACTTGCCGGCCGAGCCGTTCACCACTAAGGACAAGCGCGTGAGCATGGAAAAGGCAGTACGCGATTTGAATCATGCTCCGAAGGTTAGCCTCGCCGCTGGCGTGCCGAAGACTATCGACTGGATGCGCGACGTGTATGTCCATAAACGAGGATTGGTCAACTTGGAGGCGTACCTCTGATCAAGACAGGAGTCCCCGCGTCTCAATCCAGTGCGCAGGGCGCCATCGGGCACTGGTCGCACTCCCCCTGGCTAATGGGAGTTCTGCTGTGGTGGCTCGGTCTTGGAGTCTTCGCGGCTCTCGCCACGCCGCAATTGGCACAACGCTGGCCAGGTTGGCCCTGGGCCGTTGCCTCGGCCGCTGTGTGGGGTTTCAATCTCATCTTGTTGGTGTATGGAATCGGTCCCCCCTTTCGGGTGAGCCGCCCGCCGTTTCTAGCCGCAAGTTTCGCGCTGCTCATGACAGCGATCGGCTCTGGCAATTATTGGGCGACGCTGCAACTCTACCCCGCCTACCGAGTCGACATTGAATACGCAGCGTGGTTTGTCGCTGTGTGTACGGCGGCTACCCTCGCCGCGGTGGTTGGGATGCAATGGCTGAGGCAGTTCCGCTCTGCCCCGGTAACGCCGCGGCGCCTCCACTGGGACTGGTCTCGCCTCAGTGCGGTGACCTATCTCCTCTTCTTGGTGTCCGCAGTCGGTACCGTCGCTACAGTCGTGCGAATCGGCTATGTGCCCATTCTTGCAGGAGACCCGACGTCGGCGCGCGTAGAGTTTCCGGTGATCGGCGGTATCTGGTATCGCTTGTCGATGTTAGGTGGGGTGGTTGCGCTCCTCGTTGGCGTGCATGCCGCAGCGCGACGTGCCACGCTCTTTCATTACATGATCGGTCTGCTGAGCCTTGGCCTCGTTGGAGTGTATGGGCCGCGCTTTTTCGTCGCTCTCCCCCTCGGAGTCTCCTTGATTCTGTGGGACCGAACTCGGTCGCCCCTACCACTGGGACGCGTGGTATTGCTTTTGATCTTTACCGCGCCAGTCGTCGCCATTGTTGGGTTGTGGCGAGCACGCGATCAGAACGCGATGCTTCTGGGCTCACTGGGCCTTCTCCTTTACGGCGCTCTCGGAGAGTTTCGAGATCTTGCGTGGGCCCTCGGCTACTACGGCTTCGGGGACCGATTACTCCATGGCGGGACCTTTGGTAGCGTCGTGGTGCCGCTGCTGCCAACGCCGGTGTGGCAAGTCGTCGGAATCGACAAAGCTGGAATCTACGCGCACAGTAGCGCCAGCGCCTTGGCTGACGCAATGGGCCAGACGACGGGACAGCGCATCGGTGTATACGGTGAGTTCTTCATTAACTTTGGATGGACCGGAGCACTATTGGGCGCAGCCCTGTACGGCGTTCTCCTGGCGTATCTCGACAGCCTGGTACGCGACATTGATGCGCGTCACGTGAGGGGGATCTTCCTCATGCTCACGGCCGCCACGGCAGTGTTCGCCTTGATCGGTCAGCTCGACATGTTCACCTCGACTCTGACGGGCTTCGGATACCCGCTCGGCCTAGTGGCCCTCATTGCCTCAAGGCGGAGGAATGCAACTGGTATCCCCCAAGCATGAGAGTCGGTCCAGCTTTCCTTCAGACGTTTGCAAGCCAGGTCGTTCAATCTGCAGCATCTATCGCCACGGCGATCTTCATCGCGCGGGGCTTAGGGCCTGCCGGCCAGGGTCGCTACGCGATCTTGGCAGCCGCGGTGGGACTCCTATCGAACATTGGGGGCGCGGGACAATTCGAGGGCCACGTCCTTACGTCTGCCGGGCAACGATCGCGAGGACGCATCTTGCTCGCGCGTTCTGTCTTACAGGGGCTTGTTGCGGCTGCGGTCGTAGGATGGGCAGCACCCCTGTGGCGGCGAGAATTGGCCCTCGACGCCGACAGGGTCCTCGGAGTCCTTTTTCTGCTCGTTCTCGTTGGAGAAGTGATCGCGCTGCTCTTGCGGGGGATCAATCTAGGCCAGCATGCAATCACTGCCTACAACGCGGCCACCCTGGTTCAACGTATATGCTACTTCACGATCATCGCTGTACTGGTGTTTGCCGGCGGTTTACGTCTGCGCACCGTGCTCGGGGCGTGGGTCGTTGCGGTAGCTCTTAACGCAGTCCTTAGCGGATTCTGGATTTGGTCACGTTCAGAAAGAACAGTGCTCTCATGGTCGAAACTCCGCGATGGTTGGGGCGCATCGCTGATCCGTGGTTTGAGGGCTCTCGTAACAATTAGTCTTACGCTCGTATTAGTGCGTGCTGACGTGTACATGATCGGTCCTATGCTCGGCGTTGCCGCCGTCGGTCAAATATCCGTCGCATCAACGCTCGCTGAGTACTTGTGGTATATCCCTTCGATACTGGGAAGTGTGCTGTTCGCTGCTGTAGCTGCTAACCGCGGACACGAGACGGTGACAAAGATCTGTCGGGCGTCCCGAACCACGATCGCCACCCTCGCCCCCGTGGCACTCGTCCTTGCTCTCGTGGGCCGCTGGTTAGTGCCGCTGGTCTACGGTCCCGCCTACGTGCAGGCTGGAGTTTTATTTTGCCTGTTGCTTCCAGGCATGTTCGCGATTTCGCTTCACTTGGTTATCGATTCTTACTTCACTGGTCGCGGCTTTCCGCCGATCACCTACTTAGCGGCGGCTGGTGCGCTGGTGGTTAAGGTGGGGTTGAATCTCTTAGTAGTGCCCCGAATGGGGCTTCAGGGCGCAGCCATCGCCACTAGCGTCGTATACATCTCGTTGCTGTTGGTGAAGGTAGTGAGTTTCAGGCGAGAAACCGACGCACGATTGCAGGCCTTGTTTCGCCCGACCTGGAACGACGTCGTACACAATGTGGCGGTGGCGCGCTCTTGGATGCAGCGCGTGAGGAGCGCTCCAGCTGACGCGGCTTGAAACCTCTAAGGCCCGCGGAGCGCAAGATCAGGAGCGCGAAGGGCCGGACGAGCGGGATTGTGGCAAACGCGTTTCCACCTGATCCCAGGCGAGGGCGACAAGCAGTCCCAGCAACAATCCAGTGGCAGCAATGAACCGCCGCGGTGGACCCGACTTGCGGACAGGGAGGATTGGCGGCGACAAGACCGTGAGGATTGGAACGTTTCGTGCCTCCTGCATCTTCGCCTCTTCATATTGCTGGACGACCGTCGTGTATAGCGCCCGTTTTAGATCCGCCGCGCGCGTTAGCCGAACCTGCTCGAACGTCAAGAGCGGTGAGTTCTGCGTAGCCCGATTCCGCTCGAGAAACTCTCGGAGTGCGCTTTCGGTACTGTCGAGATCGTGCTGCGCATTCGCTACGCGCGACTCGAAAAACTGTCGCAACTCGCGCGACTGCTCTTGGCGAAAACTGATGTTGATGGAGTCGAGGGCGTCGAGAAGCGCCTGCACCAGATCGCGACTCAGAGCGGGGTATCGAGCGGTAGCGCTGACGCTAACGATGTTGGTGCGAACGTCTGCACGGGCAGCCACGCGCCGGCGCAGCTGTCGGAGTGCGGCGTCCTCTGCTTCGCTTGGACTCGCCGCCAGGAAGCCTTCGATTTGGAGATAGGTCTTCGGATCGGAGCGAATCATCCCCGGCATATCGTAGCGGTGGAGACTCGCCGACGTAAGTACAGGATCGCTGGTTACGAGGTCGGCATAGAACTGAGGTGAATAATCCCTTGCGCTACCGATCCCAACGGTGGCCGCGAGTCCCTGGAGTGAACTCGGCAGCAGCGAACTGCTCGCACCTCGTGCGATGAAGCTCGCGGACGACGTGTATTGATTTGGCACGAGCAGGGCGATCGTGACGCCAGTCGCTAGGCCAAACACACTGCAGAGAATACCGCGCCGCCCTGTGTTCAAAATAGATCTCGCAAGAGACAACAGCCACGTCACCAGGACTGCCGAGGCGGACTCCTCATCCTCCTCGCGGCGTACCGATGTGCCTGTCACACTATTCGTCCGTCTGCTCTGGTTCTGGCATGCAAGAGCTCCTCGAGATCGTCGGCGACACGCCCGGCCGTCCGACCATCCCATAGTTCAGGGATCCTCTGGCGCCGTCCGTTCGACGCTTCTAGGGCATGCATAAAGGTTGTCGGGTCTGGCTGGACCAATTGATTGGTGCCTTCACTGATGGTCACCGGGCGTTCCGTGTTTGGGCGGAGGGTCAGACATGGAACTCCCAGCGCAGTAGTCTCCTCTTGCACGCCACCGGAATCAGTTACCACAACTCGGGCGTTGGCCATGAGACCGAGGAATGGGGTGTACGGCAACGGCGTCATCAATCGAGTCGCGCCTACCGAATCCGCGAGTCCCAGGTCTCGAAGGCGGGTCATTGTTCGAGGATGAACTGGAAAGAGCACTGGTTCTCGTTCTGACGCCATCCTAAGGATGGTGCAGATCTTGGACAACCGGTCGGGGTCGTCGACGTTGCTTGGGCGATGCAATGTCACGAGCGTATATCGCTGTCGATCCAGCCCAAAGTCCTTGAGGATTCGTTCTTGGTCGATCCTTGGCAGCCGACTCAGCAACGTGTCCACCATGATGTTCCCAACGAAGCGAACGCGATCAGAATCGATCCCCTCTCGCGCTAGGTTTTCGCACGCATCGCGACTCGGTGCGTATAGCCTATGTGCTAACCGGTCAGTAACAACGCGGTTGATTTCTTCGGGCATCGTCCAGTCGTAAGATCTGAGTCCAGCCTCGACGTGTGCGACCCGGACGCCGAGTTTCACTGAAACAAGCGCAGCGGCCACGGTGGAATTCACGTCTCCGAAAACAACAACGAATCGCGGCTCAAGCTGGTGCAATACCGGTTCCAGGCGGATCATTATCGTTCCGGTCTGATACGCGTGGCTGCCCGTACCGACGTCGAGATTGACTTCCGGCTGCGGAATGTCGAGTTCTCGAAAGAAGGAGCCGGACATCGTATCGTCATAGTGCTGACCCGTGTGCACGATCACGATCCCAAGCTGAGACCTCTTCTGCAGTTCGTGGTGCAGAGGAGCCAGCTTGACGAAGTTAGGTCTAGCGCCTGCTACTAGGGCGATGTCGCATGTCCTCACCGAACGCACGTGTCCACCTTTCCCGTGGTTCTCCTGGACGACCCCAAGTGACAGCAACTGCCGATTGCAACCTTCATCGGGGTGCGCAACCATGCTTGACACTGATTAGAACGCGCTCCAGAGTTGAATCGCCGTCGCGACGATCCGCAACAGTACGTGACACGCTAGGCTCCGCTTATGAGTCCGAGAAATTGATTGTGACAAGGATGTGAGCTAACTAATGCTGAGTCAAGACGTTAAAAGGAGTACGGGCAGGGGTTCGGCAATGGAAGACGATGTGTTAGGCGAGGATTACTCTTTCCCCGCCGCGAAACAGTCGAGCAATGTTGTTCGACGGCGTTTGGCCCTCCTAATTATCGTCCTATTCACAGCGTGTCTTGATCCCGCAGCGGCACCGATCGATCTCCCTCCGGGCACTAGCTGGACGGTACGACGCGAGAATGCACGAAGCGGAGCTGTCGATTGGGACGCGGGACTTTATGCAACTAATGACTCTCGAGTCAAAGGATTCGTCCTCCCGTTCAGCGCGATCGCGGGAGACACCCTGCACTTATTCGTCTCGGCCTGGAGCACTACTGTTGCGACCTCGCTGTATCGGCTCGGCTGGTACGACGGCATGGGCGCTCGCCTTGTCGCCCGGCACATTGGCCGCGCCGTTGTGAAGCAATCGCCTTGCTCCGCGCCGGTGCCAGGTCCATCTATCTGCGACTGGGCGGAGACTGATCGGTTTGTGATTGACGCTGGCTGGGTTCCGGGTGTGTACCTTGCCAAATTTGCCGACAACGCAGGAGGCGCGCATGCGGTGCCGTTCATCGTTCGTTCAAGTCACTACGGACCCTTGCTGGTCATTATGCCGTTCGCCACATACCAGGCGTATAATGATTGGAACGGGACAAGTTTGTACGTGGGCCTCGATTCACTAGGCAAACCCTCCCGTGCGTATAGAGCGTTCAAAGTCTCGTTCGCGAGGCCTTTGGCTCATGGGACACTGAAGGCGCATTTTCTGGGTTTGGATTACCTGCTAGTTCGTTGGCTTGAGCAGAACGCCTACGACGTTACCTACATAGCCGATTACGATTTTCACCTCGGGCGCGGCGCAGATCCGCAAGCTAGAGCTTGGCTCTTCGCTGGCCATTCGGAGTACTGGACTTGGCCAATGTGGTCCCGAGCAATCGCCGGGCGTGCTCAGGGGATCGGCTTGGGGTTCCTCGGCGGCAATGACATCTATTGGACTATACGATTTGAGAATTCTCCGATACGCGGGCTGGACGCACCTGTGGTCGTCTGTTACAGGGACACGTTGCTGGACCCTCAGGGTGAAGTCCCGGGCCTGGCGACTGTGCCGTTCCGGTCCAAACCGAACAACACACCGGAAAACGGCTTGGTTGGCGTCATGACTGTGCCGCCAGCCGAGATCCTAAACCCGCCCGTCGATCTAGTAGTGGCCAACGGATCCGATCCGCTCTTCGCAGGGACTGGTCTCAGTACAGGCGAGCACATTCAGCAAGCCCTCGGTTGGGAAGGTGATCGCCTGGTAAACAACGGATCGACGCCACCGGGAGTCCGGGTTCTTTTTCAGAGCTCCTATACGCCGTTATACGGCACCGCGCACACGGCGTTGCTCCAGGGCACTGTCTATGTCTGGCCGACGGGTAACATGGTATACGCAAGCGGCGATGTCGGATTCGCTTGGGGGCTATCGACCTACGGTCAACATGTAGCTAACCCGGGTCTGCAGGCGTTTTTGAAGAACGTCTTGCGAGCATTCGTTGAAGGGCCTGGACCCAAATAGGCCGCACAAGTTGGGCCGCCTGGCACCGCTCTACTTCGTCGCGACCACAATGATCGCGACCGTACTGGCCAGAATCTGCGCGATCGCCCCAAGCAACCCGACAACATCCGTGTGGGGCGCATTCGGATCCCTTCGCCGGCACCGACACCTCTGACCCCGGGCCCCGGCCGGGGATCGCTCGTTCCAAAGATGTTCCGGTGGCGTGTTCGTACCTCGCCGTTCGCGTACCGTACGCTCATGAACGCCGAGTCCCCACCCGGGCCTCAACCTGTGCCTGCACCCACGGGTAGGTCCGCGCGATGCCGTCGTTGAGCGAGAACCGCGGGCGCCACCCTACCGAGTGGATCCGCTCGTTGCTGAAGTTGCGAGACCGCACACCCACCGGTCCCTCGACATACCGGATCCGGATCGTCTTCCCCGCCGCGTCGGCCACGGTCTGCACCAGCTGCGCCACCGACACATACTCGGCGCTCCCGATGTTCGTAGGCCCGGTCAAGGATGAGGTGGTGAGGCGATAGATCCCGTCCACCATGTCGTCGACATACGTGTAGGAGCGAATCGCCTTCCCATCGCCCCACACTTCGATGGTGCCCGCGTGGGCCGCCTCCGCTACCTTGCGACAGATGGCGGCGGGCGCTTTCTCGCGGCCGCCCGTCCACGTGCCTTCGGGTCCGTAGCAGTTCTGGAAGCGCGCGATCCGCACTTCCATCCCGTGTTTGCGTCCGTACGCCATCGCCACGCGCTCCGCATAGAGCTTTTCCCAGCCGTACTCGTTGTCGGGCAGCGCCGGGTATGCCTCTGCTTCCTTCAACTCGGGCTCGCCGGGCTGCATGTCCCGGTAGATGCACACCGACGACGAGAAGAAATACCGCTTGATTCCCTTTCGAGCCGTCGCGTCGATCATGTTGAGATTGATCAGCGCGTTGTTCCGCATGATCTCGCACTCGGCCGAGTGGATGAACCCCATGCCGCCCATGTCGGCCGCCAGCTGGTAGACGACGTCGAAGCCACCCGAGTCGAGCGACAACGCAGCCTCACAGGCGTCCCGGTCCCGGAGATCGAGCAGACGAAAATCGTCCGCCGCCGTCGGCCCGAACTCAGGCACCTTGATGTCCGCCCCGCGGACCCAGTTGCCTTCCTGCTTGAGCCGGCGGACGAGGTGACTGGCGATGAACCCGCCCGC